>ERZ773210.498-NODE-498-length-46026-cov-57.197712_pt1 | contig 46026 bp, 39 predicted proteins | sample MGYA00580528_ERZ773210 | MGnify/ENA primary metagenome ERZ773210 (study PRJEB29015, sample SAMEA2737769) | human gut metagenome | biome: human gut; feature: human-associated habitat; material: faeces | place: China | collected 2012 ...
GTGCAGAGATAACTACCTTACGAGCTCCAGCATTGATATGAGCCTGAGCCTTCTCTTTTGATGTATAGAATCCAGAGCACTCAAGTACAACGTCAACCTTTAACTCTCCCCATGGGCAATTGTTTGCATCTGGGAATGCGTAAATTTTGATTTCCTTACCACAAACTGTGATAGAATCATCGCTTGCAGAAACCTCATCTGCATGCTCATATTTACCCTGTGATGAATCATACTTTAATAAGTGTGCTAACATTTTTGGGCTTGTTAAGTCGTTGATAGCTACTACCTCGTATCCCTCAGCTCCAAACATCTGTCTGAAAGCAAGACGTCCGATACGACCAAATCCGTTGATTGCTACTCTTACTGCCATTTTAATTCCTCCTAGAATTGTAAAAAGTATTTTTAGGGACATGCCCTAAGATGCTTTTATTATAACGAATAATTCTCAAAGGTTCAAGTACTTTATTTGTGTTTGTTAAAATTTTCACTAAATATTTTCATTTACACACATTTTTTATCATTCTTCACAATTTTTCTTTTTAGATATTGCACTTTATTATAATCTCGGCTACACTTAATTAATTGCTGTAATTCGCACTTTCCGGCAGCCAGCAGCAGACAATTATAAATCATGCAACTTATAAAGTTTTTTAACAACAATACATCAGTTTTACGGAGGTATTTATATGTGGGATCAGCACATGCACTGCATGTTTTCGGGTGACAGCGATGCCGACCCGGTATTGATGATAAAATCAGCAATCAACAAAGGGCTGGACGGCATATGCTTTACAGACCATCTGGACTATGACTATAAAGAGGAGCCTGGGCTTTTCGACCTTGATATAGCAGCATATGAAAAGCGCATCAAAAGACTTGCAATGGTTCTTAAAGAAAAGGGCTGCCCGGTAAATATCCACTGGGGCATTGAAATCGGTTTACAGCCTCATATTACAGACAAAAATAATGAGGTCACCAAAAAATATCCGTTTGACCTCGTGATCGGCTCAAGTCATGTAGTAAACGGCATTGACCCATACTACCCTGCATTTTACAAAGGCAAGACAGAGCACGAAGCCTACACCGAATACTTTGAATCGATACTTGACAATCTGCACAGCGAAGCGGATTTTGATGTGTACGGTCACATCGACTACGTGGTCAGATACGGTCCTGACAAAAATAAATACTATTCATATGAAAAGTATGCCGACATAATTGATGCTATATTAAAGGAAATTATCTCCCAGGGAAAAGGCATCGAGCTCAATACCGCAGGCTTTAAATACGGGCTCGGCCACCCAAATCCGACCGAAGATGTGCTAAAGCGCTATCACGAGCTTGGCGGGGAAATAATCACAGTCGGAGCCGATGCCCACAAGCCCGAGCATGTCGCATACGATTTTGACAAGGTTTCAAATATCCTCAAGGATGCCGGGTTTATGTACTATACAGTATTTGAAAACCGCGTTCCTGCTTTCATCAAATTATAGCCCAGCCTTAAAGGCTTACGTTGTCATTCTATCTAACTATTAAACCTCACATGCATTCGCAAATGTCAAAAATAGGAGCCACCTGATCTACATTTTACATCAAGTGGCTCCTAAAGCATTGGTTCCGTAAGCTTCACTGTATAACCTCCAAGTTCCGCTTTCGCTATATGAATTTATTTTGGCATTTCCATATTGCTTTGCTATAAATCTGATTCTGTTTATGACAGGATTCTTATTCTTTTAGCTTAGCTATGGACCTCTACCCTTCTTCATAAAATCACTCCTTTTGGTTACATTATCTATGTAAACTCTTATGAGAGATTCTATCTTTCACTTTTAATCTACAAGAACTTTTTCAACGATATTATTTATTTGCTAATATATCTGTGCGATTACTGCTCTTCGGCTCGCCTTACAGATTTAAATATTCCGTTCAATCATCCTTATAGTACTTTGACTTAAATTATGTAATCCCCATTGGACTGTACCTCCTGTGTTTTATTTTTGTTCCTTTCGTATCTCTTTTTGTTGATTTAAGATTACACTAATTTCACCTATTTGTCAATATATTTTTTGATAATTTTTATTTTTATTTTAAATTGTCTGATATTTTATATATTTTTTGTTTTGTTTACACATTTCTTGCAATTCAATCACATGATTAAAGGGAGCAAAATACCTTTGCCCCCTCATGCCGTCATTTATCATTTATCATTCTTCATCCTGTAATCAATACACCTGTTCAGGTAATCGACATAATCCGGATTCTTGCACATACCCTTGCCTGCCACGTCGGAAATCTTTGCCACATCCATGCCGTTACACTTGGTGGTCTTCATAACTATGTTGAGTGCTTCCTCATCAGTGTCGTTACTGATAAAGGTTCCTATACCGAATGCAACCTTTGCCCTATCCTTGAAATAATCATACAATGCAGTCGCACGCTCGAAATCCAGACTGTCGCTGAACAAAAGTGTCTTTGTCCTTGGATTGATCCCCAGACTGTTGTAGTGGGCTATCATCTTGTCTCCCCACTCGTACGGATCTCCGCTATCATGACGCACTCCCGAAAAAAGTGTCGCATAGGTGAGCTGAAAATCACGCAGGAAGCAGTCTGTTGTTATGGTGTCAGTAAGCGCAATACCGTTTAATATACCATACTCCTTAACCCATGCATCGAGTGCGTACCAGTTTGAATATGCCGGATTATGCTTGTGATTGCCCTGTCCTGTACACATAATCCACTCATGAGCCATTGTTCCCACCGGCTTTAAATTGAATTTCTTCGCAAGATATACGTTTGATGTACCAATAAAGTGTGAATCTGCAGGCAGCTCAACCTCTGCGATTGCCTTTACAGCCATCTCCTGCGCCTCGGCAGACAGACGGCGTCTTAGTCCAAATTCACTGAAATCGCTAAGCCTGTAGGTATCCTCCTCGAGCAGACGCACCTTCTCATCAAGCCTGCGCTTAAACTGCTTAAGCAGCACATCATAATCATATGCCATACGGAAGTACACTTCATTTACAATAGCAAGCACCGGAATCTCATACATCGAAGTATTGAGCCACGTGCCGGCTGCATCGATTGCCAGCCCACACGGTGCATCTGTTGTGATGGTAAACTCCTCATATCTTGGCTGCCAGAGTCTTAAAAAATCAACATATGTGCCTTTTATCCAGGTGATGTTATCAAGATATTCAAGCTCCTCCTCCGTAAAACGAAGCTGACAGAAGGCCTGCACCTGCTCCTTTATCTCCTCGACCATCTCATCTGTAAAATGCACGTCTTTATTTCGGCACTTGAAGGTCCATGTCGTTTTATAGCTTGTGAACTGATGGAAAATCGTTTGTCCCATGCTGAATTTATACATATCAGTCTCAAGAAGGCTGTTTATTATTTGTGGCAATCTCATTTGTTTTATGTCCTCTTTTCTTTTTCTTTCAAACCATTTACTACCGGTAATTTTAGTCTTGATTTTACCACTGCGACTATCAAATATCAAGCAGACGCACATGTTTAATTATCTTCAATTTATTTTCTTTTCCGTCAGCATATTCACTGGTTCCAAAATAAAAACTCCCATGAAAGCCACTAACCGTGACCTCCATGGAAGCTTAATTGTTTATATTGCAGAGATAATAACCCAATAAATATATAAGATATTGTAATTATTCAGTTATAAATTATTTAAAGTATTTCACACCGCTCTCGAATATCTTCATATCCTGCTCGCCGTAGATATTGATTGCTACAGACTCGCCACGGCGCTCTGAATGAGCCATCTTGCCGAGGATTCTTCCATCAGGAGATGTGATACCCTCGATAGACATGTATGAGCCATTTACGTTCCACTCCTCATCCATTGATACATTTCCGTCCAGATCAACATACTGTGTGGCAACCTGTCCGTTTTCAAATAGCTTATCAAGCCACTCCTTCGGTGCTACGAAACGTCCCTCGCCATGTGATGCCGGGTTGCAGTAGGTCTGACCAAGCTTAGCCTGCGCAAGCCATGGGCTCTTGTTTGAAACAACCTTTGTATATACCATCTTTGAGATATGGCGGTTGATTGTATTGTATGTGAGTGTAGGTGACTGTGCATCCTGCTGTCTGATCTCTCCATATGGTACAAGTCCAAGCTTGATAAGTGCCTGGAAACCGTTACAGATACCAAGTGCAAGTCCATCTCTCTCATTGATGAGCTTTTCAACAGCCTCTGTCATCTTCGCATTTCTAAATGCTGTTGCAAAGAATTTAGCTGATCCCTCAGGCTCATCTCCTGCTGAGAATCCGCCAGGGAACATGATAATCTGTGATTTGTCAATTGCCTTTACAAACTCATCAACCGAATCACGGATATCCTCTGCTGTGAGGTTCTTGAATACCTTGACTATTGTGTCAGCGCCTGCTCTTTCAAATGCCTTAGCACTATCATACTCACAGTTTGTTCCAGGGAATACCGGAATAAATACTGTAGGCTTAGCCACTTTATTCTTGCATACATAGATATTCTTTGCATCGTAAAGACCGCTATTTACCTTGCTTGTATCGTCTGTTGCCTTTGTATGGAAAACGCCCTCAAGCTTTGCTGTCCATACCTTGACAGCCTCCTCAACAGGAAGCACCATATCGTCACACTCGATAGTCTGCTTATCGTTTACATAGCCGACTACAGAGGCTGCATCTGAAATACCTGCTGCATCAATTACCTCTCTGACCTTTGAAAGTGCATCAACAGGAACCTCAGCTACGATATTACCAAAGCCCGGTGCAAAGAGTGTATCGCTTGTCACCTCATCCTCGATTGTTACACCAAGCTTGTTACCAAATGCCATCTTTGATACTGCTGCAGCAAGGCCTTTTCCGTCAAGCGCATATGCTGAAACGATTGCGCCATCCTGGATAAGATTTCTGATTGCTGTATAAAGTGTCATAACCTGATCATATTTTGGAAGATCAAACTCATCCTTATCTATTGTAAATAGAACAAGCTGATTGCCCTCTTTCTTGAGCTCAGGTGTGATGATATCCTTTTCCTTTGCCACATCCACTGCAAATGATACGAGTGTTGGTGGTACATCAATATCATTGAAGGTACCTGACATAGAATCCTTTCCGCCGATTGAAGGAAGTCCGAAGCCAATCTGAGCATCATATGCTCCGAGGAGTGCTGCAAATGGCTGGCTCCAACGCTTTGGATCCTCGTTCATTCTGCGGAAGTACTCCTGATATGTCATACGAATTTTGCTGTAATCTCCGCCTGCTGCAACGATTCTTGAGATAGACTCAAGCACTGCATATATAGATCCGTGATATGGGCTCCATGATGAAAGATATGGGTCAAAGCCGTAAGCCATCATTGTTACTGTATCACATTTGCCCTTTAATACAGGAAGCTTTGCAACCATTGACTGTGTCTCTGTGAGCTGGTAACGTCCACCATATGGCATATATACACTGCCTGCTCCGATAGAGCCGTCGAACATCTCAACAAGTCCCTTCTGTGAGCATACGTTAAGGTCTTCAAGCTCTGCCTCCCAGGCTCCCTTCATATCTCCTGCCTCAACCATCCTGGCTACAGCAGGTGTGCTGATTTTGTCCAGATAATTGTCACTCTCGCAAGGCATCTCAACCTCAACATCTGTCTCCTGGTGAGCTCCGTTTGTATCAAGGAATGCACGTGAGATATTTACTACCTCTTTGCCTCTCCACACAAGCACAAGTCTTGGATCCTCTGTAACTACCGCAACCTCTGTTGCCTCGAGATTTTCCTCCTTTGCGTATGCAAGGAACTGCTCAACATCAGAAGGCGCAACTACAACTGCCATACGCTCCTGTGACTCTGAGATAGCAATCTCTGTTCCGTCAAGACCTGCGTATTTCTTTGGTACCTTGTCAAGCTCTATGCGAAGTCCGTCAGCAAGCTCTCCGATAGCAACAGAAACTCCGCCGGCACCGAAATCGTTACATTTCTTGATGATATGGCTGACCTCTTCTCTTCTGAAAAGTCTCTGAAGCTTTCTCTCTGTAGGTGCATTACCCTTTTGTACCTCAGCTCCGCATACTGATGTAGACTTTGTATTGTGTGCCTTTGATGAACCTGTAGCACCACCGATTCCGTCACGTCCTGTGCGTCCTCCGAGGAGAATGATTTTATCTCCCGGATCTGAGTTAAGTCTCTGGACAGCACGTCTTGGAGCCGCACCCATAACTGCACCGATCTCCATACGCTTTGCAACATAATTTGGATGGTAAACCTCCTTGACATAGCCTGTTGCAAGTCCGATCTGGTTTCCATATGAGCTGTATCCGTGAGCTGCCTCTCTGACAAGCTTCTTCTGTGGAAGTTTTCCTTCAATTGTCTGTGAAACCGGTACTGTAGGATCTGCTGCACCTGTTACACGCATTGCCTGATATACATATGTACGTCCTGAGAGAGGATCTCGGATCGCTCCGCCAAGGCATGTAGCAGCGCCACCAAAAGGCTCAATCTCTGTAGGATGGTTGTGTGTCTCGTTCTTGAAGTTTACAAGCCACTCCTCTGTCTTTCCGTCCACCTCAACAGGTACCACGATAGAGCATGCGTTGATCTCATCAGACTCTTCCTGATCATCAAGCTTGCCCTCTGCCTTTAATCTCTTCATGGCAAGAAGTGCAAGATCCATCAGGCAGACAAATTTGTCATTTCTGTCCTTGTAGATATTTGAAAATGTATTGAGATAATCCTTGTAGGTATTTTCAATCGGTGTACGGTAGAAGCCATCGTCAAACTTGACATTCTTAAGCTCTGTAGAAAATGTTGTATGACGGCAGTGATCTGACCAGTATGTATCGAGCACACGGATTTCTGTCATTGAAGGATCACGCTTTTCCTCATTCTTAAAATAATTCTGGATATGAAGAAAATCCTTAAATGTCATGGCAAGGTTCAATGATAAATAAAGCTCCTTCAGCTTGTCCTCTGCCATATCCTTGAAGCCGTCAAATATGATGACATCAGCAGGGTCATCAAACTCCTGCACAAGTGTCTTAGGCTTTTCCATGCCGATAGCACGCGAATCAACAGGGTTGATGCAGTGCTTCTTAATAGCAGCAAACTGCTCATCTGTGATATTTCCCTCAATCACATATGTGATAGCACTTCTGATAATCGGCTCCTCATTCTCATTGAGAAGCTTCACACACTGCTCGGCTGAATCTGCTCTCTGGTCAAACTGTCCCGGTAAAAACTCTACAGTAAATACTTTTGCATCACCATAGTCAAATGTCTCCTCATAGATATCATCAACAGGCGGCTCTGAGAAAACTGTATACAAGGCTTTCTTGTATGTCTCCTCTGATATATTTTCCACATCATATCTGATTAATACACGTACTGCCTCCACAGTTGTGATTCCCAGATAATGCTTAATCTCATGCTTTAATTCCTTTGCCTTTACCGCAAAGTCAGGTTTTTTCTCTACATATACACGACGTACGTTACTCATATGTTCTCCTTTCAATTCGAGAGTATGTAACCAATTATTCGTTACCGTCCGGCTTTTTGTACAATCGGACTTTAAAACTATGGTTGTAGTATAACACTTTAGTTATGATAAGTATAATTAATATATTTAATTTGTTTTATAAGTTGCGTTAATTATAGTTTTCTTATATAATGATATAAGGGTCAAAAGGTATTTTGCCCCTCATTGATAAAAACAGATGCAAATAACCATATTTATACGGAGGATAACAAAATGGATATAAATTATGAGCTTTACAAGGTCTTTTACTACGTGGCAACGTCCCTAAGCTTCTCTGAAGCCAGCAAGAAGCTGTTTATTTCACAGTCCGCGGTAAGCCAGTCTATTAAAACTCTCGAAAAGAAGCTTGGACAGACTCTTTTCATCAGAAGTACAAAAAAGGTACAGCTCACCGCAGCCGGTGCCCTGCTTTTAAAGCACATCGAGCCTGCCATGAATCTTATCGCCCGCGGTGAAAGCCAGCTTTTAGACTCAGGCACACTTGGACTTGGGCAGCTTCACATCGGCGCAAGCGATACCATATGCCGTTATCTGCTGGTTCCTTACTTAAAGCAGTTCCATCAGAGGTTCCCGAATGTGCCTATCAAAGTCACAAATGCCACATCTATCCAGTGTGTGGAGCTTTTGGAGCAAAGGAAAGTTGACCTGATTGTCACGAATTTTCCAAACTCGCACCTCAATCACTCATACAGACAGAAAACCATATGCAACTTTTCCGATGTTTTTGTGGCAAATCCCAATTATTTCAAGCTTCGCAAGCAGGAGATAGCTTTTTCCGAGCTCAATAAATATCCTATCATGATGCTCGACCGAAACAGCACCACCAGTGAATTCCTGCATAATCTGTTTTTACAGCACCAGGTTGACCTGATTCCGGAAATTGAGCTAAGCAGTAACGATCTGCTCATAGACCTGGCCAAAATCGGACTGGGTATAGCATTCGTTCCCGACTACTGCATCAACCATGAGAATAAGGAGCTTTTCGTGCTGAAGACAAAAGAAAAGATGCCGCCACGCCAGATTGTTGTGTCCGTAAACACTACAATGCCCGTGTCAGCATCCACTGAGGAATTTTTAAATCTGCTCCCAGAAGTCGGCAACTAGTTTTCCGACATTTGCTATATTGCATGGCTTTCTGTCACTCCACTCGCGTGGATAGAGCAAATCATATTCTCTCTGCCAGAATCTCTCATCTAACAGCAAAATGACACCTGTGTCCTCCGTCGTCCTGATTACTCTTCCGGCCGCCTGGAGGACTTTATTTATGCCCGGATACCTGAAAGCATAGTCAAAGCCACAGCCGTTTTCGGCATCGTAATAATCCTTTAATATAGTTCTCTCATTGCTGATCTGCGGAAGTCCCGTTCCGACAACAATAGCACCTATCAGTCTGTCGTTTTTCAAATCAATGCCCTCACCGAATATGCCTCCCATGATTCCAAATGCCACAAGTGTTCTGTCCGACTCCTCACTAAACCTGTCCAGAAATTCCTCCCTCTCAGCCTCTGACATATTATTTTTCTGCAGCATAAGCTCTGTTTCGTCTGCATATTTTTCACAGTAAATATCTGCCACATCATTCATCATCTTATATGACGGAAAGAAAACCATATAGTTTCCAGTCTTTTGCGTGACAACAGCATTAATATACCCTGCAATCCGCTCATACTCACTCCTTGAGCGCCTTGTGTACCTCGTGCTCACATCGGTTGCCATCGCAAGCAGTCTCTTTTTGCTGTCAAACGTGCTGTCAGCATATATGGCATAGTTGTCTTTTTTTGTGCTTAACAGGCTCTTGTAATAGTTTACAGGCAGAAATGTCGCCGAAAAAAACACAGCCGACTTGCCCTTATCCAGCCTCTTTTGTATATTAAGCGACGGGTCCACACAAAAAAGCTTTAGCATGAACCTGCCATCAGCCTCAAGCTCGGAATACATCACGTAGTGCTCATCCACCAGATCATAAATGTTCAGGAAATTGCGAAGCTCAAAATAAAAATCCATAACATCCTTTTTCCCCGGAAACTCATTAGCCTTCTGCAAAAACTCATCCAGAAGTGTCATAAGCCTCATAAATGAAAATACCATATTGCCAAATGTATCATATACCGTGTAATTCTCACACTCACGCTTCATCCCAAGAAGTATCTTATTGCACTTTTCAAGCGCTTTCTCAATAGAACGGCTGTGCTCCTTCATAATGCGCTTCACAGTAAGGAAATCCTCCTTATAAATCTGAGCGCTATACATCTGCCTGCTTCTTTCGACCATATTGTGAGCCTCATCAATGAGAAAAATATAATCTCCCTTTATCCCCTCCTGAAAAAATCTCTTAAGATAAACATTCGGGTCAAACACATAGTTGTAATCGCAGATGATATTATCACACCAGCTAGCCGTATCAAGACAAAGCTCAAACGGACATACGGTATACCTATCCGCCTGTGATAAAATATCATCCCTCTCAATCATTTCACATCTGTGAAGCAGGTCAAAAACCGCATCATTTACTCTGTCAAAATGCCCCTTTGCATACGGACAGGTTACCGGATTGCATTCCATCTCATCACACGGACATAGCTTTTCCTTGGCCGTTATCTGAATAGTTTTTGCCCTGTAACCATTTTTTTCAAGCAGCGCAAACGTTTCCTTTGCGACTGTTGCGGTGATTGTCTTCGCTGTCAGGTAAAAGATTCTGTCTGCCAGCTTTTCACCAACCGCCTTCACTGCCGGGAAAATAGTAGAGATAGTCTTCCCAACACCGGTCGGAGCCTGCATAAAAAGAAGCTTCTGACGCATAATTGTCCTGTAGACATCCGAAACAAGCTTTTTCTGCCCCGGTCTGTACTCAAATGGAAAATCAAGTTCTTTGATTGAAGCCTGTCTTTGATTTTTCATTTCACACTGAAACGTTGCCCATTTGCCATACTCTTCCATCAGATCATCAAACCATTTTTTTATCTCTTCAAATGAGAACTCCTCGCGAAAATACTTAGTCTGCTCCGTTTCCAGATTACAGTAGGTCATCTGAATGCCTATCGTTTCCATATTATTTTGCAGAGCAAAAATATATGCATAGCACATAGCCTGCGCACGGTGCACAAAAACCGGCTTTTCAAACAGCTCAACCCTTCTGTACATTCCCTTAATCTCATCAACAAAACACTTTCCATCCTCCGTAAAGATGCCATCTGCCCTGCCCTCGACAGTCAGCTCATACAAATCACCTTCAACAACAAGTGAAAGCGGCACCTCTGCCTGATACTCCTTCCCCATGCTGCCCTGGATTTTCCTGTGAATGCGTGTTCCCTCCATCATGGCATCAGCACTCATTGCTCTGGATGACCGGTTGTCTATGTCACCCTCCCTGAAAATAAATTCCACAAGGTTTCTGACCGAAATATGTAATTGTGTTTTCTTTTCACTATAATTATTTCCAGCTTCTGTCATGTACTCTCCCTGCATATTCCGGATTATGTCAACGTTTTTGTGTTCCGGCAATATTTTCAGTCTAACTCCAGACATTTTTAATACACTGAACATAAAAAAAGGAGAGCTCCAAGAAGAAACTCTCCCAAAGGACCTTATTCAATTGTATTACGCTACAGTGAATTTATCAACCACATTATCAAATGCCTGGTCATCGCCCATATAGCAGACCTTAAAGTCATTGTTTGTACCAATTCCAATCACTCCAAGAAGTGATTTCGCATCAATAAGAATCTGTCTATATTTGAGATCAATGTCAAAATCGCACTTAGAAGCAGCCCCAACAAATTCCTGAACATCATCCAATGTGTTAAGTCTGATTACTGTTTCCTTATTGTACATAGTTAACACCACCTTTATAATCTAAAACATAGTGCTTTCGCACATGTCAATCAATTGTTGCGCCTATTATAACATCTGATATTCATTTGTCAAAAAAATCATAATCCGTCATTTTCCGTCAATTCATGTCATTTATTTTAATAAATAACTTTTGCGTAACCGATTTTTCACTATATTTTCATGCATGTTTTTTCAAAAAAACAATATAACTGTGAAATTCTTATAAAAATGGCATGATATTTAATTAATTTAAATTCATTTTTTACAATTTTTCATTTATAAAACTTTATTCTCGTAATTCTTTAACGCATCTATATATATTTCACCGAGCTTGCTAAGCTTCGTGCCCTTGTGCTTGATATAGCCTATATGCATTATTTCACTTTCCTTAAGTGGAATTGCCGCATAGTCATCACCGTTTAAATCCTCAGAAATAATACCTGAGCACAGTGTAAATCCGTTGAGCCCCACCATGAGATTGAGCATTGTGGCTCTGTCATCAGCCTTTATGACACGCTTGTACTCATATGTGCTCATCATCTCCTCAGCATAATAAAAGGAATTGTTCACGCCCTGTTCAAAGGTCAGACATGGGTACTCCTGCAAATCATCAAGTGTAATCTCTTTTTGGCCGGCAAGCGGATGTTTTTTCCAGAGATACACATATGTATTGCATGTGAAGAGCTCTTTAAACTCGATGTCACATTCCTTAAAAAGCTTTCTTAAAACCTTTTCATTGAAATCACTTAAATAAAGAACTCCAAGCTCACTCTTTAAGTTCTTTACGTTGTCTATTACCTCTTTCGTCTTTGTCTCGTGGACAGCAAACTCGTACTCATCCATGCCCACCTCTTTAGCAAGCTGTACAAAGGCCTTTACTGCAAATGAATAGTGCTGCATGGAAACCGAGAATTTCTTTTTGGACTCCACATTCAGATACCGGTTCTCAAGCAGATGATACTGCTCCACAACCTGTTTGGCGTATCCTAAAAACTCCTCGCCCTCCGCTGTGACTGTAATTCCACGGTTATTTCTCATGAATACCGTGATTCCAAGCTCCTCCTCCACCTCTCTTACTGTGGCGGACAGATTGGGCTGTGAAACAAAAAGCTTCTTTGCCGCCTCATTCATGGAATTGGATTCTGCAATTGTAAGTACCTGTCTGAGTTGTTGAAGTGTCATTTTCTCTCCTATTGTGAACTGACGGTTTTTAGCAGAATGTGTAACTATTCAGCGCCCAGGCACCTTCGTAAAAACCGCACAATTGTAATATATTAGATAAAATTGTGTATAAACGATGCCCTGTGTATCGGTGATGGTCCTATCTCCTTCAGTGCCTTGATATGCTCTGCCGAGCCATAGCCCTTGTTTGATGCAAATCCATAGCCGGGATATATGTTATCATACTCAACCATCATCCGATCCCTTGTGACCTTAGCCACAATACTGGCCGCCCCTATTGATATGCTTTTGGCATCTCCCTTTATAATCGGAACCTGCTTTATATCCACCCCCGGGATTGTGACTGCATCGTTAAGTGTCAAATCCGGTGCCGGATCAAGCTTTCCGATTGCCTGTCTCATTGCCTCATATGTAGCCTGCAATATATTTATCTCATCTATCCTCTCGTGCGATGCCATACCTATTCCTACAGAAACCGCCTTTTCCATTATGACATCATAAAGCTCATCACGCTTTGCAGCCGTAAGCTTCTTTGAATCATTGATATATAAAATATCACAGTCCTTTGGCAGAATAACCGCACATGCCACAACCGGACCTGCAAGCGGTCCGCGTCCCACCTCATCTATGCCGCAAATATGAGCATATGATGCGTACTCGCGCTCATATTTCTTGAGACCTTCTGTGCGGATAAGCTCCTTCTCATACTTGTCCAGTCGCTTTTTTGCACTATCTACAAGCTTAATCACTCCGCCCCTTTCATCTGAGCCGTATTCCTCAATGAACTGTCCAAGCTGTGAATCTGTGATGCTTTTCAGTTGTTCCTTAATATCGCCTATTTTTTCTGCTGACATATCCTTGTCCTATCGTCTATTCTTCGTAACTATTCTTCTATATCTCCGGTCTCTCCAAAGTGATATGGCCTAATTTACCGCTTCTGAAATCATCTATGATGAGTGCAGCCGCCTTGCTGTAATCAGGCTCTCCTCCCTTTGAAAGGCATTTTCTGTTGACAGCGACAGAACTTATAAGCTCTATGATATCATTTTCCTCGCTTACCTCGTATCTTTGTGCCAAAAGCCCCGGATACTCTGCTTTTAGGAACTTCACAAGCTCCACGGCAAGCTCATCAACATTTAAAATCTCATCCTTTATCGAACCGATGAGCGCAAGTCTAAGTCCCACTGTCTGATCCTCAAATTTCGGCCACAGTATGCCCGGGGTATCGAGCAGCTCAACACTTTTATTGAGCCTGATCCACTGCTTGCCCTTTGTCACGCCCGGCTTGTTTCCTGTCTTGGCACAGGCTTTTCCGGCGTATGAGTTGATAAAAGTGGACTTTCCGACGTTTGGAATACCCACCACCATAGCTCTTACCGGTCTGTTTTTGATACCACGCTTTCGGTCTCTTTCAATCTTTTCCTTGCAGGCCTCCATCACGATATCTGTGATGCTCTTCATGCCTGACTTGCTTCTAGCATCAAGACTGACTACAAAAAAGCCCTTTTCCTTGAAAAATGCACTCCACTCCCTGGTGCGCTCCTTGTCGGCCAGATCCGCCTTGTTCATCAGAACGAGCCTGTATTTGTTTTTTCCAAGCTCATCAATGTCCGGATTACGGCTGGATAGCGGAATTCTTGCATCCACAAGCTCTATAACCAGATCTATTAATTTAATGTCCTCCTGCATCTGACGCTTTGCCTTGGTCATATGCCCAGGGTACCACTGAAAATTCATAATTCACCTGTCCTTTATCTATATATGTTATAACTATTGCTACTTGATTGTTCCAAAGCTTCCAAGGCCTGAAAATCTAAACCATGCCTTGCCGATAATATAGTCTCTCTTTACATTGCCAATATTGGCATAGCGGCTGTCCTCACTGTTGTTTCGATTGTCTCCAAGTACAAAATACTCGTCCTTTTCAAGCTCTATAGGATCTGAGGCAAGCCCTGCATCCTCCATTGATGCAACATCCGTCGATTCCTTGTACAGCTCATCATTCACGTACAGTGCGCCGTCTTTTATCTGAACAGTATCTCCCGGCACCGCTACCACTCTCCTGACATAATAATGCGACTTATTATTTCCGTTTGGCAGAAATACTATCACGTCTCCTGCCTTTGGCTTTGACATGATATATGCAAATCTGTTCACAAGAATATTATCATCGTTCTCCAATGTCTGCTCCATAGCCTGGCCCACCACATTTGTACGTATACCGAAAAATGACACCAGCACATATGCCAGGCCTATCACTACAATCAGCTCCACTACCCACGAAACAATTTCCTTGAACAATGGCAGATTAAATTTTCTTCTTTGCCTTCTAAAGCTAAGTCCTGCTCGTCTTCTGGACATCTTACACCTCTTGATAACTAATATTTTATTGCGTAATCTTAATTATATATTGTTTTCATGTTTGTTGCAAGCTGTAACCCTGAAAACTAAAAAGACCATTCTCATACGATTGCTCGCAGAAAATGGTCTCTTTCGCGTAAAAATATTATTTTACAAGCTCTTTAACCTTAGCAGCTTTTCCGATACGGTCTCTTAAGTAGTAAAGCTTAGCACGACGTACTTTACCTTTACGTACAATCTCAACCTTCTCTACGTTTGGTGAGTGGAGTGGCCATGTCTTCTCAACACCTACACCGTTAGAAAGCTTTCTAACTGTGAATGTTGTACGGTTTGATCCGTTCTGCTTTTTGATTACTGTTCCCTCGAATACCTGGATACGCTCACGGTTACCCTCTTTGATTTTTCCGTATACCTTTACAGTATCTCCTACAGAAAACTCAGGTGCCTCGGCCTTTAACTGCTCGTTCTCGATGCTCTTAATAATTTCACTTGCGTTCATTTTGTGACCTCCTAATTATTTTGACGTTCTTAATGCTACTACTATTTTCACAACAGAGGACCATCTCTTTTATTCACAACATTGGTACTTTACCACAGATTCATGGGATTTGCAAGTATTTTTTACTATCTTCTGCCTACCTTATGCATTATTTTTAGTCATCCAGTATACGGATGATTTTGAAAAATGCAATCCCATACTCTCCTGCAGCTTCATAGATGCCTCATTGCCCACGATTATCTGTCCATATGGTATCCAGCCGTTTTCCAGAGCCCTGTTGAAGGCATATGTTTCAAGTGCTGTGGCAAGCTTTTGATGCCTGTACTGCGGCTTTATATAGAGCATGCCGATGCTGCCCTCCTCATGGATTCCGATAATTCCCGCGAGGGTATTAATGGTATCATCAGCAGTATTATCACCAAAAAAAGCTCCGTAGACTGCCCCTGCCTCTATCCTGTTTACAATATAGTCAGGATTGTCAAAGCCCGGGTACATTGGCGCAGCCTCCTGTATATCAGCTGCATCCAGCTTTCTTATAACTAAGCCATTTGGCATCGGCTTTCCATCCGGTCTGTACAGTCCGCTGACAGATAGCTTTTCTTTGTTTGTATACACAGCCTGCCTGCACTCTACAGTCTCATTAAAGCCATTTGCTTTAAAAAGTTCAACATACCTTTGCTGATGAAGCACTATACCGTTTGTGATCTGATCTGTAACGTTTGCTGGAATATGCTGACTGCTGTATTTATCAACAGACTTTGTGACATTTTCCTGCACCAAATCAATAAGCTTCGACTCGCCCTCATCCGGTCCTGTATGAAAACATACCTTTGAGACCATGTCCCGAAGCAGATATTCGCCATCTGCCTCAAACAGTATCTCGGCGCAGCCCCTGTTTATAAGCTCTATCATATCAATATGAAGCAGTTTATTTTTCATAAGAAACTCTCTGCATTTATCAAGTCTTTTAAACCCGGCATACAAATCCGGTCTGCGCTCCTTTGTGCGCTCAATAGACTTTTCAAGGCGCCATGTATCTATCTTCTTCTGATTGCCTGACATGAGTACCTCAGGCACCTTTTTGTCATGCCACTCAACAGGACGTGAATACTGAGGGTATTCGAGCAGATTGCCATGAAACGACTCTGTCTCTGCCGAAATGTCATTGTGCAGCACCCCGGGAACCAGACGTGAAATTGCATCTATCATTACCATCGACGGCAGCTCTCCGCCCGTTAGAACATAATCGCCGATAGAGACATAATCCGTTACCGTCTCCTCCAGCACACGCTCGTCAATACCTTCATAGTGTCCACATAGAAAAATGAGGTTATCACACTTTGCAAATTCTGCTGCCATCTGCTGGTTGAACACACTGCCCTGTGGAGTAACGTAAATCAGACGAGCATTGTGATTTTTTATTTCTTCTGCTGTATTTTTATATGATGTATTTTCATATAATATATTTTCATCGGCGATATTTTTCCCGGAATTATCACCTGAGTGGACCTGATTACATTTATTGATCTGACTTACCACACTGCGCACAGCCTGATACACCGGCTCTGCCTGCATAAGCATCCCCGCGCCGCCACCATATGTGTAATCATCAACCTTATTGTGCTTATTGTGCGCAAAATCCCTGATATTTACCGTATTGAGTGATATAATATTCTGTTTTAAAGCTCTGCCTGTGATACTCTCTGACAGTCCCTGTTCTATCATCTGTGGGAATAAGGTCAGCACATGAAATCTCATTTCCTATATCTCCTATATCATCCTGTTTTACAGTTTTACGATTTAAAATGTATGATTTTGTTCAATTTTATATCTCATTTTACGGTTTTTGCAGTTTGAGATGCAGCTATCTCAAACCTGCCAGCAGATGCACCTTCATCGTGCCATTTTCCACATCAACGTCCAGTATACAATCCTTTATTGCCGGAATCAGCAAATCATTTGCACCGGCTTTCTTAACAACGTACACATCGTTGGCACCGGTCTGGAGCACATCAGCTATGGCTCCAAGCTCCTCTCCCTCGTCTGATGTGACTGAAAGCCCGATAAGATCAGCTATAAAGTACTCGTTTTCCTCAAGCGGCACCGCATTTTCCCTTGTCACAAAAAGAGGTGCCTTTTTATATTTTTCCACATCATTTATGTCATCTATGCCCTTAAATTTCAAGATAACCTGGTTCTTGAAAAATTTGACAGAAGTTATTTCCAAATCCCTGCGCTCTTTGCCATTATCCAGAATGACATTTTTAAGCTTTTTAAAACGGGCAGCATCGTCAGTGGTTGGGAACACCTTTACCTCACCGCGAATGCCGTGTGTGCTCGTAATTACACCTACCTGTAGTAAATCTTCCATTCTCTGTCTCCTGATATTAATGATATGAGGGTCAAAAGGTATTTTGCCCCTCATTTATGATTAATCATAACTATTCAGCCAATACACATTCGCAAAGCAATACGATACCGGTTCCGAATAGTTACTATAAATTATAAAAAAACAGGCATCTCATAAGAGATGCCTTTATGTTACTGTACTATCTCAACAATAACCTTTTTGTCTTCTTTAGAGGCTGCGGCCTTAACAACTGAACGAATAGCCTTAGCAATACGTCCCTGCTTGCCGATCACTTTGCCCATGTCAGACTGTGCAACACGTAATTCCAAAACAATTGCTTTCTCGTTTTCGGTCTCAGTTACATTAACCTCATCCGGATAATCAACTAAAGATTTTGCAATTACTTCAACTAATTCTTTCATTACGCCACCTCTTTATCCTATTTCTCGATACCAGCACTCTTGAAGATTCTAGCTACTGTCTCAGTTGGCTGTGCGCCGTTTGATAACCATTTCTTAGCTAATTCCTCATTTACATGATACTCGCTAGGATCCTTAGTTGGATCGTATGTTCCGATCTCCTCGATGCATCTTCCATCTCTTGGTGATCTAGAGTCTGCAACTACGATTCTATAGAAAGGAGCTTTCTTCTGTCCCATTCTTCTTAATCTGATCTTTACTGCCATTTTGTTTCACCTCCTCATAGGTTTATTGAATAATATATATCAAAAGTAAAATAAATACTTTTGTTAACAAAACATGAAATTCTTTAATGAAATCCATTAAAACGGAAGTCCTTTGAATAAGCCTCCAAGGCCACCGCCTCCACGGCGTCCCTTCTTGCCGCCCATCATACCGGGCATCTGCTTCATGAACTTCTTTGTCTGCTCAAACTGCTTTACAAGTCTGTTGACCTCTGATACATCCACGCCTGCTCCTCTTGCAATACGAGCCTTGCGGCTTGGATTAAGAAGCTTTGGATTTCGTCTTTCCTCAGGTGTCATGGAATAGATGATTGCCTCTGTGCGGGCCATGCCCTTTTCAGCTTCATCTGTATCAATATCCGGCATCTTGCCTCCACCGATACCCATGCCCGGCATCATTCCCATCACGCTTGAAAGACCGCCCATCTTCTTCATCTGACTCATCGAATCAAGGTACATCTCAAAATCAAACTCATTTTTGCGCATCTTCTGCTCAAGCTTCCTGGCCTGTTCCTCATCAATGTTCTCCTGCGCTTTCTCAATCATGGAAAGCACATCGCCCATGCCGAGGATTCTTGAAGCCATACGCTCCGGATAGAACTGCTCAAGGTCCGAAAGCTTCTCGCCCATACCGGCGTAAAGTATCGGCTTTCCTGTAACGGCTCTGATTGAAAGTGCCGCTCCACCTCTGGTGTCACCATCAAGCTTTGTGATGACAACTCCGTCAATTCCTATCTTTTCATCAAAGGTACCTGCTACATTTACCGCATCCTGACCTGTCATGGCATCAACCACGAGGATGGTCTGGAAAACATCAGTAGCTTCTTTTATCTCAATAAGCTCTGCCATCATATCCTCATCAATATGAAGACGTCCGGCAGTATCGATGATAACAACATTGAAATCGTTTTTCTTAGCGTGCTCCACAGCAGCCTTTGCGATGTCGGCAGGCTTGTTTTTATCACCCATTGAGAAAACCTCAACGCCCTGCTTCTCACCATTTATCTTTAACTGCTCAATCGCAGCCGGACGATACACATCACAGGCTACAAGCAGTGATTTCTTGCCCTTGCTCTTGAGCTTACCGGCAATTTTTGCTGTGGTGGTTGTCTTACCGGCTCCCTGAAGACCTACCATCATGATAACAGTAAGCTCCTTGCCCGGCCTGAAAGCAATCTCTGTCGTCTCAGAGCCCATAAGCTTAATCATCTCTTCGTTTACGATTTTGATGACCATCTGTCCGGGATTGAGACCATTCATGACATCCTGTCCGATTGCTCTCTCCTGAACACTCTTTGTGAACTGCTTAACAACCTTGAAGTTAACATCGGCCTCAAGGAGTGCCATCTTAACCTCTTTAAGAGCAGCCTTTACATCATCCTCAGTAAGCTTTCCCTTGCTGCGGAGATTCTTGAAAACGTTCTGCAGTTTTTCTGATAAACTGTCAAATGCCATATTACAGCTCCTCTAGTATCTGATTCGAAATAGCTTCGATTTCATTCATTAATAGCTCATTATGTGATTTCTTAAAATCATTTGTCAGCTCATGAATCCTTCGTATGTCACTCTTTATGGACATAAACTTCTCAACGAGATGCAGCTTTGCCTCATAGTCAAGCAGCTTCTTATTGCACCTCTTAATCAGATCGGCAACACCCTGACGGGAAATTCCCTCCTCGGATGCAATCTCACCGAGTGACAAATCATTGAATACAAAATCCTCATATACCTGACGCTGATGCTCATTCAAAAGCTCACCGTAGAAATCATATAAATATGCCTGTTCAAGTTTTTCTTCCATATCAAGTATCCTCTTTTTCCCTCGAACCTATGGTAGAATAACACATAGTTTGCCCGGTGTCAAGTAAAAATACTTGATACTTTTATTTTTATATCATAGTGCGTACAATTCTTGGCTTATAGCCCTTCTTCTCGAGCGCAGCAATAATCTGCTCCTTGTGTTCTGTACCAAAACACTCAAGCGTGATGCGAAGCTCGACAGCCGCACTTCTGTTTGTAGTGACAAACTGGTTATGCTCCAGCTTGATTACATTGCCCTGTACATCGGCAAGAGTCTGTGAAACCTTGGCAAGCTCGCCCGGCTTGTCCGGCAGAAGCACTGAAACAGTAAAGATTCTGTCTCTGAAAATAAGACCCTGCTGTACAACTGATGACATGGTAATAACATCCATGTTGCCGCCGCTTAGGATAGAAACCACTCTCTTGTCCTTTACTCCGAGATGCTTAAGCGCAGCTACAGTCAGAAGACCTGAGTTTTCGACTATCATCTTGTGATTCTCAACCATGTCAAGGAAGGCTACGATAAGCTCGTCATCCTCCACTGTGATAATATCATCAAGATTTTTCTTTATGTATGGGAAAATATTTGAGCCCGGTGTCTTTACCGCTGTTCCGTCTGCAATAGTATTTACACTTGGTAAAGTGGTCACCTTGCCGTTCTTAAATGACTCCTGCATACAATTGGCACCGGCCGGCTCCACTCCGATAACCTTAATCTTTGGATTTAACAGCTTTGCAAGTGTGGATACACCTGTTGCCAGTCCGCCACCTCCGATTGGAACGAGGATGTACTCAACAAGAGGAAGCTCCTTGAATATCTCCATAGCGATAGTTCCCTGTCCTGTTGCGACAGCTAAATCATCAAACGGATGGATAAATGTATATCCCTCTTTCTCTGCAAGCTCATATGCCTTGGCACATGCCTCATCATACACATCTCCATAAAGCACTACCTCAGCGCCGTAGCTCTTTGTACGGTTTACCTTGATAAGAGGTGTGGTGGTAGGCATCACGATGACAGCCTTGCAGCCATAGCACTTTGCCGCATATGCAACACCTTGCGCATGGTTTCCTGCGGATGCTGTAATGAGACCCTTTGCCCTCTCCTCATCTGTGAGGGTGCTTATCTTGTAGTAAGCGCCTCTGACCTTGTAAGCTCCGGTAAACTGCATATTTTCAGGCTTCAGATATACCTTATTGCCTGTCTGGTCACTTAAAAAATCGCTGTAAATAAGCTTTGTCTCAAGGGTGACCTCCTTGACCTTCTCACTTGCTTCTTCAAATTTATCTAATGTCAGCATATTTGTTCTCCCTTTCATTGATATAACGATTCAGAACCACCCACGCATTATTCGCAAAAAAGCATTGTTCTCAGTGGTTCTGAATAGTTATTTTTCATTATATTATACCAAAAATTCCGTACATATATATATAAACTGATATATCAGATTATTATAAACAATATAACTTATACGCTCAAAGATATTCTCAAATTATTCCGTTTTAGTGTCAAACAATGCATTCACGAACTCGTCCGAATCAAATTTCTGCAAATCATCGATGGTCTCACCGACTCCGATATACTTGACCGGCACTGAAAGCTCCGACTGTATCGCTACAGCGATACCGCCCTTTGCCGTACCATCCATCTTAGTAAGCACGATGCCCGAAATCTTTGCCACATCAGAAAACTCTCTCGCCTGAACCAGTGCATTCTGGCCTGTAGTCGCATCAAGCACCACGAGCGTCTCTCTGTACGCATCCGGATACTCACTCTCCAGGATTTTATTAATCTTTCCAAGCTCATTCATCAGATTCTTTTTATTGTGGAGCCTTCCGGCTGTATCCACGAGAAGCACATCTGCGTTTCTGGCCTTTGAAGCTGCAACTGCATCATATACAACAGCTCCCGGGTCAGCACCCTCGGCACCGCCAATCATATCAACTCCGGCGCGGTTTGCCCATTCCTTCAGCTGGTCTCCTGCTGCCGCCCTGAAGGTATCGGCACCTGCAATAACTACCTTCTTGCCCTGTTCCTTGAGCTTTCCTGCAAGCTTTCCGACAGTGGTAGTCTTTCCTACTCCGTTGACACCGATTACAAGCACAACAGACTTTTCATTTTCAAATCTGTAGGCGGTCTCCTCCACCTTCATCTGCTCCTTGATGCTCTCAATCAGAAGCTCCTTGCACTCTGCCGGCTCCTTGATATGCTGCTCCTTAACCTTTCTCTGCAGATCCTCGATGATATTCTCCGTGGCTCTCACTCCGAGATCTCCCATGATGAGAATCTCCTCAAGCTCCTCATAAAAATCATCATCTATATGCGAAAATCCACTGAACAGTGAATCTATGCCTGAAACGATATTGTCTCTGGTCTTTGTCAGTCCTGAAACGAGCCTCTTAAAAAAGCCCGGCTTTTTTTCTTTTTCTTCCATTTCAACTCTCCATAAATAAAATTTTACTGCGTCAGATCATTCTCTATCAGATTCACTGAAACGAGTGTGGAAACACCCTTTTCCTGCATCGTAATACCATATAGCCTGTCCGCTGCCGCCATCGTACCACGTCTGTGTGTGATAACGATAAACTGTGTGTTCTTTGTAAGCTTGTTCAGATAATTTGCATAGCGCGAAACGTTCGAGTCATCAAGCGCCGCCTCAATCTCATCAAGCAGACAAAACGGTGATGGCTTAAGTGCCTGAATGGCAAACAAAAGCGCAATGGCTGTGAGTGCCTTTTCACCACCGGACATCTGCATCATATTCTGAAGCTTCTTTCCGGGCGGCTGTGCGATGATTCTGATGCCACACTCAAGTATATCCTCATCCTCCACAAGCTCCAGGGAACCATGTCCACCACCAAAAAGCTGCTTAAAGGACTTGTCAAACTCTCTCTGAATCTCGGCAAACTTCTCTGTAAACTGCTTTCTCATACCACTGTCAAGCTCATCAATGATGCCAACCAGAGTCTTTTCAGCCTCGATAAGGTCATCATGCTGTCCCTTTAAGAACTCATAACGCGTTGAAATCTCCCTGTATTCCTCAATAGCGTTGACATTTACATCTCCGAGGCGTCTGATTTCGTCCTTTATGCCTGCAATCAGCTTCTTTAATGAAGGCAGGTCATCATATGCATCATTTCTAAGCTCTGCTGCCGCATGCGGAGTAAGCTCATATTCATCCCACATGTAGTTGGTCTGAGTCTCTGAAGCCTCCTTAAGCTTCTCTCTCTGGCTGTTCAATCTGAAAAGCTCCTTATCCAGATCAGCCTGTTTCTTTGAAACTTCCTCCTGCTTTGCAAAAAAGCCTCTGTACTCCTCAGACATCTTTTCCTTTTTTGTAAGGCTCTCCCTAAGCTCCTCGTCAAGCTTGGAATTGTTGTCCTTTGATGCCAGAATGGTCTGTGTAATTGCATCAATATCAGCCTGCTTCTTTTTAATATCATCCTTTGCAGCAGCTGCACCTTCCACAAGGCTTTCCTTCTGCTCATCAAATTTCTCTATCTCTGAATTGATACGATTGATATTTTCTATAGCAAACTCAGCCGTCTTTGTAATATTTGCAAGCTCAAGTGAAATGGCAGCGGCCTTGTGTGAAGCCTCCTGCTCAAGTGCTCCCTGCTTTTCAAGTATCTCACTGTATGAGCTGTTTTCCTTCTCAAGCTGCTCCTCACGCTGCTTTGACGCCTCAAGCTGCGCTGCAATATCCTTCTTGCCCTGATTTATCTCTTCGAGCTGTTTTTCAATCTCGGCATTTTCTGTGCGCAGATCCTCGTAGACATTCGCACTCTCCTTCTTTTGCTGGTCTGCCCTGTCAACAGAAATCTGTGCTGTGTTCTGCTCAATATACTTCTCCTGCAGCAAGGTCTTTGTGGCTGCTATATCCTCCTCGCCAAGCGCAATAGCAGTCGCAATATCATCCTTTCTGGCTCTAAGCTCTTTAAGCTTTGTCTTAGTCTGATCAACTCTCTTTTCAAGCTCCTCAATCTCACGATTTCTCGCAAGCAGATTGGATGAATTTTTAAACGCACCACCGGACATAGAGCCTCCCGGTGCCAGATACTCGCCCTCGACAGTCACAATATGGAGTGAATAGTGATTTTTCTTTGCAAGCGCAATGGCATTGTCAATTGTGTCCACCACAATCACTCTGCCAAGCAGGTATGCAACAACCTCATCAAACTTCGGATCACACTTCACCAGCTTATTTGCAATGCCAAGCACACCCTTTTCGCCGAGTGCCGCCTCATTTTTAGTATTTCTGTTTGCACGCACACTTGTAAGAGGTAAAAACGTAGCCCGACCAAAATGATTGGCCTTCAAAAAGCCAATCATCTTTTTGGCTGTGGCCTCATCCTCAGTGACGATATTCTGGATATTACCGCTTAAGGCTGTCTCTATTGCTATCTCATAGCGCTTATCCACCTGGATAAGATCTGAAACTACTCCGAGAAGCCCCGGATTTTTAGCCTTCTGCTCCATAACACGCTTGATGCTGTTGCCATAGCCATCATAGCGCTCGGCAATGTTTTTAAGTGACTCAAGCCTGGAAACAGACTTATGATACTCTGTGGAAGCCTCCTCCATCAAGCGGGCATTCTCTCTGGACTTATCTCTCCACTCCCTAGCCTTTGCCAAAAGAGCCGACTCCTTTTCCTTTAAACCGGCTATCTCTTCATTGACAGCCGAAAGCTTCTTATTGGCATCATCCAATATATCATCAAGCCCTGCTTCCCTTGTCTTTCTATCTAAAAGACGCTTGGTAAGCTCTGCCTTTCTGATATTAATCTGCTCAAGCATAGTGGCAAAACGCTGCTGCCTTGACTGGATACTGCCTCGCTCCTGAAGCAGGGCGATAAGCTCATTCTTGCCCTTTTCCAGTCCGTCATTGCAGCGGTTAACCTCTGCAAGCACAGCCTCATGCTCGTTTACCGCAAGAAGCTCGTTTAGCTTCATCTGCTCTATCTCAGCTTCCAGTGTGGCTTTTTTGTCATCATACTCTTTCCTGCTTTTAAGACGCTCAGCCTTTTCCTTTTCGATAGCTAAAAGACGCGACTGCAGATGCTCATCCGTCATTTCGGCCGTGTGAATCTGCTCCTTTAAAAGCTCTATCTGATTCTCAAGCTTCTGTCTGGTGGATGAAGTGCTTGTGATGCTCTCACGAAGAGACTCAATACGCTCATCCATCTGCTGCATATCATTCCCCAGCCTCTCATACTCTGCCTTGATGCTCTCGTATGTGACGTTGGTCTCCTTTAGCTCATCATCAGCAATAGCGTATTTCTCATCAGCTGCCTTAAGCTCAGACTCGATGCGTGCTGATTCAAGTAAAAACATGTTGACATCGTAGTTCTTCAGCTCTTCCCTCTTTTTGAGATATGTATGAGCCTTCTCGGACTGCCTCTGCAACGGGCCTACCTGCCTCTCAAGCTCTGTCAGGATATCATTGACACGAACAAGATTCTCTCGCTCATTATCGAGCTTCTTTTGTGCTGTAAGCTTTCTCTTTTTAAACTTTACAATGCCGGCAGCCTCATCAAACAGCTCTCGTCTCTCCTCCGGCTTTCCGCTTAGAATCCTGTCAATCTGACCCTGTCCAATGATGGAATAGCCCTCTTTACCGATACCTGTATCGTAGAAAAGCTCCGAAACCTCCTTGAGCCTGCACGGATTGCCATTGATGAGATACTCGCTCTCACCCGAACGGTAAACACGCCTGGCAACTGTAACCTCGTTAAAATCAATCGCAAGCGAATGGTCTGAATTATCAAGAGTGATGGCAACATACGCATATCCAAGCGGCTTCCTGTTCTCTGTACCCGCAAAAATGACATCCTGCATGCTGGCACCACGAAGCTGCTTTGCGCTCTGCTCACCGAGCACCCATCTGACCGCATCGGCGACATTACTCTTTCCACTGCCGTTTGGCCCGACAATACCTGTGATGCCGTTGTGGAACTCAAAAACAATTTTGTTGGCAAAGGACTTAAAGCCCTGTACTTCCAAGCTCTTTAAATACATTAAAAACTCCTATTCCCTGTTTTTGTATAAAAGAAGCGCCTGATATGCAGCCTGCTGCTCTGCCGCCTTCTTTGTGTGGCCCTCTCCCACGCTGACACGCTCACCATCCACAAGCACTGCAACAGTAAACTGCTTGTCATGGTCCGGACCGCTCTCCTCAATAAGCTCATAGGAAAGCTGCTCATGCCTGCCCTGTATGAGCTCCTGAAGGATAGTCTTGCTATCATAAAAGAGCTGCTTATTCTCAATATCTGTCATGATAAACCTAAGCACAAACTCCTTTGCATTAGTAAAACCACCATCTAAATAAATTGCTCCAATCACTGCCTCAAGTGCATCAGAAAGAATCGACTTTCTCTTTCTGCCACCTGTATGATCCTCGCCCCTGCCAAGACGTAAGTACTTTCCAAGGTCAAGAGGCTTTGTACAAAGTGCAAGAGTCGGCTCACAAACAATGCTTGCGCGCAGCTTGGTAAGCTCACCCTCAGGCTTTTGCGGATAATTGATAAACAAAAACTCACTTGAAACTATTTCCAAAACAGCATCGCCCAAAAACTCCAGACGTTCGTTATCAGAATGCTTTTTCATGTGCTTTTCATTGGCATACGAGCTGTGTGTCAGCGCCTGCTCAAGCAGATGCCGGTTCTTGAACGTATAGCCTATTTTGCTTTGAAATTCATTTAAATCTGCCATAATTTTTCCTCTATTTCTATATCTATCCATTTTACATGTTCCGTGAGTATAACGAAAAGCCCTCATAATAAAGGGCTTTTCATTAGTTAAACATACTACTGCTCGCTTACAGCTTTTTTAATCTGCTCAACAGCATCGCCTACAGTGACGATTTTCTCTGCTTCCTCATTAGGAATCTCGATATCGAACTCTTCCTCGATACCCATGATGATCTGGAATACATCCAGAGAGTCAGCGCCAAGATCATCAATGAAGGTTGACTCCATAGTAACCTCGGTCTCATCCACGTTAAGTACCTCGACAATAATGTCTCTAAGCTTCTCAAATTCCATTTTTAATACCTCTCATTTCTGTTTATAATGACCAATCATATAGCAGTACTGCTATCTAATCAGCCGGCTTATTAATAATATATTCTTTAATTTTATCATTAATCTCTTTTTCCTTAAATGTAACACATTGGAAAACAGAGTTAGTGATTTCCTTTGCCTTGGAGCTGCCGTGAGTCTTTACCACAAGACCATTCAATCCTAAAAGCGGTGCTCCGCCGTACTCGGTCGCATCAAATGACTTTAGCGTATTCTTAAGAGCCGGAAGTGCAAGCGCAGCTCCTATCTTGCTCTTTAGTGTGCTCATGAGACCCTTCTTTATGACTCCGATAAGTGTGGAGCTGAGACCCTCGTAGAGCTTTAATATGACATTGCCCGTGAAAGCCTCGCAGACTATAACATCGGCATCTCCCTTTGGAATATCCCTTGCCTCAATGCTTCCGACAAAATTGATATCTGTGCACTCTCGAAGAAGCGGCATGGTCTCCTTTACCAGGGCATTACCTTTCTCCTCCTCTGCACCGATATTGACCAGTGCAACCTTTGGATTCTTCACGCCGACAACATGCTCCATATAGATAGAGCCCATCTTGGCAAACTGTACCAGATGCTCAGCTCTGGCATCCACATTGGCTCCACAGTCTATGAGCAGAGATACGCCCCTCTCAGTCGGAATAAGCGGTGCCAAAGGCGGCCTTTGTATGCCCTTTATCCTGCCGACTATTACCTGTCCTCCGACAAGTACAGCACCTGAGCTTCCTGCCGAAACAAATGCATCAGCCTCTTTATTCTTGACCATATTCATGCCAACAACGATTGATGACTGCTTCTTTCGTCTGATTGCCACAACCGGTGGTTCTGCCATCTCTATAACCTCAGGCGCATCTACTATCTCTATCTGCTCCTTAGGATATGTATACAAAGAAAGCTCCCTCTCTACCGGTACCTTCTGTCCTACAAGAAATATCTTTATATCATTTCTTTTGTTAACCGCATCTACCGCACCCTTTACTACCTCTGCGGGTGCATTGTCGCCACCCATTGCATCGAGTGCGACCCTTGTTGTACTTTGCATTGTGACCTCCCTGTGCCTGCTAAAAAGCAAACTACTAATTGATTAAATAAAATATACTATAATCATAGGTATAAATCAATAACCAATTCACTACTCTATATGGCTTCCATCATTCTCCCGGACTCATTGAAATAACCTTGCCACAGTTCCATAAATCAGCAGTGCGCTTTGCTGCATCAAGTCTGTCATCGTCAGACTTAAAATCAATATTTACTGAGTGGCATCCGCACTCAAGGCATGTCACATAATATGAGCTGCCGCAGTCCTCCTCGAGAATCCCGGCACCGCCACAGAGCGGGCACTCATAGATTTCAACTAAATCGTCTATATTATTCATGATAGTTTGCTTCCTTCTTTCTTTAATATCTAAATATCCTCTCAGTATAATAACATCGTTAAGGTGTATACACAAGTAAAAATATACTAATCTGAACAAAATAACCATAACAAAAGAGACTGCATATCATCTCAGATATACAGTCTCTATAAATTGATTATACAATTTATTTTTTTCTTACAATCATTCTCACTCCAACTATTACCATAACTATAGCAAAGCAGAATATAGCAACCATCAGAAACAGCCTGTTATCATCACTTGTCTTAAGTACAGTCTTTGCTGTCACGCCTGAATTATTTGCATTATTGGCATTATTATTCTGTCCGGCAGTATCGATGCTCTTACCATTTCCGTTATCACCTGTCTGCTCATTCTTTATTTCTGTATCACCCTTTGACTCCGAATCCTTGTCTTGATCCTTAACTGTCTCCTTATCCACATCTGAGTATGTGACTGCGTATGTAGAGAATTTATCTGTCTCGAATGTCAATACGCCTGCCGAAGCATCCCACTTCGATGGAATAATCTCAGGCTTGCCATCGTGGACTCTGATTACCTGATATGTACGCACCTTTGATGAATCCTTCAGTAAAAGCTCATCAGCAAGCTTTACATTCACAGAAAACTTAGTAGAGGTCTGTGGAATAAGCTCCTTATCTGTGATAATATTACCATCCTTGTCTGTCACTGTAAGAAGAACAGAAAGATCAAGAAACATGCCCAGCTGCTCATCTGTCACCATCACAGAAGCTATGAGCTTCTTATCTTTATCTGTCACTGTCTTTGAGGCATCTGCCATATTAAGTCTGATATCAGCCTTTCCTCCAGCCTCGACTGCCTGCTTCTGCTCATCATTTAGTACAGTATCTTTGAGCTTCTTCTCATCTACAGACACATCTGCCTTCATATCTCCTACCGATATCTGCGGGTTATACTCAATTATTCCTGTATCCTTATTTTCCGGCTTATCCGGAGTAACCGGCTTATCCGGAGTAAACGGTTTATCCGGTGTAACTGGCTTATCCGGTGTAACCGGTTTGTCCGGTGTGACTGGTTTGTCTGGTGTAACCGGCTTGTCCGGCTCACTTGGAGTAGGCGCCGGAAGCTTTACAATCACTTTGTCAAATGTAACACTATCACTAGCATTATTGCACTTAATACTAATTACGGCTGTTGCTCTTCCAGTATCTGCCGTTGTGGCAGCTGTTATAGTGAGCTCTCCTACCGTAACAACAGGCTCTGTGATGCCTGCATTCTTCAAAGCATCATATACCGCTTTCTGAATATTGGCCTTAATAAGCTCATTTGTCGCATCCACCGCACTTATAGCAGCTTCAACAACCGCCTTTGCCTCAGCCACCTTCTCTGCATCGGTCTTTGGCAGCTTAGAAATCGTCTTATCGAGATTCACAGTATCCGTTGCTGTACCACAGCTTAATGATATAACAGCTTTCACACTGCCATCAGCCTTTGATGTGGCAGCCTGCTTCTTAAAATCTCCAACCTGTGCTGTAACATCCGTGATACCTGCATTCTTCAAGGCATCATTTATCGCACTCTGTACATTCTCCTTGGTGAGGTCATTAGATGCTTCAATCTCAGCTATAGCTGTAGAAACAACAGCCTTTGCCTCAGCTACCTTCTCTGCATCGGTCTTTGGCAGCTTCGCAATTGTCTTATTAAATATCACTGTATCGCTCACATCACCACAAGTAATCACAACACTTGCAGACACACTTCCCTCAGAAGCAGAAGTGGCATCCTTCTTAGAAAAATCACCAACTGAAATAGTCACATCGGTAACACCTATAGAAGCAGCCGCTGCATCTGCAATTTTTTTGATAGCATCCTGTGAAATACTGTTACTGCCATCTGTTTTTACAAACTCAGACTCAACAGCTTTCTTAACCAAAGCCACCTTCTCAGCATCTGTCTTCTCAGGCTCCACAACAGGATTCTGTGTCCAGTGTGCATAAAGAGTCTGATCAGCAGTCAGCTCAACTATAGATGAAGCGGAAATCTGTACTCCACCATCTGCAGCTGTAAACCATCCTGAGAATGTATATCCCTCTCTCTCCGGAGTCGGAAGCTCGCCATATGTGGCACCGGTAGTTACCTCTTTAGATGCCGTAGAAACATCGCCTCCGTTTGCATCAAATGTCACTGTATACTTCTGCTCAGCCGGTGTCTCATTTTTATTGTTTGTAGTAAAAGCCTTTATACGATAATTATATGTGGAAACAGCATATCTACCATATCCATAGTAGAAGCTTACCTTATCCTTTGAATTATCACTGGCTATAGTCTCATATGTAGTAGTAGATGTATCATGAATATCCTGAGCCTCTGAATATGACATCTCACATTCCAAAGCCTTCGTACCATTTGTACACAGTACAACAGAATAAGAACTGCCAGGCTTCAAAATCACCTCATCATCCAATGGCAAAGTGTAATAGCCTGCATACTCTGTATTGCCGTCCAATGTAGCACTAAGTGTTCCGCTTTCCGGCTTTGAGGTATCTGCCAGATCTGTATACACCTTTACCGTATAATGCACATTGGCATTCTGCATAAATGAAAGTGAAACAGCCTTCAGTGTCTCGGATGTCACTCCATCCTTCTGAGGTACAGTATACACATTGGCACACTGGTCATAATACTGATCAATGCCTGTCTGCAGTGAACCATCATACTGATAGTTGTTGTCATAATTATCAGCTGTATCATAATCAAACACCCATGCAGTATCCCTGAGTGATTTTGTCTCATATGACATCCAGAAATACCCCATATAATCGGAACCCCAACTGTTTCTCACAAGCCAGGCTCCGTTACTCTGTGGTTTAGTACTTCCCGAAAAATTGTCCTTGGAATAATTATCATCCCATCCAACTATCATAATAGCATGATTGCCACCAGCTCCAACTGTTGCAGAGCTGTCAAAATATGAATTGTTGATATGATTCTCACCATTAGAATAATGAGTATACAAAGCACCTACAGCACCATACTGCTGTATCATCTTCTTGACATCATCACTCTGTGACTTGATATTGATACGGTATGCATTCTGCAGATGCGCTACATCCCTGCTGTACGCATATGAATCATCCAGACCATTCTGCAGCACACTTGAAGCATTGGAATATGGAACATCCGCTTCTGATGCTGCACCACTCCACTGAGTGAGTCTGCGCATAGCCATCTCATAATTGCCACCATGCATCAGATAATTCTCAGACGCCTTGTCATTGTAGTACCTGGTATAGTCACCACTTAGCCCTCCAAGAGGATCTGCAGCTGAATTGTATGTAAACGCAGCAAGCTGCAGCTCGCTCAAATCAATACTCTTAGTGGCTTCGTGCTTATTTATCAGGCCAAACTCCGCCAAGCCCATAGATGAAAAAGCCCAGCATGTACCATATGGATTCTGATTTCTGACAACCGGATAATTATCTTTCAGATACGCTATAGCATCATCCCCCGTGCCAGGATACGATGAGCTTACAGTCGAGTACATATCAATCTGTGGCTCATAAATTGGAGCATTCTCATCCAGCTTGCTCTCAATATACCCGCCTGTCATGCCTGCATCTGCTCCACCTGTCACATCACCTGATGCCGGTCCAGCCCATACATAGCTGAATGTAGATGTGGCAAGTAAAAATGCACAAGTCAAAAATGCTGTAATTTTCTTTCCCTTCATTTGTTCATCCTTTCATTAGTAGTTGTATTTAGTACCTTGTAACCATAATAACATAGCCATATCACTGTGTGCAACAACTTATTTCTAAACTTTTCACCATGCAGCGTTTCCTGCAAAAAGCAATGCCGTAAGCCAAAATATCGCATCTGCCCTCATCCATCAGAGCCTCGTCATACCGCTTGTCCTTAATCTGTGCCATAGCAGCATCACACGCTGCATCAAGGTACTTCATCTCCTTAGCATACTTCACTTCAATAATGATACCTGCATCCGGATCCTCCGGCTTAATCAGTATATCGCTAAAGCCATCTCCCGACTCTCGATTAGACTTAATCAGCCAGCCAGGATTACTTCCGCGAAGCAGGCCTAGGAGAAGTCCGTGATAGAAGTTTTCCTTCATATCATCAGGAGCCTTGGTATCGAGTATGCTTATCATGCGGCTCATCACGATATTGAGCTGCCTTGCAATCTGTTTCTCATCCTTATCCAAAATTGCCTTTGATAAAAGCTTCATAGTATCATCATCATTTGCAACAACAGCCTTGAACCACTCCTGAATCTGGAGAATAAATACTTCACGCACCTCTTTATTTGGAATCACAAGCCTGTAAGCGTAACTCTCACTGTCCGGCAGCTTCACTTCTCCAACCTTAGTTAGATATCCCGTAGTAAAAAGTACACTCCACAGATTATCTATGGTATTGTCAATCTCATCATAGGTCAGGTCAAGGCGAAGCTGCTTCTCCACAAATCCACCTGCCACGAGCTTTTCAATCTCATCTCTAGTAGTCTGATCAGCCTTGTCCACGAAGCGCTTCACCATGTCATTGCCACTGCTGTTAATCCAGAACGCACTCGGTCTGGCTGATGGATCTGAGACAAGCTTCTTAGCAAAATTAATCACATCCCACGGACAATAAATATCAGCATTGCCAAAATGATAACCATCATACCATTCCTTGATATCAGGGTATCTCTCTCTCCTGCCATAGTCAGAAAGCAGTTTCATGACCTCATCATCAGTGAAGCCAAACTGCTCATCATGGTCGATATCCACAATGGAATTGATTTCAAAGTTATTAAGCCCTGTAAAAATACTCTCCTTTGACACACGAAGGCAGCCTGTAAGCACAGCAAACTGTAAAAACTCATTGGTCTTGAGTGCCTGCCCGAAAAGCCCCCTGATGAGGAAAACCATCTCCTTATAGTATCCATTCTGAAAAGCCTTGTCGAGTGGTACATCGTACTCATCAATGAGAATAACTACCTTCTGTCCATAGTGCTTATACAAAAGCTTTGAAAACATACGTATACTATCCTCAATATTGTCCTCCTGACCGTGAAGCATCTTTGTAAACAGTGCTCTATCCTCATCGGTCAATGCCTCACTCGTCTTCAAATAGTAGTGTCTGTCAAGCTCATCCCTTAAAATAGTGCAAAGCATGCGTCTTGCCGTAGTAAAATCTAACCCATCCACACCCTTGAACGAGAGAAATATAACCGGGTACTTTCCCATATACTCATCACAAAGCTCTTTATTACCTGAAATATATAAACCGTTAAACAAAGACTTATCTGTGCCTATCTCAAAAAAACTCCTCAGCATGCTCATATTAAGAGTCTTACCGAAACGCCTGGGGCGGGTAAAAAGAGTCACTTCACTCCAGTTTAATAAAAGCTGCTCAATAAGCCTTGTCTTGTCCACATAATAGAAATCAGATTCACGCAGTTTCCTAAAATCATCAATCCCAACCGGTAACTTTAATGTATTTGCCATAAAAGCCTCCAAAAAAATAATCCGCTATACTTAACTCTAGTATAGCGGATTGCCTGATAAAATACAATTTAAAGTTTCTCTCCATATATCTCCCCACTCCTGACCAAGGTGCCCTTTCGCACCTTGGTTCTCTGCTGCACAATAGCGCCACAATCGATATGACAAAAATCGCCAACCGAAGCACCGGAGCTCACCACACCGTTTGAAGCAACTATGGAGAAATCACCAATCTGTGCCTCACCGACACGCGCCATAGGCAGAATCACTACTCCATCTCCAATCACTGCGCCCGGAGAGATATTAGCAGCCGGAGAGACGATGCTTGGAATCAGGAAATGATACTCTCGAAGAAGCTCGGCATACTTCTGCCTTATCTTGTTATCACCAATAGCAATAAATGCAAGAGGATACTCGCCCCTGAACTTAAACAAATCACTGCACCTGCCAATTATATCAGCTCCCACAGCCGCATCATCAAGGAAGCTAATCTTTTTAAACACACGAAGCGAAGCAGCGATATCATACACATCCCTGCCAAGCATGCCTGCACCGAGAATCAAAAGATTGGGCTGTCCTGTAGCCTTGGGCTTTTCCGTCTCAAAAAGCTCACCAAGAATAGCATTCCTCTTCGCTATAACCTCATCCCGCGACTGTGCATATACGGAGCGGTACTTCGCCCGCCCGGTTTTTTCATCAACACCTACCTTGAACCGCGCTTCCCAGCGGTTGCCGTGCTCGTAAATTCCTCTGATGTTTTGCAAAATGGTTTCCTCTATCTAACATAATCATGTTTGTATCTACATTAAAATATACTTTAAGCTAGGAATATCTCGGTTGTAAATATCATCCATCTCATGACACAATCTACTATATACTTTTTCTTATGTTCTACATCCATTATAATTTATCTCCATGCAAAAACTATCATCTATATATAATTAAATATAGTATAAATTAATGGTTCTATAAGAATTTAATGTGATCTCCAATCTAATAGTTTTGAAAATACTTCTGAACTAAGTATTTCATGAAAAAATCTCTTTATCAACATAAAATTTTTTTCTTCACATCGTATTCTTAAATGTATTATAAATATAACAATATTTTGCTATTTGTGTAAGTAAAATGCTCAAATTCTGCACATATATTTATTTCTTTTATAAAAATTTAATTGGGTTTAACTCCAGTTATTCCCCAGTCATTGGCTTAAGTTGAACCAATGTGACTGTTTTGTCAAACAAAGAATTTAGTATAATATCTAATCCAACAACAACACATATATGTAAGTAAAACCGCAAGAATTAATTTAATAATTTGTGCAACTCTACGATTTTGTATACCTAGATTATCAAACAACATTCCAACTATAACTGGAGCACTTGCACCTATTAAATAAGCACCTCTACAAACAATTTCATAACTATTAGCATTTCCTACTAAAAATGCTAAATAACATACATAAAATAAGAATAACTTATTTGTTTTTTCATATTCATCATAATCTATAATCGATATTTCGTTTTGATTTGCATCACCTTTTAATTTATTGCTATAGATTAAAAAATAATAGGCAATAATCAATATAGCAAAAACAATGACTCCATACATTGAAAATCTGTATGCTCTAAATTGAGTTTCCGATGTGTATGTCGCATATTTTATTCCCAATCCTTGCAAAAATGAGTTTCCTGAGTTTGAAAAAAAAGCGGCAATCTGTGATATGAACAAACAACCTAAAAGTGTAATTAAAAAAACAATTTTCCTTGACGATACTTTAATTGCTACTGCAATTGGAACCGCTAAAAGGGTTGCTGGATGAAATGTAACTGCTATTGCACAATAAAGAAAGAAAATCAACAAATTTTTATTTTGATATAAAAGCTTATATATTGCTAACGCCATAAAACTTGCTGATGTAGCTGTTCTTAATCCTGAACACGCATGAACCATTGGCAATAAAGCAAAACATGCTAAAATAGTCACAAAAATTTCTTTAATACTATATCTGCTATCTCTTCTCCAATCATATGCTATATAAGCGACAATAGTATAATCAATTATAATAGAAACCCACACTATCACATAATTATTTTCAAAACATTTACTTATTAAAAAAATGAGCAAATCAAATGAGTACATATATGGCAGAGTACGATTTGACCACTTCAATAAATTAGTATCGTCCTCAAGAAATTCTTGAAAATTCATGTTAGAGTTTCGAATAGTGTCCATAATATCCTGAAACCGATTAAAATCCATGTTTTCATATCTCTCTACATGAAACATTACACCTATAAGTAATGCTACAGAAATAACCAATATATACTTTATTATCCGATTTTTTATTCTAATTATCATTAATTATCATCCTTTATTGATATTTATTCTAATTGACATCTGTTTCCTTATGGAATATATACAGCAGTTATCCATTTCCCTTTTTAATAAAATATTTTCCGTAGAGAGATTATTTAACATTGAATGTATCATATCATGTGGCACAAGTGAAACATTCGCAGCTAGTCTTACATTATTTCCGATACTAATCAATTCAGGATATAATGGAATCTTCCGTGAACTCATCGTACTGTTTTTACCAAATTCTGCAAAAATATGAGCCTTCCGTATATATGCATTCCTATTTTTACATGTATTTAATCGAATTGTTCTCCATAATCGTTTCACATCCATTTATAGCATCTCCTCATCTTTTTTATTCACATACAATTATTTATATACTCAAAAAGCACCTAACGTTGGATCTCATGGGGATTTGACGGCTGGTACATATTCACATTATTATGCAAATCTAACAAATGCCCCCATTTTAAGTCCGTTTCATATGTTATATCCGTATCGAATCCACCTTGATTAAAAAGTGTTAACTCGCCAAAATAAATATTGCCCTCTTGGTTATATAAATCCACACGCACATGTGGATAGCCAAAAGATAATTTTTCAGCTATTGTAATCATCTTATCTAAATTTATTGGTTTATCCACATCATCATCAGGTTCTAATTCTGGCTTTTGATAATATATTCTATTCCATTTTTCATCATAAAATCTAAAAATAGCATGTCCCTTATCCCTGTCAGTACAAACCATTACAGAATCCATTTTCCCATTAAACATATAAAATTTGTAATCTTTAGGAGTATCACCTATATACTTTTCAGCAATTATTTTTCTTTCGATATTCTTGTATGGCCATTCTCTAAGAGATAAATAATAGTCTTGTTTTAAACCATTCTCTAACGCTTTTATCACCTTTTTTTCATTAATATGTTTTTTATCTTTACAAATAAACATTCCAATTCCAGAATTATGGTTACACTTAAGAACAAATTTATTGGGCAAATTACTAAAGTTTATGTCATTTGGATTATCCCATACACCTATTGTTGGAATTATATACTTTTCTCCAATTATTTTTGCAACATAACTTTTAACTAAATATTTATCTCCCATAAGTGTATAAATAGGATTATGGTCATTTAATTTCATCCATTGCAGTTTTTCATTATATGTTATTGGATTATCAAAATCCATTTTTCTATTCATTCTAGCCTCAAACATTCGTGAAAGATAATCACCATCATTCATTCGATTATAAAATCCATGTGACGCTAAAAATAAAAATCTTGCATTTTTATTCTCAACTAATGATATTAAATTATTAAATTTATTTTCAAAATCACTTTTCATTTTATTAAATATCCTTATCTATTATCAGATTTCCACGGTTATTTTCAAGAATAGCTATACAATGCTTTTCTGAATTTATTTTATTTATCTGAGAAATAATATTTTCCCAAAATGTATAACTCCATTACCTAATACCTATTCCATCGTATTCTCATTTTTAATCTTATATTTTTTTATATATAAAAAAGCAAGCATATACATCGGAATATCAAAAATAGACTCTACACTTTTTATTTTTTTATCATTAATTTCGATTCTCTGCATTTTAGCGTGTTTGATTTTTATAACATTCCACATCAAAACTCTACTAAAAATAAAATTCAGCTTATTTTTTTCTTCTCCATATACTTCATAATTATTCAAAATGTAAGACGCTTTCCAATAAACATTCTTACAGTGTTGTAAATTTCTTTTTTTGGTTAATCCAAAATCCAAATGATCATTTCCCTCTGTATGATATATTTGAACAATTTCATTTGACAAGAATGTCTTATAACTCATTCTCAATTTTCTCCATAAGAAATCTTCACCAACGAAAGTCACATTTTCTGGTTCTGGCCATGGATTATTCTTCAATATATTCATAACCCTAAATCCAACATTCTCTGCATGTATATTTTCATAATACTGTTTAGTTTTTTCCCATTGCCATAAATTTACATCTTTTGGAAATTCAGGTCCTACTACTATTCCATTCTGGTCTACACATCGACATTTAATTTCAAAATATTCTTTTTTATGACCATTCGGAATACTCTTCCATATTTCAACAAGCTTTTCAATAGCATCAGGTAAAGATTCATCATCCGAATCATTACAATAATACATTTTTCCACGTGCATATTTTATGGCTAAATTTCTTGCCGTATGTACTCCTCCATTCTTTTTTCTTATTAGCATCATTGGTAATGACGTTTTTTTCATAAAATTAAATACCAATTCTGAACTTTTATCTGTTGAACCATCATCAACAACAATGTATTCAATTTCTTTAAATGTTTGTCTTTCGATTGATTTCATAGTTCTCAAAATTGTATCTTCTCTATTGAATACAGGAGTTACAATTGTTACATATGGTTGAATTACCTTATCCCATAAATTATTAGTTTTTATATAAATCTCTTTATTCATTATTCTTCCTCAAAATTCTATTTGTAAGCCACATCAAATTATCATTATAAAATATAATATTAGCAATTATAATTATACTTCCCCATACAAGTGCCACCTTTATTGACATCAATATCCAAGAAATAAATGAAATAGACTGCATTTTAAAGTTACAACAAATTACGCTCGCTAATAATAATATAACAATATCTAATACTATTAGCTTACTACACACCTTCATTTCAACTCTAAGTATTTTTTTATAGCAATATATAATCATCCATATCATTTGATACATCATAGCTGAAAAAGTACCTATTGCAACGCCAATTAAACCATAGGAATATACTGTTATAGCCGATATTAAAAGATTGATTACTGCGGCCAATATATAACAATTTTGAGTTTCTTTGTATTTATTTGCAGCAAAACATAATGTAGTATATGGTCTCTGAACACATCTTGCTAAGTATGAATATGAAATAATAATTGCAAAAATGGGTACATTGTAATTCACGTCATTAATTCCTTTTGTATACACTTCAACGAAAGGTACAATAAGAATGCTTGTACACCCATATATAAATATTACTGACATATGAATCATCCACTCAACCTTTTTAAACTGAGAAGTTAAAAGTCTCTTTTCTCCTCTCGCCCATAATTCTCCCCATAAAGCTAAAACCCCATTAGTTAATGCTGAAAATATTCGTTCTATACTACTAACAATCATAGAATATACTGAATAAACAGATATTGTAGACATTGCCGAAAAAAAAGATAGAATAATTATGTCTGTATTCTCTAAAACTAAATTTGCAATATGTTGCGCAATACCATTCCACTTTTGTTCAAGAGGCTCTTTATCATATTTTATTTTCCAATTTATTTCATAATTCTTTCTAACATAAAAAAACAAATATATAGGTCTTATCAAATATAATAAACCAGTTGTCAATTTTACAATTTGTATGCTAACCCCATTGGATATCATAATAAAGCTAAAAACAAAATTAACAATAACCATTACGCTTTGTAAATTGTATTGAATATAACCTCTTTGATCTGCATTTAACAATATAGTATTTATAATACCAAAATAATAATTTGCAAATAGCCCTATACTTATAGCTATAATTAAAAATCCAGTATAAATTGCATCATATTTTCCATTTACAATTTTTGGGAAAAAAATAATTAGTATTATTACATAACCAAGTAAAATACGTGCTAAAGTTCTATAAAATTTTTTTCCTGAAACAACAATTGCACTAACTCCATTAATATCATTGTTTGCTAAAGGATTATATAATGCTGATTCTATAATAGCACCCATTCCAAGTTCTAGAATAGAAATGAAATTCAAAAATTGTGTAATCGAGCTAACCAATCCATTAATTGAAGAACCATAATATAATAAATAAATCCTAGGCAATACTATACCAAAAACTATATTTAAAATTCTAAATACCAAAGGTGAAATAGTATTTTTCTTCAATCTATTTGATCTATTTTTTATATCTGTCATATTTATATATCCTATCTATATTTTAAAACAAAATTTAGAATAATATCTTATATAAGCAAAACACATAATTATCATCCAAAATATATATCACTTAAACGTATTATTAATGTTTATATTTTTACTGTTTTGTCTCTGTTATTTTTATAAAAACATTGTAAGAACTGAAGCAAGCATAGCAAACAAATATTCCATACAAACAACTATTTCATAGCTTTTTATGTTTCGTATTGTTACAAATATATATTCTATTAAGAACAATATCATATATTTTTCTTTTAAATGCGTGACATCATTCTCACTATCAATTGAACCATTATTCCAATAACGTGAAACCCATATAAAATATATAATTGCAAAAAAATAATCGTTCCATCTTGAACTGTCCTATATACCTTAAACAATTAACATAAATACACATTATGTACTTGTTTGCTACCATAATTAAAAACAGAATATTTGATTTAACCAAAACTTCAACTATATTAGAAAATAATGCTATGCTAAAAATAACTCCAACAAGATCAGTTTGATTTTTACAAAACCACGTGCTAAACAATTAGTTATTATCTTATCTATTTTAATTTTATAGAATTTACTCTAGCACAATTCTAAATGTTTATGTATTCTATTAAAATAAGGATTACTTTCTAAATTATTTCCTAAAGAGAAAAACTTTTCCTTTGGATAATCCAATTTCCACATTAAATATGGAAGTGTAAACTGATCACGTGTAGAATATTTTTCAAATTCATTCCACCAAGCTCTCATCAGATTTTCCGTACATGTATCACTATTATCCCGTACAATAATTGAATTTTCCATCATTCCGTAATGTGATGGAAATCCTTCTTTTTTATAATTATCTAATTGTCTAATAACTTCAATAGGATCCGCTTTATTATAATGAATAACAGATACTCCTTCATCATAAATACAATCCCTAGTTGGATGATAATGAATACCTAATGAAGCTTCTCCCATTTCTTCTATTATTTTTCTTATTCCATACACTATTTGAATATTTCCGTCTACATAAACGGTATAATCATATTTCGAAAGATAATCATAAGGAAGCATTTTAATTTTCCTATTTAATTCTACAGAAGATAATTTCGCATATTCGCTTAAAGATGTAACATCTACTTTTTTCCACACAGATTCTTTTGATATTATCTGATCGGTAAACATTATATAATCTATATTTTCTTCTTGAATTAAAGGTTCTATTACATTATCATATCTTCCAATAATACAACTATAAACTGCTATTTTTAAATTTTTACTATCCTTACGTAGCTGCCTAACAAAATTGCAGTTTGCATTTATCGAAAAATTTTTCCGTGCATAATGTCTATATTTTATTTCTTTATATATATCATTTATTTCCCCATTTTTTAGTAAATCTATATATTTTTTTATTTTATTATTATTTGAATTCTTTATTTTAATAATTGATTCCTGATATTTTTTATTCAACTCTAACAAATCTTCTAAATTACAATACACTTTATTTTTATTATTTTCAGTTTCTTTCATACTATATCGTGTCTCCTAAAATAACCCAATTATCACATACAAAGCAAATATAATAAAATTACTATAGTTACTAAAATCTGCATAACATCTAATTAAATCAATCTTTGACTTTAAATTTTTCTTATAATTGGCACAAATAAACAATATCGGATATGATTTAGCATAATCATAATAATGTTCAATTACCTCTTTTGCCAACAAACTCCTTCCGTTTCTTAAATCTTTGTTTCTAAGTTTGTTTATTTTGGTTTTAAACTTATCTTTAAAAGAAGGAGCAAAAGCACCTACAACGTTATTCTCATGTTGTCTATAACAAATATATGCATTGTTATCATATACAATAGACTGTGTTAAAACCCCAACCATTGTTACCCAAACATCATGAATTCTTAATTGTAAAATTTCTTTGCTAGGACGTCTTTTCGCCTCACATAGTAATCTTTTAAACTGATTATTAAACACCATTGTACATCCTGTACCACGATTTTGCGACAATACATCAATCACTTCTAAAGGAGGTTTCGATTTATATCGCATATTCAAAAAATCACCATTCTTATCAACACATTTCTGATTAGAAATATATAATTTTTTATCTGAAGCCTTTAGAAGCTCTATAGATTTGCATATTTTTTCAGATTCCCAAATATCGTCTTGATCACTAAAAGCATAGAAATCATAGTCATCTGGTGTACTATACAATAAGTTCATAAAACTGTTACCTACACCGACATTTTCTCCTTGAATTAAGTGTATATTTGGATTCTGATTTATTTTGTTGCTGATTATACTTATAGTTTTATCTTTAGAACCATCATCTCGAATAAACAACGATATTTTAACATTCAATTGGTTTAATATACTATTAATCTGTTCTTCTACATACGCTTCTCCATTAAACGTACTCATCATTACCGCTATACTAGTCATTCTTATGTTCTCTCATCCATAAAATCATTTCTATAAAAGTATCTTCTAAAGAATAATTTGCTTCCCATCCTAATCTTTTCAATTTGGCAGTATCCAAATTCATACAAAGTTTTGGCGCATATCCTAGAGAATCGTCTTCATTCAATTCAAAATTGACCGATATTCTTTCTTCTGCAATGTTATTAGCAACCATTTCAGCCATTTCTCGTATGCTACAATATGTATTTTCATTTGCAACATTAAATACTTGACCTGCTACATCTGAGACCATAATTTTAAAAATAGCATTTACAGCATCTTTAACATTTAAATAAGAACGCTTTGTTTCCCCTTTTGTTTTAAGAATAATATTCTTGTTCTCAATCACACATCTTGCAAATTCCGCAAAAACTCGACTATCATTATATTCCACTCCTTTTCCAAATGTCTGTGTTAGTCGTAATACATTTATAGGGACATCATACTCAGTTGCATATGACACACATAAGTTTTCACACATTCTTTTGCTTTCAGGATAACAAGATCTAACTTTCATTGTGTCAAGATTAGTTGCAAATAATTCTCCTATTTTTTCATCTGTTTTCGGAGTACCATAAACCTCCATAGTTGACAAATAGATAAATCTCTTAAGTTTTTGTGTTCTAGCAAATTCCAATAAATGCTTTGTTCCCTCAAACGAAACATTTATTGTCTCTACTGGATTACTAATAAACCCCTTACTTGAAGTCTGACTAGCTGCATGTATAATATAATCAGCTTTTACATTTAATAAATTTACCTCTGTAATATCTCCAATAATAAGACTTAATTTATCAAAATTCTCACCAAATACTCTTTTAGCTTTTTCCTCACTACGAACCAATGCTACGATATTAATATCCCCTTTTGAAAAAATATTATATTTAATTATTTCATTTATAATATTTCTACCAATTAATCCGGTAGCCCCCGTTACTAAAATGGTAGAACCTTCAATTTTATCTAATAAATTATTCATAGCACATCCTCTGGTATATATATTTGTGAATTTTCTTTTGCTTCTAATATAGCTCTCATTGTAAAGAAATCATCTGGCGTTGTTATCTTTATATTCTCATATGGTCCATCAATCATATATAACTTAAAACCGTATTCCTGCATCATAGTACATGAATCAATGTAACTATCACATTTATGCTCTAGTGCTTGTTTATGTGCACCCATAATATCATCCAGCCAAAAGCTCTGAGGAGCCTTAGCCACTCTACTTTTTGAACGACTAGGAACATGTACAATTTTGCCATCATCATCTATTTCAACAATTGTTTCTTTAACAATTCCTGCTGTAATACAAGACCCATGTTTTTTTACCATTTCAATATTTTCTGTTAGAAGTTTTGAATTTATAAGTGGACGCACACCATCATGAATTAAAACAATTGATTTCTCGTCTCCTGATATTTCTTTAGCTGCACACAACCCATTATAAATTGACAGCTGACCTGTTTTACCACCGGGCACAATCTTCTTTACCTTATCAATTCTGTATCTATATAATAATTTTTTTAAATAGTCTATATGTTCAGCAACACAGGAAATCACTATTGCATCTATATTTTCATTTTTTTGAAAATAATCCAATGTATGAATTATTATAGGTTTATTAAACACTTTAAGAAATTGCTTTGGCATATCTTTGGAATTCATTCTGGTTCCAACTCCACCAGCAAAAATAACTCCTATATTCATTTTTTATAATATACTCCTTTAAATTTTTTATATGCAACTTTAATATCTGCATATTCTAATTCATCAAATTTAGGTGTCCGTTCACTCTCGGGTGGTAATTTCATATAATCTCCATATTTCATAGTTAAATAAGCCTCTGGATTTGAAGGTGCCTTAAACTCACCATCAGCAAATTGTAATATTGTTGGCTTTTTAAACCATTCAGCTTCATATGTGATTGCAGATTTTGGTGTAATATCTAATCCAAAATAAGTAAGTACTTTATCTGTGTATTGATACTTCATCAACTTTTTTCTGCATGAAGCTATTTTTTTTTCTCTTCTCTTGCCACGATAAAATAATAAAACAAAATTAGAACACAACTTTAAAATAGCTCCATGGTTAATAGGTTCTCTTCCAGCAATACAAATTCTATATATGTATGAACGAATTATATTGATATGTAACATAAATTTATTCTTTGGTGCAAAGTATAAAGGATATATATCTATGCAAAACCCATGATTAATATCAAGATCTTTATCACATTTCTCGATACATGTAGTTCTGCTATCCCTTAACCTATATATTGAATAATTAAATTCCGGATCTGTCTCTCTTCCCTGTAGAAAATATCCATCTGCAAACTGTTCTTTTACTCCTAATAACTTTTTAATATCATTCGCATAAACAAAAACATCTGCATCGTGATCCCAAGGTATAAAATTTTTATTTCTCACAGCACCCAAACAAGATCCACATGCTAAATAATAATTAATTTTATTTGCATCACATACTCGTTTAAACTCTTTTAACAGCCCTAATTGCACATTATGAATTTCTTTGATTGTACAATTTATATTATCATTATCCATTATTCTTCCTCATAAATATAATCTCTTTATTAATACAGGATATATCCAGTATTTCTTTAACCTTGCACTTAAAAGTTAAACATTACTTTTCTATTAAAACTGTTTTATAAACATTAACTGTTTTTTCGTCATCTTCTCAATAGTAAAATTTTCAACAGCATACTTATACGCTTCGTCAATATGACTTTGATCAATTTTCTTATCAATGTAATCCATAGAAAATAACATTATGTTCATTTAATTTTTTCTCCTATTAGTTGATAAATTTCTTCCAATTTATAAATTTTTGATATATATAAATCTTCAAAATTATTTTTATAATATATGCCATCTTTATTTGAACAACATACACACTTCATACCAAGCTGTTTTGGTGCCATAAAATCTTTATTTGGATTATCCCCAACATAAACTATTTGTTCAAAAGGTAATCTCCATCGAT
>ERZ773210.503-NODE-503-length-45901-cov-19.463225_pt1 | contig 45901 bp, 38 predicted proteins | sample MGYA00580528_ERZ773210 | MGnify/ENA primary metagenome ERZ773210 (study PRJEB29015, sample SAMEA2737769) | human gut metagenome | biome: human gut; feature: human-associated habitat; material: faeces | place: China | collected 2012 ...
CTCCAGTATTTTGAGGTATCATATTTAAATAAAAAGCAATATTTTAAAATTTTACATCAAAGGCTCTACGGGATATCAAAAATCTAGTATGGTAAAAAGAGAGGACAAGAAATGCTGAACATTTTTTATGGAGATATGAAAGAAGCTGTTTACAATACGGCAGGTTATTTTAAATATGATTATGAAGATGAATGGATTGTAGATCCTTTTGTAAAGAAAATGATTCTAGATGTGGACAAATCGACCGTAATGGACAGCGGGGTAATAGACAGTCCCGTTTCTGGAAAGATACCGCCGGTTGGATTATCGGGTGGGGTAAAGACTTTGATTCTTGTTAAATTCGAAAAAGATAAGGTATTCAATGCGTCTACCTGCGGCGACAACTGCGCAAAGTGGCTGTTAGAAATAGCAAAAGAGGAGGATCGAACGATTAATCTGCGTCATTTGATGAATTTTGGAAAGAAACCATTTAAGATTCGCATTTTAAATACAGATCAGATCGTTCATTCGATGGAAGAGCTGGTACCGATAGCAGGAGAATTTGTATAACGGAGAGTTAGGGTATGAAGGGAAAGCATAGGATTGTCGTTTCAACGAAGCGACAGAAATATGAATTTGAATTACGGCGTAATTTGACGATACTTCGTGGAGACAGTGCGACTGGGAAAACGACATTGATTGAGATGATACAGGATCATGAAAATGATCCGTTAGGAAGCCCGGTAGAGTTGATCAGTGATAAAAAGTGTTATGTGCTGGAGGGCGCTTTATGGAAAGAACAATTGGCTGGAATCACTGACAGTATTGTTTTTATCGATGAAGGAAATACCTTTGTAAAAGCAGAAGAATTTGCAGGTGTCATTCAAAATACGGATAATTATTATGTTATTGTGTCGAGAGAGTCTCTTCCGGCGTTGCCCTATAGTGTGGAAGAAATTTATGGAATCCGGACTTCTGGAAAATATGGAACACTGAAGCAGATCTATCACGAGTTTTACAGAATATATAACTTAGATGAAACGAAAGGTGAGATAGAGCCGGAGGCTGTTGTTACAGAAGACAGTAATTCGGGATATCAGTTTTTTGACGCAGTGTGCAGAGAAAACGGTTTGACGTGTGAAACCCTGAATGGGAAATCCAATATTTTCCGTTATTTGAAAGTGCATAAGAATGAAAAGATTCTTGTCATTGCAGATGGTGCTGCGTTTGGTTCTGAAATGGATCGGGTTATGCGCTTGATGGAGAGCAGAAAAAATATCGTATTATACTTGCCGGAATCATTCGAATGGTTGATTTTATCAGCAGGAGTATTAAAAAATGCTGCGATGGAGAAGATTTTGAAGAATCCATCTGAATATGTGGAAAGCAGGAACTATTTTAGCTGGGAGCGTTTTTTTACAGCGCTTTTGATAGAAGAAACAAAAGGAACTTATTTGGCTTATTTCAAACGAAACCTGAACCCGGTATATTTAAATGAGAGCATAAAAACAGCAATTTTATCCCAAATGAAAAAGATAAAGATAGATAGAAAAAAATAATGTTTCCCCAAAAAATATCCCCAGCGTTACCGCGATTATCATATAAACCGCGACGCGCTGGGGGATATTTTTCCAATAACAGGTATTCAAGCATTTAGCCGTCTTGCGCAGGCACAGACACCTGCAATGTCAAATTTAGCGACCAGCACTCATTGCTCACATCAGCGATGCATACTGGGACATATAGAGCTTGTAATATTCTCCTTTTTGGGCCATCAGCTCATCATGTGTGCCTTTTTCCAGGATCGTTCCCTTGTCCACATACATGATGCAGGAAGAATTTTTAATTGTGGAAAGACGATGTGCGATGATGAAGGAGGTACGTCCCTTCAGCAGTTCATTTAAGCCCTTCTGCAGGATGATCTCTGTTTCGGTATCGATACTGGAGGTTGCCTCATCCAGGATCAGGATCTTCGGGTCAGCCAGAAGTGCGCGGGCAAAGGAGATCAGCTGGCGCTGTCCGGCGGACAGACGGCTTCCCCGTTCATTTACCTGTGTCTGATAACCGTTTTCCATTTCCATGATGAAGTCATGGGCGCAGACTGTTTTTGCAGCCCGGATGACCTCTTCATCTGTAGCGCTGAAGTTGCCGTAGCGGATGTTATCCATGATTGTGCCGGAGAAAATGAAACTGTCCTGCATCATGACACCCATCTGTTTGCGGAGAGAACGGATGGTAACGCCTGCGATATCGACGCCATCGATTAAAATCCGCCCGGAATCTACGTTATAGAAGCGGCTCAACAGATTCACCAGGGTTGTTTTGCCGGCACCGGTGGGGCCTACCACTGCAAACGACTGCCCCTGGTTTGCGTGGAAGGAAACATTCTTTAAGATCGGAACGCCAGGCTCATAGCTGAAGGTAACGTGGTCGAAGGCAACATCCCCGTGGATCGGAGGCATTTCAACCGCATCCTTCCGGTCTTTGACCACAACCGGCTCGTCGATAGTTTCAAAAATACGCTCCAGATAGGAGATCGCGGTCAGCAGAGAGTTGTAAAAGCCTGCCAGCGTGTTGATCGGTGCCCAGAAACGTCCGATATAAGCAGTAAAAGCGACCAGCACACCGACGGTAATGCCGGTTTCGCCGTTGATCATCCAGCTGACACCGAGCACATAGATCGCTGCAGTTGTAATGATTGAAATGATATCGATGCTGGGACCCATCGTAAAGTTGAACATAACGGCGCGCATCCAGGATTTCCGGTAGCTGCCGCTTAAGTTGTTGAAAATACCGCTGTTCACGTCTTCCCGGACGAAGGATTGGGTAACACGGATCCCGTTGATACTTTCAGCAATGTACGCGTTTAAGTTGGACTGTTTATTGCTTTGAACCTGCCATGCAGTACGCTGTTTTTTCTTGATGACAACGATAACGATCGCGAGGATCGGAAGACCGCAGAGACATACGAGGGTTAGGCGGACATTTAAGATCAGCATGAAAACGATGATAAACACCAGGTTGCACAGGTCGGTGATGGTATTTAAGATACCATTGGAAAGCAGGTCGCTGATGCTGTTGACATAGTTTACAACACGTACCTGAATTTTACCGTGGGGGCGGTCATCATAGTAGGAGAACGGAAGTTCCTGCAGATGCTCAAAGATGTCATAGCGCATGTCGTGAATGATCTGCTGTCCGATCTGGTTGGTGTATTTGATCTTGTAGCGAAGGCTGAAGGCACTGTAAAATGCGGCAAGCAGTGTCAAAAAACTGTAAAATGCGATTCCCTTCATGTCCTTGTTCGGGATGCAGACGTCCATGACCTTCTGAAAAAATTGCGGAATCAGCATGGTAAAAGCGGAAGCGGAGAGCATCATGAAGCCGACACTGACAAACCGTTTCCGGTAAGGAATCAGATAAGCGAGCAGACGTTTTAACTGATTGAGGTCAAATTTATCTTCCAGGACTTCGTCCACATCATATTTATTTCGTGCCATGAGTTCTCACTTCCTTTCGTTGGCTGTAACCTGACGGTATTCTTCCTGTTCTTCTCTGGAAGGAAGCTCGCCGTACTGATGATGGAACGCGCTTGCATAGTAGCCGTCATTTGCAAGCAGCTCCTGATGCGTTCCGTGTTCGATAATCCGGCCGTTATCCATAACCAGGATCTGATCAGCGTCTTTAATGGAAGAAATACGGTAGGCGATGACGAAGATCGTGCACTGGCCGTTTAATTTGCCGAGCTGCTGCTGGATATAGCTTTCTGTTTCCATATCAACGGCGGAAGTAGTATCGTCCAGAATCAGGATGGACGGTTTCTTTAACAGGGCGCGTGCAAGGGAAATACGCTGCTTCTGACCGCCGGAGAGTCCGACACCGCGCTCGCCGACGATGGTATCATAGCCTTCGGGCATAGCCTTGATGAAATGGTTGGCATCTGCCATGACAGCAGCTTCGTGAATTTCCTCAAATGTACAGTTCGGACGACCGTATGCGATATTCCCTTCAATTGTATCAGAAAAAAGAAAGATATCCTGCATTGCCATGCCGATGTTGTCACGCAGATCGTAAAGGTTCCAGTCCTTGACGTTTACACCATCTACCAGAACCTCGCCGGAGGTCGCGTCGACAAAACGGCACAGCAGGTTCATGATGGTGGATTTGCCGGCACCGGTGGAACCGAGAATGCCGACTGTCTGTCCTTTTTTCACAGAAAAGCTGATATCCTTTACGATATCCTCATCATCTGCCGTATAGGAAACATCTTTAAATTCAACATTTCCTTCCATATGTTTGCGGGAAACCGGCACAGGAGGCATTTTTACAAGAGGCTCTTCCACATAGGTTGTGTAAATTTTTTCTACGGAGGTGATAAAACGGTGGGTATCATTGACCCACCAGCCTGCCATACGCAGCGGAGCGTTTAACATCCACAGATAACCGTTGACGGTTACGAGGTTACCGATTGTCATTTCTCCGGTAATTACCATCCAGCCGCCGTAGAGCATCAGGACAACGTTTAAGACATATGCCAGAACTTCGAAGATCGGAAGGTATTTCATCCAGACCTTTGAGGAGTTCAACTGTGCGTCCATGTAGGCATCGTTTTCCTTATTAAATTTTTCAATTTCAAAGTCTTCCTTGGCAAAGGCTTTTACGACACGGTTGCCGCTGACATTTTCCTGAACGAAGGCATTCAGGGAAGAAAAGCAGTCGCGGATGCGCTGGAATGTCGGTCGAACCTCTTTGGACTGTTTTGCTGTGGTGATGGCTGTAAAGGGCAGAACGATCAGCATGCAGAGCGCCAGCTTCACATTTACCGTAAAGATCATGAAGAGCGCAAAGCAGAACAGCAGGATATTTTCGTAAACCTGATAGATAATGTAAGCAACGAAGTGGCGGATTGCTTCCATGTCGCCGGTCTGACGGCTCATCAGGTCGCCTGTTTTTTTCTTGCTGTAAAAGGCGAAGTCCTCTGTCAGAAGGCGGCGGTAAACAACGTCCCGCATGTCGTAGAGCACGCCCTGCGAGCATACCTCGAAAATAACCTGATAAAAGAAACGCAGGGCACCGCGGACCAGCGTAACGAAAAGCAGGATGAGAACAAGCTTCCAAAGCAGGTCATACTGACCGCCCTGAATGACATCATCTACGATCATACCGGAAACGTAAGGGTTTACGATGGCGAGAACGGAAATGAAAGTCGTCAGAATCAGGCCGCCCAGAAGCTTGAAGCGGTACTTTCTGAGAAATCCCCAGAACCATTTCATTGGTGTCATATTTCCTTTTTTCCTCCCTTAAAAAAGTATCCATGGGCTTTGATAGATCATGGATAAAAAAAGTGTATCGCAAAATATTTTATTTGGAATGTACAATCTTGCAGGTTTCATGTAAAATGTTGTTAAATGGTAACTGTGAGAAAACTGAACAGTTACGTTAAATGTTTTTGTGGGATGTTGCAGGAAAATAAAAGATAAATTTCAGGCATCCGGGAAGGAAGCTGGTGGATATGGAACGGGAAAACACGGTATTTCAGGATGAGTTAAATCCGACCTTCTTGTTTATGTGGAAGGGAACACGTGTGGAGGATGAGCCGAACTATCACTGCCATGAGCATCTGGAGCTGTGTTATATCCAATCCGGGACAGGAAAGCACAGAATCGGCGATACTATATATGAAGTAAAAGAGGGTGACCTGCTGGTCATCAATGAAGGAGTCTATCATCAAAGTCTGGCAGGAGAGCATAAAACGCCGGTTGCGGAATTTTACGTGGGACTGACAGATTTAAATCTGGCGGGGCTTGGGCGCAACCACTTTCCACTACCGGGGAATTGCCCGGTATTTCGTACGGAGGGAGAGCTGCAGCGTAAGCTTTCCAAGCTCTGTATGGCAATGGAGGCAGAGCAGGAGCTTTGCCGGATCGGGCGTTATTATATGATGAAGACGTATGCCATGCAAATGCTTCTTTTGCTGCTGCGGGAAGAAGAAGAGACCGGTAAGCCGCAGAAGGCAGGTGGATGCTCCTTTGAATCCGCGAACCGGAAATATCTCGTGGAGAAGATCACGGATTACTTTGAGGATCATTATGCAGAGAAAATCTCTCTTGACCGGATCGCCGGCAATATGTATCTGAGCACCTTTTATGTGTCCAGGATTTTCAAGGCGGAAACCGGAAACACACCGATTCATTATCTGATTGATATTCGTCTGACCAAGGCCTATAACCTGCTGACGCAGAATCTGGAAATGAGCATTCAGGAAATCGCGGCGCAGGTCGGCTATGAGGATGCCTATCATTTCAGCAAGCTATTCAAGAAAAAATATGGGGTGGCTCCGTCTGCAGTGCGGCGCAGGATACTATAAAGCAGCAGAATACGCCCATTCGGCTGAATACGGCCTGCCATAATTCATGACAATAGAATGCTCACAGAGCGTGCATTCTATTGTTCATGACAATAGAATCTCGCAGAGCCTGCATTCTATTGTATTAACAAAAAGGAACTGGGGACAGGAGATCATGGAAAATCCGATTATTTTTACGGCGGAGATCATCGGGACGATCGCTTTTGCATCGTCCGGAGCAATGCTGGGTATCCGCAAAAATCTGGATCTGTTCGGGGTACTGGTGCTGGGACTGTGTGTTGCAGTCGGAGGCGGCATTGTCCGGGATATTATCCTGGGGCGGACGCCGCCGGGAGCATTCCGGGATCCGGTTTATGCGCTGGTGGCGCTGGGAACCTCCGCTCTTTTATTTTTACTTGTCTATGGAAAGCAGGAGATCATGACGAGCCGCTATCTGACGATTTATGAGCAGGTTATGAATTACTGTGATGCGGTTGGACTTGGGATTTTTACAGTCCTCGGCGTATATACCGCGCACAGCGAGGGTTATCACGGAATCTTCTTTTTAGTGTTTTTGGGCATGATGACAGGTATCGGCGGCGGTCTGATCCGGGATATTTTAGCGGATACGATGCCGTTTATCCTGTATAAGCATATCTATGCGATGGCGGCTTTTGCGGGTGCACTGGTGTGTGTGCTTTTGATCCATATCCATCTGTATCTGGCGCTGGCAGCAGGAACTGCGGTGGTGATCGTGATCCGGGTGCTTGCGACACATTACTGTTGGGATCTGCCGCGGCCGCTGCATGAAAAAGATGCACACACGAAAACAAAAAATCTGTCCGAAAATAGTAATGCCGACGATACTTGAGCAGAATCGACACTTTTGCTACCATGAAAAGAAATTTTGTGATAGAATTGGTAAGACTGAGCTGGAAACGTAAAATGCCGCCTGTGCGGCAAAAGGAGGACAAATGGAAAACGTAAGACGGATCTATGTGGAAAAGAAGACCGGTTACGCGGTTAAGGCACAGGAACTGAAGGAGGATCTGATCGGTTATTTGAATATGTCAGGGATCGAAGATGTCCGGATGTTCATTCGTTATGATGTGGAAAATATCAGTGATGAGGTTTTTGAACAGGCATGCCGTACTGTTTTTTCCGAGCCGCCCGTGGATATTCTGTATCGCGAGACGATCGAAATCCCTGCAAACGGACGCATATTCAGCGTTGAATATCTGCCGGGACAGTTTGACCAGCGTGCAGATTCTGCCGTACAGTGCGTTCAGTTTTTAAAAGCGGAGGAGCAGCCGATTATCCGTACCGCAGTTACTTATTTGATTACAGGAGATCTGACAGACGAAGAATTTGACAAGATCAAGGCTTACTGCATTAACCCGGTGGATTCCAGAGAGACCGGTATGGAAAAGCCAAAGACACTCGTAACCGAGTTTGCAGAGCCCGCAGATGTCAGGATTTTAGACGGCTTTACTACGCTGGATACAGACGGATTAAAACAGCTGTACGATTCTCTTGGTCTTGCGATGACCCTGCAGGATTTCAAGCATATCCAGAAGTATTTTGCAGGCGAGGAAAAGAGAGATCCTTCCATGACGGAGATCCGTGTGCTGGATACCTACTGGTCTGACCACTGCCGTCATACGACGTTTTCCACTGAACTGAAAAATGTCGCATTCGGAGATGGTTTTTACCGGGAACCGATGGAAAAAACCTACCAGAGTTATCTGGATGCCCGTGCAGAGATCTTTAAAGACCGTCCGGATAAGTTTGTCTGCCTGATGGATCTTGCACTGATGGCAATGCGTAAGCTCAAAAAAGAGGGCAAGCTGGAGGATATGGAGCAGTCCGATGAAATCAACGCCTGTTCCGTTATTGTTCCCGTTGAAATGGACTACGGCGATGGTCCTGTCACCGAGGAATGGCTCGTATTTTTCAAAAATGAAACCCACAACCACCCGACCGAAATCGAACCCTTCGGCGGTGCGGCAACCTGTCTGGGCGGCGCAATCCGCGACCCGCTTTCCGGCAGAGGTTATGTATATCAGGCAATGCGCGTAACCGGTGCAGCGGATCCCACCGTTCCGGTTGCGGACACCTTAAAGGGAAAGCTTTCCCAGAAAAAGCTGGTGCGCGGCGCAGCATCCGGCTACTCTTCCTACGGCAACCAGATCGGCCTTGCGACCGGTTATGTAAAAGAAATTTATCATCCCGATTATGTTGCAAAGCGTATGGAGATCGGCGCGGTTATGGGTGCGGCTCCGAGACGCAACGTCATCCGTGAAAACTCCGATCCGGACGATATCATCATCCTGCTGGGCGGACGTACCGGACGCGACGGCTGCGGCGGCGCAACCGGTTCTTCTAAGGTACATACGGAAAAGAGTATCGAAACCTGCGGCGCTGAGGTGCAGAAGGGTAACGCTCCGACCGAAAGAAAGATTCAGAGACTGTTCCGCAGAGAAGAAGTTTCCCGTCTGATTAAAAAGTGTAACGATTTCGGCGCAGGCGGCGTTTCTGTTGCCATCGGCGAGCTGGCAGATGGTCTGACCGTTGATTTGGATAAGGTTCCCAAGAAATATGCCGGTCTGGATGGCACAGAGCTTGCAATCTCCGAATCTCAGGAGAGAATGGCAGTCGTTGTTTCTCCGAAAGACGTTGATACCTTCTTAGGCTATGCGGCAGAAGAGAACCTGGAGGCAGTCCCGGTTGCGGTTGTAACCAAAGAACCCCGTCTGGTTTTAAATTGGCGCGGCAAGAGCATTGTAAACCTGTCCAGAGCATTTCTGGATACCAACGGAGCACACCAGGAAACCGATGTTTTTGTAGATGTTCCGTCGAAAGAAGATAACTATTTTGAGCAGTATGCAGTTCCTGCTGTAAAGGAAGCCGTAAAAGACGGCGATCTGAAAAAGGCATGGAAAGCGCTGCTGTCGGATTTAAATGTCTGCTCCCAGAAGGGGCTTGTGGAAATGTTCGACTCCTCCATCGGCGCAGGCAGCGTGCTGATGCCTTACGGCGGTAAGTATCAGCTGACCGAGACCCAGGCGATGGTTGCCAAGCTTCCGGTCCTGAAAGGAAAGACCGATACGGTAACGATGATGGCATACGGCTTTGATCCGTATCTGTCCTCCTGGAGCCCTTACCACGGCGCAATTTACGCGGTTGTGGAATCCATGGCAAGAATCGTAGCGGCAGGCGGCGATTTCTCCGGAATCCGCTTTACCTTCCAGGAATATTTCCGCCGCATGACCCAGGATCCCGAACGTTGGAGCCAGCCTTTTGCGGCGCTGCTGGGCGCTTATGACGCGCAGATGGGATTCGGACTTCCGTCCATCGGCGGTAAGGATTCCATGTCCGGAACCTTTAACGATATTGACGTACCTCCGACCCTGGTTTCTTTCGCTGTGGATGTTGCAAAGGAAAAAGATGTTATCAGCCCGGAATTAAAACAGGCTGGAAACCGTCTGGTTCGTTTCTCCATTCAGAAGGATGCTTACGATCTGCCGGATTATGAGCAGGTAATGGCACTGTATGCAAAGATTACCGAGCTGATGGGCAAGGGCGTGATCGTTTCCGCATATGCACTGGACAGCTATGGTGTGGCAGCAGCTCTGTCCCGCATGGCATTCGGTAACGGACTTGGCGTTGCAATTGAGGAAACGGTTTCTGCAGAGGAGCTGTTTACAAACGGTCTTGGCGATCTGGTGGCAGAAGTTCCGGCAGACCGTCTGGCGGATATGGATGTTGCTTATACGCTGCTCGGCACGGTAACGGCAGAGCCGGTATTTACCTATGGAAACATGACCCTTTCCGAAAAAGAGGCGCTGGATGCGTGGAAGAAACCTCTGGAAAAGGTATTCCCTACAAAGGCAGTCAAGGACACGGACGCAGTAGAAACCGGTCTGTATGAGACGAATCACATTTATGTATGCAAGAATAAAGTAGCGAAGCCTACCGTATTCATCCCGGTATTCCCCGGCACGAACTGTGAATACGACAGCACAAAAGCATTTGAACGCGCAGGTGCACAGGTTGTAACCCATGTATTCAGAAACCTGAGCGCAGAGGACATCCGTTCTTCCGTCGATGCGTTTGCAAAAGAGATCAGCCAGGCTCAGATCATCATGTTCCCCGGCGGCTTCTCCGCAGGCGACGAGCCGGATGGCTCCGCAAAGTTCTTCGCAACTGCATTCCAGAACGAGAAGATCAAAGAAGAGGTTATGAAGCTTCTGAAGGAAAGAGATGGCTTATGCCTTGGTATCTGTAATGGATTCCAGGCGTTAATTAAGCTCGGTCTGGTTCCTTACGGCGAAATCGTCGGACAGAAGGACGATTCTCCGACACTGACCTTTAATACGATCAACCGTCACATTTCCAAGATGGTATACACCAAGGTGGTTTCCAACAAGTCTCCCTGGCTGCAGGGCGCTGAGCTTGGAAAAGTATATGTCAATCCGGCATCCCACGGTGAGGGACGTTTCGTAGCTCCGAAGGAGTGGATTGACAAGCTGTTTGCAAACGGACAGGTAGCAACCCAGTATTCCGATCCGGAAGGAAGGATTTCCATGGATGAAGAATGGAATATCAATGGCTCCTACAGTGCGATCGAAGGCATCACCTCTCCGGATGGACGTATCCTGGGCAAGATGGCGCACTCCGAGCGCCGCGACAGAAGCGTTGCACAGAATATCTACGGCGAACAGGATCTGAAGATCTTCGAGTCCGGTGTGGCATACTTTAAGTAAAAGGCTGTAAGCAATAATTCCGAAGACCTCACAGAAGGGAGAAATCTCTTCTGTGGGGTCTTCGTGGTTATGGGGTAGTACCTTTTAAGGTAGTACGAAGATAGGACTATTATGGAACAATACGATTTTGTGGGAGAATTTTATTCATGACAATAGAATGCTCGCAGAGCGTGCATTCTATTGTTGATAAAGGGGACACTGTATGGGAAAAGAAAAGCCGGCATTAAAACCGGATATTATCGTAAAGAATTATTGGCGCAATAAGGAACAGTTTGCTGATTTTTTCAACGCAGTGCTGTTTGATGGAAAGCAGGTCATCAAACCGAAAGAACTGGAGGATTTGGATACGGAAGAATCCTCCGTTTTGGAGCATAAAGAATATGCGGAAAGCATCGGAGCGTCGAGAGATACGGTCAAAATTCGAAAAAAGTCTACCGTATATGGCGTGGAATTTGTTATACTGGGAATGGAAGGACAGGAGCATATTCATTATGCGATGCCCATGCGGGTAATGGGGTATGATTATGCAGCTTATCAGAAGCAATATGTGGACAATGCGGCAAAGTATAAAACAGCAAAGAGCTTGACAGAAGAGGAATATCTGTCAAAAATGAAAAAGGATGATCGGCTGATTCCTGTTATAACAGTTGTTGTTTATTATGGGGAAAAGCCGTGGGACGGTGCGGTGTCTCTGCATGGGATGCTGCATATTTCAGAGGAAATGAAGCCATTTGTCAATGATTACCGGATGCACCTCGTGGAAGCGAGAAAAAATGATCTGAAGCTGCATAATATCAACAACCGGGATCTGTTTAATCTGCTCGGTATTCTGTTGGATCGGAATGGAAAGCTTCAGGAAACAAGAGATCGGGCGATAAACTACGCCAGAGAGCATCGAGTGGAAAAGACAGTGATTATGACTGCTGCGGGCGCGGCAAACTGTAAAATAGATTATAATAAAATTGCCAGGAAAGGAGGTGCTGATATGTGCACCGTGTTTGAAGAGACGAGGCGTGAGGGGATAGCAGAAGGAGAAGCAAAAGGAATTATTGAGACTGGATATGAATTTGGGATTTCAGAAGAAGAGATTCTTGCAAGATTACAGAAAAAGCTGAACATTTCTCTGGCAGAAGCGCAGGAGTATGTAAAAAAGTTCGGCAGGAAAAACGAGGAAAAGTAAATCAGAAGATCCCGATGCAGAAGAAAATGGTTAAAATATAAAATTTTTTTGCATGTGAATAAGAGGAAAAATGAACAAAATTAACTATCAAAAAGAACTGGAACGCCTGATCGATAAGCTTCCGGATCATCATCGGCGGCTGTTTTTGCACAGCTGCTGTGCGCCGTGCTCCAGCTACTGTCTGGAATATTTGCGGCAGTATTTCGACGTGACGGTATTTTATTACAATCCAAACATCAGCTTTTTGGAGGAATACCGGCATCGAGTGGAGGAATTAAAACGTCTGGTGAGCACGCTGAATGAAGAGGCGAAAGGGTCTGAAATGCTGAACCAGATCGCACTTTTGGAGGGCACTTACGAGCCGGAAAAATTTTTCGAGGCGACGAAAGGGCTGGAGGACTGTCCGGAGGGCGGAGAGCGCTGCTTTATCTGCTACGAGCTGCGGCTGCGGGAAGCGGCGAGGCTGGCGGCAGAGGGCGGCTATGATTTTTTTACAACAACGCTGACGATCAGTCCGCTGAAAAATGCGCAGAAGCTCAACGAAATCGGCAGCCGACTGGCGGAGGAATATCATGTGGCGTGCCTGCCGTCGGATTTTAAGAAAAAGGGCGGCTATTTAAGGTCCATCGAGTTAAGCCGCCAGTACGACCTGTATCGTCAGGATTATTGCGGCTGCGTTTTTTCAAAGCGGGAACGCGATAAAAGGATTGCGCAGGAAAGCTGAAACAGGCATACTAAAAAGCAAAGTACGAGACATGGGCTTTCGAAACGCAAGACGATCAGAAACGGTCGATGAGTCCTAAAACAGGGCGCGGATGTCTGTCAGTGCGTTGTCGATGACATCGAACTGCCAGACGCTGTGTCGGGGAATCCTGTGCTCCGTCAGATAATAATGTCCGTCAAAGGAAGAGATATAATAAGGCGTTCCTCCTCCGACAAAGTTGTCATAAATATCCTCCCAGCTGCCGGAAGAAAGATCGTTTAAATCCTGCACGCGCAGGATCGTCGCATAATCCTGATTGCCGGTAAGGTCGGTGGAAATGGTGATGTAAAACCAGTCCTGAATGTGCGTCAGCTGGATCATGCCGGAGATTTCGGCAGGAACCGGGAACCGTTCCAGGATCTTCAGGTCTCTTTTGCGGGTGCGCAGAATCGACTGATTGCCGGAAACAAAGTACAGGTCGTCGCCGTCGATGGTAAAGGAGCGGACATAAATCTGATCCAGCTCTGGCACAGAGAGAATTTTTTCGAGGGCAACAGAGGGACTGTCCGGATCGGGACGGTAAAAGACGTACAATTGTCCGGTCATGGAGCTGAGCACATAAAAACGTTTTTCCGTTTTATCATAGACGACGTAATGCGGGCGAGTGCCGATTTCGTTGAAAAGCTGGGTAAGGCAAAACTGTCCGTCCTGTTTTTCAAAGATGAGGACGCGGTTGTTTTCGGTGTCATCTGCAAGATAAACGGTGCCGTCTCCTGCGATAGTGTGCCCGCGGTTGATCTGATCGGTCATCACATACCAGTCGGTAAGTGGAGCATCCGGCGTTTTCGAGGTCAGAATCTGATTGTGATAGCAGTCCACCAGAAAATAATCGTCGCCGATTTTGGTAATCTGCGTGGGGACGCTTAAGGATGGCTGTACATTTTTGACAGGTTCTGAGGAAACGGCTTCAACAGCTTCTGACCAGGAGAGCACCTGAGTGGAAGCGTTTTTTACGATTTTCAGGATCAGGGCTGCCGCTGCAAAAATCAGGACAGCGAGCAGGATCAAAAAGATTGTAAGTTTTAAATGGGATAAATTTCTTCGTTTCATGTCCCAAAGTATAACATAACAAAAGAAAGGATACCACTATGAAAAAACTGTTGCAGGAATTTAAGGAATTTGCGCTGAGAGGAAATGTCATGGATCTGGCAGTCGGCGTTATCATTGGTGCTGCGTTTCAGGCGATCATCAATTCGCTGGTAAACGATGTGATTTCACCGCTGATCGGCCTGTTTGCCAATACGGATCTGACGTATTTGTCTGTGATGGTCGGGGATGTGGAAATCCGCTATGGTGCATTTTTGACCGCAGTGATCAATTTCATTATTATGGCAGTGATTATTTTCCTGATGGTAAAAGGGATGAACGCGCTGGCTGATCTTGGCAAAAAGAAGGAGCCGGAAAAACCTGCTGTGAAAATGTGCCCTTATTGCAGAAGCAAGGTTGCGGCAGAGGCAACCCGCTGTCCGTACTGTACATCTATGCTGGAAGTAAAAAAAGAAGATAAAAAAGAAGAAAATAAACAATAGAATGCACGCAGAGCGTGCATTCTATTGTTTACGGTTCCGTCTTCGGAATCTGTACGCCGTCTGCATCCATATAATAGGAGTGCTTCCAGATCAGCTCGGAGATGGGAACTGGCTGATAGCCCTGATCCTCCAGATTGTCGATCAGGTCGGGAAGCGCCTGTGCGGTATAAACAGTTCCGGCATGGAACAGGAGGATAGAGCCGTTTTGGAGTTGGCGACTGTTTAAAATCCGATGGAGGATGTCCTGTGCCCCGTAGTCTTTCCAGTCCATGGAATTGATGTTCCACTGCACCGGATAACCGCCGGCTTCCTGGATGAGCCGGATAGCAGAGTTGTCATAGTTTCCGTCTTCAAAACGAAACAACGTCGTTTCAGAATCGGTAAGGCGATCAATTCGCTGTGTGAGATTTTCCAGTGTGAGCGTCTGTTCCCGGATGGAAAGGGATGCCTGTGTTGTCCACAGACCGCCGATATCGTGTCCGGCGTTGTGAATCGTACAGAGCAGCTTCGGATAGTTTTTTGCCCAGGTGTCGGAAACGAAAAAGGTGGCGTGCACATTTTTTTCTTTCAGAATTTCCAAAAGCTGGTGCAGGTCTTGTGCACTGTAGGTGCAGTTGAAGGTCAGCGCGACTTTTTTCTGGTCGGTTTCGACACGGCAAATAGGCATAAATGTGCCGTTTACAGAGGCAGACGCCAGTGCTGTTACAGACGGAGGGGCGAGAAAAATGCACGCGCGGGCAAAGGCGAGGACGCCGAGCAAAAACAGGGCCGTTTGGAATGCAGACGAGCGGGAGAGACTGTGCAGAGAGGGAAAAACGGCATAGTGGCGCAGTTTATTTTGAATCAGATGAACGAAATCTCGGATCATGAAGGCTCCTGCCGGATTTTTGTTACAATTTATGAACGCAGGAAACGGAAAATCTCTATTTCACAAAAATTTCATAACCTTTTCGTGTGCTTTCTGGTACACTATAAAGACAGGCTGCAGGCGTTTGGCTGCAGAACAGAAGAGAAATGAAAGGAGACTGTTATGTTTTCCTGTATTTTATTTGACCTGGACGGAACGATCAGCGATCCGAAACAGGGAATTTGCGGCTGTGTGCAGTATGCGCTCAGAAGCTTTGGAATTGAAGAACCGGAGCTGGATCGGCTGGAGCCGTTTATCGGGCCGCCGCTTGCAGAGAGCTTTATGAAATATTATAACTTTACGGCGGAGCAGGCGCAGGAGGCAGTTGAGAAGTACCGGGAGCGGTTTTCTGTAACCGGCAAATACGAAAATGTGCTGTATCCCGGAATGGGAGCGCTTTTACATGATCTGAAGGCATCCGGGGCGACGCTGGCGATTGCATCGAGCAAACCGACCGTTTATGTGGAGGATATTCTGGTGCATTTCGGAATCCGGGAATATTTCGACATCGTGGTCGGAAGCGAGCTGGACGGAAGAAGAGTGCACAAAGAAGAAGTGGTTGCAGAGGTGCTGTCCCAGCTTGCAGCGCGGGGCGAAAGCGGTCCGGATAAGATGGTGATGATCGGCGACCGCAGCTTCGATGTGGAGGGTGCGAAAGCGATCGGTGCACACTGCATCGCGGTGTCATATGGGTATGCACAGCCGGGAGAGCTGGAAAATGCCGGTGCGGAGATCATTGTCCGGGATGTGGAAGGACTGCGAAGCGTACTGCTGGGCGGCACGCAGGCAGGAAACAGCGCGCAGGCAGGAAGTGGCACGCAGGCAGGAAATAGCGCGCAGGCAGGAAGAGACACGCAGACAGGAAACAGCGCGCAGGCAGGGAGAGACACGCAGGCAGGAAGCAGCACGGCGACCGGCTCGAATTCCCTTTCAGAGCGCTACCGCGGCAGCGCTGCCAAAACGAAGAGCAAATCCGGGCAGTTCTGGAGTGCAGTTGGAACCAGCGCACTGGCGATGTTTGCCTATTATGTAATCAGTCTCCTAATCAGCAGCGCAATTTTGACGGCGGTATCGATTGTGTATGCCATCGGGCTGCAGGAGCTGGAGGGCTCTTCCTACAATTTCTGGCTGAATGTGGCTAGCGCACTCTCGACGTTCGGTGCATTTATAATCTGTTACGGAATCTGGCACAAAAAGATCCGGTTCCATTCAACAAAAGAAATCGATAAACTATCCATCGTTCCGATGGTGATTTTGGCGGCGGCAATTGCAATCGGCATGAACGGTGTTCTGACATTGACAGAATTGTATCGGTTCTCTCCGACCTTTCAGAGGGTTTCGGAGATGCAGTTCGATACGCCGGTGTGGCTGGGAATCATTTCCTACGGCATTCTTGCGCCGCTGGGCGAAGAGATCGTTTTCCGCGGCGTGGTCTATGGACAGCTGCGCAAGGTGTTGAAAGTGCCGTATGCGGTGGTGTTTTCCGGACTGGCGTTCGGTCTGTTCCATGGAAATCTGGTTCAGGCGGTCTATGCGACCGTAATCGGCTGCCTGCTGGCGCTGGTGTATGAATGGTATGGAACGATTGCAGCGCCGATGCTGTTCCACAGCGTTGCGAACCTGTTTGTGTATGTGATGTTAGAGCTGTTGCCCTTTGGCGGCGTATTTTTAAGCGTTCCATCGTGTGTGCTGTTTTTGGTGCTGTCAGCAGGAAGCCTGTTTTTATTGTGGATGCTGCAGGGAAAGGCGGCATCGCGGCAAAAAGGATGAGCAGAGAAGAAGTTAAGATTAGCTGGTGACAGCGCCTGCATTGCGACGAGAAGAAGATCCTTTGTGTGATGTGCTGACCAAAAAGAGCGAGGAAGCTATACGATACAGCTTCCTCGCTCTTTTATGACAATGGAAGGTTCACGGAGCGTGCATTCTATAACAGGACAACGCGCAGCCGCTTATCCTTATTCATGACAATAGAATGCTCGCAGAGCGTGCATTCTATTGTTTACAGCAGCTGGATTCCGTGGGCTTCCGCCTCTTTGCGGATTTCATCCGGCCAGATGGAGCACTGCACTTCTCCGATGTGCGCCTTGCGCAGGAAGAACATACAGATACGGGACTGACCGATACCGCCGCCGATGGTGTAAGGCAGCTCTTCATTGAGGACTGCTTTCTGGAACGGCAGCTCTGCGCGCTCGGGGCAGCCGGCTTTTTCCAGCTGGGACAGCAGTGCCTCTTTGTCCACGCGGATACCCATAGAGGACAGCTCCAGGGCGATGTCCAGAACAGGATAGTAAACAAGGATGTCGGCGTTTAATGCCCAGTCATCGTAGTCGGGTGCACGGCCGTCGTGGGGCTCGCCGTTTTCGAGCTTATCGCCGATCTGCATGATGCAGACAGCGCCCTTTGCTTTGGTGATGAAATATTCACGCTCCTTGGGCGTGTTGTCCGGGAACATGTCTGCAAGCTCCTGGGTGGTGATGAAGAAAATCTCACGGGGCAGAATCTCTTCGATGTAATCATACTGGATCGCCATGTACATTTCCGTTTTGCGCAGCGCCTTGTAAACGTCGCAGACGGTTGCCTTTAAGGTTTCCAGGTTGCGGTCCTTTTTGTCAATGATTTTTTCCCAGTCCCACTGATCGACGAAAATGGAATGGATGTTGTCAGTCGTTTCGTCGCGGCGGATGGCGTTCATATCCGTGTAAAGACCTTCGCCAAGAGAAAATCCGTATTCCTCGAGCGCGTAGCGTTTCCATTTTGCAAGGGACTGTACAACCTCTGCGCGGTAATCGTTCTGCTCGAGAATGCCGAAGGAAACCGGGCGCTCATAACCGTTTAAGTTATCGTTCATGCCGGAAGCGGGATCGATGAATAACGGAGCAGAGACACGCAGAAGGTTTAAATGACGGACCAGAAGACTCTGGAAAAAGTCTTTCACCGTCTTAATACCGATCTGGGTATCGTGCAGGTTCAGGGCGGAGGAATAATTCTCCGGGATGATTAAGTGTTCCATATTACCTCTTTTCTGCCGCAGGGCGGCATATTTCAATAATCTTAGGAAGCTGTAAAAAAGTGCAGCGGACGTTGGATTCTGACAGAAGCTCAGGGAATCAGGAATCAAACGTCTTATGGTGCAGATACGAAACGCTGCACCAGTTAAAAATTATAGCATAAAATCAGTCAGGTGTCAGGATTTTTTTCCCAAACGCTTTGGAGCAACTCCGATTCCGATAAACACAAGCAGGCAGATCAAGCTGACGATCAGACCGGCAGTCAGACCTGCAGGGCGGTAGGAAAGCTCAATCGTGTGGCTGCCCTCCGTCAGCGGAACGGATAGAAATACACCATCATACACGTCGCAGTCTGCGGCTTCTCCGTCCACCTTCATCGTCCAGCCGGGTTCGTTTGCGATGGATAAAATCAGCCGACCGGCTTTGGTGACGTCGACATGTCCGGTCACATGGCTGGAATCATAAGAATCTACCGTAAAGGGCTGCTCAGAGAGCGTCTGCAGTGTGCGGGACAAAACTGCTTCATCCAGGCGTACAACAACGGCATTCAGCACGCTATCTCCGTCGTTGGTCAGCGTTACATGGTCGCCGGTTTCGTGACGGCCGAGATCGAGAATATAGTCATATTTGACTTTTTTATACGTTTTGTTGACGCTGGCGGAAGAGATCGAAACGGTATCGATTTTGGAGCTTTTACAGTAAGCGTAGTAATGCCCCTCCGTGTATACATCAAAGAAAGCCTGATTGCCGGATTCCTCTGATTCGATGGGAGCAAAGAGCGGATCGGAGGTTGAAACAGAAGCCGCCATCTGATTCTGTACCTCGAACGGGTCGGAGGTCTCTTCAGAAAACTCAGAGGAAGAAAGATCCTGTCCATCCTGCAGGATAAATCCCGCAGGCAGCGTATAGTTGTTTTGGTACAGGTAAACGCCGTCCTGCTCGTCGATCAGCGTGTAGAGGCTGGAATCCTCTGCATCGGAGCGGGAAAACAGGTAGCGGACATTTAGAAGTGCTGCGGAAAGCGGCGTCTGACCGTCAAAGCAGTAAAATACCTTGCTTTCGCTCATGCCCATGCGGTCGTACCAGTCCTGAACCGCCGCGTTGGAGGTGGAAGAAAACAGCGACGCTGTCGGATAGCCTGCCAGCGCACCGTCATTTTTGGTGACGCGGCTGAGCTTTTCGTAGCGGTAAAAATCGGAATCTTTTTCTTCATTACGAGCAACTAACTCCCGGTAGGCGGGAATGCTTTCCAGATAGCTGCTGCGGCTGGTGGTGGAAACGCTCGTCAGCGCCATGTTGTAGGTGGATTCAAAAGCGACCAGCGCCAGCACGGCGATTGCAATCGCGCGCTGATACGGGAGGCTGTCTGCAGGCTGTTTTTCTTTCCCTTTTTTCCAGGCATAGAGCAGCAGCGCGTAGGCAGCAAGCAGGCAGGCACTCAGCGCAAAGGTGCCCTGGGTAAAGGCGTCGTCCTCCACGAGCTTTCCTGCCAGCAAAAGATAACCGAGCCCGCAGGTGAGGGAGACAAACAGCTCGCGCATGGTAAAGCCGTCGAGCTTTGAAAATGCCTCATAGCACATCAGCAGCACGAGCAGGATGTACAAAAAGGACTGACGTGCCGGAAGCGAATCCGGGTAGTTGAAACCGTGCCAGATGAAATTCAGGGTATTGACCGAGAAACTGACGATGAAAAAAGCGCATAATACCAGTCTGCCGAGCTTTTCCTTCAGAGGGATTTTTCGGTTGACGATATAGAGCGGAATCAGGAAAAAGACTGCGCTGGAGCAGAAAATATTCGGCCAGTGATCCAGACCGGTTTCCCGGGATACACCGGTCGCATGCCGCGCGATTACGTCGAAAAAGGAAAAGTACCAGTTGATCTTTTCCGGAAAGTTGAATTCGGAAAATTCAGTCGCATGCAGGGCAGCGATTTCCGGGATCAGCAGCACGGAGGCGAGACCGCCAGCCAACAGGGAAAATAAAGCAAAACGTCCGATTGCGCCAAGCAGCCTTGCGCGGAACGCTTTCCAGCCATCAGAGCCAAACAGGTTCGGCACGAGCACGAGAAAGTACAGGCACAGGAAGATGCAGACCATGATGGAAAGGTAATAGTTCGATAAAATGCATAGCCCGAGTGTGATGCAGTAGAGGCTGTATTTTTTTTCGAAGACCAGCTTTTCCAGACCGAGAACGATCAGCGGAGCGAGGACGAGGGTGTCCATCCACATGACGTTCCAGTTATATGCGGCAACGAAGCCGGACATCGCATAAAATGTGGAAAAGAACAGGACAGAAAGGTCGTTTGTGTGGAATTTTTCTGTCAAAAGCCAGGAAAAGGTGAAGCCGCACAGACCGATTTTGAAAACGACCATGTAGCTCATAAATTCGATTAAATATTTTTCGGGCAAAAGGAGCATCAGCCAGTTGAACGGGCTTGCGCTGTAGTAGCCGTAAAGAGACAGGTAATTGGAGCCCATACCGATGCGCCAGGAGTAGTAGAGCGGTTCGCCGTCGCGCACTTTCCGGACAAATTCTTCCAGAAAGGGGACGTACTGATGGTACATGTCGGAGTGCATGAAGCTCTGATCTCCGAAGGGATAAATGCCGTTGCCGATAAAAATCGCCATCATGGAAAGAAACGGCAGCAGGAAGGAAAAGAAACAGATCTTTTTTTTCATAAAAAAGGAAATCCTCCGCGGTTTAGTCAAAAAGCAGGTAATACTGCAGGGTCTGATAATCATAAAGCAGATCTTTTTGCTTGGATGCAGTGGTAAAGGTTCCGTCGGACAGCGTTACATGGTTGGCTGAAATGACGGGTACCTCCGTGCGCAGCTGCGACAGGAAGTTATCGTAAGCGGATTTTGGAAGCCCGGCGGCGTCCAGCGTCTTTGCCGCAAGATAGTTTGCGCTGATTTCCAGATCTTTTTCCGTTTCGATATTGAAGTTTGCCCAGATAAAGAACGGAACCTTGTAGCGCAGCGCCTCTTCCTCGTCGGTTAAGTCCGTGTCATCTTTGCCGTTTAGCTTCCAGACCGGACGTACGACAGAATCAGCAGGCTGATGATCTCCGAAAAAGACGATTATGGTAGGCTCCTCCTGTGCTTCAAAGTAAGAAATCAGGTTCTGGATGGCGCTGTCGGACAGCCTGATCAAGGACAGATACGCCGGAAGCAGCTTGGAATCCGAGCCTTCTACCGCGATATCGGGAGAAAAGTTGTCGTAATCCGCCCAGTCGCTGTAGGAGGAATGGTTCTGCATCGTCACGTTGAATAAAAACAGCGGCGTGTCCTCATCTTTTTCCTCGTAGAGCTTTATGATCTTTTCATAGTTGCCCTCGTCACTGACATATTTGCGCACAAGGGGAGAATCTGTGAAAAACTCCTGAAAGTGCATCTCGTCGAAGCCGAGCCTGGGATAAACGAGATTTCTGTCCCAGCCGGCGGCGCGGTACGGGTGCATCGCAATTGTATAGTAGCCGAGGGAGGAAAGATAGGAGGCCATCGAAGGCGTCTCTTTTTTCACATACTGCTGATACGGGATACTTCCATAAGGAAGAAACGCCATTGAAGCGCCGGTCAGGTATTCAAATTCTGTGTTGGCAGTGTTGCCGCCCTTGACGGAGACATTTAAGTGACCGGAAATCGTGTTATCCGCGCCGTCGAGCAGGCTGTGCACGAAGGGCATATAATCCTCGTTCGTTGTAAAATCGCCGAGCACGGACGGATCGGAAAACGCCTCGTTCATGATGACGATAATGTTCGGCTTTTGTGCATTGTCCGAGGATGTTCCAGCGGCTTCCTGAGAGCCGGTATCATAGGATGCCAGCAGCTCCTTGGCGTTTTCTGCGCTGTAACCGGAGGGCTTATCAACAGAAATGTACTGAAGCTCCATTAAAAACGCAGTTACAGTACCATTTTTAAATTGAATCGTCGTCGGAGTGAAAAGCTTGTTGTAAAGGTGAAGCTTCTGCTCGACGATGTCCTCACTGTGCAGCATTTTCGTGTAGCCAAAGCATAAAAGACCGCAGGAAAGCGCGAGGCAGACGCGGGCAATCCGGGCTTTTTTATTTTTTTTCGGAAAGCCTTTTTTCTGGAAAAATTCCAGAACCAGAAGCAGGACAAAACAGATCAGCACGATTACTGCGGTGCGGTTCAATTTGTATTCGTAGTTGTCCGCTACGCTGGCAGCGGTCGAGATCGAAAGAACGTCCCACGGCTGGATGGGCGCGCCGCGAAATTCCAGGACGAAATAGTTTGCAAGACCGTAAATGGCGCAGAAGGCGGTTTCGATGCCAAGTGCGCGGCTGATCCTGCCAGTCAGTGCAAATAAAAACAGTGCTGCAAATTCAAACAGCGCCAGATTCATCCCCTGTATATACGGTTTCATGGTCTGGAACGGATTATGCGTGTACCATTCCAGCAGATAAAAATTCAGAACAGGGCCGATCAGTAGAAAAATCCAGGGACTGTTTTTTTTCAGCCAGACAATCCATTTTTTCATAAAACTCCTCTTTTCGTGTAAGGTAAATTCGTTTTCTGTTCCATAATAGTCAGGACTTTGAGGGATGTCAAGGGAGGAAAACGCATATATATAAGAAACAGAAAAAGCTTTCGTTTTTCTTAATAAAGTTTAAATAGGAAAAAAAGAAAGCCTATGTTACAATAAACCAACTGGAGGAAATGCGGACATGGACGATAAAAAAAGGGACCTGATCCCGGTGGCGGCGATTGCTCTTTTTCTGGTAATTATCATCGCGCTGTGCGCAGTACGGCTGCATCAGCGCAGGGAGACACGGGCAGAGATCGCAGAAACGGAAAGCACGCAGATATGGTACAGCGAGGAACAGGCAGAGTCTGCAGAATCAGAGACGAAGGACGCAGCGGATCAGACGGAAGAAACAACAGCGGGGAAAAAGCAGACGGCGGAAAGGGGACAGCAGGAGGATGAGACGCTGACAGAGCATCCGGACAGCAAACTTCCCGCAGGCAAAGGGAAGGAAAGTCAGGGTGCCAAGCAGGAGGGCAACCTCCGGACGGTGAGCGGAAACGATCCGTTATCCGGCGCGGAGAGTGCGAACAAGACAAACGAAGAGATGCTTCTGGAGATGTCCGGTTACTGGGAACAGGATAATATGGATGCGGTGGAGGATCTGGCGATGCTGCCCTGGTATATGAGGATGTCGTCGGATATTTCGGATGCAAACAGCTTTTATTATTATGGCGAGCGCAGCAGCGCAGGACAGCCGGACGGAACCGGAATCGCCTGCTATGCGGATAACGCCTATTACTACGGCGAGTGGTCGAATGGCAAACGCGAAGGCAACGGCAAGTGGGTGCGCTTTTACGTTTATTATGACGATGACACCACGTCGGACCGCGCGTACCGCGAGCATATGTATGCCGGAGAATGGAAAAACGACCTGCCGGACGGTGAAGGACAGGAGCATTACGAGCTGGATATGAGCAAGGCTGCCAAAAAGGAGCGTTACATCCAGAATGTGATCGGAACGTTCCGCAGCGGCTTCTACAGCGGAGAAATGTACCTGACGACGTTAAATTGGGACGGCAATCAGGAAGAGTGGAACGGCTTTGCGGACGCGGGAATCTGGAGCCCCTACGGAGCCGGTTCGAACCGTAAGGAGGTACCGGTCTGCCAGGATGTGGACGATGATAACAATTACCTTTGGCTGTCCGTGCGCGACAACAAGAATCGTGGAATCTATGAGCTGATGCCGTAAAATGCTTGACAGAAGTTTCAAAAGTTCGATATAATAATTAAGTTATACGAAAGAGAAGCGTTCGGCAGCCGAAACAACCGGCTGCCGGAGCGGTGAGCGGTCATGGCGGAATTGGCAGACGCGTTGGTTTTAGGTGCCAATGGGCAACCGTGTGGGTTCGAGTCCCACTGACCGCATGAAATTGGATAAAAAAAGAAAAGGGATGCCGAACCGGCAAACAGGGATTTGAAGCTGCTGTTTTGTCGGGCGGCATCCCTTTTCGCTGTCAGGCTTTGCGGCGGAGCAATTCGTGGGATCTTTCAGAATTGACTTATGTCAGACAGCAGACAGGACGCTGTATGCAAAAGGAGGAATATCATGGAGGGGACTTTAGATTACAGATGGCAGAAAAACGGTATGGCGCTGGGGGGAATCGGCGCGGGAAGCGTGGAAATCTGCCAGAACGGAGAGCTGCGGGAATGGGACATCTGCAACATGGGCAAATGGGGAAGCCCGGATGTGCGGAAACAGAAAAAGCTATATGATTACGACGCCCATGTGCTGCCGTTTACGGTTCGTGCCAAGCTTGCAGGAAAGGAGCCGGTTGTACGCAGACTTTGTCATGACCGGGACAACGGCGAATTTCGGTCACTGATGTATTCGTGGTACAAAGAAATCGAAAAAATCCGCTGGAATCCGAATTTCCCGGTCTGCAGGCTGCAGTATGAGGACAGCGGGCTTCCTATAAAAATTGAAGCAGAGTTTGCGTCCCCGTTTGTGCCGGGACAGGAAGCACTCGCAGGCACACCGGGTTTTTATGTGACTTTTACAATCACCAATCCTTCCGATCAGGAAGCGGAGGTTTCGATTCTTGGTAAATTGAAAAATCCGGTCAACCGCGGGACGGAACAGAGATGTTTGAGAAATCAGCTGACGGCTGAAAAAGGCTGTGCGCAGATCGTGATGAAGAGCGATTCCAAAAAGTCGAACGCATCCAATGGAAGTCTTGCATGGAGCGTTTCCGCGGATGAGGTCAGCTGGATTTTAGGGGAATTTGCACCGTATTTTACCAATTATGTCATGCACAGCATGTTCGGCGTGACGGAGGAATCCTATCTGTTTGATTTTCAGGATACCGGAAAGCTGACAAACCTCGGGACAGAGACACTGCCGGAGTTTGGCACAGAGCTGACGGAAGAAGAAATTTCCCTGATGGATGAGCAGGAGCTGGATGCGATTTTTGAAAAGCTTTTGCAGATCGCATGCGTCAGACATCCGTATGAAAGAGTGCACCACTTTGACGAAAAGCTGCTGACGCAGCCGGAAATGAAACGGGAGTTTATCATTGCGAGCATTCGTCAGATAAAACGAATTTTTCCGGATGAAAACGGACAGGAAAACTGGGGCGATTCCACACTTTGCGGCAGCTGTAAGCTTGCACCCGGCGAAAGAAAACAGATCCGTTTTGTGATCGGCTGGCATTTCCCGAACCATTTCGGAGATTCCGGACGCTTTGAGGGACACTGGTATGCAAAGCGTTTTGCAGATGCAGGAGAAGTCGTTGCGTATCTGAATCAGGAGCGGGAGACGATTCTTCCTGCGGCAGAAGATTTTTCCGTTTTATTAAAAAATACGAGCGTACCGCACGAGCTTGCGGATGTGTGGTCGGATCATTTGAGCACACTGATCAAATGCTCTTGGTGGACGAAACGGGGCGAGTTCGGCATGTGGGAGGGCTACGGCAGCTGCGGCTTCCACACGACAGATATCACTTACCAGGGTTCGTTTGGTATTCTGGCATTGTTCCCGAACCTTCAGAAAAAACAGATGGAAATGGGCGCAAAATTCCAGCGTGAGGACGGACGCGTGCACCATTTCTTTACACCGGACTTATCCGCTGTGGACGACGGCTACGACCGCGTGGACATGAACCCGCAGTTCGTGCTGCTTGTGTGCAGAGATTATCTCTGGACAGGCGACCGGGAATACCTTACACGGATGTGGCCGCATATCGAAAAGGCGATGGACAACACACAGCTTCTGGACGGCAACGGGGACGGTCTGCCGGATCATGATACGAGAGCCAACACCTACGATGCATGGGCGATGCAGGGGACGCCCGCTTATATCGCAAGCCTGTGGCTGGCAGCGTTAAAAGCGGCAGTGCGCATGGCCCAGGATCTCGGGGTGCAGGATCGTGCAGCAGCGTGGGAAGCGTTGCTGGAAAAGGGCAGCAAGGCCTTTGTGGAAAAGCTCTGGAACGGCAGATATTTCAGTCTCTGGGCGGACGGCGACAAGCGGGACGACTGCTGCATGACGGACCAGATAGACGGACAGTGGTATGCGCGTCTGCTCGGGCTGGGCAATTTTCTGCCCCAGGATAAGATCGACATTGCGACAGACTGCATTCTTTCGGAAAATTTCAGCCCAGAATCCGGTCTGGTCAACGCCTCCTATCCGGCGCAGGCAACTCCGACACTGTATACCTGGAAAAATGTGCAGATGGAGAGCAACTGGTCCGGCATCGAATATTCCTTCGCATCATTCCTGCTGGAAAACGGCAGATACAAGGAAGCAGCTCGGATCGTGGAAACGGTCGAAAGACGGCACACACAGAATGGCAGACGCTTCAACCACGAGGAATGTGGGGAACACTACTATCGTGCGCTGGCATCCTGGGCAATGTTACAGTCTTTGACTGGTCTAAAGGCAGATATGCCCAGAGAAAAGCTCAGCTTTTCGCCCGCCCTGCCTGAACTCACCGCGCCGTGGTTTGTGCCGGGCGCATATGGCAAACTGAGCATTGCGGAAAAGAAAATCAGGATCGAGTGCCTGGGCGGTTGTTTGAACCTGAAACAACTTGCGCTCCGCACCGAAATGGAAAAAGCAGTGGTGACGGTTGGTGGTGCGGCTGCCTGCACGCAGACGTATGAGAACGGAGTCCTGACGCTGACGTTTTCAGATGGATTGCAGCTTTGCAGCGGGAGTTTTATTTTGGCAACAAAATTTTAGAATTGATTTCTGGAGGTAAAATTAAATGATGAAGATTAAGACCTTTGGCAACGTGTTTGACGGTGGAATAGAGCTCAGAGTCGATATCTTTTTCGAAAATTGCCAGAACCTGAGAAGGAGAGGAGGTAAGCTTTTTGATATCTTCTAAAAGGGCAGAAGAGGGAATAAATACGTCATTTTCCCTGCTTAGACCAAGGCAGAAATTTACACCGCCCATCACTTTATCAACGTCATTTAAGCCGAGCTTGTTTTCGATACATTTTCTGTAAAAGTTCTTGGATTGATGCTGCAGTATTTTCCCCTCTGTATTTATCAGTTCTAATCCGGTCAGGTGTTGGTAATTTCTCTCATGAAATACGACTTCTATAAAACGAATGGAATTATCCTGTTTTTCTCTGAAAATGATAAGCAATTTCTTATGCAAAAGGTTTTGTTGATATTGTTTCGCACAATTCAGAACTCTTTTGCGGGCATCTTCTTTTGTAAATTTCATAAATGGTTCGGAAATCCTCCATAAAGAATAACAGTTGGACTACATAGATTTTCCTGAAAAATCATAAATAACAGATATGGAAAGAGAGAGCAATAGCACCATTGTGCTATATACTCCCTCTTTGTAGCTAATTTTAATGTTGTCTGCCAACGACCGGTAAAATACCGGTAAAAATATCGGATTTTAGTGTTGTCCGCCAACGGTCAATCACAGGATTGACAAGCATATCAGATTTTAGTGTTAGCCCACTGGAAAAGCACGCTTTTCCTACTACTATTATTATAGGCAGAGCAGATTTTTATGTCAATAGAAATCATAAATCATTCCCAGATATTCTCCAAATGCGGTGCCGCAAAACATGTATTCGGTCTGACGCAAACATTTCTTTGACAAAACGATATATCGACAGGGTGTTGACAAAATATAAAAAAGTGCTATAATTTATTTCAACAATAAAAGGGAGTAGCCAGCACCGAGAGGTGGTTTGAAACCGTCACCCCGACAAGCAGCCAGGTGATAATCGATTTGCTGCAGATGTCCGTATTAAATGAAACGCGCGAGACTTTTATTGCAGCTGTCAGGCTGTAATAGAGGCCTCGTTTTTTGTTTCGTTGGAAAGGGTGTCCATAGGAAACAAAACCCTCCGGGGGAAAAGCACTTTTCCGGAAAAGTCGCCTGACAGCGACCGAAGCTATTTACTTTACGAGTCCACCAGACCGGTGGAGAAAAGGAGAATGAGTATGTTTACAGGAATTAGTTTAGGAGTTGTTGTTGCCATAATCGCAGTGATCGCGCTGCTTGGAATTATCGCTTCCGGGTATGTGAAAGCACCTCCGGACACGGCGTATATCATTTCCGGCCTGCGCAAAAAGATCATTATCGGGAAATCGAGTATCAAGATCCCGTTTCTGGAACGTCTTGACAAGCTGAGCTTAAAGCTGATCCCGATCGATGTGAAGACAGAAGCAGCGGTGCCGACGGCGGATTACATCAACATTCAGGTGGACGCAGCAGTTAACGTCAAGGTTTCCAGCGAGCCCGAAAAATTAAAGCAGGCAGCAGAAAACTTCCTGAATCAGAACACCCAGTACATTGCGCAGGTAGCGAGAGAGGTTCTGGAAGGCAACATGCGTGAGATCGTAGGCCGCATGCGTCTGGAGGAAATGGTCAGCGACCGTCAGAAATTCGCGGACCTGGTAAAGGAAAATGCCGAGCCTGACCTGGCTGCCATGGGTCTGGACGTTGTCAGCTTCAATGTGCAGAACTTTACGGATTCCAATGGTGTCATTGATGACCTTGGTATCGACAACATTTCCCAGATCAAGAAAAAGGCAGCGATTGCAAAGGCTGAGGCAGAAAAAGAAATCGCGGTAGCAAAGGCGGAAGCGGATCGTCAGTCCAACGACGCGCGGATCAATTCCGAAAGAGAGATCGCCATCAAGAACAACGAGCTGGATATGCAGAAGGCAGAGCTTCAGAAAAACGCGGACAGCAAGCGGGCGGAAGCGGATGCGGCATATGAGATCCAGAAAGAGGAACAGCGAAAGACCATCGAAGTAACTGCGGCAAATGCCAACATTGCAAAAGAGGAACGTCTGGTACTCTTAAAACAGCGTGAAGCAGAGACGATGGAAAAATCGCTGGATGCACAGGTTAAGAAAAAAGCGGAAGCTGAGAAATTCGAACGTCAGCAGAAAGCGGAAGCAGAGCTGTTTGAACGCCAGAAAGAAGCGGAAGCAAAGAAATTTGAAACGGAAAAGGCTGCAGAGGCGCAGCGTGCGAAGGCGGAAGCAGATCTGTTCTCTAAAGAACAGGAAGCCAAAGGTATCCGCATGGTCGGCGAAGCCGAAGCAGAAGCAATTCGCGCCAAAGGTGTTGCGGAGGCGGAAGCGATGGAAAAACGTGCGCAGGCTTATCAGAAATACAACAACGCGGCAATGGCGGAAATGCTCATCAAGGTGCTGCCTGATATCGCAGGCAAGATCGCAGAGCCTCTGACCCAGATCGACAAGATCACGATCATCGGCGGTTCGGACGGATCAAACGGCGTGGATCAGGTAGCAGGAAACGTACCGGCAGTGATGACAAAGCTGTTTGAAACCATGAAAGAAACCGTGGGCATCGACCTTGCGGAAGTTGTAAAAGCAGGAACCTATGATGCAAAAGTGAACCGCAATATCACGATCAACGCAGACGGAGCAAAGCAGGCAGCGGAGGTGTTGAAGCAGGAAACTGTTGCAGAAGCATCGGAGGAAATCGCAGAGTAAACGGATTGGATTGTATTGAAAAATTGATTCAGTTGCTAAAAGTTCTGTAACAAAAACTCCCGGCAAAGCCCCTGAAAAAGGCTCTGCCGGGAGTTTTTTACAGAAGCGCTTATGCGTCCTTTCCCTGCCCCTGCGGCGCATTGCGCAGGGTATCCTTCTGCATCCATTTTCCACGCTTATAATAGAGGATAAACAAGATCGATGTAATGGTCCAGGTCAGTGGATAGGAAAATGCCACTGTTGCGACCTCGTGCCTGAGGGGAACGGCAATCGTGATCCAGAGGATTCTCAGGACACAGACCCCAAAGCAGGTCAGCAGCATCGGGAAAAAGGAATCCCCGCAGCCGCGGCAGGTACCGGAAAGGATTTCGATACAGATGTAAGTGATGTAGGCGGGAGAAACGACACGCATCATGCCGATGCAGATGTGGATGACATTGGCATCCCGTGTGAATAAAAGCAGGATCGTTCCGCCGAAATTCAAAACAATAAAGCTGAGGAAAAGGCTGGTCACGGCAGCAAGACCGAGACAGATGCGGACACTTTTTTTGATACGGTCGTATTTTCCGGCGCCGAAATTCTGCCCGGCGAAGGTCGTGATGGAAACACCGTAAGCACCCATAATCATCCAGAAAATACTGTCCACTTTTCCGTAAGCGGTCCAGGCGGCGATGGTGTCGGTTCCGAAGGAGTTGATAGAAGACTGGATCAACAGGTTGGAAATGGAATACATTGCGGACTGCAGACCGGCAGGCAGACCGATTTTGATGATATCAAATAAAAGATCGCGGTGAAACCGGATTTTGGAAACGATCAGGCGATAGGAATCCTGTGTGCGCAGCAGGGCGATCAGTGTCAGGATCGCGGAGAAAAACTGGGACGCAATCGTCGCAATTGCAGCTCCGGAAACGCCCATGCCGAGCACGGCGACAAATAAAAGGTCGAGCACAATGTTGACCAGACAGGAAGCGATCAGAAAATAGAGCGGTCGTTTGGAATCGCCGACAGCGCGCAGGATACCGGAGCCCATGTTGTAGATCATGGACGGAATCGTGCCGAGATAATAAATTTTCATATAAGTCAGGGAAAGGGAAAGGATGTCGTCCGGCGTTCCCATCGCGGTCAGGGCAAAGCGTGCGGAAACAAGACCGATCAGCATAATTACAACGCCGCCTGCAATCGCCAGTGCAATAGCGGTATGAACGGAATCACTGACCCTGCGTCGGTTGTCTGCACCGTAATACTGGGAAATGATAACAGTTGCACCGGAAGAAAGCCCGACGAAAAAGCCGACGAGCAGGTTGATAATCGTGGAAGCAGAGCCCCCGACAGAGGCAAGCGCTTCCTTGCCGACAAAGTTGCCGACAATGATGGCATCCGCAGTGTTATAGAGCTGCTGAAAAAATGTTCCAAATAAAATAGGGAAAAAGAAAATCAGAAGCTGCTTCCAGATGACTCCTTCAGTGATCTGATTTGTTGTGCTTTGTGCTGCCTGCTTACTCATAAAGTAAAATAACCCTCCGTTTAAAAATACTACACAAGGTCAGTATAGACTTGTCTGTAAAGAAACACAAGATACTATGTAAAACATCGAAAAAATGCTATACTTAGATATCGGGGTATGGAAGCAGAAGGAAACCTGTAAAAAGCAAGCATCAGCAGAAGCTGAGAAGGGGTGGAAATGAGCAAGCATGGAAATCGGACCAGACGGATTTACGGAATCATTCTGATATCGTTTGTTATCATATGGATAGGAAGCCTTTTTTTCAGATGCTGAACAATCGGCATAGTGCCTGGATCGCCAGCGAGATGATCCTGCAGCAGCTGGAGGATGTGATCGAAGAAAATAAAGAAAGCTATCAGACCCTTCTGGAAACCCTGAAGGAAGATTATACGCTGCGGGCAGAGATTGTGGCAAATCTCCTTGAAATGGAAGAAAGACTATACCAGACCACAGAGGAGTACCGGAAGATCGCAAAACAGCTGCGTGTGGACGAAATCCACATTATCAATACGGGCGGCTGTATCGTTGCAGGAACAAATCCGGAGTATTTTGGCTACAGCTTTTCTTCCGGCGAGCAAATGGGATATTTTAAGCCCATGCTGGCAGATAAAAAGCTTTCCATGTGTCAGGATATGGTGCCGAATACTGCAGAAGGAAAAATGATGATGTATGCCATCGTCTGGAATTCTTCCGGTACGGCCATGATCCAGATTGGCATTACCCCCAGCCGACTGCTTGCAAAAATGAACAGTGCCAGCGTGGAAAATCTGGTTCGGCAGATGCCGATTACCTCCGGAATGAATATCTTTCTGCTAAATGCCACCACAGGGAAAATGCTTGCAACCACGCGGCAGGATGTATTGCTCTATGAGCTGCAGGATTCCGACCGAATGGGAGAAGGAAAACTGCAGGAAGGAAAGCGGTATCGGTCCAGTGCGAAAATCAGTGGCAGACAGCAGTATCTGGTCTATGAAAAATATGGGGAATATGATCTTGCAGTTTCCTACGGGATTTTTGAGGCGAACCAAAATCTGATCTATGTTGCTGCGACCATGTTTCTGGTACTGGTGCTTTCTTTTTTGGTCGTTTTTTATATCACGGAGCGCTCGATCGCTGCGATTGAAAAAATGAAGAGGAGTTAAAGCAGGCAAAGGAGGCGGCAGAGCGTGCAAATGCAGCAAAAACCGGATTTTTGTCCCGGATGTCACATGATATCCGGACACCGTTAAACGGCATTATCGGAATGATCGAAATCAGCGACCGCCACAGGGAGGACAGAGCGCTGGTGGATGCAAACCGTGCGAAGGAAAAGGTTGCGGCAAAGCATCTGCTGGAGTTGATCAACGATGTACTGGAATTTAACAAGCTGGATGAAGAAAACCTTCAGCTTACGAAAGAGCCCTTTTGCTTAAAGGAGCTCTGGCAGGAAATTATCACGATCGTGGAACCCCGGGCAGCGGATAGAGGAGTTCTTTTAACGTATGAAGAACAGACAGAAGGTACAGCAGCCGGCTGTGTCCTTGGAAGCCCTCTGCATGTCAGACAGATCTTTATCAATATTTTGGGGAATGCGATCAAATATACGGATGCCGGCGGACATGTCCTGTGTCAGGTGACGATAAAGGCGATCGGGGAAAGCCGGATATCTTGCCGGGCCGTGATTTCGGATAACGGAATCGGTATGAGCACAGCATTTCTTCCCCACCTGTTCGAATCCTTTTCCCGGGAAAATACCGATGAAAAAAGTGTAACCCAGGGAACCGGACTGGGAATGTCCATCGTCAAGCATCTGGTGGACGAGATGGGCGGAACCATTACGGTGGAGAGCAAGAAGGGAGTTGGAACCACATTTACGGTGACGCTCCTGTTTGAAGAACCCAAAGAACAGGAAGGTAAGAAAATCGAAGAAGGGGATGAGAGTGCTGATCTTTCCGGAATGCGTGTGCTTCTTGCAGAGGACAATGAACTGAATATGGAAATCGCGGAAACCTTTCTGACAGATGCAGGTGTACAGATCACAAAGGCATACAATGGAAAAGAAGAGGTGGAGCGCTATCTGGAACAGCCGGCAGGTACCTTTGATGCGATCCTGACCGACCTGATGATGCCGGTAATGGATGGCTACGAGGCGGTGCGGGAGATCCGCAGCAGCGGCCGTGCAGATGCCCAAAGTATCCCTATCATTGCCTTGACGGCCAATGCCTTTTTGGAGGATGCAGAACGGGTGAAGAAGGAAGGCATGAATGAGCATCTGCCCAAACCCCTGGACGTTGGGAAAATGCTTTTCGTATTGGCAAAATACAGGAAATAGGGGCTGTGACGGAAGCATTTTTGGAAAGCTTTCCGGCTTGTCAAATACCCGGTTCTGACATACAATACTGATATGCGGCAGGAAATGGGGTCTTTTCGAACATGGAAAAGATGGAGGATAAAATGCCGATATTTCAAACAGTTGCTGCGGCATGCCGCGCCGCAGGAGAAAAATTGAGATCCTGGAAACAGAAAAAAAGAACAGACCGGCTTTGGAAAGTGGTTTTATGGGGAATCTTGTGGGCAATGCTATGTCCGACGCTAGGGGCCTGTGGGGCACAGCGGGAAGAGCTCTTTTTGTCGGAAAAGGAAAGCATAGCCTATGGGGATGGAAACCGCAAAGTAGAATCAAATGCCGAAGACACGGACCAAAACCGCGAGGCTGAACCAAATGCCGGGAATACAGACCAAAACCGCGAGGCTGAGTCAAATGCCGGGAACACGGACCAAAACCGCGAGGCTGAGCCAAGTGCCGGAAGCACAGACCGGACAGAGCTCTCCGATGCTTCTTCAGAGGAAGCAAAAACCCTTGTGGTGCACATCTGCGGAGCAGTATCCGCTCCGGGGGTCTATGAGCTTCCGGCAGGCAGCAGAATTATAGACGCCGTGGAGGCCGGAGGCGGTTTTTTGCCGGAAGCGGATGAAGCATGCTGTAACCTGGCGGAAGAAATCGTGGACGGTTGTCAGATTTATATCATGACAAAAACGGAAAGCTGCGCCGACGGACAGACAGAAAAGAAAGCCGGAATCCAGACTTCGCCGGACAGCGATATGCAAACGACAGACAGAAATGTGCGAAGCAACAGCGCTCCGGCCTTGGAGAACGGTCTGGTCAACCTCAACACAGCGGATGTCGCTGCACTCATGACGCTGCCTGGAATCGGGGAAAGCCGGGCAAAGGCGATCATAAGCTATCGGGAGCAGCATGGAGCGTTTGCGCAGATTGAGGATATCATGAAAATCAGCGGAATCAAGCAGGCTGCATTTTCAAAAATCAAAGATAAAATTACAGTTTAATCATAGACAGAAAGAATCCGGACAAACAGCGAGAAACGGATTGTCCGGTCGGGAAAAGGGAGAAACATGGCAAAGAAAGTTTTGGTTGTGGATGATGAAAAGCTGATTGTAAAAGGAATCCGGTTCAGCCTGGAGCAGGACGGAATGGAAGTGACCTGCGCATATGACGGAGAAGAGGCGCTGCTGTGTGCGAAAGAGCAGAAATTTGATATGATTCTGCTCGATATTATGCTGCCAAAACTGAGCGGAACCGAAGTATGCCAGCAGATTCGGGAGTTTTCGGATGTTCCGATCGTAATGCTCACAGCCAAAAACGATGACATGGACAAGATCATGGGACTGGAATACGGCGCAGATGACTATATCACCAAGCCCTTTAACATCCTCGAGGTAAAGGCGCGCATCAAGGCGATCATGCGCCGTACCTCTGCGAGAGGACAGATCGCAAAGCCGGAAAGCATTCTGGAAAGCGGAGATATGCGCGTAGACTGCGAAAGCCGCCGCGTCAGCATTTCCGGCAGAGAGGTCAATCTCACTGCAAAAGAATTCGACCTGCTGGAGCTTTTGATCCGCAATCCAAATAAAGTCTACAGCCGTGAAAAACTTCTGAACCTCGTCTGGGGCGCAGACTATCCCGGGGATGTCCGCACCGTAGATGTCCACATCCGCCGCCTCCGCGAAAAAATTGAAACCAACCCCAGCGAACCCCGCTACGTCCACACCAAATGGGGAGTGGGGTACTTCTTCCGCGTATAAGCAGAACCGGACCAGACGATGAAAAGCGGCAAAATCTCTGCTTGCAGAAGATTTTGCCGGTTGTCAGCGGATGACCCGGTGAGCAACGCGAACCGGGCTTTTGCGAAGCAAAAGGTCCGGTTTCCCGTCGGCAGCGTCCCGGACGCCAGCCCCATCCTTTTACACCCCTTCCCCCGGAGGCAGCCATGAACACAAGCAGCAAAATCCCCGGATTATTCCGGCGGCTCACTTATAAAATTCCGATCTTCCGCAGCCTGAAGGCCTACATTTTCCTCCTGATGCTGATCATCGGAATCGTGCCCAGCGACATCATGCGGCTGGGCATTCTGAATAATTACGAAGAACGTGCGGTGAATCTGCGCGGCTCGGACGTCGCGTCCCAGTACCGGATTATCGCAAACCACCTGGTCAATTACAACTACCTGCAAAATCCAACCTCCGATGTCGTCAATGCCGAGCTGGAGCAGATGTCCAACCTGTATGACGGCCGTGTGCTGATTATCAACAGCAATTTCCGCATTGTGAAAGACACCTACGCCATGAGCGAGGGCAAAACCATGATTTCCGAGGAAGTGATCAAGTGCTTCCGCGGGGAAAGTACGACCCGCTACGACAAGACGAACGGCTATATCGAGATGACGGTTCCGATTACGGAGACGGTAGACGGGGAAAACGGGCAGACGAGCATCGTGCACGGCGTGATTCTGGCCAGTGCATCGACGGACAGCATTGCGACGACGCTGGACATCCTGAGCCGGAAAGCCCTGATTCTGGAAATCGTGATGGGAATTATCATTATCGGCATCGTCTTTTTCTTCTCGCACATCCTGATTATGCCCTTTAAGCGCGTAACCCAGGCGATCAGTGAGGTCAAGGACGGTTTCACGGACGAGCCGATTTCCGTACCGGATTATCTGGAAACCGAGCATATCGTGGATGCCTTCAACCAGCTGCTGGGCAGAATGAAGGTCATCAACGATTCCAGGCAGGAATTCGTATCGAATGTCTCTCACGAGCTGAAAACGCCCATGACCTCGATCAAGGTGCTGGCGGATTCCCTGAATCAGCAGCCGGACGTGCCGGTGGAGCTGTATCAGGAGTTTATGCAGGACATTACGGAGGAAATCGAGCGGGAAAATAAAATCATCAACGACCTGCTTTCCCTTGTAAAAATGGACAAAACCGAAGGCTCAATGGACATTTCCGCAGTGGATATCAACGAGCTGTTGGAAACGACGCTAAAGCGCCTGCGTCCCATCGCCCGCAAACGGGACATCGAGGTGGTTCTGGAAAGCCTGCGCCCGGTTACGGCAGAGGTGGACGAGGTCAAAATGTCTCAGATTTTCACGAACCTTGTGGAAAATGCGATTAAATACAATAAAGAACACGGCTGGGTCAAGGTGCTTCTGGATGCGGATCATCAGTTTTTCACGGTAGAGGTTTCCGACTCCGGCATCGGTATCCCGGAGGAGGATTACGAGCATATTTATGAACGTTTTTACAGAGTAGATAAATCGCATTCCCGTGAAATCGGCGGCACCGGCCTTGGACTTGCGATTACCAGAAATGCGATCCTACTGCACCGTGGTTCGATCAAAGTGAGCAGCGTGGAAGGACAGGGCACGACCTTTACGGTGAAAATCCCCTTGTCCTACATCAAGTGATTTCAGAAAATTTGGAGAAGATTATGTCAGAGATCAGAAAAATGCGGGCGGTTGCGCTGCTTTTGGGCTGTCTGCTGTTGACCGGAATATTTGCCGGGTGCGGGAAGAAAGAAGAGACGCCTGCAAATACGGTCAGCGTTTATTATATTAATAAAGAAGAAACGAAAATCACGGCAGTGGAAAAAGAGCCGGAGGGCGACAACCTTTCCAAACAGGCGGAATGGGGCATTTCCCAGCTGAAGGAAAATCCGGTAGAATTGTCTTTGCGCTCACCGATCAGCGGTTTTACGATCAACAGCTGGAATGTCAAAGATGATCAGCTGGTGCTGGACATGAGTGTGGAATATAAAAAGCTGTCTCCGTCCTCAGAAGTGCTGGTTCGGGCAGCAATTGTGCGCACGATGACGCAACTGGAGGGAATTTCCTATGTTTCGGTGACGGTCGGTGGAGAAGCACTGACGGACAGCCTCGGCAATGTGGTTGGCCCTATGACGGCAGATCTGTTTATCGACAACGCCGGAAATGAAATCAATGCATACGAAAAAACGCGCCTGCTTCTTTACTTTACCAATGAAAGCGGCGAGCGCCTGATCGGTGTCCAGACAAAACCGGTTGTATACAGCAGCAACATTTCCATGGAAAAGCTGGTGGTAGAGCGGTTGATTGCCGGACCGGATGCAGAAAACGAAGAGCTTTATCCGGTCATCAACCCTGCGACAAAGGTGCTTGGCGTGACGGTAAAGGATGGAACGTGTTATGTAAACCTGGATAACGGTTTCCTGACACAGACCTACAATGTTTCCGCGGAAGTTCAGATCTATTCCATCGTCAACTCTCTGGTAGAACTGTCGAACATCAACAAGGTGCAGATTGCGGTAAACGGGAATACAGATATGATTTTCCGGGAAAAAATTTCACTGTCTAACGTGTTTGACCGGAACCTTGATCTGGTTTACGAAACGGAGGATTTACAATCATAAAAAACTGCAGAAGACCGCTGGGTACGGCAATCCTGATTTTCCTGACCCTCTATCTGGCAGCGTGCCTGCTGCCGGAGTGGGTGGGAACGGACGCTGGCACAGACACGTCAGAGAAAGCACTCATTGGCGGACGCACCTCGCTTACACAGCTTGACACCTGGCTGGAAGCCATGGATGGCGAAACCCTGTGCCTGACGGGCAAAGTCACAGACTGCTGGCAGCCTGTAGATGGAACCCAGGAAAACGCCAGCTTTTATTTAAAAGACCTTTCTATTGAGGCAGATGCCTCATCTTTTGTTTTTTCAGGGGATTCGGCGGAAACGACCGATAACCTGTCACAGATATCCGGTTCGGCAGATGCGGATCAGATGTCAATTCTTATTTCTTCTCAGAAAACAACCTCACAAATCAATGAAATGCAGGAAATATTCGGGAAAAACGCGAGTGCGTTGTGCTATTTGCAGGAAGACGAAACGCTTCCAAAGGCAGGCAGCTATGTTCGGGTTTTCGGCGAAGTGTCGCCATTTTTACAGGCAACGAATCCTGGAGAATTCGACGCAGCAGCCTATTATCGGAGAAAAGACTGTCTGTTTGCGCTGAGAAAAACAAAAATTACCGCTCAGACGAAAACCTATGGACGGCTGGAAGAATTTCTTTCACAGCTGCGCTATGAATCGGAGGTATTGTTCCGGAAGCTGCTGGGGGAAAAGAACGGTGCGACTGCATCCGCCATGGTGCTTGGACAAAAGAAAGGAATGGACAGCGAAGTAAAAGCGTTATACCAGGGCGCAGGAATCAGCCATCTTCTGGCAATTTCCGGACTGCACCTGTCCCTGATCGGCGCAGGACTGTTCGGACTTTTGAAAAAAGTACGGCTTCCGGTTGCTTTGAGCGCCGGAATTTCCACATGGATTCTGATTGTATACGCGCAGCTGACCGGAATGGGCATTTCTACCCGGCGCGCCCTTGTCATGTTTTTGCTGTTTTTGGCGGCGGGACTGCTCAAACGCACGCCCGATCTGCCAACCTCCCTTGCGGTTGCGGCGTTGCTTCTGCTTGTGCCCAGGCCGCAGCGGATTCTGGATGCAGGCTTTCAGCTTTCGTTTTCGGCAGTGCTCGGGATTGCGGTAATGATTCCGGTTTTGCAGGATGGCTGGGAGGACGCAGCACCTTCACTGCGAGTCACCGATGGAGTTGCCGGATGGAATATTGCCCGGACTGCCATCGTCCGGACCTGCCGTCTCCTCCGCAAAAATATCCTTGCCGGTCTGGGCATTACCATGACGATGCTGCCGTTTCTGCTGATTCATTTTTATGAATGGAGTCCGTGGTCGGTGCTGCTGAATCTGGCAGTCATTCCGTTGATGGGAATCTTGCTGCCGTGCCTGATGGGACTGCAGCTGGTCGCCCGTCTGACTGCGTTTACCCACTGCCTGGAGCTTCCCCAGCACCTTCTTTGCACCGCCATCGAAGCGATTTTTTCCTGCTATGAGCAGTTGTGCCGGTTTACAACGGCGCTTCCGGGCAGTATCCTGCACACCGGATATCCGACCTGGCAGACACTGACCGCGTATACAATCGGACTGATTGCTTTGGCTGTGTCAGGCAAAAAACTCCGTCCGCACCTCCGGCTTGCAGCAGCTGTGTGTCTGATGGGGATTTTCCTGATCCGCCTGCCGGGTGAACTGAACGTCACGATGCTGGACGTCGGGCAGGGAGAGTGCGTTGGAATCGAAACCCGGGAGCATCATGTATATCTGGTGGATGCCGGAAGCACGTCGAAGAAAAAGACAGGACAGTACCAGATTATTCCATGGCTGAAATATATCGGGACGCGGAGCGTGGAAGGAATTTTCATCACGCACTGGGACGAAGACCACATCAGCGCGGTAGGGGAGCTGTTGGAGTGGTCGAAAAGCAGCCGGGTCAAAATCCGGCGCATTTTTCTGCCGGATGTGGCGTTGAAGGATGAAGTGCTGGAAACGCTGCTGCAGCAGATCGAAGAGGCGAACGTCTCCGTGGAATACCTTTCTGCGGGAGAGCGCATGACCGATGGCGCGCTGCAGATCTCCTGCCTGCACCCCTATGCGAAAAAGGTGCCGGAGGATCGCAACGATGCGTCGCTGGTGCTGCGCCTGTCACAGGGCGATTTTCAGATGCTGCTGACCGGAGATCTGGAAAAGAGCGGCGAAGACTGGCTGATGGAGCAGGCGCGACCCGCTACGCAAAATCCCCTCCGCTGCACCATCCTCGATGCCGGGCACCATGGCGCCTCCAATGCAACGGGAGAAGCACTGCTGGATTTGGCACAGCCGGGTGTGGTTCTGATTTCCTGTGGCAAAAACAACCGGTACGGGCATCCGGCGCCGGAAACGCTGCAACGCCTGGAAGAGCGGGGAATCCGCTGGTATTCCACGGCGGAGGTGGGGGCGATACAGGTGCAGGTCGGAAAGAAAAAAGTGAAAATAAAACAATACATACAGAACTGAAAATACGAAAAAACGTTTGTATGATAAAAGAGAAAAAAACATGCGAAAAAGCAAAACCAACTATAAAACAAACAGAATTGCACGGCTAAACGAACAATAAAAATGAAAAACAAAAATGAACGATATAACAATATAAAAATAGTTAAATTTTGATCGGGGGGGGGTAAATGCCGAAAAATAGCGGGGAAAACAGAGAATATTCAGGCGAACAGGATTCCAGGGAAAACATGCCAATTGAAAAGGAAAGAATCCGAAGTACGAGATGCGAGAGGAGGTTTTCTATCAAATTTTAACACTTTTCATAGAAATTGAATCAAAATGCCATAAATATTTGCCACGTTGTCTGCTTGCAAAGAAACCCTTAGATGGTGTAATGAATTAGTCGGCAAGAAGTTTGGAATTTCGACAAAAAACGTAACTGCAGGAGTAGAACTACGTTAGGATGAACAAGAAGAAACAGGTGGGGGCAGGATGAAGAGAAAGCAGGAGAAGCCGGCATATGACCGGATAGCTGCCGGAGAGCGGCTGCGCTGTCGGAGGCTTGAGCTCGGCTGGAGCAGAGAGCTGGTGGCAGAGCGGCTCGGTGTCGTCAACAAATATTATGCGGATATCGAGCGGGGAACCTGCGGCATGAGTGTGGAAACACTGATTAACCTATCCCGCTTGTATGGAGTGAGTCTGGATACGCTGATTTACGGTGAGAAAGAGAAACAATCCCCGGTAAGTCAGGGAGAACAGTTGATGCGGGGACTCGACAGGATGCCTCAGGTTGTACAGGATTACTGCCTGCGGATGCTGTGGCTGTTTGCCGACGGGCTTCGGGCAGCACAGGAGGAAACGGCAGAATACGAGACCGTAAAAAGCAGTTCGGACAGCGAAGAAAACTCCGGAAGCGAGGACTGAGATGCCGGAAAAGAAAAATCAGTACATAGATATTCACTGTCATATTTTGCCGGAGGTGGATGACGGCGCGAGAAATCTGGAAGAGAGCCTGGCGATGCTGCGCCAGGAGGTAAAACAGGGCATGGAGGCCGTTATCCTGACTCCGCACCAGAAACCAAACAGACCCAGCATTACCGCTGCTTCTGTATTGGAACGGACACAGAAGCTGCAGCAGGCTGCGACAGAAAACGGAATTGACATCAGACTTTACAGCGGCGGTGAGATTTTCTGCTGCATGGACACCATAGAGCTGTTAAAACAGGGCAAGGCGGGAACCCTCGCCGGATCGGATTATATTCTGACAGAATTTTCGCCGGAGGAAGAATGGGCATACATCCGGAACTGCCTGTATGAACTGCTTTGCGAGGGCTACCGCCCGATTGTCGCCCACACCGAGCGCTATCGGAACGTTGTAAAGGATTTCAACCGGGTCGAAGAATTAAAGGATATGGGGTGCCGGATCCAGATCAACGCAGGAGAACTGCCGGGACTGCTGGGCGGACAGCTAAAGCGCACTGCACGGAGCCTGGTAAAAGAAGAGCTTGCAGATCTTATGGGAACGGATGCCCACAGAGCAGAGGGAGAGAGGTCTGTATCCATGGCGGAAGGAGCCGCGTGGCTGCAAAGACACTGCAGCCCGGAATATGCGGCTCGTCTGCTCTACAAAAACGCAACACACATTCTGGATAATACAGATATGGAAGACATCGAATAAAAAAGGGGAACGAGACATGGAAAATCAAAACCAGAGAAATAACGAGGAAACCGAAATCGATCTGGTAGAACTTTTTTGGGTACTCTGGAGAAAACTTCCACTGATGATTGCAGTGGGACTGTTTACAGCGCTTCTGGCCTTTGGGGGAAGCAAATTTTTGATGACGCCCACGTATCAGTCTGTCACAAAGATCTATGTCCTGAACAAACAGGACAACAGCAACACAAATGTAACCTACAGCGACCTGCAGGCAGGCACGCAGCTGGTTAAGGACTATTCGGAGCTGATCAAAAGCCGTTTTGTACTGGAAGCGGTGATCGAGCAGCTGGGTCTGCCCCTAAGTTATGAGAAGTTAAGCCGTAAGGTTACCGTGAGCACACCCGCAGACACCCGAGTGATCTCCATTGCGGTGACGAACAGCAATCCGGTTATGGCAATGAAAATTGCGAATGCAATCCGTGAAACGGCCTCGACCCATATATGCAATGTTATGGATATCGAAGCAGTGAATATTGTAGAAACAGCAAACGTACCGACCCATAAGGCGAGCCCCTCTGTCGGAAAGAACACGATGCTGGGCGGAATGCTTGGCATTCTGATGGTAGCAGCTATCGTCATCCTTTCTCACCTGATGAACGATACGATTCAGACGGAAGAGGATGTGGAAAAATATCTTGGAATTTCCACCCTTGCGATGATTCCGCTGAATGAAGCTGAAAGCAGGAAGAAAAAGAAAAAATATAAAAAACAGGCGACAAGCGGAAAGTGAGGTGACAGGGAAACATGCAGAACGTAGTAATTCGCGCCATCGAGCGTCTGGATTTCAGAACAAAAGAAGCCTATAAAACATTGCGTACCAATCTGAGCTTTGCAGGAAAAAATGTCAAAGTGATTTCCCTGACCAGCTGTACGCCAAACGAAGGAAAGACAAGTGTTTCCTTCCAGTTATGTCTGTCCCTTGCAGAAAGCGGCAAGCAGACGATCCTGGTTGACGCAGACCTGCGCAAATCCGTACTGCGGGGCCGTTATAAAGCAAACCGTGAAAAATACGGACTGTCCCATTATCTGAGCGGACAGGTGGAGCTGGATGATGCATGCTGCAGAACCAACGTCAACAATTTCGATATTATTTTTGCAGGACCTGTACCGCCCAACCCCAGTGAGCTTTTGGGAGGCGATGCCTTTCGAAATATGCTGGAGGTGCTGCGCATGAAATACGATTATGTCATCGTAGATACCCCTCCGCTGGGCAGCGTGATTGATGCTGCGATTGTAGGTGCAATCTGTGACGGAACGGTAATCGTTGTGGAAAGCGGCGCCATCAGCTACAAATTTGTCCAGAATGTAAAAGAGCAGCTGAACAAGGTAGGCTGCCGGATTCTTGGATGCGTCCTGAACAAGGTCAACACCAAAAAGAATCCTTATTATGGAAAATATTATGGTCATTACTATGGAAACTATTACGGCAACGGACAGGATGGCACAGAGGAAGCACAGGAGGATCTGACGCCGGATGCAGGTTCCAAAACCGACGGGACAGCTGCTGAGACAAAAACTGCTGTACCGGGACAGAACACAGGAGAAAAGGAGAGTGCGAAGTGAGTACAAAAGGTCTGACCATTGGATTTTTTATTGCAGACGCAGTATTGATTGCGCTTTGCGCATTCTTCTACTTACAAATGGACCGGACAGCGCCGGTCATTACACTGCCGGATACCGAGCAGACCTATACAACCGGCACAAATACCCATCAGCTGCTGGAGGGCGTAACCGCTTACGATTCCCATGACGGGGATGTGACAGCCTCCTTACTGATTGAAAAGGTTACAGAAACCGGAAATGGCAAAGTGATCGTAACCTATGCCGCTGTGGATTCTTCCAATAACGTGGCAGAACAGTCACGGATTCTGAAAGTAGAGAAATAAACCGGGCATGACGCGCAACGGAGCGGAGGATGTTTCCGGATAAGGCCGGAAGCATCCTGTACAGGAAAATGGTTTTAGGAACAAGAATAAGAACATGCTTCAGAGGGATGGTATCGAAAAAAACTTACAGAGAAAAGACTAAACTTAACCGCAACATCGAATGCAAAGGCGCATACTCTGTTGCGGAATTTGTTTTTGTGGAAGGAATTGGATGGAGGAGTCAGTATTATGAAAAAGGACTATAAAATTGCGATTGCTGGAACGGGTTATGTTGGTTTGTCGATTGCTACTTTGCTTTCTCAGCACCATCAGGTAACTGCTGTGGACATCATTCCGAAGAAGGTGGACATGATCAATAACCGGAAGTCCCCGATTCAGGATGAGTATATAGAAAAGTATCTGACGGAAAAGGATCTGGATCTGACTGCAACTTTGGATGCAAAGGCTGCATATTCGGATGCAGATTTTGTTGTAATAGCCGCCCTGACCAATGTCTACTCAACAAACCATATTGACGTAGAAACGTCGAAAAGAACCTGTTTTGCACACTATATAGGGTGCTGAAATTGGTTGTATTTTACAGCTATATGGACTGTAAATGCAAGATGTTTATACAAAACGCTGAACTTTTGGCCCGTGCGGCACAAAATTGGCACATCTTTTTTAGAAGAATCATAGAAATGGCGGAAAACAGGAGAAAACAACAAAAATCCAGGAGTTTATCATTAACGTCTGAAACTGCTGTTGAGTACACTATCTGACCTGCCAATGACACCTACATCATAACGGTTTGTTGAGTCATGAAAAATAGAGAAAAACAGATGATTTCTACTTCAAAAAACAGCTGTTGAGTAGAGCATGAATGGTGATGATAATTACATGTTTTGAGTGGTTAAAGTGAATGATTTGTTCATAACGAACAATGAATGGCGAGAATTGGACAGGCCGATATATTCAGTTTTAACAAAACTCATGCACCGACAGGGTTCGATTCAACAATCCAACACTTAGAAAAAACGTCATTGCAGGGTATACGGGGTTCGATTGTATAAAATAACACTTCGGTTATAGAGGAATAGAGACGAGTGTACTCAACGGATGTTTTATGAAGTAGAAAACACGATTGCTGGGGTAATTGGATACGACAGCATAAGGAAACACTTAGCCGAGTGTGGTTATCACACAGTGGAAATTAGAGAGAAATACTATCTGTGAAGAGCAGATGTGTACATGGAAAATTAGAGGATATGCCCGATGAGGGCCAGAGGAGTAAATAACATGAAGAATTACAAAATCGCCGTTGCGGGCACTGGGGCTAGAGATATAATAGGGTCAACCAAGAAATACCACGATAACTAAAGGGTTTTGGCGGCTCGACTCGTTCGACAAAAGTGTTTATTTGCTGATAGGAAGCGGAGAAGCTGAAATCCAAAGGTTATATGTGGGAGGTTTTGGCGTAGCTCTGTTTTGACCCACAAAATGAGCAGCAAGTAAAAAATAAGGAGAACGAATCGAGCCTACGGTGGATTGCCATTGAGTGATCCGCCGTGGGCTTGTTTGCTGTTTTATAAAAAAATTAAAAATTAGTGAGGGAGAACAGAACTATGAGAAATTATAAAATCGCTGTGGCCGG
>ERZ773210.505-NODE-505-length-45888-cov-84.160496_pt1 | contig 45888 bp, 46 predicted proteins | sample MGYA00580528_ERZ773210 | MGnify/ENA primary metagenome ERZ773210 (study PRJEB29015, sample SAMEA2737769) | human gut metagenome | biome: human gut; feature: human-associated habitat; material: faeces | place: China | collected 2012 ...
TTTGTACGCTGTTTGACAACATTTTAATTGATATACATAAGTTTAAATCACTTCAATCTATAAATGCCATTAAACGTACTTCTTGTTTATGTTTTTTTATTGCATCATTATATGCATAAAGTTGCTTGCTTGTTCCTTTTATAAATGTATAGTCAACAATCCCATTTTTGATATAGGGAGACAGAAACTGTTGAGTAGAATCATTACTTTCGTTGTCATAAAAGTAGAATTTATCTACCCCTACGAGTTTATGATACTCAATCCATTCTTTTATATATGGACCTTCATTTTTTGCAATTGCAACTATTGCAAGTTCATATTTGAAGGTTTTACCGTTATCTTTTAGTATTAAGCGTTCAATTCTTTTTGCCCCATATAAATTTTCATAGAGTATGGTGCTTATTGCATTTATAAGAAAGAAAGGTAGGCATATTAATAGTAGTAACCCGCATAAATATTTGTTCGTAATATTCCTTTTTATATATAAAATTGTATTATTATTATAACAATATAATTTAATCCAATAACGAAATGTCTTTTTCTTTATTTCCATATAATTAGCGATTTCTTAGCCATGTGAATTTTTGAATCAAATCAAAAATATATTGAAAGAGTGTAAGTTTTTCTAGGCGTCCATAGATGATTTTTATAAATTTATTTGAAGCTAAGATTGTGTACACCTTTTGTGCGATGGTACGATTTACCCAACTATTTTTTACCATATGTAATGCAAATGTGTGCTTGGTTTGTTTATGGACAGCTGTGATATATTCATCTGGAAGTAAATACATACCTTCTTTTAAATCTTGAAATTCATTTATATATTTAAATCCATATTTTTCTGCACATAAAGCCATAATGACAGGTACAATTATTTTATCGTAATATTCTCCATTAGGTAGAACGAAATGTTTATCTGTATAATAATCTAAACAATCCTTGATAAAAGGATGTCCTTTTTCAGATGCTATAAATGCGGATTCAATACATATATCGTATATAATTTTATTTTTATCTTTTCGATAACCTTCTTTTGTTAATTCTTTTTGTAGATTTAAGATTCTTACATTATCTTCATGGTATTCCATTGCTGTAAAAAATCTTTTTTTCATGAGATTATCAAACCTTTGTAATATGCATACATCTGTATCCATGTAAACCCCTCCAAAGTTGTAAAGTGCATACATGCGAACATAATCTGCTACAAATGCATATTTTTTGACAGAGTATGCTTCTTTTACAAATATAGGAGCATCTTCTATATTGAAATTATTTTCATCCCATTGACGTATTTCAAAATCAGGAAATATTTGTTTCCATTGATTGATATAGTTTTGTAATTCAGTTGGAATAGGCGCTTTCCCGAACCAACAATAATGGATAATTTTAGGTATCATAATCTTATTAGATTGTAAATGATTTTAAATCTGTCTGTTAGCTTATAATGGTAATTAAATAGAATAGGCAATTTTAAAATAAGGAAACAAATCCGAAATAATAAATAATTTAGTTTATTATTGTGCTTATGTAAATAATAAAAGATTCCATTAGTAAGCATTATATTCCTCTGTGCAGTAAACTTTTTCGATGATTGTCCTTCAAGATGTACAATGCGTGGATTATTGATAAGTACACTTCTGTAACCATGATTTACATATCGTTTTTGCAAATCAATTTCTTCACAATACATAAATATATTGGGATCGAACAATCCTAGTTCTTCAATAACAGAGCGTTTTATAAATATATCGGCTCCTATTATTGCTTCAACTTCTTGTGGAAAATTATTTTCTTTGTATTTCTTTATAGGTTCTTTCTTTTTACTGAAAATGTTGAATTTGTTTAATGATGCACTTAATATCTTTTTAAATGTAGGAAATTCTACCTCTGATGTATTTATGTTTAATTGTGAATCATATAATATACTTCCGATACATGCTATCTCTTTGGCACTTGATTCAGCAAATTTCCAGAATTCATATATTGCATTATTCAATAAATAAGTATCTGAATTTAATAAAAAAATGTATTTTCCTGTTGCTTTTGTAAAACCTATATTATTAGCATTACCAAAGCCTAGATTTTTATTATTATATATATATATTATATTAGGATTTTTTTCTAGGATTTCTTTACTTCCATCTGTTGACGCGTTATCAACAACTATAATTTCAAAAGAAACTCCGTATGTTTGTTTTATAATACTGTCTATGCAATTTTTAGTTAATTCTTTTGTATTATAGTTTACTAGTATAATTGAAACATCCATAATTATTTTGTAATAGTATCAATAAATTTTTGAAGGCATTGGTTGGCAATTTCCTTTGCTTTAATTCTTGTTTCAGAAGTGTCTGAAGATATTTCTTTTATCTTATTTTCTATTAGTGCATATGTGCTTTTTCGACTTGCTTCAGTATTTAAAGCCTCTGTTATATCTATCATGTAATCTGTTTTCTGCAATGTCTCTAATAATCCTGTCATTTTATGTTCATAACTTAATGAAATGAAAGGACGATCATTATTGATTGCAAAAACTATGGAGTGATAACGAGCTCCTATGACTAGTTGGGCATGTGAAATAATTGCTTGTTGAATATCTGAATTATATTTATCAGATAAAACAATTATTCGGTCATTCTTTATTTTCTTTTGTATTTCATAGAAGAAATACATGTCACCATTTTGTGGAGTTTCAAAATCATATATTTGTGGTAACATTAGAATTTTTGAATCGGGATATGTATTCAATAGGATTTCTGCAATATGAGAGAAAAATTCTAATGAAATGTTCTTATTTATTTTATTTTTATATGCATAATGCCATACAAGTAGGTTGGGTACATATACAATATAAGGTGATGATTGATATAAGTTAGAAATTTCGTTTGGAACATCTACTTGTGGTGTATCTAAAAAAGCAGAATCTACAGTTGTTGTATATTTAAGATTTAATGTTTGTGCTAACTTTTCAGTCTTTTTATCTCTTATAGATAGAAAATGGAAATAATTTAGAAGTCTAAGACTATATTTTTTGAAAAGTCTATTACTAAGAGTCTTGGTTGGAAATGGTCCAAAAGATCTTCCATAATATGCTAATTTTTTATTTAAAAATTTTGCCATATATAAGCTGTATAGATGTGGCCAGTTTTGAAATCCTCCCATACAAATTCCGCCTGGTGCACATAGAATAAGATCAGCTTTTTTATAATATTTAATCATAGCTCGTAAAGTTGGATGTAGATACCATAGGTAAGGATTGAGTATTAAGCCATATTTCCCAATTTTAGTCCATCCTTTTTGTGGGACTATCCTTATATAGGTAATAGCATCATTTTTTACCTCAAATTCTTTAATGCTTTCTATGCTATTACCTACAAATAGTACTGTAATATGTATATTAGAGATTTTATTTACTAAAGCTCGAAGTAAAGCTTTATGAGCAGATTCATCTCCTCTGTTGTCCAATGGCTGATTGATTAATAAAATATTCATAGGTATAATTTATAAATTACGTTCGATAAAAGATTTTAATTTAATGTGCAAGAAGAAAAATAAATTATTAGCTGTTACAATTTTTCTATATAATGGAGATAACCATATCTTTTTTATTCTTGTAATCTTTTTATTATGAAGATATTTTAATTTCCTTTCAATCGTTCCCTGTTGTGATTTTAGTACTAGATTCTCATCTAGTTTAGAAACTAAAATATATTGTTCTTTTACACATTTATAAAATAAGTCTTCTCCTTTTTCATTGTTTAACATTATGATTGTTTTGCCAACTTTTTCTTCTTTAATAAAGTTATCTAACCATGGGTCTGCTAAAGAAATATCACTAAATGTATTTAGTGTATTTGAACATTTAAAGCATTGGGGTAGAATAAAAAGTCTTGAATGGAAAATTTTTGTCCAAATAGAATTATTATTAGATATAAAAAATTTATTTCCGTTCTTAAGTGTTATTTGTATTCCACTTGGCCAATTATTTCCACGGTATTGAATGAGTGATACTTCATCAGGGTTTATATGTTCTCTTTTTAATAGATATTTTGTTGCTTCTATCGATTGTTGAGAAGAACATGTTAAACCTATTAGAATGGAGTTTATATTATTGCGTTTTAATATTGATCTTATGGCTCGTGCTTGGCATGGTAAGCAGAAGCATGCAAAATCTCCTTTTATTTCATTCATATGCTTTTTAATGAATGAAATTATATTTATTTCATGATAAATAGATCCTACTATTTTATAATCTTCATAAGAGTGTATAATATATGGTTGATATTGTAAAGTCGTAGAATCATATTTAAAGGAAATGCTAGATTTAATAATGTTCTTATCAAATAAATATTTAATAAGTGTTGAGCCAATTCCTCCTGACGTTCCTTTAACTCTAAGATTATTGTCGTTAGAATACCCAATGTATGATTTCATTTTAATATCTGTTTTATGTATATTAAATCTTTCCATCCTTTAATTAGTGCATTTAATTGTATTTTCATGATTGGATAATATGGAGGAATAAAAATATTAGCAAAACAGCCTGTAAATGCAACAGTAATAATTGTAACCCATGCAGAGCCTATTATACCATAGTATGGTATTAGTAAATAATTTAGTATAATGCATATGAAACAACCTATTATGTTGCGTATAAAAGCCCATTTCTGTGTTCCTTCCATAATTATGATTTGACCAGAGGATGACGAAAGAGCCATCCCTACAGTTTTGAAAGCCATTATTTGTAATACTGGAATTGCTGGTGCGTATTCTTTACCAAAAGTAAAAAGAATCAGAGGATAGGCAAAAGCTGCCACAATGCATGATAAAATAATTGATGACCATACAACCAGATTAACAAACTGCCTTTTCTTTTTTTCATATGCTGTTTTGTCTTTTACTTGTAATTTGATAAGTAATGGAGATATTGTATTTGTTAGAATCATTGGTATGAATAAAATAATATCTACAAACTTTCCCGCAGTTGAGAAATATCCTACAGAAGCATTATTTATCATATTTCCTATCATTACTTGATCTATTTTTTGGTAAATAACAACTGCAGCGCCTGAGAGTACAAGAGGAAAAGCTTCTTTTATATAAAACCCTACAATTTTTTTTTCATATCTCCAATTTGATATATTTCCCACAATTTTTTTATATGCAATATAATATCCACTTGAAACGAGAAAGGTATCCAGCATTGCAGCAATAATGAAGTATGTTAAAGGCGCTTTGCATATAAGTAGACAAATTTTTATAATAGCTCCAATAATTGTCCTCGATATCTCAGACTTAACAACATATTCATTTTTAACTATTGAGGTAAAATAATTACGTATTAAGTTAAAATTTTCTGCGTATAAAGTGAGAGAATACGCCATAATCATAATTGAGGTATAGCGGTCGGCTTTATGTAATATTAGTGTAAGGACAACTAGAAAGTATGCAATTGATGTAAAAATAAATCTTAATCTTAAGCATGTACCTAATATGAGCTCTTTTTTCTCTGGAAATTTTGCGAGTTCCCTGATTTCTATGAAATCTAATCCGAAGCTTGAAATAATAGAAAATAAAGCTACGTAGCTAATAACATAATTCATTAATCCGTATTGTTCTGGGCCAAGATATCTAGCAACGAGAATTCCTACAAATAATGTACCTGTCATATTTACGACTTTTCCAAGCATGGCCCAAAAAAGATTCGATATTATTTTTTTTCTATCATCCTTTAGATTTTTTATTTTATTTATGAGGTTCATTTTATTTGGGAATATAGTACTTATTATATAAGTTGTTTTAGCTCCTGTAATAATTTTAGAGGTTATATCATTTATTTATAGGGAATTAAATGTTGGTTTCCCTTTGAAAATCTTTAATGTGGGATAAAACAAGATTGCCTAGTTAAGAAAAAGATTGAATAATAAATGGATTGGATTCCATATGTTATTGACTTTTTGAATTACGATATGCACTATGATATTAAACTTAATATGATTGTTAAAAAATATTTTATAAACTAAACTACTCGTTTGGAGATATTTATATTTCTATCGTTTATGGTTAAAATTTACAATCATAGTTTTGTAGAAAATCATGCACATAGTGTATTCGATTGTCACAATCTTCTTCTATGTTTGGATAACAATCTATAGTAATCCCCTTGCTAATGAATACTAGGTTTTATTTTTATAAGAACTGGATATAATTTATTATCTGTATATTTACTATTTTTTTGAATAATATAAATATTTATTAGAAAGTTCACCATTGCCAATTAAATTGAATTTACAAGAAATATCAATTTCTTCATTTAGATATAAATTTATTTTTCTTGTCCATATCCATACCCATATCCATATTTCTTGCCATATCCATAACATCCATATTTCCCATATTTTCCATATCCGTAATAATAGCCATTTTGACGCTTATTCATGTTGACGCCATTGAGTAGTGTACATAGATGAGGTAGTTTGTTATCTTCTTTTAAATCGTTGATTAACATATAATGGTTTTTATGGGTGTAATCCGCGCGACATACATATACGCTTAAGTCAGCTACACGGGCAATAAGCTGGGTGTCGGTAACTATGCCAATAGGAGCAGTGTCCAATATTACATAGTCAAAATGCTGTTTTAGTATCTCCATAGCTTGATCAAGTGCTTGTTTGGCAACTAACTCTGTAGGGTTAGGAGGAACTGTACCTCCAGGAAGGATATATAGATTTTTTGATATAGTAGATTGTTGACATAATGACAGTAAATCAGTATGTTCTGGATCTGCTAAATATTGTGTGATACCTTTTTCTTTATGAGAAATGTGAAAAACTTTGTTTAGTCCAGGCTTTCGAATATCTAATCCAATGATAATTGTTTTTTTCCCCATAAAAGCAAAACTACAAGCTAAATTTCCAGCAATAAAACTTTTACCTTCACCAGAGGTTGTTGATGTGAAAAGAATAACTTTTTGTTGTTCTTGTAGCATATATTGAATATTAGTACGTATCGAACGAAAAACTTCTTCCATCAAATCATTACAATTTTCATGTACTACGATTGGATTTTCTTTTGTGTTAGTCATAGGAATATCTCCGACAATTGGTATATTAGTGATGTTTTCGATATCTGATCGGTTCTCTATTTTAAAGCGAAGAAGGTTACGAAGTGAAATAATAGCAATAGGGATTCCTATTCCAAATATGAATGCTATTAGATAGATTATTTTTTTATTAGGAGATACAGGACTTCCAGCTGAAAGAGGTTCTTCTACAAAACGTCCATTATTGGCGGTAGCTGCAAGAGTAATGGCATTTTCTTCTCGTTTTTGTAATAACATTAAATAAAGACTTGCTTTAATTTCTTGCTGGCGAGTGATGCTAAGTAATTCTTTTTCCTGAGTAGGGGCATTGCTGATTTTTCCTTCAAATTTACGGGCCTGATTATTTAAATCATGACGAGTAATTTCGAGCCCCCTTAGAACGCTATTTACTGATGCTTGTACATTCTTATAAGTGGCTTGAATTGATGCATCTAAATTGACCACGGCTGGGTTATTTTCGCTGGATGTACGAAGTAATCGTTTGCGTTCAGTTAGCATTTCATTATATTGTCCTATTACGGTTGTAAGAGCGTTGTCGGTTAGTCCAATATTGGCTGGAATAACTTCCATTTGGTTGTTAGGATTCTCAATATATTCTTTTAAAAATTGTACCAAACGTAATTGTGTCGTGTTTTCAACTTGCTTTTGTTCATATTCAGCATTACCTTGTAATGCAAGTTTTGCATCTGAACTTAAATCGGTTAAACCTGCTTTTTGTTTATAATTAGCTAATTGACTTTCTGTATTTCCTAATTCCTGGTTAATGATTCTAATCCGTTCATCAATAAACTCTGCTGTACGACTGGCTACTTCATTTTTGTCTTCGTTTGCGTCATTATTATAAAGTGTAACTAGGGTATTGAGGAAATCCATTCCACGTTTCACATGGGTGTCGTTGTAATTTAAGCGAACGATAGTTGTAAATTTACTGGTAGGCTCAGCACTAAGTCTTGAACTACAGTCTTCTGCAGCTGCTGTAGGAGAAATGATAGTTGCGTAAATTGTATGAGGATTTTCTATCTTTATTGTATCTTTGGGGGTAAGAGTTATAGTTCCTACTGGAGTTACTAATACACCAGGTAGTTGGTCAAAATGTTTGGATAATGTTTGCTCTTCTCCGTTGTAGTTGAAAAAAGCATCGGCTTGTACTTTCCCGTTAGAGTTGTAAGCTAATTTTATGTCTAGAGCTGATGGTAGTTTATCTGCCTCTTCTGGATTCATCCATACTTGTATGGGAGTATTTTTATAGAGTTGGGTAGGATATCCAAAACTGCGCTTTTCTTTGTAAGTAATATTAAGATTGAGAGTGTTTACAACTTTTTTTAGTAGGGTACGAGATTGAATTATTTCTACTTCATTGTCAAAATTATTAGCCATACTAAGCATCCCTAAATCCTGCATAGCTGCTAAAGAAGCGTTTTGTCCACTCGTCTTATTTTTATCATCTTGTTTTATTAATACGGTGGTATTAACATTATATACTGGAGCTTGATAGCAAAGATAACACCACGCTCCGATTAAACAAATAAGTAGGCAAGTTATAAACCAAGGCCAATACATTAAATATTCAAATAAAATGGCTTTATAGTCAACTGGCTTTTCGTCTTTTCCCTGAAAAAGATTATTGTATCGTTCTTCACTCATAGTAAGTGTAAATATATGGTTTTTATTTAATTATTTAAGTATGGTTACTAGTAAACTAGCTATGGATACAAGAATGGAGGTTGCGCTAATCCAAAGGGTTGTGCTATTTCCTATATCAGAGTTCCGTGCTTTTGTCTTGTTTGGGCTTACATACAGAATATCATTTTGCTGAAGATAGAAATAAGGGGAACGTACTAAATTTGCATCATTCAGGTTAAGAGTCTGAATTAGACGTTCTCCGTTTGCATTCTCACGTACTAATTTTACATTTTCACGTATGCCATACACTGTCATATCTCCAGCCATAGCTAAAGCTTCGAGTACATTGACTTTTTCATTGCTGACAGTAAAAGTACCTGGGTTAGCGACTTCACCTAATACAGAAATTTTGTAGTTGACCATACGTACATTAACTATAGGGGTTTCCTTAAGGTAAGGAATTAGCTTTTGACGAATCATGGCTTCACATTCATTTTTGGTAAGTTCGCTAATCTTTAAACGGCCCAATACTGGAAAGTCTATTTCTCCTTGGTTGTCTACAAGATATTGTTGCATTATTGGTTGAGAGGTTAAGCTGGTGCTCCCTTGTGAAACAGCTGACTGTACTGTCAAGTTGAATGGTACACTGGCCTGTGGGTCAGTAGTACTGACGGTGATAGTCAGCAAATCTTTAGGCATGATTTTAGCATCATACAACGGAATTTCTCCTGCGGCAGCTTCGATGGTTTGGGCATTTTGCAGGTACGGCACTTTTTTGTAAGACGTACACCCGCTCACCAGCAGGGTGGACAACGTCAGCATACAGACTACTTTGCGTATCTTCATCTTTTCATTGGGTTTTGTTATGATTTTTCTAAAGGAATTTCCCTGCGCATAGGGCGTGCTTCGCCGTTACCACTCCCAGCTATGGATTGGGGCGGTAAACACAGCGGCCGATAATCAGCCGCAAAATTAAGCCTTATTTTTGGTTTATTCAACTTATAGAGGGGTTTTTATCGGTGAAAAGGGTGGAAATCAATGAAAAAGTGGGCATATCGGCGGATTTTGTAACAATTCTGGAACAATGTATGGGGTACAGGGCGGGGCGTGAGAAAAACGTAAGGGCGTTTTACCTGAAACGCAAGTGCGTTTGTGATAAAACGCAAGTACGTTTTACTTCAAACGCAAGGGCGTTCGATTCAAAACGCAAGGGCGTTTTCGGGGAGTTCCGGAAAGGGAAACATGACGGGTTGTCGGGGTTGGCAGGCATTTTTATAAAATGTATATACGCGGGGTGTGGAACAAGTGTGTCATACTTGTTCCACACCTGTATATATAGAGTTTGCAAAACCGGTGCCAACCCCGACAACCCGTCAAGCTGCGGCCCGGGGAAGGCCGGTTCTCCACTACCGTTTTGTGTCTTTTGTGCGAGGAGTTGGGATGCCTTGGATTGATTTAATTCGCTCTAAATCAGTGGTGAGTGAACGGAAAAAGTCGCGGAGCAGCTCGTCCTGCTTCTGCGGATCGGCGGCAAGTAGGCGGTGGTACACGGCAAGGATGCGGCCGAGGAATGTCAGATCCGTCAGGAGCCCTTTTTAACTTTTTGAAACGTGTGTGCGCTCATCGGCGCCAGTCGGCACAACTCTTGTACGGTGAGGGTACGGCCGTGCGACAGCACTTGGTGGCGCCACGCTTCCAACATCTGTCCTAGTTCAATCAATTTCGCTTGTTTCATACGCATTTTTGTTTAAAAAATAAAATTATAGTAAATTATTGGTTAAAATATTGCACACATGCGTGCAATATGGGTTTGTACTTTCTGTAAACTTGTGTTACATTCGTTTCGCTGTTTTGAAAAGGAAACGCAAAAATTAAAACTAAAAGGATTGCAAATTTAATAAATCATTAAATAAAGCACGAGAAAATGAATAAAATGATGCTAAGTATTTTTAAGGGTTATGCCGACACGATGCCCGTGGCGGTGAGTCTTGATGAAGTGGTCCGTCTGATTCGGGAGGACAAGGTGTTGGCCGACCACACCGAAAAATACCGTTACTATCGTTCGCAGGGGCAGAAGACGGCTGCCGGCCGGGAAAAGTCGGCCTGCCCTTGCTTTGCCGTAGCGGTGCGTTTCGACAGTGGTAAGCGAAGAACCGATATCAGCGGCTGGACGGGGCTCTCGATGGTGGACTTTGACCATCTGCCCGAAGGACAGGCGGAGGAGGTGTTCGAAAAAGTGTGTACCGACCCGCATACTGTGCTGGCTTATACCACCATCAGCGGGCAGGGGGTGAGGGTGGTGTGCCGCTACTGCCTGGACGGGGAGGTGCCTGACAATGACCGTCTGACACTGTACGCCCAGGTGTTCAACAGGGTGAACGAGTATTACCAGAAGCTGACGAAGTGTGCTTTCGACCCTGCCTGCAAGAATGCCACGCGACTGAGCGGACTGGCGCATGACGCGCAGGTGCATTACCACGACGGGGCGGAACCTTTCCGCTTCGACCTTTCGCGCATGAAGAAGGCGGATGAGCCGCGCAGGGGACGGGTGGAGCGTGTGGTGGCCCGTATCCGCAGGGAGCTGGACGAGCAGGGTGTGGTGTATGCCCCGCATCATCACAATGAGTACATCATGCGCATGGGGTATCTGATGAACGAGTTCGGGCTGCCGCTGGAGCAGGCCATCGGCTGGGCGGACGGACGTTTTCCGGAATATGACGGCGACGTGGCGGCCATTTTCCGCTCGTGCTATGCCGATGCGGAGGCGCACGGACGGCGGGAGGCGGAACTGTTTCGTGCGAAGAGGGAGAAGAAGGGGGAAGGACGTTCCCAGCTGGCCACGCCCCAGGAGATTGAGCAGTTTCTCGCCACGCAGGCGGAGTTCCGGAAGAACGTGATTACCGGGAAGGAGGAGATGCGGCATCCCGAGGCCGAGGAGTTTGTGGAGCTGACCGACCGCCTGGTGAACTCGCTGTGGAGCCGCATGACCAAGGAGGGGCACACGGTGCGCCTGTGCGACGTGCGCTCGGTGCTGGAGTCGGAGTTTGTGCCGGAGTTCAATCCTTTTACGGAGTATTTCCGCTCGCTGCCTCCGTGGGACGGGGTGACCGACCACATCGGGCGGCTGGCGGCCACGGTGCACGTGGAGGGTGACGCGAAACTGTTTGATGATTGTTTCCGCAAGTGGCTGGTGGCTGTGGTGGTGTCGCTGATGGTGAAGGAGGTGACGAACCACCAGATTCTGGTGCTGGTGGGGCGGCAGGGCTGCTACAAGACGACCTGGCTGGCGCGTCTGCTGCCGCCTGAACTGCAGCGGTATTTCTGTGTGCGTTCCAACAGCGGGCGGCTGACGAAGGACGATAACCTGGCGCTGTCGGAATTTGCGCTGATTTGCCTGGAGGAGATTGACGAGCTGCGCCTGGGCGACATCAACCAGCTCAAGGCCATGGTGACTATGCCGGCGGTGAACGAGCGGAGGGCGTACGGGCACTACAAGGAGAACCGTCCGCACATCGCGAGTTTCTGCGGCACGACCAACCAGCCGGAGTTTCTGAACGACCCCACGGGAAGCCGGCGCTGGCTGCCCTTTACGGTGGTGCACATTGACGACCCCTACACGCATCCCGTGGACTATGCGGGGGTGTACGGGCAGGCCCTGATGCTGTGGAAGAAGGGGTTCCGCTACTGGTTCGACGAGGAGGAAATCGCGCAGGTGAACGCACGCAACGAGCGGTTTGAGACGGCCAGCCTGGAAACGGACTTGCTGCTGGCTTTTTTCCGCGTGCCGATGCCCGGCGAGGAATGTATGTTCCTGACGGTGGGCGAGATTCTGCAGCACATCAACGGGGGCATGAAGAATCCCCTCAGTGCCGTCAAGGTGGGGCTTGCCTTGCGGAAGGCGGGATTCGAACAGGTTCGCGTGGCGGGAAAGAGGGGGTATCGGGTGGTGATGTACACCATCGAAGAGGTGAACCGCAACCGTCGTGCCATGGGACGATTCACCGAGGCGCCGGCTGAAGAGTAGTCTTCATCGACCGGTCGCCGGCTGGTGGTAACGTTTTGATTTTCATGTGGCTTTTTATGTTCCGAAGAAGGAAATATACCGGAAAAAACGGGTGAAAAAACTTGTGTATCCGGCCGGAATTGTGTAAATTTATAGGTAACTAAAATAAAACGGAACAATGAACTACATGCAATTGAAAACGGGACCGGGAGCTGTTTCCGGGGAGGAACGGGAGGGTTTCTGCCTGAAAGCTTACCGGAAAAGTGAGTTGGCGGGCTTGTATTTTCCGCAGGCTGGTAAGAAAGGTGCCCTGCAGGGGCTGGGGCGATGGATCAAGCAGTGTGCGGAACTGGAAAGGGAGCTGGAGCGGTCGGGCTACCAGAAAAACCGCAAGTTTTTCCTGAAATCGGAGGTGGAACTGATTGTGAGGTTCCTTGGAGAGCCGTGAGCGGCGGCGTTTCCTTTTTCTAATGTCTTCAAAAGTCTTCAAATTTCCTCGAATGTCTTCGTAAGTCTTCGTATGTCCTCAAATGTCTACATGGGCGGAAACGGGAGTGGTAACTTTGCCTATGTAAATGAAGAGTGAATAATGAAGAATGAAGAATGGGCAATTGACAATGGATAATGAAGAACAATCAAATAATGAAGAATGAAGAGTGAATAATGAAGAATGTGCGCGCGTTTCCTGGATTCTTAATTCATCATTCTTAATTCTTCATTTTATTATTAATTTTTAATTGATTGACCTATGAAGAAAACAGTGACTTATTCGGTTGTAGGGCGTGTGAACCCGGCCGATCGTGAAAGCGGTGAAGTGAAGTATTATGCACAGTCGCAGGCTCGCGGCGAGATGGGTATCCGTGAAATAGCGGAACGTATTCACCAGATGTGTACCGTGACCCGTGCCGACGTGATGGCGGTGTTGACGGGACTGGAAGACATCGTGTCGGAAGGCTTGCAGGGCGGCGAAATCGTACGCCTGGGTGAACTGGGTTCGCTGCAGCTGAGCCTGAGCGGGGAAGGAGCCGCTACGGAAGATACGTATACCGACAGCATGATTGAAAAGGTGCGCGTGCTGTTCCGCCCGGGTACGGTGATGCAGGAGGCTATCAACAACCTGGCTTTCGAACGGGTGCCGGTGAAGTATAAGAAAGAAGAAGAGGACGACGGTGCTGGGGTGTAATCGGAACTAAGGCGTGAGAAGATGACGAAAGTAAAATGGATTGTGGTCAGGGTGCTGAAGTGTATTCTCTGTCTCCTGACCGGAAGAAAACCGGATTGTGATGAGAAAAATTGACATGATTGTGATTCACTGTACGGCAACGAGAGCGGACCGCCCGCTCTCGCCTGCCGAACTGACGAAGATGCACCGGAAACGGGGGTTCAAGTGTTGCGGATATCACTATTTTGTCCGCACGGATGGTGAAATTTGTACAATGCGACCGGTGGAACGGGCCGGAGCGCATGCCAAGGGGTATAACGAGCACAGCATCGGCATTGCGTACGAAGGGGGACTGGATGCGCAGGGACAGCCGGCGGATACGCGTACGGAACTGCAGAAGCGTTCGCTCCGGATTCTGGTGAGGGTGCTGAAGTCGGATTTTCCGGCCATCACGCAGGTGGTGGGGCATCGCGACCTGAGCCCGGATCTGGACGGCGACGGGACGGTGGAACCGGAGGAATGGACCAAGGCCTGCCCCTGTTTTGACGTGAAAAAGGAGCTGTAGCGGGACAAAAGTTTTCTAAATCGTAAAAAGAAGGTGTCCGGCGCCTGAAAAGTTTTCAGGATTCGAAATAAAATCCTACCTTTGCACTACTCAAAATCCAAACGGACATGGCGAATCTGTATATTATCATTTCTGCATTTGTATCGGCAGTGATACTGGGGAGAATCATTATCCCGAATATTCTGATTATTTCATTGCGCAAACGCTTGTTTGACGTGCCAGATGAACGGAAAGTACACAAACGTCCGATACCTCGCCTCGGGGGAGTGACCTTTTTCCCGGTGATTCTTTTTTCCTTGTGTGTGTTTACGGCCGTGCGGCTGATGACGGGCCACGGACCTGCGGAGACATCGACAACGGACCTGGTGTGCGAGTTTCTTTTCCTGACGGGAGGGCTGACCCTGCTGTATATCGTGGGCATTGCCGACGACTTGATTGGGGTGCGCTACCGGAAGAAGTTCCTGGTGCAGATTATCTCGGCGGCGATGTTTCCGCTGTCGGGCTTGTATATCAACAATTTCTATGGTCTCTTTGGCATTTACCTGATTCCTGCAGAGGTAGGTATTCCGCTGACCATGCTGCTGGTGGTGTTCATCACCAATGCCATCAACCTGATTGATGGTATCGACGGACTGGCGTCGGGGCTGAGTATGGTGGCGCTGCTGGTGTTCGGGGTGCTGTTCGTGCATTTCCGCATGTGGAGCTATGCCATGCTGGCTTTCGTGACGGTGGGGGTGATTATCCCGTTCTTTTCGTACAACGTGTTCGGCAGTGCGGATTTGGGAAGGAAGATTTTCATGGGGGATACCGGCAGCTTGACGCTGGGGTATATTCTGAGCTTCTTTGTCATCAAGTACTGTATGTATGAGCCGGATATGCTGCTCACGATGAAGACGAGTCCGGTGCTGGTGTCGTTCAGTGTGCTGATGGTGCCGTGTCTGGATGTGATTCGCGTGGTGTTGCGGCGTGCACGTAACAAGCGGCCGCTGTTCATGCCCGACAAGACGCACATCCACCACAAGTTCCTGGCCATGGGTTTCTCACCGCGGAGGGCGCTGGTAACGATTCAGCTGATGTCGGCCTGCTTCTGTGCGTTTACCATCGTGGCGATTCTTTATATGAACAACACGCTGGTGTTCGTGATTGACGTGGTGGTATGGACGCTGCTGAACCTCTGGTTTGACCATGTGATTAACCGGAAGACGAAGAATGGAGAATAATGAAGAATTAAGAATGAATAATGAAGAACGGGAGGGGTGACTCTTCCGTTTTTTTTATTATGACATAAGAACAAAAAGACATAATTTCAATAATGATGAAGAATGAAAAGTGAAAAGTGAAAACGCAATACGCTCACCTCTTTTACTTTTTAACTTTTACCTTTTAACTATATACCTTATACCTTTTTCTGTCTAAAGAAGCTCGATATCTGTATAACTCGTTTGAGAAAATGTGCTGTAATGAATGTTATTCGTTTGAAAAAATGTGTCGAATGTTGGTTTATTCGCTGGAAAAAGTGTAATTTCGTCGTTGGGAAATAAGATTACACCATGCTTAAAAGGAAGATAGAAACATATTTAGCCGACTGGAAACGGTCTGAGGACAGAAAGCCTCTTGTAATAAAAGGTATCCGCCAGTGTGGAAAGACATACATTGTTCAGAAATTCGCAAGGGAGAATTATGAAAGTGTGGTCTATATGAATTTCATTCTTGAGCCTGACAACAAGTCTGCCTTTACCGGCAATATAGATGTGGATACCATCATTCTCAACCTCTCTGCTTTGATTCAGGGCAGTCGTTTCATTGAAGGGAAGACTTGTATTATTCTTGACGAGATTCAAGAGTGTAGGGAAGCAAGGACTGCCTTGAAGTCATTTCATATAGACGGGCGTTTCGATGTCATTGCCACAGGTTCGCTTTTGGGGGTAAAAGGTTATGGTCAAAGTAAGAAAAAGAAGGAGGATGTAGGGCAAGATTCTGTTCCGGTCGGATACGAAACCGTGATTGACATGTATCCATTGGATTTTGAAGAGTTTCTATGGGCAAACGGAATCGGTCAGACAGTTATTGATTCTGTAAAATCATGCTTTGAGAACGAAAAGGCTGTTCCTGACGGGATTCATAAGGTCATGATGGAGATGCTGTACAGATATGTGATTGTCGGAGGGCTGCCGGAAGTGGTGAATTGCTTCCTTAAAACCAGGAATATCGAACTTATCTATAAGTTGCAGCGAAATCTTATTGCCGGATACGAAGAAGATATGGTTAAATATGCAGAGGATGCGGACAAGCCCAATATCCGGGAATGTTTTGACTCTATTCCGAAGCAACTGGCTAAAGAGAACAAGAAATTCCAGTATTCAGTTGTGAAAAAGGGAGGAAGGTCTGCTCAATACATCGGCAGTATTCAGTGGCTGGAAGATGCAGGGATTATCCGTAGATGCTATAACACACAGACTACGGAATTGCCGTTAGAGGGGAATGCTATTAAAGACTGTTTCAAAGTGTACACAACTGATATAGGTATTCTTGTGGCAATGCTCGACTATGGTACTCAGGCGGATATTTTAAAGGGAAATCTTCTTGGATACAAGGGAGCTATTTTCGAGAACCTCATGGCGGATTTTCTGTGTAAGTCCGGTCAGAAACTGTACTATTTCCATAAGGACAGCGGGCTTGAACTGGACTTCCTGGTAAGGTTCAAAGGCGAATGTGTTCTCCTTGAAATTAAGGCAAAGTCTGGTAAAGCAAAAAGCATGACAACGGTTCTTAAAAATAAGGACGTGTATCATGTTAAGAATGCAATCAAGTTAGGGCAATATAACGTAGGCCGTGATGGAGATATTCTTACTATTCCACTATACATGGGATTTCTTGTAAACGACAAACTTGCAGACGTTATCATTCCTGATGTTGATGTGAGTGCGTTGAATAATGAAGAATGAAGAGTGAAGAATTAATATAGTGAAGGACGGGAGGGGTGACTCTTCCGTTCTTTTTTTTGTTATGACATAAGAACAAAAAGACATAATTTCAATAATGGTGAAGAATGAAAAGTGAAAATGCAATACGCTCGCCGCTTTTACTTTTTAACTTTTCACTTTTAACTCAATACCTTCTTCTGTTCTTTTGTCTAAAGAAACAACATGTTTCTGTGAGGCGTATCGTTTGAAAAACTTATGCGATTAAGTTGGAAAGATGAAAGTTTTTATGTTTCTTTGTGTAAACTTCATCTCTGCAAGCTATGGTTAGTACAACAGACATCATCGACAGACTGAAAATATTCAAAGCACAATCGGCTTCGAAATATAAAATAAAGTTCATGGGGTTGTTTGGCTCCTATGCGCGCCAGCAGCAAGATGAAAAAAGTGATGTGGATGTTTTTATCTGTCTGCAGGAACCGGACTTTTTCGTGATGGAGCAGATTAAAGAAGAACTTGAAGTTTTGCTCCATTCTTCTATTGATTTAGTGAACTTTAGAGAGTCACTTCGTCCAACGTTAAAAAAGAATATCCTTAAAGATGCGATCTATATCTAAAGAAATATTGATTGATTTATTGGAGCTGATTCTGGAAAAAGCTACTCTCGTGATAAACAGAAATCAGTCGATTACGTGTGCACAGGATTTTCTTACATCGCCGGACAGAATGGAAAAATTTGATGCAGCATGTATGCTGATACAGGTAGTAGGTGAAACGGCTAAGAAGATAGATGATCGTACATCGTCTCTGTTGTTTGCGCATTATCCGCAAGTCTATTGGCGAGGCGTATTCGGATGTCGAAATATTATTTCGCATGAATATGGGAATGTAGACCCCATTCAGATATTTGGTATAATCAAAAAGTATCTTCCTGAACTGGTTGTTTGTGTAAAGCAAATTTTGTCAGACGTGGAAGCAGGTAAGCATGACAGCTTATTCTTGTCATAGAATGAAGAGTGAATAATGAAGAGTGAATAATGAAGAATTAAGAATGAATAATGAAGAACGGGAGGGGTGACTCTTCCGTTTTTTTTATTATGACATAAGAACAAAAAGACATAATTTTAATAATGATGAAGAATGAAAAGTGAAAACGTGATACGCTCACCGCTTTTACTTTTTAACTTTTCACTTTTAACTCAATATGTTCTTCTGTTCTTTTGTCTAAAAACAAAAAGGAATATTCTCATTCTTCACCCTTTGCTTTTGGTTCTATAAATAAAAGTTATAAATCGGGTTGATTTTATTTGTATTTTCTGTTTTTATAACTTAAAAATGAGTATCTTTGCAAACGAATCATTTAATTGATAAAATATGGGACTTGATCAGGTAATCGGGAAAAATATCAAGGCTTTTCGTGAGCATTTGAACTATACCCAGCAGGAAATCAGTGATTATTTAGGTATCAGTCAGCCGGCATACGTGAAATATGAAAAAGGGGAGACTGTAGTTCCTTTGGAGGCAATGGAGAAACTGGCCACTCTGTATAACGTGGATGAATACGATCTGATGGAGGAAAATGAACAGCTTTTTCAGACATCTGTGGCCTGTGCGTATCGTAAGACAGGAAATATTGGAAATCTTGGTCAGATTTCTCAATTTCAGAAAATAGTCAGAAATTATATTCAGATGTGCAATGAGCTTGAGAAGTAAAGTTGAACTGGAATGTCTTGCAACCAGGTTGCGGGAGGAGATGCACGTGACTACAAAGGACCCTGTGCGCATTCATCAGATATTGAAAGAAAAGCACGTGCTTACGTGGTTTAAGAAGCTAGATGATAATTTTTCGGGCATGGCAATCCGGATAAAGGGAAACGGATCTTCTTCTGACAAGTATTTTATGTTGATAAATACGGCTTTGTCTTATGCCAAGCAGCGTTTTACTGCCTGTCATGAGTTGTATCACTTGTTGTATCAGAAAGATTTTAAGGTGTCGCAGAACAATGCGGGGCTGTTTAATAAAAAAGAGGAGGAAGAGTATAATGCCGATGTGTTTGCAGCCTACCTTCTGCTTCCGGAAATGGGGTTGAAGGAACTGGTTCCTGCCGAGGAACAGCAGGTTGACAAAATAACCTTGGCTACTCTTCTGAAGGTGGAACAGAATTTTCTTTGCTCAAGGGCGGCACTTCTTACCCGGCTAAAGGACTTGAAATGGATTACCAAGAAAACGTTTGACCTTTACCAGAAAAATGTGGTTGCTTCGGCAATCGAATACGGTTATAATACGCAGTTGTATTATCCAACTTATCAGACGGAACTGGTGGGAGATTATAACTTGAAAGCTCGTGAATTATATGATAAGGGGCGTATTTCTCAGGCAAAGTATTACTCGTTGCTGATGGATATGGAAATTAATGTTTCTCAAGAGGTATATGGGGAGGAATAAAGTAATATTGGTGGATGCCGATGTCATCTCTCATTTCATGGCTACCGGTTATATAGACAGGCTGACGGAAATTCTGCAGCCTCATGCCGTGATGATTGTAGAGAATGTGTACAAGGAGGCCAGCTATCATCCTACGGAACCGGACAGGAAACGGAAGGTGGACAAGTGGATGGAGCGCTGCAAGGTATGCAAGATTGCTTTCCCTTATGCCAATGAAAATATCCGGCGAGAGTTTTTCCGGCTTAAAAAAGAGAATCCGATGCTGGGGGACGGAGAACGGGCCTGTATGTCGATGGCGCGTTTTGGACAGGAGGTTATCGCAAGTAGTAACTTTCGGGATGTGGCTCCTTATTGTGATGAGAATGGCATTGAATATATTGGAACGCTGGATGTGCTGACTATTGCAATGAATAAGGGGATTTTTACAAGTGATGAATGTAATCGGTTCATGGCGGAAGCAAAGGCGAAAAACAAAGCGAAATTTCCAGTTGACGATATTACTGTTTATCAGGCGCCGGAATACATCAGTACGTTTTGATAGTGAATAATGAAGAATGAAGAATTGAGAATGAAGAATGAAAAATAATGAAGAATTAAGAATGAAAAATGAAAAGCGAAAACGCAATACACTTGCCGCTTTTACTTTTTAACTATTACCTTTTAACTCAATATGTTCTTCTGTTCTTTTGTCTAAAAAAAGACATAAAAAAAGGGAATCTTCCCAGACTCCCAATCTTCATTAACCTTAAATCTAATACCATGAAAAACACGATGCAAAGGTAAGGATTTTATGTTATGAAACATATAATTGGAGCGAAAATCTGCATTGAATTAACTATTTTTATGTTTTAAAGCAGGGACGCGGAATTTTTACACCGGTTTTTTCTGCTTGGAATGGAGATTCCGGGGCTAAGCGCTTGGTGATTCGTTTTCAATAATGTATCTTTGTCCTTAAAACTAAAATGAAAGACAGAATGAGAAGACAGTTTGTAAGATTGGCATTGTGTCTGTTCCTGCTGGGGGGATCCGTTGCGTATGCCCAGAGCGGAATGACCGACAACCAGGTGATAGAATATGTGCAACAGGCGCTTCAACAGGGCAAGGACCAGCAAACCATTGCGATGGAGCTGCTGGCCAAGGGGGCCACTCAGGAGCAGTTGCTGCGATTGAAGTCCATGTATTCGGGTTCGACGGGCGCGTCGACATCGGGCAGCGGTTCTCTGACGGGGGAAGACAGCTCGCTGCTGGGCTCTGGTTCACGGGCCCGGAAAACTACTGCGACCGGTACGGAAGAGGATGCTTCGGAATTCCTGGAGACAAGTTCGACAAACGTGGACAAGAGTATGTGGTCGGAAGACATGCAGAAGACCATGAAGAAACGCCGCAACCTGACGACGGTGGTTACCAGCGAGAACGATGTGTTCGGACGGAATATCTTCAACATTGAACAGCTGACTTTCCAGCCTAACCTGAGCATGGCTACGCCGGAAAACTACCGCCTGGGACCGGGTGACGAGGTGATTATCGACGTGTGGGGCGCTAGCCAGAATACCATGCGGCTGGAGATTTCGCCCGACGGCTATGTGAACATCATCAACCTGGGTCCGGTGTACCTGAACAACATGACGATTCAGGATGCACGCCAGCTGCTGAAGCAGGAACTGGGAAAGATTTATGCGGATTCGGGCAATAACATCCAGGTGACATTGGGAAATATCCGTACCATCCAGGTGAACGTGATGGGGGAAGTGATGGCGCCGGGTACGTATTCGCTGTCGTCGCTCTCGACGGTATTCCATGCGCTGTACGTGGCAGGTGGTGTGAGCGACATCGGTAGCTTGCGTAACGTGCAGGTGGCCCGCGGCGGCAAGACGTTTGCCCGTCTGGACGTGTATGAGTACATTATGAAGGGGCAGATTCAGGACGACATCCGCCTGCAGGACGGCGACGTGGTGATTGTGCCTACCTACGATGAGCTGGTGAAGATTACGGGTAAGGTGAAGCGTCCGATGTTCTACGAAATGAAGAACGGGGAATCGGCTGCCACTTTGCTGAAGTATGCCGGTGGTTTTGCTTCGGATGCTTACAAGAAGAGTATCAGGGTGTTACGTAAGGACGGTAAAGAATTTTCCGTGAAAACGGTGAACGATATAGACTATTCTGCGTTTAAATTATTAGACGGTGATGTGATTTCGGTGGATTCGATTCTGAACCGCTTCAACAACCGTCTGGAAGTGAAAGGGGCTGTGTATCACCCGGGAGTATTCGAGTTGAGCGGTTCGCTGAACACGGTACGCCAGCTGGTGGAGAAGGCCGACGGTTTGCTGGGGGATGCCTTTACAGGACGTGCGGTGTTGTATCGCGAACGGGAGAACCTGACGAAGGAGGTGTTGCCGGTTGACATTCAGGGTATTCTGAACGGTACGTCGCCCGACATTGCCTTGCAGAAGAATGACATTTTGTATATCCCGAGCATCCACGACTTGCAGGACATGGGGAAGGTGACCATCAGCGGTGAGGTGAACAAGCCGGGCAGCTATACGTATGCCGACCACATGAGCCTGGAGGACCTGGTGATTACAGCGGGCGGTTTGAAGGAATCGGCTTCGCTGGTGCGTGTGGACGTGTCACGACGCATCCGTGACCCGAGAGGGACGACGGAACCGGACGTAATCGGACAGAATTTCTCGTTCGGACTGAAGGATGGTTTCGTGGTGGACGGTGAAGCGGGATTTGAACTGCAACCGTACGACCAGGTGTTTGTGCGTCGCAGCCCGAGTTACAACGAGCAGGTGAACGTGACGGTGGACGGTGAGGTGCTGTTCCGCGGTGACTATACGCTGAACACGAAGAGTGAACGTCTGAGCAGCCTGATTCAGCGTGCCGGCGGGGTGAGCCGCTATGCGTATGTGCGTGGAGCGAAGTTGCGCCGCGTGGCCAACGAGGAGGAGCTGCGCCGCATGGAGGATGTGGTGAAGATGATGCGCCGTGAAATCGGTGATGCCATGGCCAACACGCTGGGACTGAAGGTGGACAGTACGTTTACGGTAGGTATCGACCTGGAAGCTGCACTGGCGAACCCGGGCGGAGACGCTGACCTGGTGCTGCGCGAGGGCGATGTGCTGACCGTGCCGGAATATAATAATACGGTGAAGGTGAACGGAGCGGTGATGATGCCGAACACGGTATCGTATGCGGCAGGCAAGAGCGTGAAGTATTACCTGAGCCAGGCGGGCGGTTACTCTGCCAACGCCAAGAAGAGCCAGAAGTTCATTATTTATATGAACGGACAGGTGGCCGAAGTGAAGGGCAGCGGCAAGAAACAGATTGAGCCGGGCTGCGAAATCGTGGTACCGAACAAGACGAAGAAGTTCAACTTTGCGAACATAGTATCGAATGCGACTTCGTTTGCTTCACTGGCTACGATGCTGGCTTCACTGGCTACGATGATGAAATAACCTTTAAATCTATGAGTATATGAACATGAAAATGAGACTGATTGTCATGAACTTCCTGCAGTTTGCCGTGTGGGGAGCGTATCTTACCTCAATGGGTACGTACCTGGCGGGTGTGGGATTAGGCGGACATATCGGAATTTTTTACGCCATGCAGGGGATTGTGTCCCTGTTCATGCCGGCTGTGTTGGGTATTGTGGCTGACCGCTGGATTCCGGCGCAACGGTTGCTGGGGCTGAGCCATCTGTTGGCTGCCCTGTTTATGGGTGGAGCGGGCTATTATGCCATGACTACGGGACCGCAGGTGGAGTTTGCACCACTGTTCTCGTTCTACTCCGTGAGTGTGGCGTTTTACATGCCTACGCTGGCTTTGTCGAACTCGGTGGCTTATACGGCGCTGGACAAGGCAGGGCTGGATACCATCAAGGCGTTTCCGCCGATACGTACGTTCGGGACCATCGGTTTCATTTGTTCCATGTGGCTGGTAGATTTACTGGGATTCCAGTCGAACTACATGCAGTTCTTTACCTGTGCGGCATGGGGCGTGGTGCTGGCCGTATATGCCCAGACGCTGCCGGAATGTCCGGTGAGCCGCGCACAGGGCGGACAGAAGTCGCTGGTAGAGGCATTGGGACTGAGGGCGTTTCTGCTCTTCAAGAACCGCAAGATGGCGGTGTTCTTCATCTTCTCGATGCTGCTGGGTGTGTCCTTGCAGATTACCAACGGCTTTGCCAATCCGTTTATCACGAGCTTCAGCGCCATTCCGGAATATGCCAATACCTTTGGCGTGCAGCATGCCAACCTGCTGATTTCGCTCTCGCAGATCAGTGAGACGTGCTGTATCCTGCTGATTCCGTTCTTCCTGGGACGCCTCGGCATCAAGAAGGTGATGCTGATTGCCATGGTGGCGTGGGTACTGCGCTTCGGACTCTTCGGCCTGGGTGACCCGGGCAGCGGGGTGTGGATGTTCGTGCTGTCGATGATTGTGTATGGCGTGGCATTCGACTTCTTCAACGTGTCGGGCTCGCTGTTTGTCGACAAGGAGACGGACCTGTCTATCCGCTCGAGTGCGCAGGGACTGTTCATCATCATGACGAACGGTATCGGAGCCACGGTGGGTACGCTGAGTGCGCAGGCGGTGGTGAACTGCTTCGTGGACTTCAATTCGCAGGCACCGCAGGTGGAAGGCTGGAGCCGGGCGTGGTTCGTGTTTGCGGCCTACGCGCTGGTAGTGGCGGTGACTTTTGCACTGGTATTTAAATACAAACATAAAGTAGATAACGAGTAATTAGAATGTGAAAATGGAAAAGAAAGACGAATTTGTAGAAATGCGGGTCCGTACCATTGACGAGGCCATGAATGTGGATAAACTGATCGGGCACCTGACATTTGATCAGGTGATGGACGATGAGGAGAAGATGGATATTATGATGCTGGACGGGCAGAACTTCAAGCTGCTGCTGGAGGAGGTGAACGAACCGCACCGGATGATGCTGGGGATTATCAACCCCGACGAGGCGGACTTGCTGTACGCGGCTGTTAACGACCCGGAAGGCACGGATGCCACGCTGCCTTATCAGACGGTGCATATTCTGAAGGAGCTGGGTGTTACCGTGGAAAAGGTGGTGGTAAAGGACAAGGTGAAGTTGCTGCACCGTGCGATTGTGACTCTGCGCAAGGAGGACGGCTCGGTGATGGAGATGCAGCTGACACTGTTCGACGCGCTGGTGGTGAGTCTGATAGCCGGTGTTCCGTTCTATGTGAACGCGAAGTTCCTGGAAGACCCCCGTTCGGGCTTTACCAAGTCTGTGCTTAACACGAAGGCGCTGCTGCTGCGGTTGATGCCGCTGAAAGGGCTGGAGCGGGAGATGGAGGATGCCATCCGCCGCGAGGACTATGAGTATGCGGAGCTGATTAAGCAGGAAATGGCGACCCGCAACAAAGAAGAAGAGGAAGATTACGAAGATTTGGAGGATTTAGAAAAAGAATTGTAATTATGCACGTGTTTTATACACCGGATATTGCGCAGACCCTGGAGCTGCCGGAAGAGGAAGCGGGCCATTGCCTGCGGGTGCTGCGTCTGGGTGTGGGCGAGGAGATTATGCTGACCGACGGAAAGGGATGCTTTTACCGGGCGGTCATTTCGGCTGCTACGCAGAAACGCTGTGTGGTGAAGGTAGTGGAGAAAACGGAGCAGGAGCCTTTCTGGAAGGGGCACCTGCACCTGGCTCTGGCGCCTACGAAGAACATGGACCGTATGGAATGGCTGGCGGAGAAGGCCACGGAAATCGGTTTCGACGAGCTGACGTTTCTGAACTGCCGTTTCTCGGAACGGAAGGTCATCAAGACGGAACGGGTGGAGAAAATCGTGGTGTCGGCCGTGAAACAGTCGCTCAAGGCACGCAAGCCGGTGGTGAACGAGATGACGGATTTCCGCCGCTTTATGGAGCGGGAGTTTACGGGACAGAAGTTTATCGCCCACTGCTATGAGGGGGAAAAGCCTCTGCTGCGCGACGTGCTCCGCAAGGACGAGGATGCCGTGGTGCTGATTGGTCCGGAAGGGGATTTCAGTCCGGAGGAAGTGGCGCTGGCTGCAGAAAAGGGCTTTCAGGCAGTGAGTCTGGGCAAGTCGCGCCTGCGTACGGAAACGGCGGCACTGGTGGCCGTACACCTGATGAACCTGACGCACGCGGAATAAGCTGATGTGTAACTTTTAAATAGAATCATTATGAAAAAGACATGGAAATGGATGGGAAGCCTGGCCTTGGGTATGGCTTTCCTGTTGTCTGCCTGCGGGGAAGACAATGCGTACACCAATGCGTTGCCAAAGGATGCGGCTGCAGTGTTCTCGTTCGACCTGATGGAGATGGCACAGAAGTGTGACCTGAACGACCAGGTGAAGCAGTCGATGGGGCAGATGATGAAATCGAGCCTGAAGGGCAGTGCGGATGCCCTGGTGGACAAGCTGATGGAGAATCCGGAAGAGAGCGGGTTGAGACTGACCGACCGGGTGTATTTCTTTGCCGCTTCGCAGATGGAAATGGGCGGCGTGCTGGTGCGCATGGCCGACAAGGGAAAACTGGAAGATTTGATGGCCATGCTTCAGGAGCAGAAGGCGTGTGAGGCTCCTGCCGACGGTGACGGTTGCCGCTGGACCGTGGGTGGCGGCGGACTGATGGCCTGGACGGACGATGCGTTTCTGATGCTGGCTGGCAACGGTAACCCGAAGGACTTGCAGCATCAGGCTTCGATGTGGCTGCGCCAGAAAGAAGGGGAGGGCTATTCGGGCACTCCGGAATTCAAGAAATTAGAGGATGCCGACGAGGATGTGGCCATGGTGACTTCGCTGAATGCCATGCCGAAGAGTTACCTGGGCCCGGTGACGATGGGGCTGCCGGCTGACTTGAACCTGAATGATTTAAAGATATTTTCTACGCTCGATTTCCAGGCGGGAAGGGCCGTGATGGAAGTGGAGACGCTGCTGGAGGGCAAGTTCAAGGACTTGCTGAAGAAGCAGGCAGAGGTGAGCGGCGAACTGGACGGCACGTATCTGAAGGTGTTCCCTGCCAATACGGTGCTCTGGATGGCTGCCAACGTGAACGGTGAAAAGGCGTATGAGCTGTTGCGTGAGAACCCGACGGTGCGTCAGGAGCTGGACAACTCGATGATGCCGCTCGACTTTGAGGCTATCTTCAAGGCGGTGAAGGGTGACGTGGCAGTGGCCATGCCGGAGATGTCGTTGAAGCCGGACTTCATCCTGTATGCCGACGTGAAAAACGGTGACTTCATGCGTACGTTTGAGGACCTGAAACCGATGCTGGCCATGACCAACGGTCAGATGCGGCTGGTGGACAAGGGTGAAAATGCTTATCAGTTTGTGGTTGCCAACGGTGCCATGCTGGGCATGGGCCGCGGACCGGTGTCTTTCTGGCTGGGCGTGAAGGATGACCGCTTCTACCTGACGAATCAGGAGGACCTGATTGGCCGTGAGGTGAAGGGGCTGTCGCTGAAAGACTGTGACTGGGCCAAGGACGTGAAGGATAAGCATTTCTACCTGAACGTGAACTTCCAGGCTTTGTCTGCCGTTCTTCCGCAGATTTCTTACATCAGTATGCTGGACTACCTGAGCATCGAATCGGATGAACCGACCAAGGCTCGCCTGGTGCTGCAACTGAAGGACCACAAGGAGAATGTGCTGAAGCAGCTGGTACAGATAGTTAATAATTAATAGTGAATAATGAAGAATTAATAATTAATAATTAATAATGAATAACGGAGAGCATTCTTCATTATTAATTCTTCATTGAATAAAATGGACAACATGGATTTGACTTGCGGCCACTTTGTAAATCCGTTTACTGATATCGGGTTTAAGATTATTTTCGGGCAGCCTGCCAGCAAGGAATTGCTCATCACACTGCTGAATGAGCTGTTGGCGGGGGAGCATCGCATAGAGAACCTGATTTTTCTGGACAAGGAAAATCATTCGGACAGTATGGCGGATGCGGGGATTATCTATGACCTGTACTGCCTGACCGACACGGGAGAATACATCATCGTGGAGATGCAGAACCGTTTTCATAGTAGTTTCCTGGACCGTACGCTGTTCTACATGTGTCGTGCCATCGGGCGGCAAGTGGAGAATCTGCGTGAGAAGAGGCGGAAGGAACGTGAGTTGCAGACCGGGAAACCGGAGACGGAGGAGGATTTTCTGCTGAGTGAGCCGATGCAGGAAAATTATGGGTCCAGATACAAGCTCTCGACCGTGTATGGCATTTTCCTGATGAACTTCCGTGAGCCGGGACTGGAAGAGAAGTTCCGTACGGACACCGTGATTGCCGACCGTGAGAGCGGAAAGGTGGTGAACCCTCATTTCCGGCAGATTTTTTTGCAGTTCCCTTACTTCACCAAGGAACTCAAGGATTGTGAAACGCTTTATGACAAACTGATTTATACATTGAAGAATATGCAACATTGGAACCGAATGCCGGACGCGCTGAAGGAGCAGGTGTTCAGCCGTCTGGAAGAACTGGCTGCCGTGGCCAATCTTTCATTGGAAGACCGTATTGCTTACGACAAGGCGCTGGACCGTTACCGTGTGAGCCGCATCGTGGAAGAGGATGCACGTGAAGCCGGATGGAAGAAAGGGCTCGCGGAAGGACAAGCTAAAGAGAAAGTTGCCATTGCACGTAACCTGAAATCGCTGGGTTTGAGTACTGCTCAGATAGCCCAGGCTACCGGATTGACCGAAGAGGAAGTGGAATCGACAGTTAATAATTAATAGTGAATAATGAAGAATGAAGAATTAAGAATTAATAATGAATAACGAAGAGCATTCTTCATTCTTCATTATTAATTCTTCATTGAATAAAATGGACACAATAGAATTACAGCAGACCCTGCCGGAGGTATTCGCCGGACGCGACGGAATCGTGTCGGACGTGTGGCACCGGCAGGTGGCTTTTCAGAAAGGGAAGATGTATCTGATTGAAGCGGCGTCGGGCACGGGCAAGTCGTCGCTTTGCAGTTTTATTTACGGGTACCGTACGGACTACCAGGGGATTATCACCTTCGACGGGGAGAACGTGCGGAAGCTCACGGTGAAGCAGTGGACCGACATCCGCAAGCGCTCGCTGGGCATGCTGTTTCAGGAACTCCGCCTGTTCGGGGAACTGACGGCATGGGAGAACGTGCAGCTGAAGAACGGGCTGACGGGCTTCTGCCGCAAGCAGCAGGTGAAGGACTGGTTTGAGCAGCTGGGCATCGCCGACAAGTGGGATGTGAAGGCGGCCAGGATGTCGTACGGGCAGCAGCAGCGCGTGGCTTTCGTGCGGATGCTGTGTCAGCCGGCCGACTTTTTCTTCCTGGATGAGCCGGTGAGCCACCTGGACGACGGCAACGGGCAGATTATGGCGCGTATCCTGAAGGAGGAAGCGGCTCGTCAGGGTGCGGGAGTGATTGTGACGTCCATCGGCAAGCACCTGCCGCTGGAGTATGACAGGGTGCTGAGTTTGTAAGGGATTAAAACGAAGACGGATATGATCTGGAAATTATTGAGGCAGCACATCAGTGTGGCGCAGTTGGCGGGATTCTTCCTTGCCAACCTGTGCGGTATGGTGATTGTGCTGTTGGGCATACAGTTTTACAAGGACGTGTTGCCGGTGTTTACGCAGGGCGACAGTTTCATGAAGAAGGACTACGTGATTGTGAGCAAGCAGGTGAGCACGCTGGGCAGCCTGGTGGGCAAGGGAGGTACGTTCTCGCGTGCCGACATAGCCGACATGGAGTCGCAGCCGTTTGCCAAGCGGACGGGAGCGTTCACTCCGGCACAGTTTCAGGTGTCGGCCGGCATGGGCATGGCGGGTATGCAGCTCTCTACGGCAATGTTCTTCGAGTCGGTGCCCGACGAGTTTGTAGACGTGCGGCTGGAGGGCTGGACGTATCGCGAGGGGCAGACCGAAATCCCTATCATCATCCCGCGCAACTACCTGAACCTGTATAACTTCGGCTTTGCACAGAGTCGTAACCTGCCGCAGCTCTCGGAGAGCGTGATGGGGATGATGACGCTGGACGTGCGGCTGAGCGGACGGGGACGGACGGAGCGCATGAAGGGACGCATTGTGGGTTTCTCCAACCGACTGAACACGATTCTGGTGCCGCAGGCGTTCATGGAATGGGCCAACGCCACATTGGGTGACGGCGGGCAAACGGCTCCCTCACGACTGATTGTGGAGGTGGACAATCCGGCGGATGACCGCATCGCGAAGTATTTCAAGCAGAAAGGCTATGAGACGGAAGGCGACAAGCTGGATGCGGGAAAGACGACGTGGTTCCTGAAGATGGTGGTAGGCATCGTGCTCACGGTGGGACTGATTATCAGTGTGCTGTCGTTCTACCTGCTGATGCTGAGCATCTACCTGCTGTTGCAGAAGAACACGAAGAAGCTGGAGAACCTGCTGATGATAGGCTTCAGTCCGGCAGCGGTGGCGCGTCCGTATCAGGTGCTCACGGTGGGGCTGAACGCGGCAGTGGCAGCCATGGGCGTGCTGCTGGTGTGCGTGGCCCGGGGAGCGTATCTGGACATGCTGCAGCGGATGGTGCCCGATTTTCAGGGAGGCAGCCTGCTGCCGGCGCTGCTGACGGCCGGGGGACTTTTCCTGCTGGTATCGGTGCTGAACGTGCTGGCCGTAAGGCGGAAGGTGGAATCTATCTGGAGAAAGAAATAGTATAAGCATTATATATTATCTGTAAAACCAAATGAAAATGAAGAAACTAAAGAATGTATGGCTCTTTTTGAGCTTTATCCTGATGGTGGCTGGAATGGCCAGCTGTAGCACGGAAGACCCGACGGGTGTGGAAGTGTCGAGAGAAGACATTATCGGTACGTGGAAAGTGACGGCGAATGACTGGACAAATTCGGAAGAAGAGTCGAACCGGAATGACCATGTGGGACAGACGCTCTCGGTAAGACGTGACGGTACGGCTTCGTTCCGTGGCGAGTCGTTCAACTGGTCATTGAGCAAAGGAGTGCTGACGCTGTCGGACAACCGTGGCCGCAACATACGGGTGGTGATTCTGTCGTATACGGAGGAGGAGATTCAAGCTTCGTACGACTGTACCTTTGAGTCGGAAATGTATACCGAGGAAGGTAACTACACCTTCAAGCGCGTGTAACGAGACATATTAATATAAAGAAGAGCCACAGTAATGTGGCTTTTTTTGTAAGACATAAAGACAATTATTTTTTAGACATAAGAACATAAAGACAAAAGAATTTTTAACTGTGTAATATTATGGGTATGAAAACAGAAGACCTAATTAAGGTAATTATTCAATGCGCATACAATGTAAGAACGCATCTGGCAGCCGGTTTTTTAGAGTCGGTGTATCAAAAGGCATTGTTGATAGAGTTAAGGGAAAAAGGTATTCATGCGGATTCTGAAACCCCTATAAATGTATATTATAAAGATGAGATTGTAGGGGAGTTTAGAGCAGATATTATTGTAGAGGGAGAGATAATTATCGAACTAAAAGCGGTGCAACATCTTCTTTCCATACACGAAACTCAGCTGGTTAATTATTTGACGGCAACTCATAAAGACCATGGATTACTCATTAATTTTGGTGGTGACCGTATAGAAATAAAAAGGAAGTACAGAGAGTATAAACGCTCATAATTTTTATGACATAAGCATCGAAAGATATTTCTTGAATGTTTTTGGACATAAGAACATAAAGTACATAAGTTTATATTTACACAGAAAATCTGTTCTTATGTTCTTCTGTCTAAAGCAAAAAGGCAACATCCTATAGCAGTTATTATTTTTCGGACATAAGCACATAAGTACAAAAGAAAGATTGCATCTACAAAAATCTGTCTTTATGTTCTTCTGTCTAAAATAAAAAAGATACACCCATATAGCACGTCATGTTCTTTGTCTAAAATAGTATGTGTGACCGCACACACGTACAATATCTTGTAAATATTTGTTTAGATATTTCGTCTCTGTGTAAACAAGTGTAAAACCATTTGTCCGATATCTCTTGATTTATGTCTATTATTAGGGGAATCAGTCTAAAAAATGTTACATGGAGTTACATATATGAGAGTTTATTCAGTAAATTTGCGTTACAGAAATGGTCAAACTTTAAACAAATACCCGGGACGTTTGTTTAAGAGGTAAGAACCATGGATGATTCATTCTTTTTAAATTAAAATAATTGCTTATGTCAAAAATCGTTGGACACATTTCGCAGGTAATCGGTCCGGTGGTCGATGTGTACTTCAAGTTTGAAGAAGGACAAGACGTGGAACACGCCTTGCCGAAAATCCACGATGCCATGACGATTGCCCGTAACGACGGGCGTACGCTGGTGATTGAAGTGCAGCAGCATATCGGTGAAGACACGGTACGCTGCGTGGCCATGGACAGTACGGACGGGTTGAAGCGCGGAATGGAAGTCGTTCCTGCAGGGCATCCGATTTCGATGCCTATCGGAAACCAGATCAAGGGCCGTGTGATGAATGTGGTAGGTGATACCATTGACGGTATGAAAGAACTGGACAAAACGGACGGATTTCCTATTCACCGTGAACCTCCGAAATTCGAAGACCTGGCCACTACCCAGGAAGTATTGTTTACCGGTATCAAGGTGATTGACCTGCTGGAACCTTACCTGAAGGGTGGTAAAATCGGTCTGTTTGGTGGGGCGGGTGTTGGAAAAACCGTGCTCATCAAAGAGTTAATCAATAACATTGCCAAGAAACACAATGGTTTCTCCGTGTTTGCAGGAGTGGGTGAGCGTACCCGTGAAGGTAACGACCTGCTGAGAGAAATGATTGAATCAGGCGTAATCCGCTACGGTGACGAATTCCTCAAGAGCATGGAGGAAGGAAACTGGGACCTTTCGAAGGTGGATTACAACGAAGTGGAAAAATCGCAGGTAGCCATGGTGTTCGGACAGATGAACGAGCCTCCCGGTGCCCGTCAGTCAGTAGCCTTGTCGGGTCTGACACTGGCCGAGTCTTTCCGTGACCGCCAGACGGGCGACAACGGTCCGCGCGATATCCTGTTCTTTATCGACAACATCTTCCGTTTTACGCAGGCAGGTTCTGAGGTTTCAGCCTTGCTGGGACGTATGCCTTCGGCAGTAGGTTACCAGCCGACACTGGCTACGGAAATGGGACAGATGCAGGAACGTATCACTTCTACGAAGAACGGCTCCATTACTTCCGTGCAGGCGGTGTACGTGCCGGCCGATGACTTGACCGACCCTGCTCCGGCTACTACCTTTACGCACCTGGATGCCACTACGGTGTTGAGCCGTAAGATTACCGAGCTGGGTATCTATCCGGCTGTAGACCCGCTGGATTCTACGTCGCGTATCCTCGACCCGCTGATTGTGGGCAAGGAGCACTACGAAACCGCTCAGCGCGTGAAACAGATTCTGCAGCGCAACAAGGAACTTCAGGATATTATCTCTATCTTAGGTATGGATGAACTTTCGGATGAAGACCGTCTGACGGTGAACCGTGCCCGCCGCGTGCAGCGATTCCTTTCGCAGCCGTTTGCCGTGGCCGAGCAGTTTACGGGTGTGCCGGGCGTGATGGTTTCCATAGAAGACACCATCAAGGGATTCAAGATGATTCTGGACGGCGAGGTAGACTATCTGCCTGAACAGGCTTTCCTGAACGTGGGTACCATTGAGGACGCCATTGAGAAGGGTAAGAAGCTGATGGAAGCGGCTGAGAGTTAATAATTAATAGTTAAAAGTTAAAAGCTGATAGCTTAATATGAAAGAACTTCATCTGGTTATCGTTTCACCCGAAAAGCTGGTTTACGAAGGAAAAGTGAGCCAGGCTACCTTTCCGGGAAGCGCAGGAAAATTTCAGGTCATGGCCGACCATGCCCCGCTGATTTCCACGCTCTCGGCCGGGGAAGTGAAATACGTGGCCGGACAGGAAACGCAATCCCTGCAAATCAAGGGGGGATTCGTGGAAGTCAAGGAGAATCAGATTTCAGTCTGTGTGGAACTCTGAGAGGAGCGAAGCAGGCGATGAACCGAATATGTTTTTGGCGGCTTTCCGGATGAAAAACCGCACGATACTATGTTTTTGTTGACCGTTAAGAAGAAATTTATAAAAGAACTGACCGTGATTGGAATCGTGCTGACGACGCTCGTCGCCGTGGTATATCATCTGTTCATTCCCGACAGGTATTTCCTGTGGTTTCCGGCCATTCCGATATTCTTCTATCTTTTCGGCCTGTTGTACATAGAAATGTTCGCGTTCAACTATCGCGTGGGGCTGGAACGGATTGCGATGACGTATCTGGTGTGCAAGGTACTGAAATTCATTGTCAGTGCCATGCTGCTGATGTTCTACGGATTTGTGATAGGACATGAAGTGGTGGCGTTCATGCTGACCTTCATCTTCTTCTACTTTGCGTTTCTGATATTCGAAACCCGTTTTTTCCTTCTTTTTGAAGCGAAACTCAAACTAAGAAAAAAAGCTAATGATGAAAAAATTACGGTACATAATCATCACGCTGTTACTGCTGATGGCGGTTCCGGCTGCGCTGACGAAGGCACAGGCCGCTGAGGGGGACATCGACGTGAACGAACTGGTGTTCGGACACATTGGCGATGCCTACCAGTGGCACATTGCGAAGTTTGGCGATACGGAGGTAAGCATTCCGCTGCCGGTGATCGTGAAAAGCAGTACGGGCTGGCATGTGTTCTCGTCTGCCCGGCTGGAGGAAGGTCCTTATGAGGGTCTGTACGTGGCCGAGGGCGGTGCCTACGACGGCAAAATCGTGGAACGCAATGCGGCCGGCGAGGAGGTGCGTCCGCTGGACATCTCCATCACGAAGAATGTGCTGGGCTTGTTTATCAACAGTGCGGTGCTGCTGGTCATCATGATGAGCTGCGTGCGCTGGTATAAGAAACATCCGCTGGAAGACGGGGCACCCAAGGGGGGCGTCGGCATGATTGAGGCCACGGTGCTTTCTATCTACAACGACGTGATTAAGGGCTGCATCGGCGAGAATTACCGCCGCTACGCGCCTTATCTGCTTACGGCGTTCTTCTTCGTGCTGGTGAACAACCTGATGGGGCTGATTCCTATCTTCCCCGGAGGTGCCAACGTGACGGGTAACATCGCCATTACGCTGGTGCTGGCTTTGTGTACGTTCGTGCTGACCAACGTGTATGGTACGAAGGCTTACTGGAAGGAAATCTTCTGGCCCGACGTGCCTACGTGGTTGAAGGCGCCGATTCCGATGATGCCGCTGATTGAATTCTTCGGTATCTTTACCAAACCGTTTGCACTGATGATCCGTTTGTTTGCCAACATCATGGCAGGACATGCGGCCGTGCTCAGTCTGGTGGCCATTATCTTCATCACGGTGAAGTCGGGTCCGGTTATCAACGGCTCGATGACGGTGGTGTCGGTGGCATTCAGCATTTTCATGAATGCGCTGGAAATTCTGGTGGCATTCATCCAGGCATACGTCTTCACGATGCTGTCGGCCGTGTTTATCGGTCTGTCGCAGGTGAAGGAACATGCCGAAAAATAATTGATTCAAAGAAAATTAAAGTATAACCTTTTAAAACAAGAAAATTATGTTATTGTCAGTTTTATTGCAGGCAGCTGCAGGTGTAGGTATTAGTAAGTTGGGCGCCGCTATTGGTGCAGGTATTGCAGTTTTGGGTGCCGGTATCGGTATCGGTAAAATTGGTAGCTCGGCCATGGAAGGTATCGCACGCCAGCCGGAAGCTTCAGGCGACTTGCGTATGAACATGATTATCGCTGCCGCTCTGGTAGAAGGTGTGGCACTGATTGCCATCGTGGTTTGTTTGTTGACTTTGTTCTTGTAAAAAATAAAACAATAAGTTATGGGATTATTAACTCCGGATCCGGGGCTGCTGTTCTGGATGGTCATCACCTTCGGAGTCGTGTTCTTCATCTTGGCGAAATACGGCTTCCCGGTGATTCTGAAGACAGTGGAGGACCGGAAAGCATACATTGACAATTCGCTCAAGGCGGCGCGCGAGGCCAACGAACAGCTGGCCAACGTGAAGGTGGAGGGTGAGAAAATCCTGGCACAGGCACGCGAAGAACAGCACCGCATTCTGAGTGAGGCTGCTGCTACGCGCGACCGCATCATCAAGGACGCTCAGGAGAAGGCCTTCGCCGAAGGCAACCGCCTGATGGAGGAGATGAAGAAGCAGATTGAAACGGAAAAGGAAAGTGCCATCCGTGACATCCGCCGCCAGGTAGCCGTGTTGTCAGTGGGCATTGCAGAGAAGATTATGCGCAACAAGCTGGCCGATGAAAAGGAACAGGCTGCGCTGATTGACCGTCTGCTGGATGAAATGATTGAAACTTCTAAAAAATAACGTGTCATGAATACAGGAGTCGTTTCAAGACGTTTCGCGAAGGCACTGCTGGCATACGCGAAGGGTGAAGGGCTGGAAGACAAGGTGTACAAGGAGGTGAAGACTCTGGCTGCACACTTTGCCGAAGTGCCCGGCCTGCGGCGTGCCGTGGAAAATCCGGTGCTGGAGAGAAGCAAGAAGCTGGAGCTGCTTTGCGAGGCTTCGGGTGGAAAGGACGTGAGCCAGGTGATGACGCGTTTTCTCAGCCTGGTGCTGGAAGACAGAAGGGAGAAGTTCTTGCAGTTCATGATGTGGTCGTACATCGACCTGTATCAGGAAGACAAGCACATCCTCATCGGAAAGCTTACCACTGCCGTCAGTTCGCCCAAGCTCGTGGCACACTTGCAGAAACTGGCTTCCGAGAAGACGCACGGTGAGGTAATCCTGGAAGAGAAGGTGGACAAAGGCCTGATCGGAGGATACATCATCGAACTGGGTGGCTTCCGCCTGGACTCCAGTGTGGCGAACCAGTTGAAGCGCGTGAAACAGCAGTTTATCGCGAAAAACAGGAGAATAGTGTAAACAATGAATAATGAATAATGAAAAACGATTCCTATTATTCACTGTTCATTTTTAATTGTTCATTATTAATTATTAATTAAAAAGAATTATGCCAGAAAATACAATAAAACCCAGCGAAGTTTCAGAGGTGTTGCTCCAACAGTTGAAGGGGATTGACAACTCGCTGAAATTCGACGAAGTGGGTACCGTGCTTCAGGTGAGCGACGGTGTGGCCCGTATTTACGGTTTGCGTAATGCGGAGGCCAACGAGTTGCTGCAGTTTGAAAACGGTATCATGGGAACGGTGATGAATCTGGAGGAGGACAACGTGGGAGCGGTGCTTCTGGGTCCGACCGACCAGATTAAGGAGGGGATGATTGTGAAGCGTACCAAGCACATTGCTTCCATCAACGTGGGAGAAGCGATGCTGGGACGTGTAATCGACCCTCTGGGTGTGCCCTTGGACGGGCGCGGCGAAATTGGCGGAGAGCTGTGCGAGATGCCGCTGGAGCGTAAGGCACCGGGGGTTATCTTCCGTCAGCCGGTAACGGAACCGCTGCAGACGGGACTGAAGGCTATCGATGCCATGATTCCTATCGGCCGCGGACAGCGTGAGTTGATTATCGGCGACCGTCAGACAGGTAAGACGGCCATCGCCATCGATACCATCATCAACCAGCGTGCCAACTACGAGGCAGGAAATCCGGTGTACTGTATCTACGTGGCCATCGGTCAGAAAGGTTCTACCGTGGCCAGCATCGTGAATGCACTGCGTGAGAAGGGGGCGATGGACTATACCATCGTGGTGGCTGCTACGGCTTCCGACCCGGCTGCCATGCAGTATTTCGCTCCGTTTGCCGGAGCTGCCATCGGCGAGTACTTCCGTGACACCGGCCGTCATGCACTGGTGGTGTACGATGACTTGTCAAAACAGGCTGTGGCCTACCGTGAGGTATCACTGATTCTGCGTCGTCCGTCAGGACGTGAGGCTTATCCGGGTGATATCTTCTACCTGCACTCTCGTCTGCTGGAACGTGCGGCGAAGATTATCAACCAGCAGGAAGTGGCCGAACAGATGAACGACCTGCCAGCCAGCCTGAAGGGTAAGGTAAAGGCCGGAGGTTCACTGACCGCCCTGCCGATTATCGAAACACAGGCCGGCGACGTGTCTGCCTACATTCCGACCAACGTGATTTCCATTACCGACGGTCAGATCTTCCTGGAAACCGACTTGTTCAACCAGGGCTTCCGTCCGGCTATCAACGTGGGTATCTCTGTATCGCGTGTAGGTGGTAGCGCCCAGATAAAGAGTATGAAGAAAGTGGCCGGTACGCTGAAGATTGACCAGGCACAGTATCGTGAACTGGAGGCCTTCTCGAAGTTCAGCAGCGACATGGACTCTGTGACTGCCATGGCCATCGACCGTGGACGTAAGAACAACCAGCTGCTGATTCAGCCGCAGTACTCACCGATGCCGGTAGGCGAACAGGTGGCCATTCTGTACTGTGGTACGCACGGACTGATGCGCGACATTCCTATTTCGAAGGTACGTGCCTTCCAGGATTCGTTCCTCACCAGCTTGCGTGCCAACCATCAGGCCGATGTGATTGACGTACTGGCAGCCGGAAAGATTTCCGACGAAATTACCGCAACTATTGAGAAACTGGCTGCCGAAGTGGCCGGACAATTTAAAGCATAAATCCCATGGCATCACTGAAAGAAGTTAAAGGAAGAATCAACTCAATCCACGGCACGCTGAAGATTACTTCGGCGATGAAGATGGTGGCGTCTTCCAAGCTGCACAAGGCGCAGGAGGCCATTGAAAATATGCTTCCCTACGAACGCCGGTTGCACCGTATGCTCAGTAATTTCCTGGGCGCGGAGCTGAGCGTGGAATCGCCTTTTGCAGTGAAACGTGAAGTGAAGAAAGTGGCCGTGGTGGTGTTTGCCTCCAACAGCAGTCTGTGCGGCGGATTCAATGCCAATGTCATCCGTCACCTGAACGAGGTGGTGGCAGAGTATGAGCCGAAGGTGGGCCGTGAGAACATCCTGATTTATCCGGTGGGCCGTAAGGTGGCCGATGCGGTGAAGAAGATGGAAGGACTGACGGCGGCCGGCGATTATCAGCACATGAGCGGAAAACCGAACTATCAGGAGGCGGCCGATCTGGCTGCCGAGCTGATGACGCGGTTTTCCAGCGGTGAGATTCAGCAGGTGGAGCTGCTCTACAACCACTTCAAGTCGACCTCTACGCAGGTATTGACGCGGGAGACTTATCTGCCGCTCGACCTGAGTGCCGGTCATACGGACGAGAATGGGGAGGAACAGGAAACCATGCAGGCCGATTACCTCATCGAACCGTCGCCGGAACAGGTGATGGAGGAGTTGCTGCCCAAGGTGCTCCGCATGAAGATGTACACCGTGCTGCTTGACTCTACGGCTTCGGAACATGCCGCGCGCACCATGGCTATGCAGATTGCCACGGACAATGCAAACGACCTGATTCAGGAACTGACCTTGATTTACAACAAGAGCCGCCAGCAGGCGATTACCAACGAGTTGCTGGACATCGTGGGCGGCAGCATGAGCTGACCCCACGGGCGGAACTCTTGTGTTCATTGCATAAAAAAACGTATCGCTGTCTCACGGCAGGATACGTTTTTTTTTGAACGAATAAACTAAAAAATTAATTATCTTAAAAAAGAAAACATGAAATTCTTTGGTGATTTATTTCTATAACAAACTGATTTCGTGTTTTGTTCGCTTTATCTGTCGGTTTTTCTTTACTGATTTTTTAATAACTATAAAAGCATACAGCCGCACCGTCGAGCAGGCATTCCATTCGTCCTTCTCCCAGGCGGATATTGTCCATGTAGGAGTAGTCGCCCCGGCCGTAGTTCAACCGGATGCTGGTGTAGAAAGCGTCGTACCAGTCCCACGTAAAGGTGTAGGTATATTCCTCCCAACGTCCGCGGGCATCCTGAATGCGGATAAAGTCTTCACCGGTTCCGTTGGTATAAAAACGCAGCACCTGAAAGTGGTGCAAGCCGTAGTCGTCGTACCAGTCGTCCTGCCAGTCGTAGCTGCAGAGATACGCTGTGCGTTCACGATATTCCAGGGTGTTGTTCCCTAATTCCATTTCCACGTTACACGACGGGAAGGCGAGTGTCAGTGCGACTAGCATCGCCATATACATGAATTTTTTTACCCTTGTTCTCATAACTCTTTGTGTGTTTGTTTTCCTCTATGTGACAAAGGTATCCGGAAAAAATCATACAAACGAATGATTTTTCCTATTCCTGTGGGGGAATTTCCCTATCGGAGGTAGGGAAATGCATCGGTCTGCGGGGTGGCAGATGGTGTATCGCCTTTGCGGCTGGACGGGAATGCCGGTGTATTTAACGCAAAACGTCCTTGCGTTCGGATTGAAACACAAGGACGTTATATGGAAAATTCCTTTACGTTACGAATGAAACGCAAGGACGTTTTTTCAGGATTTCTGGAGAAGTACCGTCAGCGCGTCGCGCCAGTCTTCACCGTTGCGTGGACAGTAGGTTTGGAAACCCAGCTGGCGGGCTGCCTGTACGTTGCCTGCCCCGTCGTCAATGAAGAGCGATTCTGACGGAAGAATGTCGGCATCGGCTATCAGGAAGTCAAAAATCTGCCGGTCGGGCTTGGTCACTCCAATCTGGTAGGAGAGGTACAGCTTGTCAAAATAGTCGCTGAGCGGTTTCCCCTTTGACGAGAATGCCGGACTGCAGGCCCAGTCCATCACGTAGGGATTGGTGTTGCTCAGCACGAAGAGCTTGTAGCGCTTGCGCAGCTCCTTCAGGCAGTCGAGCAGACGCTCGTCCAGTCCGGTGAAGTAGCCCAGCCATGCCTGGCGTGTCTCCTCCCAGCTGGGTGTGCGTCCGCCGCACAACTGTCCCAGTTTCACCTGGAACTCATCGGGCGTAATTTTTCCTTCTTCCAGTTCCTGGAAAATCCCCGTCTGGTGATATTTGTCCAGGCGCTGGTCGGCATCGGCCACCCCTAACTGGCGGAACGCTTCCACCGCCTGTTCGCGGCTGATAGGGGCGATGACCCCTCCGAAATCAAAAATCAGGTTTTTTATCATATATTGTTTTTATTTTCTCAGCATCAGGTTCTTGAACGGGGCAGGATAGGGAGTCTCAAATTCCATCCGTTCGCCCGTAAGCGGGTGGTAGAAGCACAGCTTGAAGGCGTGGAGTGCCAGACGTCCGAGCGGGTCGGTTTCGCAGCCGTAACGCGCATCACCCACCACCGGATGGCCGAGCGACTGCATGTGCACGCGAATCTGGTTCTTGCGTCCCGTTTCCAGTTGCAGCTCCATGAGCGAATAGCCGTTGGCCCGCTTGATGGTGCGGTAGTGCGTGATGGAGAGCTTGCCTCCGTCGTCTACCGGCGAGGAGCTGACGTACAGCTTGCGGTCGGTAAGCCAGGAGCGTACGGTGCCCTGGTCTTTCTCCATGTCGCCCATGACGATGGACACGTAGCGGCGGTCGTACACGATGTCGTGCCAGTTGTCGCGGAGCGTGTGCTGCGTCTTTTCATCCTTGGCATACATCATGATGCCCGAGGTTTCGCGGTCCAGACGGTGCACCACGAAGATGCGGTTGTTGCGGTGCGTGCGCTTCACGTACTCATTCAGAATGTGCTGTGCGGTACGTTCCTTCTGGTGGTCGGTAGCCACGGACAGCAGTCCTTCCTTCTTCTCCACCACGATGAGATAGGCATCCTCGTAGAGAATCTTCAGCATGGGGTGGCGGAACTCGTGCTTGTTCTTTTCACGGCTCACCTGCACCTTCATGCCCGGTTTCAGAGGGAAGTTGTACTGCGTCTGGATGTTGTTGTCCACCAGCACCACGCGGTTGGCCAGCAAGGCTTTTACGCGCGTGCGGCTGATGCCGTCCATCTTCTTCATAAGGAACTCCATCAGTTCCGCCGGTTCATTGACCGGATAGATTGTATATTTGGCTGCGGCACGCGGGATAGGGCGTCGGCCGTTGTTGCCAGAGTTGTTTCTTGCCACTTTGTTGCGTCAGTTAAAAGTTAGAAGATAGGGGAGAGTGTTTAGCGTCTTTCCAGTTGCACGACATTTTCCACGTGATGCGTGTGAGGGAACATGTCGACAGGCTGTACGGCAGTCACCTTGTACTTGCCGTCGAGCAGCTGGAGGTCGCGTGCCTGTGTGGCCGGGTTGCAGCTCACGTAGACGATGCGTTTCGGCTCGGCAGCCAGAATCACGTCGATTACGTCATTGTGCATACCAGCGCGGGGAGGGTCGGTGATGATGACATCCGGACGTCCGTGCTCCGCAATGAAGTCGTTGGTAAGGATGTCCTTCATGTCGCCCGCATAGAACAGCGTGTTGTCGATACCGTTCAGGGCCGAGTTCACCTTGGCATCCTCGATGGCTTCGGGCACATATTCGATGCCCACCACCTTGCGTGCCTGGCGTGCCACGAAGTTGGCGATGGTACCCGTACCCGTGTAGAGGTCGTACACCAGCTCGTTGCCCGTAAGTCCGGCAAACTCGCGTGCCACCTTATATAAATTATAGGCCTGTTCAGAGTTCGTCTGGTAGAACGATTTCGGTCCCACCTTGAAGCGCAGTCCCTCCATCTCCTCGAAGATGTGGTCGTTGCCCTTGAACACCTCCACGTCGAGGTCGCCGATGGTATCGTTGCACTTGTTGTTGATGACATACATCAGCGAAGTAATCTGCGGGAAGCTGTCGGCCATGAACTGCAGAATCTCTTCCATCTTGCGGCGGCCTTCGTCGTCGGTCACCTTGCACTGCAGCACCACCATCAGTTCGCCCGTAGACGAGGTACGGATCATGATGTTACGAAGAAGGCCTTCCTGCGTGCGCAAGTCGAAGAACGGGAAGTTGTGCGCGTAGGCATAGTCGCGTACGGCATTGCGAATTTGGTTGGAAATGTCGTCCTGCAACCAGCACTTGTCGATGGCCAGCACCTTGTCGAACGCCCCCGGAATATGGAATCCCACGGCATTCATCTGGTCGTATTTCACATCCTGCTTCACCTCCTCTTCCGTAAGCCAGCGCTTATTGGAGAATGTAAACTCCAGCTTGTTACGGTAAAAGCGGGTCTTTTCCGAGCCTAAGATAGGACGGAATTCCGGCAGTTCCACCTTCCCGATGCGGGTGAGGTTGTCGAACACTTGTTTCTGCTTGTACTTGAGCTGTTCCTCGTAAGAAAGACATTGCCATTTGCATCCTCCGCACACTCCGAAGTGACTGCAGAACGGCTCCGTGCGCAGGGGTGATTTCTCATGGAACTTTACCGCCACCGCTTCGGCGTAATGGTTCTTCTTGCGCTTCACCTGTAAATCGACTACGTCGCCCGGCACTACATACGGGACAAATATTACCAACTCGTTCACTTTAGCCACGGCTTTTCCTTCTGCGGCTACGTCTGTTATCGTTACCTTCTCCAGTAAAGGCAGTTCTTTTTTCTTTCTTGCCACGTTCTTTTCAATAAAACCAATTTGGGAGCAAATTTATACATTTTTCCTGACATTCTTCCATGTTTTTCGAAGAAGTTCATTTTGCAAACTCAATGTTGCAAAATATGTCGAAAAATATCTTCACAAAATTTGGGATTCAATAAAATATATATAGATTTGCCAGCGGTTGACCAACGAAAAACATTATTGAACCTTATCAAATATAAGAAAACATGGAAAAGAAAAGAGTCTATACTTTTGGAAACGGACAAGCTGAAGGAAAAGCTGACATGAGAAATCTTCTGGGTGGCAAGGGCGCAAACCTGGCCGAGATGAACCTGATAGGGGTGCCTGTACCTCCCGGATTCACCATAACAACCGAAGTCTGCAACGAATATTTTGAAAAAGGAAAAGAAGCAGTGGTTGCGCTGCTGAAAGACGACGTGGAAAAATCCATCAAGGGAGTAGAAGCCCTGATGAAGTCGAAGTTCGGCGATGTGGAAAATCCGTTGCTCGTTTCCGTACGTTCGGGTGCCAGAGCGTCCATGCCGGGGATGATGGACACCATTCTGAACCTGGGTCTGAACGATGAAGTAGTAGAAGGACTGGCTCGCAAGACTAACAACCCTCGCTTTGCGTGGGACTCTTACCGCCGCTTCGTACAGATGTACGGCGACGTGGTGCTGGGCATGAAACCCGTGAACAAGGAAGACATCGACCCGTTTGAAGCCATCATTGAAGAAGTGAAGAAAGCCAAGGGCGTACGTCTGGACAACGAACTCGACGTGGACGACCTGAAGACACTGGTAGTTCGCTTCAAGGAAGCTGTGAAGAAACAGACCGGACAGGAATTCCCGTCATGCGCTTACGAACAGTTGTGGGGTGCCATCTGTGCCGTATTCGATTCATGGATGAACGAACGCGCCATCCTTTACCGTAAGATGGAAGGTATTCCGGCAGAGTGGGGAACAGCCGTAAACGTACAGGCCATGGTATTCGGTAACATGGGTGAGACTTCGGCTACGGGTGTATGCTTCTCACGTGACGCCGCTACCGGTGAAGACCTGTTCAACGGTGAATACCTGATTAATGCGCAGGGTGAAGACGTAGTAGCCGGTATCCGTACTCCGCAGCAGATTACCAAGATCGGTTCTCAGCGCTGGGCCGAACTGCAGGGTATCTCCGAAGCGGAACGTGTGGCCAAATATCCTTCTATGGAAGAAGCCATGCCGGAAATCTACAAGGAACTCGATGAACTCCAGACTAAACTGGAAAATCACTACCACGATATGCAGGACATGGAATTTACCGTGCAGGAAGGCAAACTCTGGTTCCTCCAGACCCGTAACGGTAAGCGTACAGGTGCCGCTATGGTGCGCATCGCCATGGAAATGCTGCATCAGGGCATGATTGACGAAAAGACCGCTTTGATGCGCTGCGAACCTAATAAGCTGGACGAGCTGTTGCATCCGGTATTCGACAAGGAAGAACTGGGACGTGCCCGCGTGCTGACACGTGGTTTGCCGGCTTCTCCGGGTGCTGCCTGCGGACGTATCGTCTTCTTCGCCGAAGATGCTGCTGAATGGCATACCAACGGCCATCGCGTGGTACTGGTTCGTATTGAAACTTCTCCGGAAGACCTGGCTGGTATGCAGGCTGCCGAAGGTATCCTGACCGCCCGTGGAGGTATGACCTCGCACGCAGCCGTAGTAGCCCGCGGAATGGGTAAGTGCTGTGTATCAGGAGCCGGAGCCATCAACGTAGACTACAAGACCCGTACGGTGGAAATTGACGGAGTCGTACTGAAAGAAGGTGACTACATCTCCATCAATGGAACCAACGGATATGTATATGCCGGAGAAATTCCGACTCAGCCGGCCAAACTGTCGGGCAACTTTGCCGAACTGATGGAACTCTGCGACAAATATGCCCGCCTGAAAGTTCGCACCAATGCCGACACGCCGCGCAACGCACAGGATGCCCGTGGATTCGGTGCCGTAGGTATCGGTCTGTGCCGTACGGAACACATGTTCTTCGACGACGAAAAGATTGTGGCTATGCGTGAAATGATTCTGGCCAAGGACGTGGAAGGCCGCAAGAAAGCCCTCGACAAACTGTTGCCTTACCAGAAAGCCGACTTCAAGGAAATCTTCAAGACCATGGACGGACTGCCTGTCAACGTACGTCTGCTCGACCCGCCGTTGCATGAATTCGTACCGCACGATTTGAAAGGTCAGGAAGAAATGGCACAGGCCATGGGTGTGACCGTAGAATACATCCGCCAGCGCGTGGAAAGTCTGTGCGAACACAACCCGATGCTGGGTCACCGTGGTTGCCGTCTGGGAAATACGTATCCGGAAATTACTGAAATGCAGACTCGCGCCATCCTGGGTGCTGCCTGCGAACTGAAGAAGGAAGGTTACAACCCGCATCCTGAAATCATGGTGCCGCTGATTGGTATCTTGTATGAATTCGAAGCACAGGAAAAGGTGATCCGTGAAACTGCTGCCAAACTGTTCAAGGAAGAAGGCGTGGAAATTCCGTTCAAGGTGGGAACGATGATTGAAGTGCCGCGTGCTGCCCTGACTGCCGACCGCATCGCTTCACATGCCGAATACTTCTCATTCGGTACAAACGACCTGACTCAGATGACCTTCGGTTACTCTCGCGACGATATCG
>ERZ773210.507-NODE-507-length-45786-cov-10.859570_pt1 | contig 45786 bp, 37 predicted proteins | sample MGYA00580528_ERZ773210 | MGnify/ENA primary metagenome ERZ773210 (study PRJEB29015, sample SAMEA2737769) | human gut metagenome | biome: human gut; feature: human-associated habitat; material: faeces | place: China | collected 2012 ...
TTGGGAGAAAGGAGAATAATCCATTACCCTCAAAAGAGGATAATTGGATTATACGAGATTTAATGAACATAAATGATGAAAAATTGTTTTCTTTAGAAACAAAAATTGAAGAGGTACGGCGAAGAAAATTAGCTGATTATAAGCAAAAAGATTTTTCCTATATAGATACAGATAACAATTTGGATAAATTAAAGATTTATAATAATAACATAATAGAAGCAAGAAGAGGCTGCGGGAAAACATCTATAATATTAAAGGCATTAGAAGAAACAAAAGAACTTTCTGTACAATGTGATTGTCAGATATATAGAAACAAGGAAAAAGATATTGTTGTCTTGGATATTTTGAGGGAACTGGTTGTAGGGGTAAAGGAATCAATACAGACAGAAGAAACGTTAGAATTTGTAAGTGAATATGAAAACAAAACTAAAGGATTTCTTGGCTTTTTGAGAAAAAAATTCAAAAAAATAAGCCCAGAAGAAATTAGAAAATATGAAAATATTGATTGCTTTTTAGAGTGGGTGAATGAAATCGAAAGTATTATTAAAAAGACAAAAGAATTGCCAGCGGAGTATAAGTGGCAACTGACCCGTAAGAATAGCGCTTCAAAAAAAATTGTTGAAAGAAATAGCGAAAAGAGAAAAAATGAAAATAGTATATCAGGAACGGGGCGGGTTGCTTTAAAATATAAAGATTTAAGTATGCAAATTAATTGTACAACTTCTCTTTTAGATGAAATGCTTAGTGAATATTTAAATGAGAAGAATTCTGTTAATGAGATGTTTCAGCAAGAAGAACATGTACAGTCAATAACACGAGTTGGAAAGGTAGATGAATTAAAAGGAATAATTATAGATTTTTTAAAAGCATATAAAGAGCAATATAAAAGAGGAATAATAATATATTTGGATGATTTCTATCAAATCAATAAAGAATCGCATCCTTACATAATTCAATATTTGCATGATTTATATAAGCTGACGCCGAGTAATACATTTTGTTTTAAGGTTGTAACATTACCATCTTCACTGAAAATAAATTATGATAATGAAGTTACATTTTCAATTAAGGATGATTTTTCAAGTATATATTTGGATTATGATTTATCAAATTTAGACAAGGTGCAGGATCATTTAATTGATATTCTTATCGCATTGGAGCCAAAATTACAATTAAGGAAGAATGATATAGAGTCACTATTCACTAATGATGATGCGTTAAAGTTTTTGGTTATTGCTACGGGGGGAATCCCAAGAGATTTTATGACATCATTCTGTGAGGCTATCCGTGTTAGTAGGAGATTGCAAAGGGATAGAATAGGAAAAGATCAAATATATGAGGTTATTAAAAACCTAAAATCTGATAAAGATAACAATATAGAAATTGATTCGGAGCTTTCAATGGATAAAATAGAGAATGCGATAGAAATTATAAATAGAGAGATAATAGGCAGTATGAAAACGAATGTTATTTTATATCCTATTGATAAGGCTGAGCAGCATGAAGTGATACTGAAAAACTTAATAAATCTAAGGTATCTTCATTTGATAAAAAGCAAAATGACTTCTGAAAAAACAAAGCAAGAATGTCGGGCTTATTTAGTAGATATGACGTTTTATGCATGTTCAAGGATACCAAGTAGTTTTGATTTTTGCAGGTTTTGGGAAAAGGACAATGCATCAAGACTGAATAATCTCCGTCGTGCTCCTATTTGGAGTTTCTCTGATGAATGTGTTGAGAAGATTATGAATTAAAGAAGGATGGGCAAGCATTTTATGCTTGCCTTTTTTATATCTATAACTTACAATGTTGTTATAAATCAAAGATAGGAGAAATGTCAACATGGAAAAACATACCAACGACCTCACGCTTACTCAGGAAATTGCCGGCTACTGTCGTATCTCTGTTGATGAAGAGTTAGACAGGGATAATACCTCCATCGAAAATCAGAAGAAGATTATCGAAGAGTTTGTAAAAGCTAAGTTTCCCAAGTGTAAGCTTTCTATATATGAAGACCGAGACCGTTCCGGGTATACCTTTGAACAGCGTGAAGGCTATCAGAAGCTTCGTAAGAAGCTAATGAATGGTGATATCAGTGTACTTATTGTAAAGGACTTCAGCCGATTTTCCCGTCGAAACAGCAAGGGGCTCGTGGAATTAGAAGACCTGCGGGATGCCGGAGTGCGCATTATTTCCATTGGTGATGCCATTGATTACCCGACTTATGATGACTGGACAGCGATACAGTTTCGCTTTCTGATAAATGAAATGCCGGTAACGGATACCAGCAAAAAGGTGCGAAGTGTAATCAGCCGAAGACAGGCAGACGGCGAATGGATTTGCTCAGTGCCATATGGTTATGTTATCTCAAACATGAAAAAACAGGAGATATCAGTGGTAATGGATGAGGCAGAAGTAGTTCGTAAGGTTTTCGAACTATATAACGATGGCTGGGGTTACAAAAGAATCGCAAACTATCTCACGGATAAAAAGATACCGACGCCTCGTATGAAGGAAATTCAGCGAGCGGAAGAACGGGGGGATGAGTGTAAATTAAAGGCAAAACCGGAATGGAGTATTGTGACGATTCAGGGAATCCTCTCGAATGATTTCTATATTGGAACTCTTCGTCAGCATAAATATACTCGCAAGAAGATTCACGGAGCAGATACGAAGGTGGATGAATCAGAACATTTTGTATTTGAAAATCATCATGAAGCAATTATTGATTATAAAACATGGGCGTACACACAGGAGCAGTTGAAGAAGAGAACTACTACGCATTATCGTGGCGTGAAGAAATACGATAATGTATATTCCGGTTTTCTGTTTTGTGGGGATTGCGGTTCGCCGATGTTTTCTATGAGCAGAAGCGACATTGCACCGGCATATACCTGCGGCACTTACCATAAAAGAGGTTTGAAGGGGTGTAGTTCCCATCATATCAGAGTGGATTTCCTTGATAGGATCCTGAAGGAGTATGTGAAGAAGGTAAGAGATAACTCGCAGGATATGATAAAGGAATTGGAAACTTCCATTAAGAAAGAATCCACAGAGGTTAAGGAAAGTGAGAATACATTTTCACTTTTGGAAAACCAACTATCTGATGCCAAGGATGAGCTGAAGGCTGTGAAGAAGCGAAAGATTAAAGAAATTGCCAAGGCTGATGAAGACGCAGTTGCAATTATTGAAGAGACCTATGCAGAGATTGAGGATGAACTGATTAATAGAATCAAAGGACTTCAGAACCAGATGAACCTGAGCGTGGATAAGCGAAATGATATTATTCGAATCAACAGACTGGCGAAGACGGCCATTGATATTTTCAATGATATTCTGAATAAGAAGAGCTTAGATAAAAAAGACTTGGAGTTGATTATTGATAAGATAATCGTTTTTGAGGATAGAATTCATGTGAAGTTGAAAGCAGATATTGATAATCTCCTAAAAGTTGGCGTTGTAACTACTTTCTACTATCAGCAGGTAGAGGGCAGGGAACAATTGCTAAGTGTTGCTGAAGAAATGAACTATGGTACATCTGTAAATTTTAATCAAGACAGTAAAGTTATATCAAATAAAATGGAGTCACCTGATACACATAATAATTCAACCAAGTCGTGTGTAGGTGACCTTCTAACCACTACCGTTCCGCTAAAAACCCGCAACAAACCGGAACGACTCTTTACTGTCAATGTTATCAGTAGTGGTGCCCCTTCACAAATACTCACTTTACAAAACCCTCAATTTGTGCTATTCTGTCTCGTATGAGCGGTATTCATAGGAAACTGCATCAGGTGATAATGTGTTGTCACGGACTACGGAGGTGATGACATGAAGATAGGAATTATAGGTGCCGGAAAGGTTGGCTGTTCGATTGGAAAATATCTGAAAGAGCATGGTTTTTCGGTTGCCGGGTACTGTAGTAAATCAAAAAAAAGCGTGGAAGAGGCCGCGACTTTTACAAACACAAAAGCATATGATTCTCTGGCCGAACTAGTGGCAGAGAGCACGATTCTTTTTCTTACCACGCCGGATGGTGTGTTGAAAAGTGTGTGGAACGAACTGAAAAAAGAATCAATACAAAATAAAATAGTATGCCATTTTAGTGGCTCATTATCATCCGATTTATTTTCAAATCGAGAGGAATACGGGGTATCTGCCGCGTCCTTTCATCCTATGTATGCGTTCAGCAGCAAATTCACATCGTATGAACAATTGAATCATGTAATATTTACCGCCGAAGGGGATTCTCATGCCCTATCCGTTGTCGGAGACATTTTCCGAAAAGCGGGAAATAAAGTATGCGTCATGGAATCGGCGAAGAAAACAAGGTACCATGCATCGGCATCGATGATAAGCAATTTGATGATTGGCTTGTATGAGATGTCCATTCAGATGCTTATGGACTGTGGATTTTCGAGGGAAGATGCGGTGGAATTGACAACGCCGCTTGTGCAAAATAACATCAAAGCACTGCTTCATTCATCGCCGGAAGAAGCCTTAACCGGGCCGATTGAGAGAGGCGATACCGAAACGGTGAAAAAGCATTTATCCGTGTTGACTGAGGCAGAAAAAGAAGTTTATCTAAGACTTGGTGAAATGGTGTTAGAGATTGCCGGACGGAAAAATCCCGAGAGAGATTATCAAACGATGATTCAGTTATTAAATGATATATGCAGGAATAGGAGGACACAATAAATGAAAAACACAGTAGTAACGATTCAGCAGATGAAGGAAAAAGGGGAAAAAATTTCAATGCTGACCGCATATGATTATTCGACAGCAAAACTGGAAGACGAAGCCGGAGTAAATACAATTTTGGTTGGTGATTCCTTAGGAAATGTAATTCTTGGTTATGAGGATACGATTTCAGTGACGATGGAAGATATGATTCACCATGGAGCAGCTGTAGCAAGAGGTGCAAAAAACGCACTTGTTGTTGTGGACATGCCGTTTATGTCGTATCAGACATCCGTTTATGATGCGGTTGTCAATGCCGGACGTTTGATGAAAGAGGGACGTGCCGGTGCCGTGAAACTGGAAGGCGGAAAAGAAGTCTGTCCGCAGATTCAGGCAATTGTGGGTGCCGGAATTCCGGTCTGTGCACATCTTGGACTGACACCACAGTCGATTAACGCTTTTGGTGGATTTAAAGTTCAGGGTAAAACGGAAAAGGCAGCAAAGAAATTAATTGCGGATGCAATTGCTGTCGAAGAAGCCGGTGCATTTGCAGTTGTACTTGAGGGAATTCCAAGTAAACTTGCTAATCTTGTGACCGAGAAGTTAGATATTCCAACAATTGGAATCGGTGCCGGAAATGGATGTGACGGTCAGGTACTTGTTTATCAGGATATGCTTGGTATGTTCTCTGACTTTACACCAAAATTTGTAAAACGTTATGCAAACATTGGAGAAGTGATGAAAGAAGCATTCCAGAAATATATGGAAGAAATCCAGAGCGGCGCTTTTCCATCCAGTGAGCATGAATACAAAATAGATGATGACATTATTGAGAAGTTGTACTAGGAGGAAGAAAAAATGCAGATTGTATCAACCGTAGAAGAAGTAAGAAAACAGGTAAAGAAATGGAGAGAAGAAGGACTTTCCGTTGGTCTTGTTCCGACAATGGGTTATCTTCATGAGGGACATAAAAGTTTGATTGACAAGGCAGTTGAGCAGAATGACCGTGTCGTTGTCAGTGTTTTTGTAAATCCGATTCAGTTTGGACCAAATGAAGATTTGGCAACTTATCCGAGAGATTTGGAAAGAGATGCGGCGCTTTGTGAAAATGCCGGTGCAAATCTTATTTTCCATCCGGAACCGGAAAATATGTATGAAAGCGATTTTTGCAGTTTCATTGACATGGATGGACTTACGAAGGGATTGTGCGGTAAAACAAGACCGACACATTTCCGCGGTGTCTGCACAGTAGTTGGAAAATTATTTAACATTGTAGAGCCGGACCGCGCTTACTTTGGACAGAAGGATGCACAGCAGTTAGCAGTCATCCGCCGTATGGTAAGAGATTTGAATTTTAATCTCGAAGTCATTGGCTGCCCGATTATCCGTGAAGATGACGGTCTTGCAAAAAGTTCGAGAAACACTTATCTCTCAAAGGAGGAGAGAAAAGCCGCTGTTATTCTTCATAAAGGATTACTTCGTGGTGAGGAATTAGTGAAAGCCGGCGAAAAAAGTGCTGCCACCGTGAAACAGGCAATTACGGAAATCATTGAGTCGGAGCCACTTGCCAAAATTGATTATGTGGAAATTGTAAACTTTGATAATATTGAAACAATAGAAACGATTGACGGTTCCATTTTGGCTGCCGTAGCCGTTTATATTGGAAAAACAAGACTTATTGATAACTTTATTTACGAATCATAAGATTGGAGGATAAGCGTCATGACAATTCAGATGTTAAAAGGGAAAATACACCGTGCCAAAGTGGTTCAGGCAGAATTAAATTATGTTGGCAGTATTACGGTTGACCCGGTTTTAATGGAGGCGGCCGGCATTTACGAATATGAAAAAGTGCAGATTGTCGATGTAGAAAATGGAAGCCGTTTTGAGACTTACACGATTGCCGGGGAGCCGGGAAGTGGTATGATTTGCTTAAATGGGGCAGCTGCTAGAATGGTTCAGGTAGAAGACCACATTATTATTATGAGTTATTGCGATTTGACGCCTGAGGAAGCATTCGGCCATAAGCCAAAAGTCGTTTTCGTAGATGACAAAAACCAGATTAAACGTGTATCTTCTTATGAAAAACATGGTCAGTTGTCTGACTAAGAAGGGGGATTTTATGTTACAGGGAAAAACTATTGTGCTTGGTGTGACAGGCAGTATTGCCGCATACAAAATCGCAAATCTGACGAGTATGCTGACAAAACTTCACGCCGACGTACATGTTTTGATGACACAAAATGCAACCAATTTTATCAATCCGATTACGTTTGAGACGCTGACGAATCACAAATGTTTAGTCGATACGTTTGATAGAAACTTTAACTATAATATTGAGCATGTTTCGCTTGGCAACAAAGCGGATTTGGTTTTAGTTGCACCGGCAAGTGCGAATATTATTGCGAAAATGGCAAATGGAATTGCAGATGATATGCTCAGTACAACGCTTCTTGCGTGCCGTTGTAAAAAATTAGTGGCTCCGGCGATGAACACCAATATGTATGAGAATCCGATTACGCAGGCAAATCTTCAAAAATTGAGAGATTTCGGAATGGAGGTTATTGAACCGGCAACCGGACTTCTTGCGTGCAAAGCAGTCGGAAAGGGGAAAATGCCTTCAGAGGAAGTGCTGCTTTCTCATATTTTACAGGAAATCCAGTATGAACATGATATGGAAGGAAAACGGGTTTTAATTACAGCCGGACCGACGAGAGAGGCGATTGACCCGGTGCGTTATTTGACGAATCATTCGACCGGAAAGATGGGATATGCACTTGCTAAAACGGCAGCAAGACGCGGAGCCAAGGTTACACTGGTGAGCGGTCCGTGTGAACTGCCGGCGCCGCTTCATGTGGATGTTGTGCCGGTTGAGAGCGCAGCGGATATGTTTGAGGCAGTGAAAACACGTGCCAAAGAGCAGGATATTATCATCAAGGCAGCAGCTGTTGCCGATTATACGCCGATTACGGTAAATACAGAAAAGACGAAAAAGAAAGAGGGCGAAGCGTCGATTGCGCTGAAGCGGACAACGGATATTTTATCATGGCTCGGTGAACATAAAGAAAAAGGGCAGTTTTTGTGTGGCTTTTCCATGGAAACCGAAAATATGTTAGAAAACTCGAAAAAGAAATTAGAGAAGAAACACGCCGATATGATTGTGGCGAACAATCTGAAAGTTGCCGGTGCCGGATTTGGAACGGATACAAATGTCGTTACTTTGATTACGAAAGAGGGGGCAAAAGAGCTTCCAATCCAGACAAAGGATGAGGTTTCTTACGAGATTTTGAATGAAATTATGAATAAAATGGCTTAAAACTGCATAAGATAATAAGGACGGTATGTGATGACGAGGATACCATAAATTGACAACCACAATAAAATGTGGTATACTTGTATGCGTATGCTATATATCGTGTTTTAAGAACGGAGGGATATCTTATGGTAAGAGCCAGTGTTGGCAGTGTCCGGCGTGCCGTAGCAGAGCATGTAGGAAGTAAAGTAAAGGTTCGGAGTAATCTGGGAAGACACAAATATGATGTAACCGAAGGTGTGATTACGGAAACATATCCCTGCATCTTTCTTGTGCAGGTGAAAAACGCGGAAGAGAATAGCTACCAAACGGTATCATACAGTTACACGGATGTCATTACAAAGGACGTACAATTAACTCTGTGCTAGTAGAGGGAGAACTAATAAATGGAGAAATCCGGTTTATTAGTTCTTTTTTTGTTTCGCAGGAATATATATTGTAAGAGACAACTACGAAACAAGGAGGCCAAACGATTGAACCTGATTACAAAGCGAGTTCATATGAACCGGTGTAACGGCAGGGAAGTTAAGCAGCTTACACTTGACCGCGATTTCAATGTGCCGGATGCCAGACCGGATGCGTTACAGATAATGAAAGAACAGGGTGAGGTACAGATAGAGGAAGTTCATATGATGGAGGGAAAGGCAAGTGTAAAAGGACTTTTGCATTTCCAGATTTTATATGCATCGGATGGGGATATTCCGGTGAGTGAGATGACAGGGACAATTCCTTTTGAGGAAACTATTCCCCTGCCACAGGCAAAGGCCGAGGATGAAATTTCGGTGCAGGCGGAGATTGGCGACTTAAAAAGTGAGTTAATTAATTCCAGAAAATTAGGAATGAAAGCAATTGTTGTACTTAATGTGACGGCAGGAAGCGTTTGCGATGGTGAGGGAGCCATTGACATTGAAGGTGGAGAAGATATTTATACCAAAAAAAGAACGGCAGAAGTTTCCTATCTGGTTTTTAGTAAAAAAGATACGCTGCGGGTACGGGATGAGTGGAAAATTCCCGGAACGAAAGACGCAATGCAGCGGATTTTGTACTCGGATGTTTGCATTGGGGAACTAAACACAAGGATGGAAGAAGAAAAACTTCTTGTCGAAGGGCAGGCAAATGTTTTCGTTATTTATCTGGGCGAGGGAGAAAATCCTTCCATTAATTATTTTGAAAACACACTGCCGATTGAGGGGCATATTGACTGCCACGGCTGCAATGCGGACATGGTCGAACAGGTGACAGCCTCCATTCACAGCAGAGATTTAGGTGTGAAAGAAGATGAAGATGGCGAATTCCGTGTGCTGGAAGTCGAAGTTGTATTTGCATTTGATATGAAAGTGTACGGTCAGGAAAAAATTGACCTTCTCACGGATTTTTATTCGCTAAAAGAAAAGTGCGAACCGGTTTATGAGCCATCCTATTTTGAAAACCTGAAAATTCATAATAAAAGCAAATGCCGATTTACCGGTATGGTAACGGCGGGTGAATTTGCGCCGCTGCAAATATGGAATGTAAGCGGTTCTCTGTTTATTGACCATAAAGAACAGAAAGAAGAAGGGTTATTGGTAAGAGGGGCACTTTTGGTAAGTGTGTTATACCAGACCGGGGATGAAAGGGTTCCGCTCGCGACGGCAAAGGGTACGATTCCATTTGAGCAGTTGTTAGAGGCAAACGGTCTTACGAACAACAGCCATATCAATCTCCATGGTATGTTAGAGCAGGTAAGTGCTTCTCTCACCGGAGAAAAAGAGATTGAAATTAAGGCAGTTGCCGCGCTGGATTTACTTGTATTTGACCGGATGGAAGAACCAATTGTTTCCGGATATGAAAGTGAGGAAGTGGACTGGGATGCCTTCCGCAGTGCGCCCGGTATGGTCGGCTACGTGGTACAGGAAAAAGAAACTCTCTGGGATATTGCGAAAAAGTTTTTTACAACCGTCGAGGCAATTATGGAAGTCAACCAAAAAGAAACCGAACAGGTACAAACAGGCGATATGATTTTAATTCTAAAAGAAGTATCTTAAAAGAAAGAAGCACCCATCAGCTCGTATTGTCCGGTATGCTCTGCATCCGGCGGACGAATTGGTGAGTGCTCCTTATCATAAGATATCAAAGATATCGGGTTTTTATGCATCTGTTTCGGAAGTTGTGCCATCGCGCCATGCTTCCATTTTTTTAACGGCAGCATCAATTGTCTTCTGACAAATGTCAGGGAGTTTATCACCCCATGCTTCGGTTGCTTCATCAAATCCCTTTTTGATGGCAGCAATCAAAGTATCTGCCTTGGATGTATCTCCACCGCTCAATGCCTGAGCCATGGAAACGAGACGATCACTTGTCTGTTCAACACCCCAGTAACCATCATCAGCAATGTCTTTCTGTGCCTGTTCAATGGTAGCAGGGTCTGCCTGAATGTCTTTGAACAAATCAGCAAGTTTGGTATACTTTCCTGCCTGTTTGCCAAGAAGTTTTGTTACCAGATTCTGAAGTTGTTCATTTTTCGTTGACAATTCTTTTTTCATGGTGGCAACAACAGAAGAATAATCTTTTATCTTGTTTGATTTGTCATCTGTTTTGCTTGAAGTTTCATATACAACACCAATGTCTTTTGCATCCGCAGTGTTTGTTGCCTGGGAAACTTTTGTTTTTGCTGTTGTCTGTGGCGTCGTATAAGAACTGTTTGCACTTGTAACTCCATTTACACTCATAAGGTTCCATCCTTTCTGTGCCTGTGGCACGCTGCATTCTATGTTCTCTACTTTACATATCGGCAGATTACAGAGAATAGTTTAGTGTATTCAAAAAATTATCGGTACAAATCCGTCACAAAGACAAAACACCGGTAAGGGAGTTCACGGCATTTCTCCTTGGCAGCCATTGCTTTGTCTTTATCATCAAAAATACCGAATACCGTTGGTCCGCTTCCGCTCATTAAAGAACCCAGTGCACCATTTTGCAGCATACATTCTTTGATGGCGGCAATCTGTGGATAGGCGGGAATCGTTACGGACTCCAAAACATTTCCAATCTGGTTACTCAGTGAAAGAAGGTCGCGTTTTTTCATCGAAGCTAACATGCCATCAATATCCGGATGATTTGTGTGTTCATCGAGTACAAGATTGGTATACACCCATTTTGTGGAAACGTGGATGTTTGGTTTGGCAATTAGAATATAGCAGGAAGGCATCGCCGGAATGGTTGATAGTTTTTCACCGATTCCTTCGGAAAGAGCGGTTCCTTTTAAAATGCAGTAAGGAATATCTGCGCCCAATTTCACACCACGCTTCATCAGGTGTCGTTTGCTAAGTCCCAGTCCATATAAGTCATTGATGGCAAGCATACACGATGCGGCATCGGTACTTCCCCCTGCCATACCGGCGGCAACCGGAATCCGCTTGTCAAGTTTGATATCAAGTCCGCCCTCCAAATGGAATTCGTCCATCAGACGTTTGGCGCTTTGATAGACAAGATTATCTTCATTTACCGGAAGATAGGAAAGGTTTGTTGTCAATTTAATCCCCGGCTCTTTCGTCTTTGTGAGTGTCAGTCGGTCAAACAGGCGGATGCTCTGCATAATCATTTTTACTTCGTGGTAGCCATCTTCGCGGCGTCTAATGACATCCAGCCCAATATTAATTTTTGCCGGTGCATTTATCCAAATCGAATCCATTTCATTTCTCCCTTCTGCTTTTGTAAAGAGTGTACCATAAATTCATTTTCCTGCAAAGTGTATAAATAGAAAAGATTCGTCAATGCTATGATTAGACAATATGAAATCAGGAGGAAATAAAAATGACAGGAAAGAAAAAGTGGATTGCGATTGCGGGATTGTTTGTGGTGACGTTTGTTCTCATGTTTTTTTATGCAAGACAGATGAGACAAAACCGAATGCAGAAAGATATTGCGAAGGAAATTCTGCGGCTTCACGTGGTTGCCAACAGCGACAGCAAAAAAGACCAGGCATTGAAAATGGAAGTAAAAGAGGCGGTTGTTACATATCTGCGTGGCGTGATGCAGGACGCAGAAAGTGTGGATGAGGCGCGTATACAAATTCAGAAAAGGCTTCCGGAGATTGAAGCGGTTGCGAAGGAGAAAATGCAGCAAAAGGGCTATTCTTATGATGCGGATGCCACGCTCTCGTCCTGCTACTTTCCGGTGAAAACATATGGCGATATGATTTTTCCGGCGGGCGAGTATGAGGCACTGAAAGTAAATTTGGGAAAAAGTGCGGGAAAAAACTGGTGGTGTGTGATGTATCCGACGCTGTGTTTTGTGGACTCCACATACCAGATTGTGCCGGGAGAATCCAAGGAAAAATTAAAGAAATGTTTGACGGAAGAGGAGTACAATTCACTGCTTGATGGGGAAAATGGTATCGAAACTTCTTCTTTGTTCATAGAATGGATTAGGAATATTCTTTTTTCTTGAAAAAAAAGGGGTTCCGTGATAAAGTATAGGAGGTGTCATGTACTTTTATTAGGTATATGAAAAAGTTACCGGCAGGGTGAAATACCCGGAAAGGGGTTCCTATGAAAAAGAGGGTAGCAGTGATTTTTGGTGGACAGTCATCGGAGCATGATGTGTCCTGTGTTTCCGCAGCAAATGTAATTGACGGACTGCGGGAAGATAAATATGATATTTACCGAATTGGTATTACGAAAGAGGGCAAATGGCTTTTTGTGGAAGATACCGATTCGATTCGAGATGGTTCATGGGTAGAGGGTACGGTGACAGCAGTGATTTCGCCGGATCATGGAAAGAAAGGAATCTGGAAAGTAACGGGAAATGATGTGGAAGTGATTCCGATTGATGTGGCTTTTCCGGTTCTGCATGGTAAGTTTGGAGAAGATGGAACGATTCAGGGTCTTTTTGAACTGGCGGGAATTCCGTATGTGGGATGTGATGTTTTAGCATCCGCTGCAAGTATGGATAAGATTTCAACAAAGATTTTTGCCGACCGCATCGGTGTCCGCCAGGCAGCTTATGTGGCAGATACCGCAAGAGATTTGAGTGAAAAAGAAGAGACAATTGCAAAGGTAGAAGAGAAACTGGGATATCCGGTTTTTGTAAAGCCATCCAATGCCGGTTCTTCACAGGGTGTCAGCAAGGCACATAACAGAGAAGAGTTAGAAAAAGCGCTGGCACTTGCGAAAAAACATGACCATCGTGTATTGATTGAGGAAACGATTATCGGACGAGAAGTGGAGTGTGCAGTTTTAGGCGGACAAAATCCAAAAGCTTCGCCGGTTGGTGAGATTTTGGCGGCAGCAGAGTTTTATGATTTTGATGCCAAGTATAACAATGCGGAATCGAAGACGGTAATTGACCCGGATTTGCCGGATGAAGTGAAGGAGAAAATCCGGACAAATGCAGTAGCGGTATTTCGCGCCGTGGGCGGTTTTGGATTATCGCGTGTTGACTTCTTTGTGGAGCAGGGAACGAACGAAGTGATTTTCAATGAAATTAATACACTTCCGGGATTTACCAACATCAGTATGTATCCGATGCTTTGGAAGGCAGCAGGGTTTGAGAAAGAAGAATTGTTAGATCAGATTATTGCACTTGCATTTGAAAGATAAGGAGTCAGAACATGACAAAAGAGGTTAAACTTAGAATCTGCGGCATGCATATGCACGGCGAAGACGGCGACCGCGATGATGTGGAAGTGATTTCTGTTGGGCAGATGTGTGAGAGAGATGGATTTGCATGGATTACCTATGAGGAAGTTGTGGAAGAGGAAGAAAATGGACTTGTCTCCGTTGTGAAAAATCTGGTGAAATACAAAGACGGCCAGTTAGAGATTATCAAGCATGGTCCGGCGGAAAGCCATATGGTGTTTGTGCCAAATGAGACGACGTATTCATATTATTCGACGCCGGTCGGGGAGCTGGAGATTGCGCTTAGCACGAAATCGCTCCAGAAGATACTCACCGAGCGGGGATTTCATTTGAAGTTAGATTATGATTTGGAACTGAACCAGACATTTTTGTCTAACTGCAATGTAGATATTTTCATTGAAGAATAAAGGAGGAGTTGTGTGAGTAAATTACATTTTACGAAAATGCACGGAACCGGCAATGATTATGTTTATGTAAATTTATTTACAGAACAGGTAGACGATGCATCCAAACTGGCGGTTTTTGTGAGCGACAGACATTTTGGAATTGGCTCCGATGGCTTGATTCTGATTGCACCGTCTAAAACTGCGGACTGTCGTATGATTATGTATAATGCAGACGGCTCGGAAGGTGCGATGTGTGGAAACGGGATTCGCTGTGTCGCAAAGTATGCGTATGAGCATGGAATAGTTCATTCAGATGAGATTACGATTGAAACAAAGAGCGGCATAAAAGCATTAAAACTTACCGTGGAAAACGGATTGGTTACTTACATAACGGTAAATATGGGACAGGCGGTATTGGAACCTGCAAAGATTCCGGTATCAGCAGATGGCGATACATTTGTTGCTAGAAAACTTGTGGTTGACGGAAAAGAGTATGAAGCCACTTGTGTTTCAATGGGAAATCCACACTGTGTGATTTTTACAGAGGGAATTGATGATTTAGATTTGGAAAAAATTGGACCATCTTTTGAAAACCACGAGTTATTTCCGGACCGGATTAACACAGAGTTTGTTGAGGTAATCGATGACCACACGATAAAGATGCGGGTGTGGGAACGCGGTTCCGGGGAGACGATTTCCTGCGGAACGGGCACATGTGCATCGGTTGTAGCGGCTGTTTTGAACGGCTTTTGCAAACGGGGAGAAGAAGTTGAGGTACAGATTCGCGGGGGTAAACTATATGACACGTATTTAGCCAATGGCGAAGTACAGATGAAAGGACCGGCAACGACGGTTTTTGATGGAGAGATTGACGTATGAGATATATCAGTATTGACAGTGCACAGCCCGGAATGATTGTTGGGAAATCCATTTACAATGAACAGGGCAGTATTTTAGTGAATTACCGGGTTAAATTGACCGAACGGTTAATTTCAAGAATGCGTGATATAGGCTTGGCGGGGTTGTATATTGAAGATGAGTTATCATCAGATATTACAGTAGAAGATTTGATTAGTGATGAATTGGGTGTAAAGGCGACTAAGGCGTTGACAAAACTTGATATTGATGCCGCACTTAAGGTGGCAAGTGACATCACAGAAGAGTTAAGTTTAAATGGTGATATTAATGTCAACTTAATCAGTATGCGGACAAACTCAGATTATACTTACAAACATTCGGTAAATGTAGCAGTTTTGTCGGTGCTCACAGGTATCGGTATCGGATTAAAAAAGTCGATTCTGAAGGAACTTTCGGCAGCAGGGCTTTTGCATGATATCGGAAAACTTAATTTGCCGCTTGATTTATTGGAAAAGGCAGGTCCGCTTTCTGAGGAAGAGTATAAGACAATGAAAACGCACTCAGAGCTTGGCTATGAAAGACTCAAAGAGAACATTAACATCAGTTCCAAGACGAAAATGGGTGTTTATATGCACCATGAAAATGTAAACGGTTCCGGTTATCCACTGGGACTGCGCGGCGACCAGATTTATATGTTTGCAAAAATTATTCACATTGCGGATGTTTATGATGCGATTACAAGTGAGCGTCCTTATAAAAAAGCGCAGTCGCCAAAAGAAGCCATTGAGTTTTTGATGAACAATGCAGGAAAAATGTTCCAGCCGGAATATGTAAAGGCATTCATTACTTACATACCGGTTTATCCAAAAGGACGTAACGTGATATTGTCGGATGGTAACGTTGCGGTCGTGGTAGAGAATCGCCAGTACCATACGCTCTACCCGGTTGTGCGCCGGTTGTCCGATGGTGAAACGATTGATTTGGCAGAACAAAATGAGAATCTTAGTGAGCCACTTTCGATTTTGGATTTTGAGAGGTAATAAAAAAAGACCCGGGTTCAAAGCGGGATATTTGCGAAGCAAATATAGCTTTGAACCCGGTTTCTTTTTTTATTAGAGAAGGGGGAAGGGAGGGTATTTGAAAAGGGAGTTGACAATGTGCGAAATATGATGTATGTTATGTGCATGATAAAACATTAAAGACGGACTGGCATTGGGTAAATTATATAAAGATGCGATGCAGGTATTGCTGTCAGTGGCAGAAAATGAAACTTGAAGAATGGATTCATACAAAACGGACATAATGGGAAAGTATTGGTTTATAGAGGAGGTGGTTTTTAATGGATATAAAGCAGTTAATTGGTGAAACCACGTATTATGACAAGAAGCTTGCGCTAGAGACAAAAAGACCTAAAAGCTGGTGTAAAAGTATCAGTGCATTTGCAAATTGTTTTGGTGGCAAGCTGGTATTCGGTGTAGCAGATGATGATGAGTTGGTGGGGCTTGCTAATGCAGAAGAAGATGCAGAAAAAATTAGTGAGGCAATTAAAATATATTTAAATCCTATACCAGATGTTAAACTTTCTTTTCAAAAAGATGGAGCAAAGACGTTTATTATTGTAGAAGTAATGAAAGGACAGCAGACGCCATATTATTATGATGGAGATGGGCAGCTTGTTGTATTTATGCGCATAGGAAATGAAAGTGTTCCAGCTACACCGTCCCAGTTAAGAGAGTTAGTACTTCGTGGAAGTGGAGAAAGCTATGATAGTCTGAAATCAAGATATGATTTTAGTGATATGTCTTTTACAAAATTAAAATCGGTATATAAGAAGAGAACAGGAAATACATTTGATGATACAGATTATGAATCTTTTGGTTTGGTTGATGAAAATGGAAATCTTACCAATGCAGGTGCACTTTTGGCAGATGAATCTCCAGTGCGTCACTCTAGATTGTTTTGCACAAGATGGAATGGATTAACTAAGGCATCAGGAATAGTGGATGCACTTGATGATAAGGAATATTCAGGAAGCCTTGTAACTTTATTGCAGTCCGGAACGGAATTCATTAGAAATAATTCAAAGAAGGCATGGCGGAAGGTGGATGATGGCAGAATAGATATGCCTGATTATCCGGAGCGAGCAGTGCTTGAAGGTTTAGTAAATGCTCTGATTCATCGAAGTTATACGGATATAGGAAGTGAAGTTCATATAGATATGTTCGATGATAGAATAGAAATATATTCACCGGGAGGAATGGTAAGTGGTATATCTTTAAAAGGAAAAGATATGTTGAAGATTCCTTCAAAACGAAGGAATCCAATTTTAGCTGATATTTTCAGTCGTTTAAAATACATGGAACGTAGAGGCAGTGGTTTTAAGAAAATTTTGGCAGACTACGAGGAACAGGTAGAATTTGATGAGACGAAGATGCCAGTCTTTGAAGCAGATTATGATGATTTTACATTGACTTTGTATAATTTGAATTATGTCGCTAATTATTTGGCAGAGACTAATGGAGTTGAAGACGGCACTCAAGACGGCACTCAAGGTGGCACTCAAGAAAATATACAGACCCAAATTTTTGATATGATAAAAGAAAACGAAAAAATTTCTACATCCGATATTGCCATAAAGCTTGGTATCAGCGTAAGAACAGTAAAAAGAAGAATAAAACAAATGCCAAATGTGTCATATATTGGAAGTGGTTACAGCGGTCACTGGGAGATAGAAAAATAATAAATGGAGGTCATACTTATAAAGTATGACCTCCATAAAAATTTACCGCTCCTCTTTTTTTGAATCTATTTTTGTTTGAGCATCCGTTATATCTTCTAAATAGTTATCCATTTTTTCATCATATTCTTTGTAATTATACCCATAACTTTCTTCCATTTTATACATATTAGTAACCGTTTCATGTGTACTAGAAATTATTTTTTTTAACTCTAATATATTTTTGTTCTTGGACTTAATACGAGCTAGTTTTGCATATAAATCTTTTTCTTTTCCGACATCTTCTACACATTCATCTAATAAACTTTCAACATAACTGCTACTACTACCTTGTTGGATTAAAGAATGGGGAAGGGAGGGTTCTTGAAAAGGGAGTTGACAAAAAACAACTTCCCCCTGTTGCAAGCTTCCCTTTCCCTTATCCGCAAGCAGAAACATAGAAAAAGTAGCAAGCTATATTTGCGTTAGCAAATATCCCGCTTGCTACTTTTTCTATGTTTCTGCAATTTCTATCTTTCTGCGATATTTATCTTCCTGCCTTTTTCAATGCCTTCAATTTACTTCTTTGCCAGAATCCGAGTTTTTCTTCCGGATTGTCAAGCACGTTACGTCCTTTGACGCCCATAATGTAAATTCCGCTGATGACAACTTTTAATTCTTTCTTTACCGGGAGAACCGGGAAGATTTTTTCGTCGCACATCAAAGACATTACTTTTGGTCCGATTTTAGCTTTGACAATCGGTACTTTTGAGCCACGGAGATATTTCGGTGTGTTTTCCAAAACCATCTTTGGAAGACCGGAATCTTTTAATTTCATCCGCTTTTTGTCAATGACAAGAATGGTTGCTGTCTGGGATGCGGCCTGCATCTGTGCCTGCGATTCGTCCTGCTTCTTCTGCATTTTTTTGCCTAAGAAGTAAAGAACGACCATGACAACAACTAATACAATGGCAACAATTGCTAAAATAGTTAAAAAAATATGCATGGTTTGCGATTCCTCCACTTCATAAAAATTTCAAACTGGAACTATTCTATCATGGAATGGGAAAAAAAGAAAGGTTTAGCTGATTTTTTTTCGATTTTCCTCATACATTTCCTCAATAATTCCACGTACGTAAACGCCGAGGTGTTTTTTGGTTTCCTTATCCAGCTCTTCCGGATAAATTGGTTTTCCGTATTCAATCAGGATTTTTCCCTTTTTAATCCAAGGCAGATTATTTTCAAAAATATTTTCGGTGTTGCATAAGCAGACCGGGATAATCGGACATTTTCCCTTGGTGGCAATCTTCATACTGCCTTCTTTAAATTCAAGCAGTGTATCGGTTGCATTTCGGGTTCCCTCTGGTGCAATGTAAATGGAATAGCCGTTTTTTACGAGTGTGATGGCAGATAAAATAATCTGCAGATTCTGTTTTACATCACCACGGTCCATAAACAGACAATTTAAAAAATACATCCACTGTGCGACACAAGGCATTTTCTTAATTTCCATTTTCGAAATAAAAGCGGTCTGATTCGGAACCGTTGCGTAAGCTAAAATGATGTCATAAAAGCTGCGGTGGTTGGCGGCATACATTACCGGTGTGTCTTTCGGAATATTTTCTACGCCAATAATGGTCTTTTTGCAGCCCGAAACAAACATTACAAGATTAAACGCTCCCTTAACAATGACTTGTGCGATGTGGGCTGCCGTACGTGGGCTGATAAGCCGCACAATTGCTTCAATCAGGTACATTGGAAGGCTTAAAATCGTAATAATAACATATAAAATTAAAATAATAATGGTTCTCATACAAGTACCCCTTTTCTATTGATTTGGTGCTGGAGACGATGGTGAGGTTTCATATTCATCGGGATTCTCCACATCGACTTTCGGTGTGTTTTCATCCGCTTTTTGGTTGACACCATATAATTCCTCAAGTGTCAGCTTATTCTTTTTTAAGTAACTGGCATAGCTGACGCCGACATAGCGAATGTGCCATGGTTCGTAAGAATAGCCGGTAAGTTTTGTTTTTCCTTTCGGATAGCGGATAATATAGCCGTATTTGTGAGCATTTTTGGCGAGCCATCTGCCCTCTTTGGTAGAGCCAAAACGCTCGGTCAATAAGCAGTCTACCGAATTGGCGGAAACATCAATTGTAAGACCTGTCTGATGTTCGCTGCTGCCGGGTTTTGCGGATAAAGAATCCGTCGCTTTTTTTCCATGCAGTGCAACGTTTCTTGAGTAAATGGATTTCTGGCGTTCATACGAACGGTAGCCCGAAACACCATATAAAATAATGCCCTTTTTCTCGGCGGCACGAAACATTTTTGACAGTGCTTTGGATGCAACACGCCGCATTTTTCGTTTGTCGTCGTGTGAGTTCGAACTGAATCGAACGGAAATCTCGACCAAATCTTTTGGTACATAGGTCGATGGCAGCAGATAGTCGCGGCTTACAAGTGCCGTGTAACTGCCGGGTACTACATCTAAGGGAACCGTAACATTGTTTGTTGTAATGCTCTCAAGGTTTGAGGGAAGTAAAGGTGGCTCAGTCGGTTCCGGTTTTGTCGCAGATGGTGTTGTCACACGGGGCGTGGAAATGGAATCGGACGTTGTTTGTATGTGCGTCTGTCTCCAGTAATAAATTCCTGCCACGGTGACAAAGAATACTGCGAAAATCAAAAGTATTCGCTTCATAAGTGTCTCTATCCTCAAATAACTGAATATTATCGTGTAAGCACGAAATTTTTATCCTAATATTACGATTATACCCTTATAAAGCGTAAAAATCAATGCCCGAAAATGTTTTTAGAACAGTGAATGGTTCATTTTTTTTAGTGCTCCATATAAAAGCATACCAAGTAAATAACAGGAAATAATTTCTCCTGCGCCAACGGTTGCTATCATAAAAGGAAATGCATCTGTGGCACCATAGGCGTAACGAAGGACAAATGGCACGATAATCATATTGGAAACAATTGGCGGAATTGGCACCAGCCATGTATGGCGGCGAAGTGCATACGAGCCGAGGGCACCGATTAAGGTAGCAACGCTTCCGAAAATAATATCGAGAAGAACACACCCGGTCAGGGTATTGCTCAATAGACATCCGATGACAAGTCCCGGAATTGCTGCCGGTGTAAAGGCTGGCAGTATGGTTAATGCTTCGGAAACACGAACTTGAATAACGCCGCTTGCAAAGGCGCTGAATACATAAGTCAACACGGCATAGAGGGCAGCGATAACGGCTGCCTGACAGATAAATACTAATTTTTTGCTTTTCATTTTTTTCTCTCCTTAGTTTTGTTTAATGAGTGGATGGTTTCGAACACTCAGTCAAAGCAGACCAATTTCTTACTAGGCATTGGCTGCTTTTTCAGCCTCATAGGCTTCTCTGACTGCATGAGCCAGCTGGTCGCCGCAGGAAGTGCCTTTAAATCCACATTGGATGCCGGATAATTTGTTTGAAATTTCATCTACGGTTAATCCATCAACCAGTGCAGGAATGGCTTTCAAATTTCCATCACAGCCACCATAAAACTTTACATTTGTGATAACGTCACCATTAATTTCCAAATCAATCTGTTTGGAACAAGTACCTTTTGTATAATAGGTGTAATTCATTATCCTTCCCTCCTTTCCTTCGCTCTACATTGTAGCGAAAATATGCTTGTTTGTCAAAGGAAAAAGCGGTATAATATGTTTGGGTGATAACGTGAAAATTCCTGAACAGGTAAAATCGATTATTGAGACATTAGAAGAAAATGGTTACGAGGCATATGCCGTGGGAGGCTGTGTCCGCGACACACTTTTGGGGCGCGTACCGGATGACTGGGATATTACAACGTCTGCGAATCCGATACAGGTGAAAGCCCTTTTTTGGCGTACCATTGATACGGGAATCCAGCATGGAACCGTGACGGTTATGATTGGTGATGACGGTTATGAAGTGACAACTTACCGCATGGACGGCGAATATGAAGACCACCGTCACCCGAAAGAAGTTTTATTTACGCCCAATTTGAATGAAGATTTAAAACGCCGTGATTTTACAATTAATGCGATGGCGTATAATCCGCGTGTTGGAATCATAGATTTATATGGAGGGCGTGAAGATTTAGAAAAAAAAGTAATCCGCTGTGTCGGTGAGGCAAATGAGCGGTTTGATGAAGATGCACTCCGAATGCTGCGAGGGATTCGGTTTGCCGGACAGCTTCAGTTTGAACTGGAAGAAAAAACATTTTTGGCAATAAAGGAAAAAGCACCGACTTTGGTAAATGTGAGTGCCGAGAGAATCCGCACCGAACTTACCAAGCTTATTGTTTCAAAGGGAAGTGACAAATTGCTGCTTGCCGTAGAGACGGGATTAAGTGCATATTTTCTGCCGGAACTTGAAAAAATGCTTGCTACAACGCAGGAAAATCCACATCACTGTTTTGATGTCGGACATCATTCGCTGGCAGCCATTTCTCATATTAATGATTTGGGAGAGCAGGCGGGATTTCGCACAAAAGAGCGGGTAATGTTAGCTTATGCCGCGCTCCTTCATGATGTGGCAAAACCGGACTGCAAGCAGGTTGATGACGAAGGAATTGCCCATTTTTATAAACATCCGGAGTACGGAGCTAAGAAGGCGAGAGGAATTCTCCGCCGGTTAAAATTTGATAATGAGACCGTGGCAACGGTAACGACCTTAATTCGTTATCACGACAGACGTCATGAAAACTGCGTTTTGTCAGATGAGCCGCAGCCAAGAAAAGCAAAGCAGGCGATGCGGCGGCTGATGAATCAGGCAGGGACGGATTTAATGCCGCTTTTGTTTGTTTTACAGCAGGCGGATTTGTTGTCACAGAGTGAATATAAACAGAAGGAAAAATTGATGCGCCTAGAGGCTGCGAAGCGCTGCTATCGGGAAATATGCGAGGCGGGCGAGGCAGTCTGTGTGAAAGATTTGGCAATTGGCGGACGCGAGCTGATACAGATGGGGATGACACCGGGACCGGCAATTGGTGAAATGCTGCAACAGTTATTGGAGCATGTGTTAGCGCATCCGGAAGATAATGAGAAAGAGAAACTGCTTTTTTTAGCGAAAGAGTGGAAAAAATAAACGAAGAGGGAGTGATTCGATGTTTCATAATAGTCGAAAAACGATTGGTGTGTTTTTGGAGCGTTCTGCGAGCGAATTTCAAAATCGCCTATGTCAGGGAATTATTACCGGGGCAAAGGAAATTGGTTATAATGTTGCCGTGTTTTCCGATTATGGTAATTATGGACAGAACCACCGCTATTTTATCGGAGATCAGACATTGTGGGAACTGCCGCCTTACGAAGAGTTAGACGGTGTTGTTTTAGCGCTTGATACGATGGAGGAAATCGTCAGCAGAGAGCATGTTATTAAGAACATAAGAGAGCGCTGCCATTGTCCGATTGTCAGTATCCGCGAGCTTTTGGTCGGAGCAAATAATCTGCTTGTGGATAATAGCAGCTGTATGGAAGGGCTGATTGATCATTTTGTCAAAGAACATGGGATGAAAAAACTGTGTTTTATGACAGGACCAAAAGACCACTGGGATGCACAGGAGAGGCTTCTTTGTTTTAAACGTAAAATGGATGAATATGGACTTTCCTATGGTGAGCATCAGATTTTTTATGGAGATTTTTGGAAAAATAAAGGTAAAGAGGCATGTGACTGGTTTTTAGCAGAGGGTGAGCCGCAGCCGGAGGGAATTATCTGCGCCAATGATTATATGGCGACAGCCGTTGCCAGTGAACTTATTCGGCGTGGGTATAGGATTCCTCAGGATATTGCGGTGAGTGGATACGATGGTATGCGAAGTACACTTTCCTTTACCCCATGTATTACGACGGCGACAGTTCCGTTTTTTGAAATGGGCAGGCGGGCAGTACAAATTATTGATAAAAAGCAGGATTGCCCGGAAAAAGTGGAGAATGTGTTTTTTGACGCTGTTTTGCAGCCGAGGGAATCATGTGGCTGTATGGCAAGTGAGGGACAGGAGGTCATGACCATCCGCCAGCGTATGTATGAGACTGAAAACATTGGCCAGAACCGTGAAATGCAGTTTCATTTTATGTCGATTCATATGAGTGAATGTCATACGATTGATGAAGTCGGACAGAAAATCGGACGTTATATTTATAATATTGAAGGCTTTAAAGATTACTGCATGTGTTTGTGTGAGGGCTGGCTGGAAAAAAAAGAGTTCAAAGGCTTTACTGATAAAATGGAAATGCCAATTGCTATTCGTAATCGGGAAAATATCAGCCCGACCAGAGAACGTTTTGACCGCAGAGAACTGATTCCTAAATGCATGAGCAGCGAAGAGCCGCAGATGTGGTTTTTGGCATCGCTTCATTTTCAGGATTTATGTTTTGGCTATGAGGCGCTGCAATTTATAGATGCCGAAACGACGGGACGGCTGTATATGTATTGGAACATTATTATCGGCAATCTTCTTCAGGACATTATGACATATCAGAAAATGCAGAAACTTGTTGTAAAACTGGAAGAAATGTATGACCGCGATGCGCTGACCGGGATGTACAACCGACGCGGTTTTGAGAACCGCGGGAATCCGATGTTCGAGCAGGCAAAAGAGGAGGGAAAGCAGATTTTCCTTGCGATTATCGATATGGATGGCATGAAACAGATTAACGACAATTATGGCCACATCGAAGGCGATTATGCGTTGAAAAAAGTGCGCGAAGCGATTCATCATGCATGTCCGGATGCGGTGATTCAGGCACGCACCGGTGGTGATGAATTTGAAATTATTGCCGAAGATATTGCAGAAGATGAGGGCGTTCATTATCTGGAAGAATTGGTTGCTTATCTGGATGCGTTCAATGAGAGTGGCGGTAAAGAATATGATATTCACGCCAGTTATGGGTATGCCTGCCGCGTTCCTTCGCAGCAGGATACCATGGAAATTTTCATTAAAGAAAGTGATGAAATCATGTATCGGAATAAAGTAATTAATAAAATTAACCGTGGCGAGGCGTTACGATAACTCGTCAGCAAATGGGGCGATACTTCTTTTGAGTACGCCCTTTAATTGTGCAATCATCGTGCCATAGTTGACAATTGGGACATTCTGGTCTTTTGCTTCAGCGATGCGAAATGCCATTTCCCGCTTGCTTAAGGTGCATCCGCCACAGTGGACAATCAGCCGGTACGGACTCAAATTTTCCGGAAATCCACCGCCGCTTGATGTGGCAAAGTTTAATTTTTTACCGGTGTACTCGGAAATCCAGCGTGGCAGTTTTACCGTTCCAATGTCATCGCACTGTCTGTGATGTGTACATCCCTCTGCCATCAGAATTGTGTCGCCATCTTTTAATTTGTCAAGCATTTTTACTCCTTCAATCTGTGTCTGTAAATCTCCCTTATAACGGGAAAAAAGAATCGAGAAAGAAGTAAGCGGAATGTTTTTTGGCGTGTCTTTTGATACACTTGCAAATGCTTGGGAGTCCGTAATGACAAGTTTTGGCGGCTGGCCCAGCTTTTTCAAAGTGTCTGCAAGTTCGGTATCCCGGCATACAATAGCGGTCGCTCCGGATTCCAGCACATCTCGAATTACCTGCTGCTGCGGCAGAATCAGACGTCCCTTTGGTGCCGCAGAGTCAATCGGAACGACAAGAACGACAAAATCGAGTGGGGAGAGCAAATCACCAACGATTTTTCCGGTCTGGTCATCTGTCGGCAGTTTTGTCGTCATAAGTTCTTTCAATTCATGAATGTGATACCCTGTTTTGGAACTAACACATAAATCTCCATATGCCTGAATTGCTGCTTCATTTCCAGCCCATAAATCCTGTTTGTTCAACACAACAATTGAAGGAATATTTTTCTTTTTCGTCAGGGCAAGAATCTGGTGCTCAAAAGAAAAATCTTTTGCTGCCTCGTTTCCATCGGCAACAATTAACGCCAGGTCCGTTTTATTTAAAACGCTTCGCGCCTTTTTGATGCGCTCTTCGCCCAACACGCCTTCATCGTCAAGTCCCGGTGTGTCGATTAGCATAACCGGACCAAGCGGTAAAATTTCCATTGCCTTGTAAACCGGGTCAGTTGTGGTTCCCAGTACATCGGATACAATGGCTAAGTCCTGTCCGGTTATGGCGTTAATGAGACTTGATTTTCCGGCATTTCGCCGTCCAAATAAAGCAATGTGGATTCGTTCTCCCTTTGGTGTTGTGTTCATTGACATAATCTGTCATCCTTTCTTAAAAAGGCGGTATCTTGTAAGATAACCGCCTTTGGTCTGCTATAATAACTGTTTATTATTTGTAAAGAGTGATGCTTCCGATAATCGGAAGTTTCTTTGGCTCGCCGGAGCAGGCATTTACAATGCCGACAATAGCAAATGCTAAACAAACCAATCCAATCAGTCCGGTTATAAGTGTTCCCACAAAGGATAAGATTCCAAAGCTTGTAACAGAGATTACAAAGGAAATACCATTGCCGATTATGTTAAGTGCTACACTGAAAATAAAAAGCACAATTCCCTGATTTGTATGGAATCTTGCGTATTGTGAATCTTTTGCTGCAAGTAGCGGAATCAGGAAAAGAATTCCGAAATAAGCTAAAATCCCCATAACTTTGTTATTTTGTACATCCTCTGAATTAAAAACAATGTTTTCTTCGTTCATTCGATAAACTCCTTTCGTTTCTGTTTTAGCAGAAATTGGTTTCGCATGGTACTATCATAGCTTATGTGGGGGGGATTTTCAAGGGGTGTTATTTTTTTTGTTTTCCGTAATTCAGTAGAAAAACTTTGCGTCTCGTGGGCGCTCTCGCTCGTTGAGTGCGTAGCGGTATGGGCACTGAAACTACCAGTGCCACATACCGACGTACTCAAAACCCACTTGTCACAAAGCTTTTCTACTGAATTACGGAAAACAAAAAAATAACGCATCATATGGGGAAGGCAAGGTTGGAGCCAATTAAATTATTGAACCTGAAACATTCCCTTGTTTATCATATCGTAAATACTCATTGACAATGAATCTTGTTCGTACCATCCGTCACCCATAATACATGCCTTACAGCTATCCATCGCCGGAATGACCATTCCGACGGTTCCATCTGCTCTCGTCAGGTACATGACATATGTAAATGGACAGGCTGACATTCCATATCCCTTTTTTGCATTTGCATAACCGTTTTGAATATCAGCAAGCACTTCCTTGTCTTCACATACATAATGCTTTCCTTCGTAATTGATTTCAGCTCGCATAATGTCACATATGTCCGAACTATTGAAGTACGATGCATTTTTAAAATTGTCTTCGACAAATAGCGGAAATACTAAATTATAATTTGTTTCCGAATCATAACATACATATCCTAGCTCTGCTAATGGTGAACGATAATTATTTACGATACAGTATGATTTTTTCTTACCTGTACTTGTTGTAAAAAAACATTCTTCATTGGTTATGCCCTTATACAAGTCGTTCTCGTCAACATCATATTTTTTCTGTACAAAAGTATTATCATCAACAGAGTATTCATACATATTTTCTTTATTCGACATAACATGCAGATATACTTTGCTTCCATCTTTTTTGACCATTATTTCGCACGCATCATCCCCCTGCGTCTTGTTGCAGCCTATTGGTTTCAAATCAACACTCTGTATAAATTTATGATTCTGCGTATCGTAAACAAATAGGCCATAATAATCGGCAAAAATAATTTTCCCTTCGTCTGCGTAATATAGTTTTGTTCCATCTGCACCTGGATAATCGGCAAGGTTTATCGTAGGTTTCTGCCCCACAATTTCATTTGATTTTGTACTTTCAATATCCGAAGTTTTCTTCTGCTGCTCTGTGTTTTCTGCTGCTGTCGAGTTATCATTTCTTGTTCCGAAACATACCACAATGATGCCACAAATAATTATAAGAAGGACTACAAGACCTATTTTTGCTTTTTTATATGTCATAACTTTTTTCACCCTTTCTTTTACTTCTATCTCACCGAATCCAAGTGGAATAAAAATAATTTTTCTGCTATCCGAACTACATTCTAATAAAGTCTGACAGTAATTCGCTCTCCACAAGGAATCCCGTCTGCTGATTACTTTTTCATCACATGCAAATTCAACATCTTTGCAGAATAGATAATATGCAATCCAGCAAAATGGATTAAACCAATAAACACTAAGCAGAAAAAATCCCAGTGTTTTCCATATATGGTCACCTCTTTTTATGTGCATATTCTCATGTGCTAATATGTACTCATAGTTCTCTTTCTTGATACCTGACGGAAGAAATATATGCGGTTTTATTATTCCTAATAAAAATGGACTATCGATTTCATCGCAGATACTAGTTCTCTTTTCGATGAGAACTGACTGGGAAGTTGCCTTATGTATCATAATGTATGAAACAAGCATATATATGAGCAGTATCATAATTCCTGCCAGCCAAATATAAATACATATATCATAATAGTTCCATTTCGTTGAAGATGCCGATGATGAATCTGTATTTTCCAAGAAATTATTTACTCTCTCGTCTACAATGCGCAATCCCATTTTTACTATAACAGGTGCGTTCTCCTTCCCGCTGTATTCTATTGTCTTATCGCTTGGAAGCATTCCAAATGAACTATGAATATCATAGGGAAGTAATAATTTTACCGCAACCAATCCCCACAATAGCGGATATATAAACTTTGGCATTTTCTTCATAAAAGTACGAATGAGAACAATAACCAAAATCATAATACTTACAACCCATGCATTATCAAGAATCGTAGCAAATAGCTCTCTCATACCTAACCCTCCCTGATTTTGTCAATCATCTTCTGAATCTCGCCAATATCTTTTGGTGATAGTTTATTTCTACTTGTAAATGCCGCTAAAAATGAAGGTATTGACCCCTTATAGTTTTCATTTACAAATTTCTCACTCTTAGCAAAATAGAATGCATCTTTGGAAATTGTCGATGTTACTGTTCCGTTGATATTCTGAAAAATTCCTTTCTCGCATAATTTTTTTAGAACTGTGTAGGTAGTTGATTTCTTCCATCCCAGTTCTTTCTCACAAATTTTGGTCAATTCGCCTGATAATATCGGTTCTTTCTCCCATATTATGTCAGCAAACTTTGCCTGAACTTCACCTAATTCAATATCCATTGTATATCCACCTTTCTTTTGGTCTATTCTGAATAGATTGTAATTAGTTTATCCTAGATAGACCACATTGTCAAGAATTTTATTTTTAGCGGTTGTGTAGAGAAAAATAAAAAGAGTTGTCGCAGAACCAATAAACAGATTTAGAATGGTTGACTGGCGACAAAGATTGACGACAGTTTCTTCGGTTTCCGTAATCTAGGAGAAGGGCTTTGTGACGAGTGGGTTTTGAGTGCGTCGGTATGTGTTGCAAGAAGTCCGGTGGACTTCTGTTATGCAACGACCGAAGCGGAGCGGAGACCACTGGTAGTTTCAGTGCCCATACCGCTACGCACTCAACGAGCGGGAGCGCCCACGAGGCGCAAAGCCCTTCTCCTAGATTACGGAAACCGAAAAAAGTACCATCCCCCCCTTGTGAACCCCCCTCTTTTATGCTACAATAAATATATCAATAAAAGGAGGGGAATCATGGAACAGTTTTTGACGGATGATGATCTCCTTGGACTGTTAGAGGAACTCGATCAGGAGGACGCTGAGATTGAAGAATTAGAATTTGAGATGGAGATGGAAGCCTCTAACCGCAGATACGAGGAGATTATTCAGAAACACCGTATGGTTTAAAGAAGCACTTTCGATTATGAGAGTGCTTCTTTTTCGGCACAGATCAATCGTGTATTCATAAAATTTCTAAGAGTTTGTTTTGGGGAAAGAAAAAAGGAGGTTTTCTGATGATACGAGAGGCAAAGACTGAAAACGGATGGGTGCGCGGAATTGAAGCAGCGGATCCTAGAATTACTGTATTTAAGGGAATCCCATTTGCAGCACCACCAATTGGAGAAAATCGCTGGCGTGCACCGCAGTCGGCAGCTGACTGGGAGGGAGTCAGAGATGCATCTCGATTTGCACCGATTTCCATGCAGAGCATACCGGGACTTGGAACAGACGTGTATTGCAAAGAGTGGCATGTAGATCCGGAGATTCCTATGGACGAAGACTGTTTGTACCTGAATGTGTGGACAAGTGCAAAGACTGTAGATGAAAAACAGCCGGTTTTAGTATGGTATTTTGGCGGCGGGCTGCAGTGGGGTTATCCATCCGAAATGGAATTTGATGGAGAGCGGCTTGCTAAAAGAGGTGTCGTTGTTGTGACAGTAAATTACCGTATCAACTGTTTTGGATTTCTTGCTCATAAAGATTTGACCAAAGAGGCACCGGAAGCACCGACAAACTTTGGAAATCTTGACCAGCAGGCAGGGCTTCGCTGGGTTGTACGAAATATTGCGTCATTTGGCGGCGACCCGGAACAGATTACCATTGCCGGACAGTCGGCGGGGGCAGGGAGCGTACTGACTCAGATGACCTGTCCGGATAACTTTGGTTTGTTTCAGCGTGCAGTGATTATGAGCGGTATGATTCGAAGCCCATATGCTGAAGAGGGAATGGGAATTCCGCCATCGTTAGATGAGGCAGAGAAACTTGGTGAGAAATTTTTCGATTATCTTGGTGTGAAGACTCTGGCAGAGGCCAGGCAGCTGGATGCAAAATATATTCGTGATTGTTATGATAAATTTATGTATGAAAATGAAATTATGGTAACGTCAAGGGATAATAATATTTGTATCGGCGATCCGATTCGTTTGTTTGCGCAAGGGAAATATGCCGGTGTGCCTGTTCTTGCCGGAAATACGGAAGATGAGTTTCCATTTGTGATTGATGCGCAGAATGAAGAAGAACTTGAGAAGAAGGCAAGTGCTTGGTTTTGCAAAAAAGCGGAAGAGTTTCTTGCAATACCACAAGTGCATGAGCAAACGAAAGATGGTTATGCGCCCGTTAGCGGTATGGAACTTATGACAAAGGCCGCATTTCTTCTAAATGAAAAAAGTGTGAAGCCTGCAAACTGTTATTATTATCGTTTTGCACCGGATATACCGGGAGAGGATCATCCGGGAACATTTCATTCCGTTGATTTGTGGTTTTTCTTTGAAACACTTGCCAAATGCTGGCGGCCATTTGTTGGCAGGCATTATGATTTAGCCAGACAAATGTGTAATTATTGGGCGAATTTTATCAAATACGGTGATCCAAATGGAACAGATGATGACGGAAAGGTTCTTCCAAAATGGAATCCGTATCAGGAAAATGACCGGGCAGAAATGGTGTTTACTGCACAAGGTGCAAAATCCGGAAATGAAAAAAATTCAAAGCTGATGGAGTTCCTTCTTAGTGACAGAATAGAACGAATGAAATAAAAAAGGCTGTCTGCTCTGACGATTGTTATATCGCAGAACAGGCAGTCTTTTTTTTGGCATAAGCCACTTGATAAAATTTGAGTTTGAGAAACCTGTTTGCTATTATCGATGTTCAATATGATAAGCCCATGCTGTGATTGGACCGATAACAGCAATGCAAATAATTGTTTTAATTGCAAATATCATGGTTACGTCCTCCTTTCCCGACTTCTATGAAATCAGAAAAGGACCTGACGGTAGGTTTCTCCGTTTTGATTATGTATGTATCGTATCAAAAAATTTCTTAGATGATGGTCTTTTCTCTGCCGCCTGAGTCTTTGCAGAAAAACGAACTGCCAAAGGGCGAAACAAAGACCTAAAACGGAAAACCAAAGTTCCGGAATCGGCAGCCGGAAAGGAATCCGGTTTGATACACGAATTCTGGAAAGAAAGGATAATGGTTGTCCCTCTTTGCCAGCAGAAAGAACCCATCCGGAAAATGGGATGGAATCATTTGTGCCAATCTGTGTCTGCACCGGCTGCAATGACTGGTTTAATTCGTGGCTGCATGAGAAAATATTTCTGTCAAAAAGTGCCTTTTGAGGCAGAGACGATAAAAAAATGGCAAGGCAAAGGCTAAGCCACAGAAAAGTGGCATGTTTATGTAGATATCTGCCTTTTATACCTTGCCTAAACATATCAAAATCCTCACTTATTTTTTAAACTTTTTCACGCCGGCATTTAATTAAACCAATCACTCCATCGACTGTAGGAAGGGCCTTCAACAAACGTAAATACTTCTGTTGGCATTACAGTATTGAAAAGTGCTGCGAATATGACAAACAAAATATATAATACAACATACGTGCCACCGACAATCAGGAAAGCACGGTTTGCGTTCACTTCAAAATTCTTCTCTACGGCAAGGATGCTTAAGAAAGCAGCAATGATTTCACCGAGGAAGAAGAAAAACATACCGATCTGTACGCTTGCCATGCCAAGTAAAAGACCGATAAAAGTCAGTGGCAGGCATACGAAACAGCGAATGGATGCTGTTGCCAGTGCGGATTTAAAAGTAACGTTAGCTTTCACTGCTTTTCCGATACCAAGATACATTCCCATTGCTGCTGCGGAGAGAGCAATCGAGAAGAAGAAGGTAAAGAAAAAGGAAATCACAAGGCTTATTGCGGAATTATATTCAAGTCCTACACCGTAGTTTGTCAAAGCAAATAATCCGCTGAAAAGTGCCTGTGCGGCAATTAAAATCAATGCGGCAAGCCAGCTCTCTTTTTTTGCAAGAGCAGAAGCGGCTTCTGCCGGATTTTTCCAAACAGTTTTCAACGCTGTAACCAAATTTTCAAAGCCCTGTTTAATTTCACGTGAACTCTGACTTGGTGCAGCCTGTACCGGTGTTACCGGATTCGGAGCCGGTGTTGGTGCAGCCTGTGGCGGTGTTACCGGATTCGGAGCAACGGGCGTTGGTGTTGGAGCAGCAGGAGCCGGATTCGGCGCAGCCTGTGCAGTGCAGTTACAAACTTCGCCTTCCTGAAGCGGACGGCCACATTGTGTACAAAAGTTTCCCATATAAATATTTCCTCCAATTTTTAATTGATTAGGTAGGTGAGACCTATAAAATAAATCTAATATCAATATATCATTGAACATCGGGAGTTTCAAGTTTTTTCTTTGAGCCAGCCGTTAATCTGCCTCTCTAAAACAGGGAAGGACGTTGGTCCGATATCCAATAGAAATGTGTGGAAGAGAAGCGGACTGTAATATTTTCCGGCTGCTTTTTGAAACGTGTCGCGAATCCGGCAGATTTCCAGGTAACCAATCGTGTAAGGCAGGTAACTGCCGGGTGAGTCAATAATCGTTTCATAAATGGCTCTGGCATTATCTGCTGTTACAATCCCATGATTCGCAAGAAAATCGGAAAGTTTTTTCTGACTCCAGTGTTTTGCGTGAATGCCAATGTCGCAGAGCGCATACAGGCAGTGGGTGGAAATGGCATTGTTCTGCAAAATATCGATTTCCTCTTTCGTGGCATCTAAAAATTGGTAAGAATAGATTTCTGCATAGGTGGCGTAGCCCTCCGTGTATGCCGGAAAATTAAGAACATAGCGCAGGGGATGCTTATTTTTTTCACGAAAATAACAGTTTTGAAATAAGTGTCCCGGATAGCCTTCATGTGCCAGCGTAGCATATAAATTTTGATGGCGGTACTTTGCGGCATGATTGATGTAAATCACATTGGCGGCAGGCTCGTCGATGGGCGGTGTGAGATAAAAGGCGGGACTTAAAAAGTTTTCTAACGAGGAATCGACGGCGCGGATGTGACAGGTCTGTTTTTTCAGTGCCGGAAAATCCGTGCGGATTTTTTTCTTTAAATGAGTAAGAATCGATTTTGGCTCTTCATATTTTGAAGTGTGCTTTTCGCAGGTCAAAAAGGACGAAGGTGACGTGGCGGCAAGGGTGGCAAGTTTTTGTTCGGATTCGCTTAGTTTTTTTGTCAGCATTTGAAATAAGGAATTCGGTGAAGATATTGTGCCGGTTTTTTCTTTTACCAGATATTCGTAATAAGCACTGCCGCCTGCGTATGCAGAGAGGGCACCATCATTTGGAGCAAAGGGCAAAAGTTTACCCAATTCGGCAATTAGATTTTTATAGGCGGGAAAAAGCGAGTGTGAGAGAAGTTTCCTATGTTTTTTTAACCGCTCTTTCTTTTCGGAAGCAGAGAAAAAAGAGGCGGAATTTATGGATTTTTCAAAACTTTTCTCGATGGCATCTGTTCCCGATGAATCGATAAATTCCTGACACTGGCTTATTGTATGGCGGATGGTTGTGGCTGCTGGCAGTGTGCCTTTTTTTTGCTTGATTTTTTCCAGAGCAGTCAGAGAGTTAAAGTAGGCAGGAATGGACTTTAGTAAAGAAAAATACTGGTCATAATCCTGTTTGTCTGTAAGAATAAATTCACAGAGAAGAACCGGAAGCTGTGCCTGAATCCCACTCGAAGGGTCGAACGAATACGAATGAGCAAGCATGCGGGTGTCCTCCTGTGATAACGTGAGCGAAGTGTCAAGCGTGTCATAGAGAAGTCTGTCCTCGCGGGATAAATTTTTCGAGGCAAAGTTATGGAGTCTTGCAAGTGTATTTTCCGTCGAAGTCTGCATCTGCTTCAAATCGTGAAGGGAAAACGAAGAAAACCCATCAGGCAAATCCGTAATTCCGTATTTTTTCGGGGACATCAGCGTGTAATTGAGTGTTAAGGAGTCACTTGCGGCATAGGAGCGAAATGTTTCCATGCAAAAGGTGTTAAAGTCAGCGTTTGCTTCCTGCCCGGTCTGACAGCCTGCAATGAAGAGGGAAAAAAGGAGAAAGAGCGCAAAAAATCTTTTTTTCATGAGGGCGCCTCCAAGACGTTTGTTCCCAGTGTATGAGAGCGGAAAAACATTTATGATATGGCATATTTTTCATTCTGATACATAAAATTTAAGGCAGACAAACGGAGACTGAGGAGGGGATATTTTTGGAAGACAGACGGGAATTAATTGAGAAAAAATACGGGTTTCAGGTGAAAAATCAATATCGGGCAAGGGGTGCCATCCTATTTGATACGAAAGACGGTCCTCTGCTGCTTCGTGAAAAAATGAAACTTACCGGACATTTTGAATGGGAAAATGAAGTGAAGGAGCATTTGCGTAAAAACGGTATGACACTTTTAGATTTTGCCGTGAAAAATGTGGATGGAGAGTATTTGACAGAAGCGGAAGATGGGTCAAAATATGTTTTGTACCGATGGTTTTTTGGAGAGGAATGTGACTGCAAAAATGTGACCACGATTCGCTTGATGGCAGAAAATTTAGGACAGCTCCACAGTAGTCTGCAAAACTTTTATGAGGAACCGGTTTTACTTCAGCAGCCACTTTTATCCCGGTATGATAAACATAACAGGGAAATGAAACATGTGTATGGGTATATGCGTGGAAAGAAGAAAAAAACGGAATTTGAGCGGTATGCCATGCAGTGCTTTCCAAATTTCTATGAGCGCGCCATGCAGGTACGCAGCCAGCTATCCGAAAATCTCTATTACAAGGAACACAGTGGGCAGACCAAAGACGTCTGCCACGGGGAGTATAATTACCATAATCTGCTTTTAACCAAAAGCGGGCTCGCCACAACAAATTTTGAGCATGCAGCGCCGGGGGTGCAGCTTCTTGATATGGCGTATTTTATGAGAAAAGTCATGGAAAAGAATAAGTGGCAGGTGGAAAAAGGAGTAGTTTTGTGGAATGGTTACTGCGAGGGGGCAGGATGCAGTAAAAAAGAACTGGAATTTCTCATCACCATTTTGTCATATCCAATTAAATACTGGAAGCTTCTTAATCAGTACATCAACAGTAAAAAGACATGGATTTCCAACAAAAGCATGGAAAAATTAAAGGCTGTTTGTGAGCAGGAAGAGAGCAAAGATAAGTTTTTGCAGCAAATGCGAACATTTACGTTAGGGACTAGTCAGAAAGCCTAAAATGTGATACAATATAATTCTTAATATACGGAAGCATTTTGTCACGCAAAAAGAGTGTCAGGAGATAAAAAATGAAACAAGCGAAAATACAGATTTGTCTTTTTATTGTTTTGCTGGCTGGTCTGACCGGCTGCGGGTCAACTGCCAAAAAGGCGGAGGTGACGAACTCTCCGGAGCCGAGTGTCAGCTATGAGCAGGGAGCTGATTTTGTCGGCGCAGTTGGCGCTGTTGATGAAGAGCAGGGTACGATGGAATTTTATAATACAACATTCCAGACGATGGAGACGTATCCTTATACCGGTGGTACACAGATTTTGACAAAGAACAACAAACAAATGACGGCATCCGAAATTGAGCCGGGTGAAGTTTATGATGTGTATACAAGTGAAGATGGAAAAAAGGTTGAGAAGATGATACAGAACGCATCGGTTACCGAGCACGAGGGAGCTTCGCTCGAAATTAACCAGGACGAAAAACGGCTTACGGTGCGTGGTGTGAATTATGCCTATAACGATGACCTGCTTGTATTTTCAGATGGCAGACAGATTGACCCATTGGAGATTACGCCGGAGGATGAAGTGACTCTCCGCGGGATGAATGGACAAGCATTTTCTGTTGTTGTCACAAGGGGACACGGATATATCAAGCCGAATAATTTTAAGGATTTTACCGGCGGTACGGTTACGGTGCAGGGCGAGGCAATTCTCCCGGTCGCAAAGGATATGCTTTTGGTTGTGCCGGAGGGGCAGCAGCTTGTTACAATGAAAAATGGTGATTTGATGGCTGAAGTCACGGTAGAAGTAAAACGCGGACAGGTTACGAAAGTCGATATGGCGAAGTACCAGAATCAAGTGCCGGATACGGCGCGGGTTACATTTGATGTGAATCCACAGGGGGCAGAACTTTATGTAAACGGATCGCTCACCGACCCGTCAAAACCTGTTTCTTTAAAATATGGTAATCATTCCGTGAAAGTTTCACTCGAGGGCTACGAAGATTACAGCGGTATTATTACCGTGAAGGATGCGAGTCTGACCGTTCATATTAATTTGGCAGAAGAAAGTGCGGATGTCGAGACCGACAGTTCCGATTCTTCCAGTTCGGTTTCCGATGATTCGTCCTCCTCTTCGAGTGAGAGCAGTGTCACTTATGATAACGACCATAAGGTTACGGTAAGTGCGCCGGTTGGTGCCGCCGTTTATGTCAACGGAACTTATAAGGGAGAGGTGCCCTGCAGTTTTACGAAAGTGATTGGAAATGTAACACTTTCTCTTACAAAAGATGGTTATGAGACAAAAACCTATGCCGTTGAAATATCGGATGACAGCAAGGATATTTCCTGGAGTTTTCCGGATTTGACAAAAAATAGTTAAGTAAATTTCCCGAAAGGGTGAATATCACTTTTTAGAAAGTGAAATAAATTAAAAAAGCAGGCCACACATGGATGTGGCAGCAAGGAGGAAATTATGGACTACAAGAAAACATACGAAGCTTGGTTATCAAATCCATATTTTGATGCCGACACAAAGAAAGAGCTTGAGAGTATTGCCGGGGATGAAAATGAAATCAAAGAGCGTTTTTATGCGGACCTTGAGTTTGGTACAGCCGGTCTCCGTGGAATTATCGGGGCAGGAACAAACCGTATGAATGTTTATACGGTACGCAAAGCGACACAGGGACTTGCCAACTACATCATCAAACAGAACGGACAGAAAAAGGGCGTGGCAATTGCTTTTGATTCCCGCCGGATGTCACCGGAATTTGCAGATGAAGCGGCTTGTTGTTTGGCAGCAAATGGAATTAAAGCTTATGTTTTTGAATCACTTCGACCGACACCGGAATTGTCCTTTGCCGTTCGTGAGTTAGGATGTATTTCCGGTATTAACATTACTGCCAGCCATAACCCGCCGGAATACAACGGCTACAAAGTATACTGGGAAGACGGTGCACAGATTACACCGCCTCATGATACCGGAATTATGGATGAGGTGAAAGCGGTAACCGATTATGCGGCCGTTAAGACAATGGACAAAGAAGAGGCAAAGAAAGCCGGTTTGTATGAGAATATCGGAAAAGCTGTTGATGACCGCTATATGGAGGAACTTAAGAAAAATGTTCTTCATCCGGATTGCATTAAGAAAGCGTCAGCAGATTTGAAAATTGTTTATACACCACTTCACGGAACCGGAAATCTGCCGGTACGCCGTATTTTGAAAGAACTTGGTTTTAAAAATGTATTTGTTGTACCGGAGCAGGAACTGCCGGATGGTGAATTCCCTACCGTCAGCTATCCGAATCCGGAAGCACCGGAAGCATTCGAGCTTGCTCTTAAACTGGCAAAAGAAAAGGATGCCGATTTAGTTTTGGCAACGGATCCGGATGCAGACCGCCTTGGTGTTTATGTTAAAGATACCAAATCCGGTGAGTATATCTGCTTAACCGGAAATATGTCGGGAAGTTTTCTTGCCGATTATGAAATCGGACAGAAACTTGCACTCGAAGGAAAACTTCCGGAAGATGGCGAGTTGATTAAGACGGTTGTTACTTCAAACCTCGTAGATGCGATGGCAAAATATTATGGTATCAAAGTGACCGAGTGCCTGACCGGATTTAAGTGGATTGGAAGAGAGATTCTCCGCATGGAGACAACAGGAAAAGGCCACTATCTGTTCGGCTTTGAGGAAAGTTATGGCTGCTTGATTGGAACGCATGCAAGAGATAAGGATGCGATTGTGGCATCGATGGCGCTTTGCGAGGCGGCTGCTTATTATAAACTGCGTGGTAAAACAATTTGGGATGCTATGTTAGATATGTATGAGAAATACGGCTACTATAAAGATAATGTAATTGCCATTACTCATAAAGGTATTGAGGGACTGCAGAAGATTCAGTCGATTATGGATAATCTCCGTAAAAATCCGCCGATGAAATTTGGTAATTACGATGTGACGGCAGTAAGAGATTATTTGAAAGATGAAATCGTAGATGTTAAGACCGGCGAGAAGAAACCAACCGGTATTCCAAAGTCCAACGTACTCTATTTTGAATTGACCGAGGATGCATGGCTTTGTGTTCGTCCATCCGGTACGGAGCCAAAGATTAAACTTTACTTTGGTGTTGTTGGTAAAGATTTGGCAGATGCCGATGAAAAATCAGAAAAACTGGCTGTAATTGTAAAGGACTTGCTGAATCAGTTAGGATAAAATAAATGCAGGGGGTGAACATGTGAGCAATCCATATTTGGAACAGTGGACGAGCAAAGAGATGCTGAAGGAATTGGAAGAGGGAATTTTGAATGCACCTCAGGATTTGCTTGGCTGCCACATTTTCAAAGAGGAGGATGTGCAGATTTTTACTGCATATCGTCCGTGTGCAAAACGTATGTGGGTGCTGGATTCAAAAGGGGAGACCACTTACGAGATGGAACCAATGGAGCCGGAAGGATTTTTTGGCTATGTCATTGAGAAGAAATCGGAGCGACTGAAAAAATATCGATTCCGGGTGGAATATGGACCGGACGATGTGATTGAAATTGACGACCCTTATGCATTTCCGGGGATGTTTGGTGAACTTGACCGGTATTTATTCTCGGAGGGAAACCATTATAAAATTTATGAAAAATTAGGAGCACATCCGATGAAGCGCGATGGCGTGGAGGGCGTTCAGTTTGCTGTCTGGGCGCCACACGCCTGTAGCGTGAGTGTAATCGGCGAGTTTAATATGTGGGATGCAAGACTTCATAAGATGATTATGAGGGGGAGCAGCGGTATTTTTGAACTGTTCGTGCCGGGCGCGTGGGAAGGCGCTGCCTATAAGTATGAGATTACGGCAAGGAGCGGGGATAAGCTGTATAAGACAGACCCTTATGGAAATTATGCGGAACTGCGTCCGGGAAATGCTTCCCGAATTACGTCGCTTGATGGCTACAAATGGCAGGATGGTTCTTATCAGAAGAAGGATCAGAAAAAGTCAAGAGATGTAAGAGACAAAGAGCCGATGAGTATTTATGAGGTTCATCTTGCTTCCTGGAAAAAACGGATTGAAGACGATGACAATGGCAATTTTTCATATCGTGAGTTAGCATCTATGCTTGGCGACTATGTGGTTGATATGGGTTATACTCATATTGAATTGATGGGAATTGCAGAGTATCCGTTTGATGGCTCATGGGGCTATCAGGTTGGCTGTTATTATGCGCCGACGAGCCGTTATGGTGAGCCAAAAGATTTTATGTATTTTGTGGATGAAATGCACAAGCGGGGGATTCAGGTAATTTTAGACTGGGTACCGGCGCATTTTCCAAAAGATGCTCACTGCCTTGGTCGTTTTGACGGACAGCCGTTGTATGAACATCCGGACAGCAGACGTGGCGAGCACCCGGACTGGGGAACATATATTTTTGATTACGGAAGAATGGAAGTGAAAAACTTCCTCGTTGCCAATGCACTGTTCTGGATAGAAAAGTTCCATATTGACGGACTTCGTGTGGATGCCGTTGCATCTATGCTGTATTTGGATTATGGAAAAAGCGATGGCGAGTGGCTTCCGAACAAAGATGGCGGAAATGAGCATTACGAGGCAATTCATTTCCTGCAGCATTTAAATTCCGAGGTGGAAAAGGAGCATCCGGGAGCTTATATCATTGCGGAAGAGTCGACGGCATGGCCGGGCGTTACGGCGCCGGTAGCAGATGGCGGACTTGGCTTTTCTTACAAATGGAATATGGGTTGGATGAATGACTTTTTGGAGTACATGAAATTAGACCCATATTTCAGAAAAGACCATCAGAGGCAGTTGTGTTTTAGTATTGATTATTACACCAGTGAGAAATACATTTTGGTTTTATCGCATGATGAGGTGGTTCATGGAAAATGTTCTCTGTTAAACAAGATGTCCGGTTTGGAAGGAGATAAGTTTGCTTCCCTTCGTGCCGCATTTGGATTTATGTATGGTCATCCGGGCAAAAAGCTTTTGTTTATGGGGCAGGAATTTGCTCAGAAACGAGAATGGGCAGAGTTTCGAAGTCTGGACTGGTTTTTATTGGAAGAAGATGACAGACATAAGAAAATGCAGGATTACGTACGTGAATTAAATCACTTGTACCAAAAGTACGATGCCTTGTATTATCACGATTTTAATATTATGGGCTTTGAGTGGATGGACTGCTGGCGTCCGGAATTAAGTACAGTAGCGTTCGTGCGCCGTGGCAGCTCAGTAAAAGACCAGTTGATGTTTATTGCAAACTTCACACCGATAGCATTGGAAGATTATCAGGTCAATGCACCTTGTGCCGGAACCTTTACGGAGATACTAAATTCCGACGAAGAGCGATTTGGCGGTGAAGGCCGTGTGAATAAAAAGCCGATTCAGGCAAAACCATGTAAGGCACCGGTAGTACCAAGACCGGGCGAAAAAATCAAGCCGGGAAAGAAATATTACGAACTGGAACTGTATGTTCCACCGTTGTCGGTCGTAGTATTGCGGTATGATTATAAGGCATAGTGTTTTTCTAATTGTATATTTTACTAAAAAAGTTTGTGTTTCATGGGCGCTGTCGCTTAGACAAACACGCGGATATATGTCATGTGCTGAAAATGTGCATATTGAATCCGCGCGTTTGTACCCATGAAACACAAATCTTTTTTAGTAATATATGAAGTTAGAAAGCCACTTCGGCTTAAGTCGAAACACAGCAGCCAGCATTTTGGCGAGAGTTAGTATAACTTGCAGCCCTATCGCCGGTTGTTAAAATAAAAAAGGAAAGCTATATTTGCGAAGCAAATATCCTGCTTTCCCTTTTTTATTTCTAACAACCTACATTAATAATGTATGAACACCATCTCACGGTATTTTGTCAAGTCATAAATCTTTTTCGAATCCGATGGAGATAAGTTTAAGCATCCGTGTGAACCACGGCTTCTATAAAGTGTTTTACTCCAGCGGCTCCATGGCTGCCAAGGGGCACCGTGGAATCCGGTTCCGGTCCACATGATACGAACCCAGTTATTTACCGGTGTTGCATAGTTTTCACCGCGGAGAATACGATGTGTCTGGTGTTCTTTGATGAAATAAGCACCGGTTCTTGTTTGACGGTCTTTCACTGGTTTTCCGCTGATTGTTCGACACTTAAAAGCAACTTTTCCGTTGCGCCATACATAAATCTTTTGAGCAGTAAGATCAATTTCAGTAAAGTTTTCTGTGTCCCAATCCTTTGCTTTGTCATCTATGTTCATTGCAAATGCTGTGTTGGCAAATTTTGTTTTCTTTTTGATCGTCAATGCTTTTTTCTGTGTGGCATCCGGATTTTCCATATAGGCTTTCTGCTTATTTGCATCCATTGTCTTTTTCAGAGCACTTGTCAATTGCTTCAGCATTGTATCGTAAACAAGCTGCCAACCGTAGTCCCCACCGGTTACGGAAACAGTTTTGCCGTTGTGGCTTTTAAATGAGCGTGTCACGCCAATAGTTTTGTACTTAAAGCAGGTTTTTTCAACCCATTTTTCAATTGCCTGATTATCAAAAGTAACTTTTCCGTTTTTATATTTGCACCATTTATAAATCTGTTTTGGACTGATGGTTTCTTTAATGTCCTTTTGAATTGTCCATGTTATCCAGCGCAGAATTACCGGATTGCAGGCATCTACTTTTTGCTGGAGCGAAGGGTCTGTGGAAAAAATACTTGGCTTTTCGTATACATCCGGGTATTTTTTTTCATCCGTTAAGTTTAACTTTTCATGTCCGGATTTCAGAGCTTTTCCAATCGCTTTTACGAATTCATCATGGTTTAATGTATTTCCTAAATATTCTTTTTCAATAACCAAATATTTTTTCGCAGATGAAAAAGCGACCTTTGCGTTTTGCGGCTGTGTAACCGGATATGACTCACTACCGGTTGAGAGATCGGACTGTCCCACGAGGGCATCCAGTTTTTTCTCATCATAAGAAGCCCCTAAGTTAATATCCACCTGATTTCTTTTCCCCAGGGAAAAGAAAGGAAGAGAATCATGCTGCTCATCATATTTTTTCTGAAGAGAATCTTTGATGTCGACTTGATAATCAATGTCATCTTTTCCGATTGTCAAAGTTCCATTATTTCTTCCTGTTATTTTCAGTTGATACGTGGAAAATACCCGATTAATCAATTCCGCAGATTCCTCATAGGTCATACCCGAAACTTCTCGGTCTCCAATCCATGTATTTGAGTACCAGCGGTTCATATAATAAATATGTATACCCAAAACAATGCCTATCACTACAACAAGTGTTGCAATTGTAGCAATAAGCATTGCCTTTCCCTTTTTTGTACGAATCCAAGATGGTTTTTGTGTTTCTCGATTATCCACCCTTACATCCCTCTTTCCTAAATAATATTGTCTCACAATGGGATTATAAAATTTTGCGGTGAAGTTGTCAACACAAACACACACTTTTTTTACAATTACCGCAACTTACCAAATTTTTGCCGCCTCTAAAAAGGCTGTGTATGACAATTTTGGATCATAAATACTGGTATCAAACAAAAGAGGAGCACACTGGGAACGCCAGGATGTCGCATCACATAGGCCCCAGAGAGTGATACCGGTAATTCCTTTTGGATTTACACTCTGATTACGATTTTTTTGCTTGGTAATGATGGTCTGCATCAGTTTTTTTACGAATTTTGCCTGATCCGCATCGGTTTCATGCTCCGGTGTGTAAGCGTAGGAAGCATTAGTTCCTTCCGTGTCAAAGTTTATAGTAAAGTCAAGTTCGGTTATCTGAATTTCGTAACCTGCTGCTAAAAACTGCTCTAATGCACTGCCGTATTCAGCAACCGTAGGAACTTTTACATCTACGTGGCTCTGCATGCCGATACCCCCGCAAATTTTAGCAGTTTCGCCTTTGTTGATAAATTCTACCAGATTTAATGTGTCTTTTACACCGAAATAGGTGTTGTAATCATTATAAAATAACGTGACTTTATCCGTTGCCTGATAACTCTTTAACATATCGTAGGCAATTTCAAATGCTTTCTTAACATAAGAAGGAGAATTTCCCATATCGCCATATACACTTGTCCATGTTTTGAAAAATGCAAAAGACGGACGGTGGAGATATTCGTTTACAACATCCCATGCGTAAACAATGCTTCCGGCAGAACCGGTTAAAGCTTTTTCTTTATCCATTACATGCCCCATTACATTGTGAATGTAAAAATCAAGACGGGCATCCATAACAGCAGGAGTAACAACTTTTGAGCCATCGTAATTTTTTGTAAAGAACCAGGACGGTGTCTGGCTGTGCCATACCAAAGTATGGGCACGCATTTTCAAACCGTTGTTTTTTGCGGCCTCTAAAGATTTGTCAACGGTTGTAAATGCTAATTCCGGAACGGTTGATTCGGCATATCCTGCAGGAATGTAATATCCCTTTTTCTTTGCGTCAGCAACGGAAATGAGCTTGGCGGATGAGCCGAGAATAGCATCCGGTTTCATTTCATTTTCCAAAGTAAAGCTGTTGTACTGTTTTTTTACAAATTTCATTGTGGACGCGTTTTGCAGTTCTCGTGGATTAGAAGCACTTCCGTAGTTTAGGCAGGTACCCATGTGCGGTACAATTTTTGCATAGGTATCCTTTAAGCTGGAAGCAACGACGGTTTTTTTCGCTTTCACCTTTACTTTGCAGGTAAGTTTAAATGTTTTTTTCTTTCTTTTTACCGTGCAGGTGATTTTTGCGGTTCCTTTCGCTTTTGCCTTTACTTTGCAGGAGGTACGTTTCTTTTTTGAAATTGAAACGACCTTTTTCTTGCTTGTTTTCCAGGTGACCTTGCATTTTTTTGTGTTTTTTACCTTAAGAGTTTTTGATTTTCCCTTTGTCAGAGTTATTGATTTTTGGGAAAGTTTTGGTTTGTTTGCCTTTGCTTCAGTGGACGCTGTGTTTGTCAGAAATGAAGACAGACAAAGAACGGCAACCAGGCTGTGGGCAATTACCTTTTTGATTTGTTTCATATAGCTACACTCCTCGTATTATATAGTAGTAGTGTTTAGAGACCCTCTCCAAGGTCTTTATTACTATTAAGTCATAGTCTTTTCTTTACCTTTTCTACAGGTTCGACTATGATATTTAAGATGCTGTGGATTGGTTCATTTCTCCTACCACTTGATGGTTTATGAAAGGCTCCAACCACAGTCTCTTTGTTCATTTGTTAATCAGTTAGATACCGCATGACGGTTTATTTAGAACGAGGTTACAATCGCAAGGAGCACCCTGTGGTTCTAAAACAGCATTAATACATTTCAAAGGAGATTTTTTATGATTTACGTAGGAATTGATGTTGCTAAAGATAAGCACGATTGCTTTATCACTAACTCCGATGGAGAGGTGTTATTTAACGTATTTACCATCGCTAACAACTTAGATGGCTTCAATGATCTTTGCCAAAAGATTGCGTCCGTTATGGAAGATGTAACAAAAGTAAAAGTAGGGCTAGAAGCCACAGGACACTATAGTTACAATCTCTTAGGATATCTCATTGATAAAGGTTTGCCCACCTATGTTATCAATCCGTTACATACTAATCTGTACAGAAAAAGTCTAAGCCTTAGACAGACGAAAACGGATAAAGTAGATGCCCGCACGATTGCTTCTATGCTCATGTCTGATGTGAACTTAAAGTCCTACTCAGACATATCTTACCACAACGAAGAACTAAAGTCATTAACCCGTTATCGTTTTGATAAGGTAAAAGAACGTGCCAAGCTGAAAACTTCCGTTTCAAGACTTGTCTGTATCTTATTCCCTGAATTAGAAAAACTTGTGCCAACTCTTCATATGGCATCTGTTTATACAATGCTCTCTGAATTTCCCGGTGCAAAACAAGCAGCCAATGCTCACCTTACCAGACTTACCAATCTACTTTCTGAATCCTCAAAAGGTCATTACGGCAAGGAAACAGCAATCACATTTAGAGATGCTGCAAGAGCTTCTATCGGCTCAAATATGCCAGCGAAATCACTTGAACTAAAACACACCATCAAGTTGATTCAGGAACTTGATTCCGAGATTGACGAAATCGAAAATGAAATCAAAATCATCATAGATAAAATCAACTCCCCGATTCTCAGTATTCCTGGAATCAGTTATCGGATGGGAGCCATGATCATTGCCGAGATTGGTGATTTCAGTCGTTTTGATTCTCCTGATAAAATCTTAGCTTATGCCGGCTTTTCGCCATCAACATATCAATCTGGACAACTGGATGGTGCTTACGCACATATGGAAAAACGTGGCTCCAGATACCTGCGATACGCTCTGTACAATGCCA
>ERZ773210.521-NODE-521-length-45211-cov-22.468863_pt1 | contig 45211 bp, 36 predicted proteins | sample MGYA00580528_ERZ773210 | MGnify/ENA primary metagenome ERZ773210 (study PRJEB29015, sample SAMEA2737769) | human gut metagenome | biome: human gut; feature: human-associated habitat; material: faeces | place: China | collected 2012 ...
ATGCACACATCGAACAGCTTTTCGCAATCATAGGCACCGACCAAAAACTTTGCCCCGCCGAGTCCTTTGCACGAACAAGAAAAGAATAAACAATGAACTCGTTTGGCGATAACCGTTCATCAAAAATCCTGTTAGGCAAAAGAAAAAATTGACCGTTGCAATTTTTACACATACTAAAACCTCCTTCCAAATTATTCGAGAGAATATTTTGTCGTGTGAAAATCAAAAAGAAAAACACCATTCAAAAAACTCCCTCTACTATACGGAGAAAAATTTCCATTTTGTTCGGGTGTTTTGCAAAATTCTTTACACCTTGTTTACATTTGTTTTCACCATAGCAAAAAATACTCCTCTATAATACGGAGAAAAATTCGAGTTTTGTTGATGTGTTTTTAGAAAAAATTTATAAATTATTTTCACGCAAAAGAGGTTCGCCACATTTGTAGGGAGAACCTCTTTTATACTTGCAACTTTTATTTTTTCAAGTTAATATGCAACACAATGTAATATAAAAAGATTTCTCGGAATAGACAGTTCTGAGAAATCCTTAACACTATTATTATATTATATTAATGTATCACAGTCAAATAAATTTGAATTTCAGAAGACGACTGTACAATTTTTTGGATTAGGAGTTGCAATATGGATAGCAGTTTTAAAAATGTATCGGCGCTTTGGCTTGAGGACAACAAACTTTTTTGGAAAGAATCGACTTATACAAAGTATCTTTTCATCTCGAAAAATATGGATAAAATAATTTGCGATTGCTCGCTTGAAAAAATCAACAGCAAGATTGTTCAGCAAACAGTTAATCAAATTTTGATTTGTAATGCGATGTCAATTACAACGGTTAAAACATATATTTCTGTCATAAACAGCATTCTCTCTTTTGCTTATGACAACGACTATAAATGCGTTGAACATATCAAAATCACTTTCCCTAAAAAGCAAAAGAATGAATTGAAAATATTAACTCAAAAAGAGCAAAAACTATTAACGGCTTATCTTACAAAAAATATTGATTTAACCAAACTTGCCATACTTTTTGCATTATACACCGGTATAAGATGCGGTGAACTTTGTGCATTGAAATGGGGTGATATTGATTTGTTTAACGGCATTGTCAGTATCAACAAAACAATACAAAGAGTACAATGTGATGACAAAAATTCTAAAACAAAAATTATCATCACTCCGCCTAAAACCACAAATTCAAACCGAATGATACCGATACCTAAATTTCTTGTATCTATCTTAAAATCGTTCAATCCAAAAAACGAAAATGCATATTTGCTTACAGGGATTGAAGATAAATTTATTGAACCACGGCAAGCGCAAAATATTTTTAACAAATGTCTTGCCGATTGCAAAATTGACAAAATCAACTTCCACGCTCTTCGCCATTCTTTTGCAACTCGATGTATCGAACTTGGTATGGATTATAAAACTCTAAGTGAAATTCTCGGTCACGCTAATGTTTCAACTACGATGAATTTATATGTTCATTCATCGCTTACGCAGAAGAAAAAACAAATGAATAAGTTAAATAATCTTGTTAAGATTTAATCGCACAGCATTTCTCAGAACTGTCTATTCCGAGAAATGCTGCTTTTATTATTTCGTAAATCGAAAAAATTATTCTTATGAATTTGAGGATTATGTAATGCAGGAAAAATACAATGCCGGATTGATTTCCCAATCATTCTGGTTTGTTGAAATGAAGAAAGTCATCAAATTGATTGATGATGGAAAGTCTGAAGAAGAAATTAAAAAAATGTGTATAGAAGAAAATCTTTTTGGTGCGGCAAAAGAATATCGAGCCAAAAGGATATATGGATACATTTGGAATAGGACAAAAAGACTTGATAAGACACTGATTGACTTGTTTTGTACTTCTGACTTGGCAACCCAGAAGGTAATCAATTTGATTGCCATTCTCAGATCAGACCGATTGTTCTTTGAATTTATGTTTGAAGTGTATCGAGAAAAAAATATACTTGGTATTCCGATAATTGAAGATGCAGATGTAAATATTTTTTTCAAGAATAAAGAAATTCAAAGTGAAGATATTGCGGCTTGGACAGATGGTACAAAACGCAGGCTTCGCTCGATATATTTTAACTATTTGACAGATGCGAACCTTTTAACGGTTGTTGATAAGAAGAAAACAATAACGCCGCCAATTCTTGATATTGCTTTAGAACGTTATCTTGAAGTGTGTGGAGAGAGTGCAATGATTAAGGCAATTACAGGGGTGGACTAAATGATGTCGATTGACGAACGATTAGATAAAGCAGAAGAAATGATACAAAAACCCTCGTTTAGAGAGAACAAAGGGTTAGGTAATGAAGTCGGATACTATATCTTTGATTACCCGGCTGAAAAAGAATTGTATATCCGTGAGAGGATAGAATACATCAAGAAAAAAAGTGAAAACTCAGATGATGATTTCAAAGTTGTAGTGTTTGATCTTTACGACATTATGATCGATATTCTTATCAAAAAAGGATATTTAGAAAAGTGTTATCAGTTTGAAAAGACAAAAGGCTTTGAGAGAGTATCAAAATCTATCAGCAATATGTTAAGGATAACATCATCAGACAGTCTGATAGTTAATCATATCAGGGATAATACGCCAGAGAAAGCAGTTGTGTTTATTACCGGTATAGGAAAATGCTATCCGATATTGCGTTCACATACGGTACTAAATAATTTACATCAGGTCATAGATAATGTTCCGGTAGTGCTGTTTTATCCGGGCAATTATGACGGTCAGGAACTGGTGCTGTTTGGAGAGATAAAGGACGATAACTATTACAGAGCATTCAAGCTTGTGGATTAAGAGGAGAGGAAATTATGATTATCAAGAATATGTTTTCAAAGCCTATCGACAGAGATATTAAAGGCGTAATCAAAGTTGGACAGGATGACGACGCAAATATTAAGCAAGAGCTTGAAGAATATGTTGTGACAAGAGAACTTCAGAAGCATTTTTCTGATTTCTTTGCAAGCTATAAGAGAGGAATTACCGGAAATACAGACAAGATGGGTGTGTGGATTTCCGGCTTCTTTGGAAGTGGTAAATCTCACTTCCTGAAGATTTTATCCTATCTCCTTGAAAATAAAGAAGTTGGCGGCAAGAAAGCGATTGATTACTTCGTAGATGATAATAAAATTTCTGACCATATGGTGCTTGCAGATATGAAACTGGCAGGTACGATTCCGACGGATGTTGTCCTTTTCAATATTGACTCTAAAAGCGAAGTAAATGGCAAACAGTCTAAGGTCGCCATTGTTTCCGTATTGCAGAATGTGTTCAATGAAATGCAGGGATTTAGTGGTTCTAATCCATTCCTTGCAGATTTGGAACGCAACTTGACGGAAGAAGGAAAGTACGATTTATTCAAAGAAAAATTTGAGGATAGTTTTGGTTCTGCTTGGGAGGAATCACGCAGCGATTTTGATTTCATTCAGGACGATGTGGTAGAAGTTCTTGATGAGATTGGTTTTATGAGTGTAGAAGCCGGTAGAAACTTTTGTGAAAAAGCTACCGGAGAATATACATATAAGGTTGAGGATTTCGCCAGACTTGTTAAAAAATATCTTGATAAAAAAGAGAGCAATCATCATATCGTATTCTTGATTGATGAGATTGGACAGTACATAGGCGACGATTCTAAACTTATGCTGAACCTTCAGACTGTAACAGAAGATTTGGGTACTGCCTGCGGCGGTAAAGCTTGGATTATCGTAACAAGTCAGCAGGATATTGATTCGATTACAAAAACAAAAGGAAATGACTTCTCGAAAATTCAGGGACGTTTTGATACCAGACTTTCTCTCTCATCAGCTAATGTTGATGAGGTTATCAAAAAGAGAATCCTTGAAAAGAACGAAGCAGGAAAACAGACACTTACACTGCTTTATGATGATAAGGCGACAGTCATTAAGAACCTGATTTTGTTCAACGATGGTGTTGAAAAGAAATTATATTCCGATAGAGAAAATTTTGCGGACATCTATCCGTTTATTCCATATCAGTTTAATTTACTCGGAAGTGTTCTGACTTCCATTCGTACTCACGGAGCATCCGGTAAGCATCTGGCAGAAGGCGAGCGTTCCATGCTTGCGTTGTTCAAAGAATCTGCCGTAAAGGTTATGAACGATGAACCGGGAACGATTGTGCCATTTAATATGTTCTATGATGCCCTTGAGCAATTCCTTGACCATTCTCATAAGGGTGTTATTTCTCGTGCTTTAGACAATGAATATCTTAACCCGAATCACGACAGAGAGTGCTTTGATGTAAATGTGCTTAAAACCTTGTTTATGATTAAATATGTCAAGGAAATCAAAGCAAACATTGAGAATATAACAAGCCTTATGGTTTCTAATGTGAATGACGACCGTATGGCACTTGCACAGCAGGTAGAAGACGCATTAAAACGTCTTGTTCGTCAGACTTTGGTTCAGAAGAACGGGGATATTTATGTATTCTTGACAGATGAGGAGCAGGAAATCAACAGAGCGATTGAATCACAGAATGTAGATTCCGGGGAAGTTATTGCCAAAGTATCTGAAATGATTTTTGATGGTCTTTATGATGAAAAGAAGTATCGCTACCCGGAATTCAACGGCAGATATGCGTTTGCTTTCAATCAGGTTGTCGATGATAAACCATATAAGGCAAATCAGAATAATGATATCACATTGAAAATCCTTACTCCGAACAGCGATGAGCGAGCAGATGAAACGACAATGAGAATTCTGTCCGGTCAGTCAAATTGTGTTTTGGTAGTATTACCTGACGACAGAATATTTCTTGATGAAATCCGATCTGCTTTGCAGATAGAAAAATTTATCCGCTTTGATGCTACAAATGCAGTTACACAGTTTGAAAGCATAAAAGAAGCTAAGAAAGTGGAAATGCGTGAGAGAAACGGTGCTGCAAAGTTGTTCCTTTCAGAAAGTCTGAAGAATGCAGAAATCTATGTGAATGGAGATAAAATTCAGAGCGGAGCAAAGGAAATTGCATCCAAGATAAATGAAGCACTCGGCAAGCTTGTTTCAACTGTTTATCATAAGTTGTCTTATATTGATATGGCAATGAGTGAGTCGGATATACGCACACTGTTTAAAAACAATGGACAGCAGCTTACTCTTGCAGGTACAAATACTGCAAAGAATGAATTGGCTTTGCACGATGTTAATGACTATATCGCTTTGAACACACAGCGACATATGAAAACTTCAATGAAATCCATTCTGGAACGCTTCTTGAAAGCACCGTATGGATTTGTAGAAGCTGATGTACAGTGGCTTGTTGCAAAGCTGTTCAAAGACGGCGAAATTGCAATGTTTGTTAATAACGATGCAGTTACATTGCTTTCAAAGACTCCGGAAGAAATTATCCGTTATCTGACACGCAAAGAGTTTAATGAAAAACTGATGACCGAAAAGCGTGTAAAAGCGAATGAAAAGCAGAAGAAATCTGTCCGTACAGTAATGAAAGGACTGTTTAATGTTACTTCGGCAAGCGATGATGACGATGCGATTATGAGAAGCTTTCTTGGTTATGCATCAAATCTGAAGAATGACCTTGAGAAATTGGATATTTACTATTCGACACAGCCCGCATATCCCGGTAAAAATATAATTTTAACAGGTAAAAAGCTTATGACAGATACAATGCAGATGAAATATTCTGCTGAGTTTTTCGCATTTGTAGACCAAAAGAAAGATGATTTTCTTGATTTTGCAGAGGATTATGAGCCGGTTAAGAAGTTCTTTGCAGGAGAGCAAAAAACCTTGTTTGACAAGGCACTTAAATTGATGAAAACCTACGATGACAGTAAAACATTTATCGTAAACGGTGATATAGAATCGGTTGTTAAAAACGTTAATGATGTTTTGAAAAAACCGTCACCTTATTTTGAAATATTCAAATTGCCTGAGTTGCTGGATAAATTTATCAGTCTTTACGGCTCGTTGCTGAAGGAAACTCAAAAGCCTATAGATATTGCAATTTCAGATGCAAGACAGCGTGTGTTTGAAGATTTGAAAGATAAAAAATGCCACGATAAGTTGGCAAACAAGTATATTGACTTATTCCGTGAAATTCACGAAAAAGCTACACACTGCAATAATGTTGCTACATTACAAAACATTAAAATCGAAGCCGATGCTCTCAAGGTTCGTTGCTTAAACGAAATCAATAAGGAAGAAGCAAAAATTATTGAAGAGGAACAGTCGGCTAATAATGCCGGAAACAATGATACTAGAGATACGGATACTCCAGCTGTTCCGGTTCGACCTGTCAAGAAAAAGAAAACCGTTAGCATTAAATCTATAAATAATGCGGCTACTTGGCAAATTGAGAACGAAGAAGATATTAAGAAGTATCTTGATGAACTTAAAACAAAATTGATGGCTACTCTTGAAGAAGACACGATTATCAATATTGAGTTTTAAGGAGGAATGACTTTGAAAGACAACCCAAAGGTTTTTATATCATACAGCCACCAAGACGCTGTTTATGAAAATAAAGTATTAGAATTTTCCAACAAGCTACGCTCAGAGGGAATTGACGCAAATATTGACTTGTATGAAGAATCACCCTCTGAGGGGTGGCCTCGTTGGATGGAAAATCAAATTAGAGAGTCAGATTATGTTTTAGTTTTAAGCAGTAAATCATACCACGATAAGTTCTACTCTGACAAAAAAGGAAAAGGTATTGCTTGGGAAGTAAATATTATATATCAGTATTTATATGATGATTGTGCAGAAACAAAAAAGTTTATTCCTGTTTTCTTTGAAGCGGGAGAAGAACAATATATTCCTACTCCAATAAAGTCTTTTACATACTATAATGTCGGTACATCAGAGGGTTACAATAAACTTTACTGGAGGTTAAGAGGAGTAAATAAAACAGAAAAACCGCCGCTTGGGAAATTAAGACCATTGCCGGAAAAACAACGAAAGACAATGTTCTTTTCAACACCTATTGATTTAGACAAATGGAATAAAGCTCATTGGAAAGGAACACTTTATCTTTTTCAGCCGGATTATGTTCCAGTTCTTGGTTTACTGTTTGAAAATTACGAAGCTGGCAAATCAATTTTTGAAGCTTGGAAAAAAGACTCTATTGATGGAAAGATAGATGAGTTTGTAAGCCTTAGTTTTATTGTACCTCCATTTCCTAAAGATTGTTGGATTTATAAAGACCCTGAGCATAGTTACGGAAAAGGATATTTTGTTCATATCGGACCGAATATAGACAAATCTATTAAAAGGGCGTTAGATACAGGCTTAGAACCCGAAGAAATCTTCTTAACCTCAATCAGTCGTTATCAATGGATGGATGAACTGAAAGGTTCTACATATAGAGATATGTTCAAAGAGATAACAGACAGCAGTAAACTATATTTGCTTATGCCTATCGGTGTCAAAAACATAAATAAACCAATAGTAGAAGAAAATCTTATTATTAACTTTGACTATTCAGTTAAATTAAGTGATGTTTCCTTTGTAAATGGCATTGATGTTGACGAAAATGATATGCGTAAAGTAGTTCTCAATAAAGCTAAGACTTTATGAAATGGAGGATAAGCGATGAATAAAACAGCGATAAAAAACTTTGCCGTTTGGGCAAGACAAAAGCTTATATCCGATATTACATATAAGGCAGGTATGCTCGGCATTACGGAGGACGGTATTGCGGACAAATTGCCTCACTCAACCTCCGACTTGGAATTTTATGATATCGGAACAAAGGATTATGCCGAAGTTTCGGGTAAAGAGATTAAACAGCGTAATGCACTGGTTAATGCAATCAGAAAAAAAGAAAAAGATAACGGCGACTATAAATCCGCATTTGAGTATGTGGTTGAAGAAGTTGCATATACTTGGTTCAACCGTCTGATTGCGATTCGTTTTATGGAAGTCAATGATTATTTGCCTTCAGGTGTTCGTGTGCTTTCTTCTGAAAATAAAGCAAAAAAAGAGCCTGATTTGGTAACGGCACCATTTGATACCGATTTGGAATTTACACCTTATGAGCAGGACAGAATTATTCAGTTAAAAGACGATAATAAACTGGACGAACTATTCCGTATGCTATTTATTAAGCAGTGTAATAAGCTTCACGATGTTTTACCCGAACTGTTTGAAAAAACCGATGATTATTCGGAATTGCTCCTCACCGTTTCGTTTACGGATAGCGATGGCGTTCTTTTTCACCTTGTTCACGATATTGAAGAGGATGATTTTAATGTTGAAAAAGAGGGACAGGTTCAAATCATCGGTTGGCTTTATCAATTTTATAACATTGAACCTAAAGCTGTTGTGTTTGGACGAAAAGGCAATGCAAAAATCAAAAAAGAAGAAATACCTGCTGCGACTCAACTTTTTACTCCTGATTGGATAGTTCGCTATATGGTTCAAAATTCTCTCGGCAGAATTTTTATTAACGATAAATGTACAGGTATTACAGATGAAAAAGAAAGAGTAAATAAAGAAAAAGAAATAGCACAGCAAATGTGTTGGCAATACTATTTGCCTGAAGCGGAGCAAACGCATGAAGTCAGAGTGCAGTTAAATGCTAATCACATTTCGCTTTCAAGTGAGCTCACCTCTATAAAACTTATTGACCCGTGTATGGGCTCCGGTCATATTCTTGTTTACGCTTTTGAAGTGCTTATGCAGATTTATCTTGAATGTGGCTATACCGAAAGAGATGCAACTTCGCTCATACTTGAAAATAACCTTTTCGGTCTTGATATTGACGATAGAGCATATCAGCTTGCATATTTTGCCGTTATGATGAAGGCTCGTTCTTACGACAGAAGAATTTTAACTCGTGACATTAAGCCTAATGTTTATTCAATTAAAGAGTCTAACTTCCTTACTGACTCTTGGCAAAAAATATCGGACGATGAAAAATTCAGGGAAATATTCCAAACAGTAGTTGATACCTTTATCGACGCTAAGGAATATGGTTCAATATTGAATGTATCTGATGCCGATTACGATTACGCACTGTCTGTTATAGATGATTTTGAGCAGTCTGTTCCTGTCGATTTTGAGGCTCAAATTCTCCGTGGCAAAGCCGATGATATTCGTGCGCTTGTTAATCAGGCAAAGCTGTTGTCACAAAAGTATGATGTAGTAGTCACTAACCCACCGTATATGCCTGTAAGTAATTCGAGTGCATCACTTCAAAATTTTGTTAAAAAGAATTATCCTGACAGCAAAACTGATATGTTTGCTGTATTTATTGAAAGAGTAGCTCAATTAACAAAGCCTAATCGATATTCGGCAATGATTACAATGCACTCTTGGATGTTTTTATCTTCTTATGAAAAACTGCGTTCAAAAATTCTTGAAACAGATACCGTTAATATGGCACATCTCGGAGCAAGGGCATTTGAGGAAATCGGTGGGGAAGTGGTACAAACTACTGCTTGGATAGAAAGAAATACCGATTTAAAGCAGTTCAAGGCTACATATAAACGACTTGTTGATGAAAACAGCCAAACTGCTAAAGAGCAGGCATTTTTAAATAAAAATTATAACGCTTATAATATAACCAAAACCAACTTTTCAAAAATCCCCGGCTCCCCAATCGCTTATTGGGTAAATGATGGGTTGCTTAGTGCGTTCGCAAACGGAAAATCATTGGGCAATATTGCACTTGCGCGTAATGGAATGAAAACTGGAGAAAATGGACGATTTGTTCGTCTTTGGTGGGAAGTAGAAATCGAAAGATTTAATTCAACTGCAAATGATTGGAAAAAAGCTTCATCATCAGGTGCAAAATGGTTTCCTTATAATAAAGGCGGCGAGTTTAGAAAATGGTACGGAAATAATGACTGTATCGTGAATTGGCAAAATGAAGGTTATGAAATATTTAATCACGCTAAAACTGATAAACGTAATGTGCAGGATTATCCTCTTGAATTGAAATTTAAACCTTCTGTTACTTGGTCTCTTGTCACTTCTGGACAACCTGCCTTTAGGTACAAAGAAAATAATCTTTCAGATATAGCTGGTATGTCTTTTTATACTCAGAAAGAAGATTTGATTATCCTGCTCGGTTTTTGTAATTCTAAAATAGCACTTGAAATTCTTAAGCTATTAGCCCCAACGATCAATTTTCAAGCTGGTGATATTGGAAGATTGCCAATTGTTGATTATGATATTGAAGCTAATACTATTCGAGAATTAACTTTTTCAAATATTGAAAAGTCGAAGATTGATTGGGATTCGTATGAAACGAGTTGGGATTTCAAACGAAATCCACTAATATGAGGTGAACTATGATTGGAAAATGTGAAGTATTATATCATTATACAACTTTAGATACTTTTGCTAATATTATAAAATCTAAAAAATTTAGGCTTTGTGATATAACAAAAAGTAATGATCCATTAGAAGGCGTATATATGATTCAAGCATTAGAAAATGCTTATCATAAACTTTATCACGATAATAAAATTAACAAAGAAGAACATCTAATGATAAATCGAGCCTTTTTTCGATTTAGCGAAATGATAGCAAGCCAAGGTCGTAATAGGGATTTTTATGGAGCTGCATCATTTTGTATTCAATCACACGAATTACTAATGCTCCGTAGTTATGCAAATAATGGCAAAGGTGTAGCTTTAGGTGTTCCGATATTGACGCTTGAAACTTTAGCAAAAAACGATCCACATCTTGAATTTAAAAAAATCGAGTATTTGTCAGATAAAGAAATTGGTGAAAAAGCATCCGGATTTTGGATGACAAAAGCTTCAACTTGGAAAAAGCAATATTCAAATTTGGATGATGAAATGCTGTCTAAATTTGTTAAAGAAATTGAAGAATTTTATCGTGAAAGTTATTTTATTAAAAATAAAGTTAATGAAGATGAACAGGAGTATCGATTACTTTTCAGGTGTAATGATTTGTTTGAAATTTGTTTACCTGGTGTTGATAGATATGTACCGGAAAACATCGATTTTATTCAAAGCGACAATGATTTAAAAGCGTATTATGAAATTACAGTTGGTGACGGTGATGATGCACCATTTCATTTTTGTAATATAGTTATTGGTCCTAAATGTAATGCAACGGAAGAAGAAATAAATGTTTTTTTGCGTCGGCACGGCATTAAAGATGTTAGCGTATTTAAGAATTCTTGGACACAAATGAGGTAAATAACAATGTCAAAACTAATTTCAGATAAATACGAGCAATGGAAAGAAGAATGCGAGCAAAGGTTCCTCAAACTTAAAGAAAATGAAGAAGAGTTAAACAGAATATTTATTGACATATACGGTTTAAATGACGAGTTGACGCCTGATGTGGCAGATAAGGACATCACCGTTCACAGAGTATATGACAGCAAAGACGATGTGCCTGAAAGTATGAAAGGCAGTAACTATGTCCGTACTCTTCACGACGAAATTGTGTCTCTTGTGTCCTATGCAGTAGGTTGTATGTTTGGTCGATATTCTCTCGATGTTGACGGTTTAGCTTACGCCGGCGGCGAGTGGGACGAAAGTAAGTATAAAACCTTTATTCCCGATGCAGATAACTGCATTCCGATTACGGACGAGGAATATTTTGAAGATGATATTGTAGGTCTGTTTTGTGCGTGGCTGAAAAAGGTTTATGGAGAAGATACATTTGAAGAAAACCTTGATTTTATTGCGAATGCCCTTGGTAATAAAGGAAAGACAAGCCGTGAAGTAATCAGAAATTATTTCCTGACTGATTTCATCAAAGACCATATTAAGACTTACCAGAAACGCCCGATTTATTGGCTTTTTGATAGCGGTAAGCAGAATGGATTTAAGGCTCTTGTTTATATGCACCGTTGGAACGCAGACACCATTGGCAATGTTCGAGTTGAGTACCTGCATCGTATTCAGCGTGTATATGAAAAAGAAATTACACGTATGCAGGAAATCATCGACAATAGCCACGATAATAAGGAAATTTCCAACGCCACAAAGCGTAAGGAAAAGCTCCAAAAACAGATTAAGGAAACCAAAGACTATGATGCTAAAATCGCTCACTTGGCTCTTTCACGTATCGACATCGACCTTGATGACGGTGTAAAAGTCAATTACGAAAAAGTACAGACCGCCGATGGAAAGAAAATGCAGATTTTAGCGAAGATATAGGAGGAAAATTATGGCAGTAAATAAATTAAAAATAATGCTTAGTTTTATGAGAGAAGTTAATGATGGCAATATTCCGAATGCTTCAGATTACAAAATTACAAACGGAGAATTATGGGACATTATAGATGCCTGTCAAGATGCAGGGCTTATTAAGGGTGTCAAATTTTCGCGTGGTGGACAGGGCAATCGCATTTTAATGTGTTTTGCTGATGGTGTAAAACTAACCGTTAAAGGATTAGAATATTTGCACAACCATTCGACAGTAATGAAAACATATAAAGGATTAAAGGAATTAAGAGATTGGTTGCCATACTAACAGAGAGGTAGAGAATAAATGGCAGAACTAAACTTAAAACAGATTACAGACAAATTAAATAGTGAGTTTGCAAGTGATGTTCGTAAACTTGTGTTTTGGTATGATGCCAATGCGGAGTTTCAGGAGGATATTGACAGCATAGAACTGGAAAATGCAAAGGTTCTGCATCTTGAGCCGGACAACCAGTTCTATATCAAATACTTCTTAGAACGAGAGGATACGACAACCAATTACCTTGTGTATGCTCCGTTTGCAAAACCAAGTATAAGGGACAACCATCTTGCAGATACAATTCGATATTCCAAAGAATTTTTTGCCGACCGTGCTTCTTTGCTTGCGCTTGATTTGGGTATTGATGAACGGTACAAGCCTGTTATTCAGCATTATATTAAATTCTTTGCGAATAAAGAACGGACTCAGAAATTCTATGATTTGGAAATAGAGAATTTCAATAGAAGTACGATTGAAGTTGCCTTGATGAGCGTGCTTTGCAAGGATAAGACTGCTTCTTTTGAGGAAGTATTGCGTTCAATTTTGACAGATGATGGATTGCAGGATAACAAATACCTAACAGAGTTTGAGAAGTATGATTTGCTTTCTGCATTCTGGCAGCAGGTAGATGTGACATTTGGGTATAATGACCCGAAGCCGACACTTGAAAAACTTGTTATCACGATGTTTGTTACTTATGCGGCTAAGAGTATTCACACGGATATGCCGCAGGCTTGGAAACCATTTATTTCTTATAAATCCGGTAATATCATTGCATTTATGGATAACCTGATGAACAGTTATCTATATGGTACACGTTTTGATGAGATTTCAGAGATTATCTATAATGCAATCAACGGTAAGAATTATCTTGAGAAGATGGAAATAGAAACACTTGTAGATTGCAATATCTTTGCAGGTGTTGATGAGCTTCTGATTAGTTGGATTATCGGCAGACTTGAGAATGAGGATATAGGAGCAAAGCTGAATGGAAAGACGATTCCGGAGCTTTGCGTAGAACGCAGGAAAGGGCATTTTGGAAAGAACTACCGTAGTGAGTATTTCATTCTTCAAAATGCCTTTGATATGATTGCTGAAGGTAAGTATCAGCCGGTCAGCGGTATCAAAAACTTGGTTAAGGAATATATGGAGTCAACTTATAAGATTGACCGTTATTATAGATACTTCTATTTTTACTTTGATAAATTGGAAGATACCACGCAGTTTGAAAAAATCAGGGAACTGGTTGAGAATATCTATACGAATGAGTATTTGAACCGGATTACAGTGAACTGGAATAATGAGCTTGCAGATGCAGACGGAGAAACAGGACTTACATTGCAAAGAGATTTCTTTGCAAGACATATCAATTACTCAAAGGACAGAGTAGTAGTTATTATATCCGATGCACTCCGTTATGAGGTTGCACATACGCTGTTTGAAAAAATGCAGGCAGATGAGAAATGCAATGCTTCTATCGGAGCAATGCAAGGCGTTCTTCCATCTTATACACCGTTAGGTATGGCTTCTCTCCTTCCTCATAGAACGATTGAGTATAGTGATTCTTATGAGGTGCTTGTTGACGGAAAAATGTGTGCTTCAACCGAACAGCGAGAAGCAATACTGCAAGAGTATAAAGTTAACAGCAAGTGTGTTCAGTTTGACTCTCTCAAAACAATGAAGCAGGCTGACCTTCGTTCTATCTTTACCGGACAGGACGTTGTGTATATTTATCATAATCAGATAGATGCCCGTGGAGATAAAGCGGCTTCTGAGAATGAAGTCTTTACAGCTTGTGAAGAAGCAATTGAAGAGATTTATACTTTGATAAAGAGGATTGCATCGCAGGCAAATACATTGCATTTCATTGTGACGGCAGACCACGGATTTATTTATAAGAGAGATAAAATTCAGTCAACAGATAAGATTGCCGGAGCTGCTTCAAAATCAAACAGCGTTGGACAACGTTATTCCATATCTTCCGAAGAAATCAAGGCAGACGGCGTTTGCCATACAACGGTTGGTAAGGTACTTGGCAATGACGATGAGCGTATTGTATCGTTTCCTCTTGCCTCGGATATTTTCAAGGTTGCGGGAGCAGGACAGAACTATGTTCATGGTGGCTGCTCTGCGCAGGAAATGCTTGTACCAATGATTGATGTGAAAGTAGATAAGGGCAAAAAGGAAACAAATCTTGCAGAGATTGCTCTTGTAAGCCTGACTTCAAAGATTACAAATCTTATCACGACACTGGATTTTGTTCAGACAGAGCCGGTAAGTGATATTGTGAAAGAAACAAGTTACCGAGTATATTTTATTTCTGATAATAACGAGAAGATTTCTAATGAGAATATTGTTATTGCAGATAAGAAAGATAAAGATACGACGAAGCGAATGTTCAGACTCCGCTTTAACTTTAAGAATAAAAAATACGATAAATCGCAGAAATACTACTTGGTTGCATATGACGATAAGAATGATATAGAAGTTCTTCGTCACGAGATTATTATGGATATTGCATTTGCAGATGATTTTGGTTTTTTTAATTGATATTGAAAGAGGGTTGTTTCGTTATGAGTGATTGGGGATTTTCTAATGCTATAGCTTTTGCCGTCGCTATGACTATTAGAGACATGAGCGAAGAAAGAGAAAAAAAGCGAATTAAAACACAAAAGTTTTACCAGGAATGCTATGAGAAAATTGCAGATGATAGTGCACAAGCTTTTGATGTTGTCACAAAAGTTGTGAAAAAGGCGTCTAGAAGATATATTCCGGAAGAAATAGGTATCGGAAGCACATATCTTGCTCTGTACGCTTTTGCTCTTGTAATAAAAAGGCAGGGAAAAGTTACAAAAGAGCAAAGCAAGATCATTAAAATTTATTTTAATAATATGAATTATCCCTTTGCTGAAAGTTCTTATATAGAAGCCGCTAAAAGAGGCGCTGACATTGGGGATTTTAGAAGTATCATAGCAATTGATCTTTGCTATGCCGGTAGCTTTTGGGTTGATTTTTTTAGAGCACTATACAAATCTGGCACTCAAAAGGACTTGCAAGATGTGATTGATTGTATAACCTCAATAATAATTCGTTTTTCTTTCTTAGGAAATCCTAACAGCGATATATCAAATGACATTTGTCAGAACTTTATTGACTGTATAAATTTTCAAATTAACCAGGTACGTGAAATTACTAATGATGAGATAGATTGGCTTGGAATTGTACCGATAAAAGAACGACTTGAAGAAATGAAAATCATTTATGAAAATTTGATAGATGAATCAAATATAACGAATGATATATCCAAAGACGAGTTGCTACCTCTATTAGAACTTGAGATTTTGAACTGTATTTGTGATGTTGTTATGTTGACAAAGCAACCTAAATCTGTAAAGCTTGTAATGATGAATGATGCATTTCAACTGACAGGGATACATACCGAAGTTACTCCGGAACAATATGTAAAAGAAATTGCAAATAATACGCCAACAGGCCAGTTTTATAAGAAAATGTTTTCTTCGCTTTATCCACTTGGAACTTTTTGGAATGTGCTTTTTAGTATGGGTACCCAATTGTCTGATATAAATTCAAAAAATAATCCGGTGAGTATCGTCAATAACATACTTTCTATCTTACTTCAAATTGAAAGTTACCTTGATGAAAAATATAACTTTTTGGGTGAAGAAAGTATAGCTAAAAATTATATACACCATATTTTGAAACAAATTTCTGAAAATTTTGACAGGGAGGAATAATATATAATGGATATAAATGAGAATGACATCACATTAGGTTATGCTGATTTTGTCGATGACGAAAGTAGTGAACAGAGCACAGAAGAAAATAATTTTTCCGAAAAAAGTGCATTACTCGATTTTGAAGAAATGTCGGACATAAACAGAAAACTTCGCACTTATTTTGATGGAAAGATTGTCCGTAAGGATTTGACGAAATCCATCAAGGAAGGTGCGAATGTTCCGGTTTATGTGCTTGAATTTTTACTTGGACAGTATTGCAGTTCTGATGACCAGTCCATCATTGAAGAAGGTGTGGCAAATGTAAAAAGAATACTGGCAGACAATTATGTACGACCAGACGAAGCACAGAAAATTCTTTCCCTGCTCCGTCAAAGAGGAAGTCATACTGTCATTGATAAGATTACGGTTAATCTTAATATTAGAAAAGATACCTACGAGGCAGAATTTTCTAATCTTGGAATTAAAGCTATTCCAATATCAGAAGAATATCCAAGTAAGTATGACCGTTTACTCTGTGGTGGCATTTGGTGTATTGTTCAACTTGAATATGAATACATAGAGGAAGATAAAAATGCTTCTCCTATCCATATCCGTAAACTGACACCGATTCAGATGCCACACGTTGACATCAATGAATTGAAACAAGGGAGAAAGGCATTTACAAAAGATGAATGGATAAGCGTAATGCTCCGTTCTATCGGTATGGAACCGGACACACTGACCGAAAGAGAAAAGTGGTTGCTTCTTGCACGTATGTTACCGCTCGTAGAAAATAATTTTAATTTGTGTGAGCTCGGTCCGAGAAGTACAGGTAAGTCTCATTTATATAAAGAAATTTCACCAAATAGCATTCTTGTATCCGGTGGTCAGACTACGGTTGCCAATCTGTTTTACAATATGGGAAGAAAAACAGTTGGACTTGTCGGTCTTTGGGATTGTGTAGCTTTTGATGAAGTTGCAGGTATCAATTTCAAAGATAAAGACGGTATCCAAATAATGAAAGACTATATGGCATCTGGCTCTTTTGCTCGTGGAAAAGAAGAAAAATCAGCTTCTGCCTCGATGGTATTCGTCGGAAATATAAATCAAAGTGTTGATGTGTTATTGAAAACATCAAGTTTGTTTGCGCCTTTTCCATCAGTAATGGGAAACGATACAGCATTTCTTGATCGTATGCACTGTTATATTCCGGGATGGGAAATTCCTAAGTTTAGGCCTAAACATTTTACAGATGATTATGGCTTTATTAGCGATTATCTTGCGGAGTTTATCAGAGAACTTCGTAAAGAACAGTATGGCGATGCCTTGGATAAATATTTCCGTCTTGGAAAGAATTTAAATCAGCGTGATACGATTGCAGTTAGAAAGATGGTCGGTGGATTTATCAAACTGCTTTATCCTGACGGAGAATATACTAAAGAAGAACTGGAAGAAATCTTAAGGATTTCTCTTGAGATGCGTCGCAGAGTAAAAGAACAGTTAAAGAAACTTGGTGGTATGGAGTTCTATGATGTTAATTTCTCATACATTGATAATGAAACATTTGAGGAATTCTATGTATCTGTACCGGAGCAAGGCGGTGGAAAGCTGATTCCGGAAGGAATGTGCAATCCGGGACAAGTTTATACCGTGGCTCAGGGTAAAACGGGTATGCTTGGTGTATTCCGTTTGGAATCTCAGATGATGCCGGGAAATGGAAAATTTGAGCGTTCAGGTCTTGGTTCTGATGGAAAATGCAAAGAAGCAACGAACACAGCGTTTAATTTCCTGAAAGCCAATTCTAACCATATCAGTGGCTCTATTAGTACAACCACAAAAGATTATATTATCAATTACCAAGACTTGCAGGGCATTGGTATGACAGACAAATTGGCATTACCAACACTGATTGCTTTATCTTCGGTGGCATTAGGTAAACCTGTTGCAAGCAGTCTTGCAGTTCTTGGTGAAATTAGCATTGCAGGAACACTCATTAAGGCAGATGAACTTGCTAACAGTTTGCAGGTTTGTTTGGATAGCGGAGCGAAAAAAGTACTTCTTCCTATTACATCTGCTGCGGATCTTTCAACGGTTCCGGCGGAATTGATTGGTTGTTTTAATATGATTTTTTATTCAAGTGCTGAGGATGCGGTTTACAAAGCTCTCGGCGTTGACTGATTATCGGTGTTAATAATTAAAAAAGCGTTGAAGATTTGTTTTCTCCAACGCTTTTTCTTATGGGTATGTAGACCTTTTTCGTTAATTTTATGTTTTGAATATGCTTGACCGACCGCTATACAAATTTTTTGAGTCTCGAAAGTGTCTTAAATAGGGCATTTTGAAAATTTACTTATTATTCAAACTGTCTATCAAATGCAGGCGGTAAATGCGCCAAATTTTACTTATTTTATAGTTTTAAATATTGACTTTTTATTTGTCATTTGATAGAATAACTGCGGTTAGCTTATGCTAACCAAAAATTTTAATATCAAGTTAGGAATGACTAACAAAATACGGAGGACAAATATGTTAAAAAAATTATCGATTTCATTGACAGCAATAGTTTTTGCACTTGCACTTACCTGCACTTCATTCTGTGCGTTTGCAATGGGTCCGAGCAAGGACGGCGTTTACGAAGTGCCGATTGAAATGTGGCACGCAGAAAAAGAAAGAACATCTATGGGCGACAGCTATATTGTTCACACCGCACTTCTTACAGTTGACGGTGATGAAAAAACGCTTACAATAGCTCCTGCCGAAACAACAAGCGATATGCAATTTTGGTATTACAAGGACGGCTCTGTTGAGGGCGACACAGTAGAAGTTGAGCAAAAGAATAATGTTGAAATTGACGGCACTGAATATGAAACGGCTTTTGAATTTCCGATTAAGAGCGACAATGAATTTGTCGGCGTAAAATTTGCCGCTTCGGCTATGCCTTTATCACCTTCTGCAAGAATTAAAATAGATTATGACAGTGCAAAAAAAATCAGAGATGTAAAAAAGGAAACAACCACAAAAAAAGCCACTACCACCACAACGACAACAATTACAACAGCACCAACCGTTACCGAGCCTAAAGAGGAAACGGTTAAAAATAAAAAAGTACCGATCGCCATTGCCTGTGGCGCAGTGGGTGCGGTTGCATTTGTGCTTGTAATGACCGCTGTTATCAAGAAAAATAAACATGACTGATTAGGGTGAAGTATGAAAAAAATATTTAAGAAATTTCAAGTTAAGGATTTTGTGTTTTTGGCTGTCTTATCCGCAGCGATGACATTGTGCGGCGGAATAACGATGCCGCTTGTTATGCACACCACCGTTTTCGGACTGCGTAACATGGCAGCCGCACCGATTTATTCGATTTTCGTTGCAATCGGACTTATGAAAGTAAGAAAGCCGGGTGCTCTCACAATTATCGGACTTTTTTCGGGCGCACCGCTGATTTTCTTTTCGACGGTTATGTTTTTTAACAATTTTGTTTCCGCAATCATAGCGGAATTGATTATGCTTTTGATTTTCAGAGGCTATCAAAAGAAAGTTTCCGTTTTCGTTACAACGGGAATATATATGCCGTTTTCACTGCCGATTTCGGTTCTGTTCAGTCTTTGGCTCAACGGGCAAAGTTACGATCAGCTTATAGCAAATCCGAAAATTTCTGTTTTAACATCAATCGGCACAATTGCATTGGCATTTTTGGGTGCGGCAATCGGAATGAAAATCGCCGCAGAACTTCAAAAGGCAGGCAAATTAAAACCGTACGGAGAAGATGATAATGCTTGAAACATTTGAGGCTAAAAAGCCTTTTTATCCGCTGATTTCATTTTCAGTTTCCGTAATAGTGCTGATATTCGGAATGCTTTTTTCCAAAAATCTTTTGGCTTTTGCTTTTGCCACGGCAATTTTTGTGCTTTACTCGGCATTCGGTCTATTCAAAAGCGCATGGAAAATGACCGTTGCAATGGCGATTTGCGGACTTATTATAGGCGGTCTGTCATTTTTGACAAACAGAAGTTTGGACGCATTTTGGCAAACGCTTTTAAGAATGATTCTATTGGGATTGTGTGCCGTTCCGATGGTAAGCACATCACCCTGTGATCTGACACGATGTCTTGCAAAGCTGAAATGCCCGAGAGTTATAACGCTCGGCATGCTTGTAACACTTAAATTTATTCCGGTTTTAGTGGGTGAAATAAAGCAGATCTGGGAGGCGATGAAGGTCAGAGGTGCAAATATGAATTGGTACCGACCGAGTTGCATTTACCGTGCGTTTATTATTCCGCTCGTTATGCGAATCATCGGAATATCGGATACTCTTTCCCTTTCGCTTGAAACAAGAGCGTTTACACTTGATGACAGTACAAGCTCGGTATATAAAGTAATAAAAATAAAAGCAAGGGATTTCGTATTTCTTGCCTGTGTTATCGTGCTTTGCGCAGGCGGAGGTGTTATGATATGGGCATAGCGATAAGACTGAAAGAAGTTTCTTTTAAATATGACGGTGCTAAAGAAAATGTGCTTGAAAATATAAATCTCACCGTGGAATACGGCGAAACCGTGCTTTTGTCGGGCGTTTCCGGCGAGGGGAAAAGCACCCTGCTTTCGATAATAAACGGTGTTATTCCGTTCGTTAATTCGGGCGAATTTTCGGGCAGTGTGGAAATAGACGGCAAGGATGTTACAAAGCTAAAAATCAGCGAGCGTTCAAAGCTAATCGGCACTGTGCTTCAAAATGCGGATGAACAAATTATTTATGATTTAGTAAACGAAGAAATCGCTTTCGGCTGCGAAAATCTGAATATTGCGTCCGAAGAAATCGACAGACGCATTGAACGATTTACAACGCTTATGCAAATAGAAAAAAACGCAAAAACAAAAACACTTTCCGGTGGTCAAAAGCAACGCCTGATAACCGCTTCTACCCTTGCGATGGAGCAAAAAATCATTATTCTTGACGAACCGCTTGCAAATTTGGATACTCACACAGCACATATTTTGCTGAAAGCACTTCGTAATTTGGCAAACAGCGGATATGCCGTTTTAATAGTTGAGCACAGGCTTGATGTTGTGAAAAACTACATAGATAAAGTTATGCGAATCGAAAACAAACAGCTTTTTACAAGCACGGATATAAACGACTTGAACAGCGGAATAAAAACAATTCCTCATGCCGACGGCTCTTTGCCCGGCGAAGTGCTTATAAAAGGCGAAAAACTTTTCTTTGCCGCAGGCGACAGAAATATTATAGATGGGCTTGATATTGAAATTCGGGCAGGCGAACGAATAGTTTTGCTCGGTGAAAACGGATGCGGAAAAACTACCCTTATGCGCATGCTTGCAAGGCTGAATAAGCCGAATGATGGTGCGTTGAGCCAAACAATAACAAAAAGCAAAAAAGCAAACAGCAAATGGTTTTCAAAGGTGGGATATGTTTACCAAAATCCAACCTATCAGCTTTTTATGCCAACGCTTTTAAGCGAGATTTCCTTTAAGGCAAAAAGCGAGGAAATGGCAAGGAAAATGATAAACGCCTTTGGACTTTCGGGACTTGAGCAGAGGCATCCGCAATCACTTTCCGAAGGGCAAAAACGGCGTGCCTCCATTGCTGCCGTCTGTGCAAGCGAGCCGACCGTACTGTTTCTTGACGAGCCGACGGTGGGTCAGGATTACAAAAATCTTTGTAAAACGGTTGAAACCGTAAATAAAATAAACAAGAACCTCGGCACAGCAATTGTTACCGTAACACACGATAAACGATGTGCCGGTGCTCTTGCAGACAGAGTGCTGATTATGGAAAACGGTAAAATATCACGGCAAGGCGATTACCACCTTGCAAATGAATTTTTGGATAAATAACTTAATTGAGGGAGAAAAGAAATGATTAAAACAAGACTTATAGAGCAAGTGCCTTCTTCAAAGAAGTACATTGCCCTAACAGTTCTTGCGCAGTGGTTGAAAACGGTTGCAAACATCGTTATGATTTTCATTCTTTCAAATCTACTTGCGCAAATTCTCAACGGTAAAGCGTTTGATTTTAAAAGACTTTTGCCTTATTTGGGCGCAATTGCGGCGGTTATGCTTGTGCGCTATCTTTGCGGATACGCAAGTTCACAGACTTCGTTTTTCGCTTCAAGCGAAGTGAAAAAAGTGCTTAGACAAAAAATGTATAAAAAGCTTGCACGAATGGGCGCATCTTACAGCGAAAAGGTATCAACATCAGAGGTGCTTCAGGTTTTTGTTGAGGGTGTAGACCAGCTTGAACTTTATTTCGGCAAATATCTGCCGCAGTTTTTCTTTGCTATGCTTGCACCGATAACGCTTTTTGCCGTGCTTGTGTTCGTAAGCTGGAAAGCGTCGGTGGTGCTTCTTATTTGTGTACCCCTTATTCCGCTTTCTATTGTTGCAGTTCAAAAAATCGCAAAAAGACTTCTTAGCAAATATTGGGGAGTATACACAAACCTCGGCGATACTTTCCTTGAAAATATCCAAGGCTTAACAACACTCAAAGTTTATCAGGCGGATGAACGCAAGAATGTTGAAATGAATGAAAAAGCCGAAGAATTCAGAAGAATTACCATGAAAGTTCTTACAATGCAACTCAATTCCGTAAGCGTTATGGATATTGTTGCATATGCAGGAAGTGCAGTAGGTGTAGTAATTGCAATCATTCAGGTAAAAAACGGCACAATCACTTTACCTCAGGCATTTTTAATCATTATGCTTGCGGCTGATTTCTTTTTGCCACTCAGGCTTCTCGGTTCATTTTTCCATGTGGCTATGAACGGTATGGCGGCAAGCGACAAACTCTTTAAGTTGCTTGATACAAAAGAGGACGAACACGGAGCGGAGATTCCTGAAAATCTTGACGGGGATATCGAAATTAAAGACCTTTCCTTTTCTTATGACGACGAAAAAACCGTACTTAACGATATTTCGGCAACCTTTAAAAAGCACGAGCTTATAAGCATAGTGGGCGAATCGGGTTGCGGCAAAAGCACACTTGCCTCTTTACTTTGCGGCACAACAAAGGGATACAGCGGAAGTATATCAATCGGCGGTGTTGAAATAAAAGATATTGATGAAAAAACACTTATGAACAACATCACTGCCGTAAACTTTAATTCCTACATTTTTGCAGGAACGGTTAGGGAAAATATGCTCATAGCCGACAAAAGTACAAGTGACGAAAAGATGATTGAAGCATTGAAAATGGTAAACCTTTGGTCATTTTTAAGTGAGCAAGACGGACTTGATACTAAACTTAATCAACAAGGCAGCAATTTTTCGGGCGGACAAAGGCAAAGGCTTGCCATTGCAAGAGCCTTGCTTCACAACACACCGATATATGTTTTTGACGAAGTAACTTCAAACATAGACGCCGAAAGCGAAAACGACATTATGGCCGTTATTCACAATATGGCTAAAATCAAAACCGTTATTCTTATCTCCCACAGGCTTGAAAATGTGGTAGGCAGTGACAAAATTCTTCTGCTTGATAAAGGCAAAATTGAGGAAAGCGGTACTCATTCTGAACTTATGTCTTTTAATAAAAAATACAAGCTGATGTATTCCACTCAAGCAGAACTCGAAAAATATGCAAAGGAGGAAGCGTAATGAAAAGAAAACAATCAGGTTTCAAAATTATGATGCGGTTGATAAAACTTGTTAAGCCGCTTGCTTTTTTCATGGTACTTGCAGTTATACTCGGCGTTACGGGCTTTTTGTGTGCTATTCAAATCACGGTTGTCGGCAGCATGACGCTTCTTACAGCCGCTGGTATAAACGGTGGACTTGCAATAAAAACGGGATGTATTTGCATTATTATTTTTGCGGTTTTGCGTGGTTTTCTTCATTACGGCGAGCAAGCGTGCAACCACTACATTGCATTCAAATTACTTGCTATTATTCGTGATAAAGTATTCAAATCGCTTCGCAGGTTAACGCCGGCTAAACTTGAAGGTAAAGATAAAGGCAATCTGATATCGCTCATAACAAGTGATATTGAGCTTTTAGAAGTTTTTTACGCTCACACGATTTCTCCGATTTGTATTGCGTTTTTAACAAGCCTTGTTATGCTGATATTTATAGGAAGATACAGTATTTGGCTTATGCTTGTTGCACTTGCGGCTTATATTACAGTCGGTATTATTATTCCGCTTGTATCATCCAAATTTAACAAAAATATCGGTATGACCTACCGTGAAAATTCGGGCTCACTTTCCGGCTATGTGCTTGACAGTATGCGTGGACTTTTGGAATCAATCAGATACAATTCAACCGATACCCGCCTTAATGAAATGAACGAAAAAACCGATGAGCTTAATTCACTTCAAAAGAAGTTAAAGAAAATTGAGGGGCATAATATTTCAATTACGGATATTTCGATTATATTCTTTTCAATCACAATGCTTTTAGTTGCAATTTGCCTTTACCAAAATGGCACAATCGGATTTGACGGACTTATTGTTTCAACCGTTGCAATGATGAGTTCATTTGGTCCGGTTGCCGCACTTTCAAACCTTGCAGGCAATTTGACTCACACCCTTGCAAGCGGCGAAAGAGTGCTGTCAATTCTTGATGAAAGCCCTGTTGTTGAAGAAAACATCATCGGCAAAGAAGTTGAATTTGATGGTATGGAATGTAAAAATGTAGGCTTTGCATATGACAAAGAGGAAATTCTTGAAAATTTCAATATGGAAATTCCAAAAAACAAAATCATTGCTATAAACGGACCGAGCGGTTCGGGCAAATCGACTGCGCTTAAACTTATGATGCGTTTTTGGGATGTAAACAGCGGCGAAATTGATATGTCGGGTGAAAACATTAAAAATATTAAAACATCATCACTTCGTAACAATCAGAGCCTTGTAAGCCAAGAAACTCAATTGTTTAACGATACGATTGAAAATAACATTAAAATTGCAGATTACAACGCAACAAGAGAAAAAGTTGAAATTGCCGCAAAAAAAGCCTCAATTCACGATTTTATAATGACTTTGCCTAAGGGATACAACACAAATGTAGGCGAACTCGGTGATTTGCTTTCGGACGGTGAAAAACAGCGTATAGGTCTTGCAAGAGCGTTCCTTTGCAACTCTCCTATGATTATGCTTGACGAACCCACAAGCAATTTGGACAGTTTAAACGAGGGCAATATCTTAAAATCCATAAACGAAGCAAAGCACGGCAAAAGCATTGTTTTGGTTTCTCACAGAAAGTCAACGGCAAAAATCGCTGACGAAGCTTATACCGTATACAGAGGCAGATTATCATGAAAAAAGACAGAATCACACGAGAAAAAGAAATGTTACCCGAAATGGTAAAAATTTATTGCCACGGTGTGCATAAATCAAAAAAAGGAACTCTTTGCAAGGAATGCCAAGAACTTACTGATTATGCGCTTTTCAGGCTTGATCATTGCCGCTGGGGAAACGATAAAAACTTCTGCTCGCAATGTCCCTGCCATTGCTACAAACCCGATATGCGTTCAAAAATAAAAGAGGTTATGCGCTATTCCGGACCGAGAATTATGTTTTATCATCCGCTTGTGGGTACCATTCACGGCATTGAAACGATAAAAGGCGTTATCAAGGCAAAAAAGAAAAGCAAATAACACCAAAAAAATATTGACTCTCATACAAACAAAGTCTTTGCCGAAAGGTAAAGACTTTGTTCTTTCACGGTGAAAAGAAACACAGCATCAATGCTCAATTAAGCATCAGTGCCGTTTCACAAGATTTATATTTATTTCAGTACAAAACGATATTTGAATTTTCTTTTGCAAGGTTTTGCATTTTTTCCGTATAGCCGTTGATGCAAAAGAATACAAAGTGTTCATATCTGTCAATTCTCCATTTACTTTTTTAATTATACCACAAAGTATAATTATTTCAATTATAAAAGCGTCGAAGATTTTGCTTTCTTCAACGCTTTTTTTAGTGCTAAAAGTTTAATTTTTCAAGTTGTTATAAATTTCTGCCAAATTATTTTTTACGGCGTTATAATCAACATTCTCAAACAATAATTTTGAAGTGACTTCGTTATAATCTTTTTTGAAGTAATCTTCATTTATGATTTTGCCGATTATATTTTTGATGCTTTGGTCATTTTTTGCCGACGGGCAGGCGGAATCTGTTGAACGAATTTCTCTGACTTCATCAAATAACGCATAAAATTCATTATTAAATGTGATTTGAGACATGAGTTTATATAAGTCGTACAAATGCCTTGATGTACGTTCTTTATTACCGTTCAAATAATAATCACCAATGGCAAAAATTTTATCTATGAATGTTCTTGTGAGTGTTTGCACTTTTAATTCAAACGGCTCTAAGTCATATTCTTTAATGATGTCATCTAAATTTTGCTGTTTCAAAAAACGATAAATATAGGTGTCTGCTTTCCTAATTTCATACGGAAATGGCTTCATAAACACGGCAGTTTCAACATATAAATACGGCTTGATTGTTATGAAAGCATCGTCGATAATCGGATAGGTGACTTGGTATTTGTTGAAATAAGTTCTTGTCATTATTTCTTCTTCGTTATCAAGCTGTAAACCTAAATCATCAATTGATTTTTTAATTGCAATTTTCAGTTTTTTACGCATACCCTCGGTAGCTTTGTCGGCATTGATACCAATGTCAATATCTTCAGAAAATCTGCTGATTATCTTATAGCATTTTGACAGCGAAGTTCCGCCTTTGAAAATAATATCGGGATAGTTTTTATTGATTTCTTTGAGCAACAAAGAAACATAATAGTCTTTTTCAACGATTGCCATTTCAATACCTAAAGCATTTGATGTTGCAATTAAAATGTCGTTGAATGTTTCTTTATCATTGAGCAAGTTTTTCAATTAACGGTCCTCCTAATATTTTTCTGGATACAGAATCGGGAAATACGGAACAATATTTGCTGATGGATGAGAGTGAAATATTGTTTTCTTTAATGTAATTTTCAAGATTTTTTATTTCTATGCTGTCTAATTTATCAAGGTCAATCAACCTAATGAGTTCGCAAAATTGTAGCGTTTTGAAATTCGATTTAGTGATTTTTGTCGGCGGTTTACAGAGATATACGCTTTGGTTGCCGACTTCTACTTTTCTTCCACGGGTTGATTCGTTATTTGAAATGACAGTAATAACATTCGGTACCTGCGTCGTAAGTCCAAATGAATTTAACAGGGAGGTGCCGCCGAGATAGCCGTATATGTCTTGCGAATTTTGAATATATTTTTTTGCTATAACCTTTCTCGGATTTAATACAGAATCACCGAGAACAGTTTTTCTCGGAATGTAGTAAACACCTGTTGAGAATCGTTTTAACTGTTTGCCGTCAACCAAAGTTTTGATTGCTTTATCAATCCAGGGGCGGGAACGCTGCGGATACATTTTTTCTATATCCTCGATAAGTATCGGCTCATCGGTATTAAATTTTGCGGATAATTTATTAAAAATATTCATACTGTCGCCTCCTTTATATTGATTATATTATATTATACATTTAATGTCAATATTTCATACTTTGATTTTTTGGCTGTAAAGGTGAAAAAAGCGTTGAAGATTTTGCTTTCTTCAACGCTTTTTCTAATGGGTATGTAGACCTTTTTTCGTTAATTTTATGTTTTTAATGTGTTTGACCGCCCACTATACATATTTTTCGAGTCTCGAAAATGGCTTAAATAGGGCGTTTTGAAAAATTTTAATGCAAAAAAACACCAACCTCGCTTGCAGCTTCCATCTTAAATCTGTTAAGAGCTTCTTTAGCTTCTGGAACTGTATTCTTTGCCATTGTTAAAACACCTCTCTTATCAAAAATTTGCAAAGCGTGCTGATATTTTGAATAAAATTTTCTTCAAAATATTTATCACACAATATCAATTCGCTCTTGCAAGTATAGTTTATGAAAAGTATTCGTTTTTACAATTGAAAAATTTTTACAATTTAAAACACATATGATGAATGTTTAAAATTCTATAAATTTGCTTTGTTTTTCTCTGTTAACTCGTTGTACTTATTTACTATGTAATCGGCTGTTCTGACTGCGCCTTCGCCTTTATATTGCCAAGTTTCTTCAATAAGAGAATCAATGTTGTTTTTATATTCAGTTGATTCAATGCAGCTGTCAATCAATTCTTTTAAATTTTGCATATTATCTTTAGTTAATTGTTTTCCTATTTTCGGCAAAGATGCAATAGGCCAAAACGGTGTGTCTAGCCACCAAGCGTCATAAGGGCTGTCGTCAAACTCGACATCTGCGTATATAACCGGCTTTCTGTAAACCAAAGAGTAATCGTAAACAATGCCGGAAAAATCTGAAATTAAAATATCAGAACGCCTGAGAACATCAAAATTATCACTATCTCTGTTCCATTCGAGACTGTTTGAATTTGGAAATTCTGCCATTAAATGATTCATCAAATCTGCTTCCGAAGTAAATGACTGCGGGTGCGGTCTGATAATAATATGATATCCCGTTTCCAAAAGAGTTTTAATTATTTCATCGCCGAATTTGTTGAGAATAGAACTTTTACCCCAAGACGGAGCAAGTAAAACTGTTCGCTCCATATTTTCCAAAGGTGGTGCGGCTGCAAGTCTGTTTACCATAGCGTCCATATAAGGAACTCCTACCATAACAAGTTCCTTTGCCGGCAGGTTTCTTATTTTTTCAAGCGCTCTGATGTCTCTTTCGTGGTGATTTCCTGAAATTAAAACTGCATCATAATAATCAATCCCGAACATATGATAACCGCAGGTATTACTTGCCGCGTGAAGAACATGCACATAATAATCAACATTTTTTGAACGCTTCCATTGAAAAACATCAAGCCCCGGTGTTGTTGAAATAAGCATTGTGGCATTAAGAAAATTTAACTTTGAAAATGCACGATTGCCTTCGCCTATAAATTGTGCATCGAGATGCTGCAAATTTTCATCAAAAGCAGGGTCATCTTTTGATGCTGTCATATATACAACATCAACACCCCTTGAATTCATTTCTTCGCATATTGGTTTGAACACGCTCCAATATCTTTTGTCATCAGAAAAAATAACAATAGGTATTTTTTCTGCGTTTGTATCGGCTTTTTTTCCGCCGGTAAGTAGAAATTTCAGCTTGACTGCCCATTCTTTAAACACATATGCAACAGCACCGATAATACCTATCAGCACGGCAAAAAGCATACTGCCTGTTCCGGGATCAATATATAACTTCATATTTTTTCCCCTTTCAAAAGGTTGAAATCAAGAATTATTTTACATCATCATTTGTTAAAACATCATCTTTTGCAACAAGTTTCCAATTGCTTTTATCCCAAATACTGTCTTGAATTGTATACCAATCGGCAGGTAAAAATTGATTTCCGTTATTTATGTTAACCGTACAATAATCCGAGCTGATAATATACTGCTTGTGTGCATATTTTTCTTGATTATCAATCTTTTTGTTAGTGTAAGGATTAACGGGGTTTTTTACTGTGCTTTCAAAAGCGATTGTAGGAATATCGGCATTGGTCATAAATTCATCAGATGTATTAAAGCCCGTTGAATTAAAGTCTTTAACCATAAGTAAAGGAGTGAAATATTCCATATCGTTTGTAACTGTGCCGGTATCATTAAGTATTAAATCGTTTAATTGATAAGTTTCAAAAGCGTGGTCAGAAGCTAAAACGATTTTTGTATTATCCCAAACACCGATTTCTCGCAAATAATCAAACCAATTTCCTAATTGGATGATAGAAGCCATATTTGTTTCGTAACTTGCAATTTGTGTAAAGTTATTCATAGCAAGTTTTTTTCCGTTTAAATTAAATCTATCTGCATTTTTATAATATTTAGTATTATCAATTTGATTTGCAGGTTCGTATTGAGGTTCTTGAAGCAGTTGCGGCTCGTGTGTCGTATTGTTAGTCATAAGCAGCACTTCTCCTACTTTATTTGAAGTTGTTGAAGTGATGTCTGAAAGGTTTGTAAGTACACTGTAAGCCTTTATGAATTCGCTGTAATTACCTGTTGCGATGTAATCATTAGTGCGGTGCTGTGAAACGCTCGAACCTAAATAGTTGCCGTTATTATATATGTCAGACTGCAAAACAATCGGTGACGACTTCATAAGTGAATAAACAAAAAAGTTCCTGCGATTGTTTTTTATAGTTTCCTTTTTGGTTTCATTGTCAACATAATCATCACCTGTGTTGTACGCTTTTACACCCTTCATATCATCAAAAACGCTTAAATCGGGAATCCACTGGTAGTTGGCATAGTTGCTGTTGCAAAGTGTAACATTATAGCCCTTACTACTGAATATGGCAGGCATAACTTTAAGTGCTTCATTATGTTTGGTAACAAGCTTTTCGTTTTTGCGTGAATTTATTTCCGCCGGTGTGTATTCATATCCGCCGAAAAATGCAGATGAAGCAAAATTTGTATGCCCGCCGAAAGAAATTGTGTTTGAGTAATAAGTAAATCCGTCGTATTGCTTAATAAGTTCCGGCTTTTCATTAAAGAAATACGGAATATACGGCCCAAACCCTCTGTCAAGCATTATAACCACAACATTTTTTCCGGTTTTACTAAGCTTAATGTTAAAGGTATTGTCTTTTTCCGAGTTTGTGTATATATTCGCAACTGATGAATTGATTTTTACAATGTTGACTGTACCCATACCGCAAAGTGCAATTGTGCAAACAAGAAGCAGTGATGTTATTTGCTTTGTAAGCTTTTTGTATATTATTAACATTACAACTATGATTACAGCAACAACAATTAAGTTAACTATCATTTCATTAGCTGATATGCTTATGGTATTTGTTTCTGCTGTGTACTGCAAAGATGAATTTAATATTCCCGAATTTTTGCCGAAAAACATATAATTTGTTATCGCCAAGCAGCAGATTATACATATAGCTTTGGTGTAAGCGGCTCTGACTTTGCTGTTTGCAAGCCAATAGAATACTCCAAACCAAATTACAAAAGTACCTACCGCAATGCAAGTGGAAGATACCAAGTACCACAATGGGCTTTGATAGTAGCTTGTAAATACAAATTCCTGCGGTGAAGAGCTGATTACGGCAGATGGTATAACGAGTCCTGTCAAAACTGCCATAAACACACAGCCTGCTACAAATAATTTTGTATTGTACTTATATTCTTTGACTTTTTCAGGTTTTCTTTTTGCAGGATTTTTTTCTCTTACCAAAGCAAAAAGAATAGGAAATATGCAGACAATTCCCAACAATGTAAATACAAGTGATTTTTCAGTGTATGTATCATCAATAAAAAAGCTGTATATTGATAATGCTATACCGCCGATTGCAAGAAATTCTTTTCCGACTTTTGCAGGATTTTTACTTTTTAAAGTTAAGGTTTTTATAAGTGAAAATGCATTGTTTAAAGTCCAATAAAATACTAATCCGGATGGTGAATTATACAAAAATACAAGAAAGAACAATGCAGTTATATATAGCTGTATTTTAGTTTTTGCAGGATAATCTTTTGAATAAAGCGCAGAAGATATTAAGTTTATTACAGTCATAATAATCGGCAAAATATTTATTGATATGCCGAATAATGTTAACAGCTTATCAGGTGTGCTTAAATCATTTATAAGTCCAAAGCTTACATCTTTTATACCGGAATAAGTTGATAAAAATCTGTATGCCGCAATGAAAAAAGGAATTTGCAAAAACAAAGAGGTAACACCTCTTAAAACATATGTAGGTTTGTAATTGTTTTGGCGATAATAGGTTTGGAGCATCATCATTCGCTCGTCGCCTTTAAATGTCTTTTTTATATGCGAAACGCCTTTTTCAAGCTTTGCCTCTATGTTTCTTTCCTGTTCCTGAATAGCGTCGGCACGCCTGTATAGCGGCAAAACCAAAAAGTTCATTGCAAGGCTTAAAATGATTATTGCTACTCCTTTATTTTGAATTACAGAATATGCGAATTTATATATTGCCTCAAACAATATTTGCAAAGGCTGAAAAAGTAAAGCATATAAAATTGAACCAAATGACATTATTTTTGCTCCCGTAACTTTATGATAATTAAACTTGGTATTAAAATAAACAGCGATATAAAAATATAAATTTCAACAGTGTTTACAGCTGTGAAATTGATTAAAAAATGTAGCGGTACAGTTAATAAAATACTGCTTGAATAATAAGAAATTGCAGTTAGGCAAAGCCCTAACGAAAATGCAAACAGCAATTGCACTGCTATAAATATTGTGCTTTTTTGTGAAAATAAATTGATTATATGCGAAAATGAAAAAAGCGCGGATACGATAAAAATATTTAGAGCAGGTTTATTAAATGTTTTTTTAAAATATGATAAAATAATTCCTCTGAAAAATAATTCCTCACCGAAAACACAGGAAATCATCTGTATAATTTCAAATGGCGTGGGGGTATATCTGCTTTTTAACGAAATAAGTATATTGAAAAATATCACGAAAACGACTAAAAGATTTAAAATCAATATTCGCCAATCTTTCAAATTGACGATTTTCAGTCCGTATTCTTTAAATTGGTGTGTTAACTTTAACACGGTCAAAACAGTACCCCAAAATAAAATTAAAATTACTGTTTTTATTATTTCATTTTCACACTTGGGCAAAAATATATTTATAAAACTGTACATAATAAGAAAAAATATAAGTACAGGCAATTTTTTATTTTTCATATTGTTTACTCATTATTTTAAATAAAATATACATAACATTATATCATAGAAAATATAAATATCAAATAAAATACCCTAAATTATTAGGTGAACTTGGCATTATAACACCTAAACATAATTTTAGCTCAATACCTTTTCAACTGAATTTCAAAAGCTTTTTCTGTTTATATCAAGTGTTAAATCCCAATCCCTTTGCTTTTCATCACCTATTGTGCAAAGTAAAAATGATTTTATATCACTTAATACTTTGTTTTTCTTGCCTGCTTTCTTTTCTGCAATGTGAATTATCAAAGACAGTCTGTTAATAAGTTTTTCAAATGCTTCATAAACCGCTGTGCCTTTTACATAAGGCTCATTTCCTATGAAAATATTTCTTACAAGCTCTATACCTAAATCTTTTGCAAGAATGTTTTGTATGCTTTTATCAGGATTAAACCATAAAAAAATACATATTTTTTTAACAGTCAGTTTGTTTAAGATTTTCATTGCGGACTTTGGCAAAATTTCTTCCATTTTATAGTCAATCATTCTGTCAAACCGCCACTGAAAATACTCACTTGCACTTTTTCCCTGCTTGTCATAATCAAAATCATTTATTGTGTAAGATTTTATGTCGGCAGTGCTGTCTTTAATAGTTACTTTTCTGTATGCACACGGACAGCCTACAAAACAGCCGGTTTGAACATCCGTTATTTTATTGCCATTTTCTGTAACATATTCTGTAACCGCCTGTGCATGCATATGACCTGTAAATATTAAGTCAAGCCCTGCGTCTGCAAATTGATTTGCACGCTTTTCCCAATCGGTTAAATGTGAATCGCTGATTAAATTCATTATCGGCGAAAAAGGCAGTAGGGGATAGTGTGTCATTGCAAATATGTAATTGCCTGTACGGTGGGCATCTTCAATTTGCTCAAGCGCCCACTTCATTTGATTATCCCATAATCCTTTGAAATCTTTGCAGTCGCCATCGCAGTTTAGTGCAAGCAGTCTTATTCCGTCGGCAAGCTGTGCCACATATGACATACTTTCTTTATGCTCGCTTATTGCACCGTCAAAGCCGAAATCTTTATAAAAATCACGCAGTTCATCTCTCGGCATTGCTTTAACGGGCAGCATTTTATCCCCGTCAAATTCAAAGGAGTCATTATCATCATAATCGTGCCTGGCGGTGATGAGATATATTTTTTTGCCTTGCTCTTTTAATTTGTAAAGCTTGTTTCTCAGTCCGATATGGCTTTGGTATTCACCCCTGTAAACCAAATCACCGGGAATTAGAATTATATTTGTTTCTTTATCATCGGCTATTTGCTTAAACCCGGCGTCAATAATTGCCGGCGTTTCAGCAACACATTTTTGGTCGCTTATACTTCTTTTTTCATATGCCGCACCGCTGCGCTTAAATGATGGGTCAAAAAAATGTGTATCCGTTACAAGATAAAAATTTAAGTTTTGCATATTTATCATCCCTAATTAAGATTTTGAATTTATAAATTTTACTGTTTTATTTTACCATATAGTATGATATATTGTAAATTGAAGATTTATATAAATCAAGTGAGGAATACGAAATGATAAAACATAACGAAAAAAACAATATATTTATTCTTGAAACCAAGAATACACATTATGTTTTCGGAGTTGATGAAGAGGGATATAACCGCCATATTCATTGGGGCAATAAATGTAATTACGGCGATTATGAGTTTGCCCATGTAAACGGTGAAAATTCAAATAATACCGTACAGGATGAAATTAGGCAGGAAATTACACCTTTTGGCTCAACTATGTATCGCGAATGTGATATTAAGGCTGAATTTGCGGATGGTTGCCGTGAAATCAGTATGCATTATGACTCATTTGTTCTTGAAAAAAATATTCTCAAAGTTATTTTTAAGGATGATTACTATCCTCTTCAAATAATTCTTAATTATGAAGTTTATGATGAATATGATATAATCAAAAGGTATGTCACACTTAAAAATACGGGCAATGATAATATCGTTTTTGAAAGAATATTCAGTGCTGAATTTTCACTTCCGTCTGTAAAGCCATATACTTTTATTAACACAAACGGTGCTTGGGGCAGTGAATTCTTGCAAACAAATACCGTGCTTGACGGAGGAAGCATCATTTATGAAAATCGCAGGGGTGCGTCAAATCATAATAACTCACCATATTTTATTGCACATCAAAATGCCGATGAAAACAGCGGTGATGTATGTTTTGCAAGCCTTGCTTACAGCGGTAATTTTAAAGTCAGCGCAAGCCGAGATGTGTATTCAATCACCAGAATTTCAATCGGAATGAATGATTTTGATTTTTCACATACTTTAAAACCGGGTGAAACATTTGATTCACCGTTAGTTTACTGTGGCAGAGCAAACGGTTTTGGTGAAATGTCAAGAAACATGAATCGTTTTTCAATTGATTTTCTTCTTCCTAAAAGTTTTAATGATAAGCCGCTTCCTGTGCTTTATAATTCTTGGGAAGCAACTGAATTTAATATAGATGTATCGCAGCAAACAGCCCTTGCCGAATTGGCAGCGGATATCGGTGTTGAACTTTTTGTTATGGATGACGGATGGTTCGGCAAAAGAAATAATGACAGGGCAGGGCTTGGCGATTGGTATGTTAATAAAGAAAAGTTTCCAAATGGGATTGATGAACTGATAGATAATGTAAATAAACTCGGAATGGATTTCGGTATTTGGGTTGAGCCTGAAATGGTAAATCCCGACAGCGATTTGTATCGCACTCATCCCGATTGGGCATATCATTTTGAACACAGAAATGCAGATGAACTTCGCCACCAGCTTGTGCTTAATATGACTCGCGGTGATGTTCAAAATTATATATTTGAATGCCTTGATAATTTACTTGAAAATCATAATATTAAGTATATTAAATGGGATATGAACCGTCCTTTTTCGCAGGTTGGTGCAGAAAATCTTGAAAATGCGAAAATGTATTCATATCTTCATACAATGGCAGTTTACAAGATTGTTGATGAACTTAAAAAGCGGCATCCCCAAGTGCAGTTTGAAAGCTGTGCGTCAGGCGGTGGCAGGTGTGACCTCGGTGCAATCAGCCATTATGACCAAGTATGGACGAGTGATAATACCGACGCTATTGACAGAATGACTATTCAAAAGGGATATTCTTTGCTTCATCCTGTTAAAACAATGCGTGCGTGGGTTACTGATATTTGCGGTATAAATAAGCCTTGTTCACTTGATTTCAGGTTTAATATTGCAATGCAGGGTTCACTCGGAATAGGCGGTAATCTTATTAAATATTCCGCCGAAGATTTAGAAATTTGTAAAAAGAATATTGATTTTTATAAATCTGTTCGCAATATTGTTCAGTTCGGCGATTTGTACAGAATACTTGATATTGAAGACGGGGAAGTGCTTTGCAACGAATATGTAAGCACTGATAAAAACGAAAGTGTGGTTTTTATTGCTGCAAATGCAACAAGGTTTTTTAAAAAGAAATTTAATCTTCACTTTGCAGGCCTTGATGAAAATAAAACATATTCTTTTTCCTTAAACGGTGACGAATATGTAAAAGGCGGGGCGTATCTTATGAATGTAGGTGTTCCTATTTATGTCAGGGGTGCAGATTATAACAGGGCAATAATCATAAAAGCAATATAAAATGAAAGAAACATCCACTTTTTCGCGAATAATTCCGTAAAAAATGGACAATAGAAAAACACCCCTATGGTAGAATTAAGGAAAACTACCATAGGGGTATTTTAATACCGAGAAGCCACAGTCACATAAGTGTTATCAAAAAATACATTGATTTAACAACAATTATCGTATTCAAACTAAAACTAAACCGACTCCTCTTAAAAAGCGAAATCAGTTTGTTGCTTAAATTTTATTTTTCTGCATCAGATTGGCTTTTGTACCGTCTGCGCAATTCGTGGCGGTACAATATAAAGGGAGGATTTGCATTTTTCTAAATGATTTCCTGTTCGATATTGTCAAACAAATCGTCGTTGAAAAAATCGCGGATCGAGATTTCAAGACCATCACAGATTTTTTGTAACGATACAACACCCGGATTTTGGCTCTTTGTGTTGAGCATACTGTAAATCGTTGACGGATTTATTCCGCTTAAGTTTCCGAGCGCGTTAATCGCTATATTTCTCTCCTCACAGAGATTTATGATGCGTTGCGCAACTGCTTCTTTTATTTTCATAACTACCGCCTTTTGCTTGTGATAGTTAAATTGTAAATGAATTTGGGATATGTCGTGTGGGATGTATCCCGAATTATTATTGACATTTGAGCTTTGTTAATGTAAAATAAAAATATAATCAGTAGTTGCTGATAAAAAGAGAAGCTTGTTCTCGTTTAGAACACAGTAGTAAAGCTCTTGCATAGACTTATGTGGGGGCGTTTTTTGTTTTATGACTAGTGGAGAAGTAATGAAAGAAAACATAAAATATATGCTGAAAAATTGGATCGCGTGGGATAAGAAAAGCCTGATTTATTTTCTTATTCGAGTTCCGGCACTTGTTTTTCAGCCCATAGTAACAGCATACATACCAAAGGCTATGATAGACTGCATTGAAAAAGGTGTATCAATAGAGCGGTTAATTCTTGTTGTTGCACTTTTAAGTCTGCTTTTAACCTTTACCATTTGGATAGATCCATTTATGAAGGAACTTATAAGGGGTGGAGCAAGAATTGTAAGAATGCGCTATGCTGTTATGGCATTCCGCAAAAATCTTTCAACAGATTATGTAAGCATAGAAAGCCTTGAGGGCAGAGAGCTGCACAAAAGAGCAGAAGCCTTTTACAATGCAAGGTTTTCATCGGGTGCAGATTTCATTGAAGAATGCAACAATTTTCTTGTTTGTATAATCGGCGTTATTGCATCTGCGGTTTTGATTTACAAAATCAACATTTTAATGATTCTGCTTATTCTTTTAACCTGCGTTAGCGAATTTATCATATTAAAGGTTTTAAATAAAAAGCAGAAAGCAATGCTTGATGACAGTTCAAAACTTTCATCAAAACTTGATTATTTTTATAAATTGAGCAAAAGCAGTGATGCATCCAAGGATATTAAACTATACGGTTTTCAGGATTATTTTATTTACACAGTTGCTAAAATCACATCCGATATTGAAAGAATAATTGCAAAATACACAAATCAAAGTGCGTCAGTAAGCGGAATACGAGCAGTATTAAACCTGATTCGCCAGCTTATTTCTTATGTATATCTAATTTATCTTGTAACGATTGGCAGTTTAACGATATCAGAATTTGTTTTTTATTTCGGAATTATTACAGGCTTTTCAAACTGGATTGTTAACCTTGTTTTTTCCTATTCAAAAATTGAACGCAGTGCGAACGACTGTGCCGTTTTCCGCAAATATATTGAAAGTGAAAACGAGAGCAAGGATAAGCCCGATGTTAATTTCAGCGGAATTGAATCTATCGAATTCAAGGATGTTTCATTTACATATCCGTCTGCTGAAAAAAGCACAATTAAAAATATGTCTTTTAAAGTGAACAAGAGCGAGAATATTGCAATAGTCGGCGAAAATGGTGCTGGCAAAACTACAGCAATTAAACTGCTTTGTGGTCTTTACTATCCCACAAGTGGCGATATACTGATTAACGGCAAAAGCAACAGAGATTTTTCAAACGAAAGTTATTTTAACTTGTTTTCAGCCGTTTTTCAGGACTATTTCTTTATGCCGATGACTATTGCAGAAAATATAAGTGCTGAAAAGGATTATGACAAGGAAAAGCTTTATTCTGCTTTCAAGAAATCAGGTATTTTGGAAAAGATAAATGCTTTGCCTGATAAGGAAAATTCACTGATGGATAAAAATGTTTATAAAAACGCAGTTGATTTTTCAGGCGGAGAAAAGCAAAAACTACTGCTTGCAAAAGCGATTTATAAAAATGCCCCTATTTTGATTCTCGATGAACCAACGGCGGCTCTTGATCCGATTTCAGAAAATGAGCTTTATTTGAAATATAATGAATTAACTGAAAATAAAATTTCGTTTTTTATTTCTCATAGGCTTTCGTCAACACGCTTCTGCAACAGGATTTTATTTATCAAAGACGGCAGAATTGCTGAAAGCGGAACGCACGAGGAACTTATGGCACAAAAGGGTGCATATTACAGAATGTATCAGATTCAGAGCTACTACTACAAGGAAACGGAGGTGGCTGTGAATGAATAATATGAAAACAGTTTTTAAGATTTACAGGGAGATTCAAAGCCTTGAAAAAAAGGTTTTACCGGCTGTAACCGTTCAGTCAATCATTTCATCACTCAAACCATTTATCAACATTCTGTTTACGGCTAAAATTATAAACCTACTGAGTGACGGCAAGGATTTCAAAACTGTTATGCTCTACATAACGATTGCCGTTGCAGTCAACTTTATCCTGTTTTTCCTCGGCAGCTTTCTGGATGAATACAGCCAGAATTTGAGAAATCTATTGCTGAACAAGGAAAACAAAAAGGTTGCATCCAAGCTTTTTGGAACAGAATATCAGAAGCTTGAAGACAGCGAATATAAAGAGCTTATTCACAAGCACGAGGAAGCCGAAAAAAGCAGATGGTCTCGCTTCCCCTATTTTGTATGGACAACATACAGATTTTTAAACGGCTTATTTACCTTAATCATTTCCGTTATTATCATATTTCCGCTTCTAAAGGTTGGGTTTACCAGAACAGGAAATACCTTTTTCGAAAAGCCGATTTTCCTAATTACAATAATCAGTGCAATTCTTGCAATGGCAGTTATCATTCTTTTTGTTGCGGTAAACATAAACAAATCTTATTTAAAGGCAAACGAAAGCTATGCTGAACTGGACAGGATTTTCTATTCTTTCCTTGATATTTTCGGAGATTACAGAACAGGCAAGGAAATCAGAATTTACAAAGAGCAGAATTTAATAGACAGTATTGCAACAAGCAAGATTTTAACAGACGGCGAAAAAACACTCCGTAAAATCTCTATGCACACAGCAAAGGCAAGCTCTTTTGTTGCAATACTCGGTGCAGTAGTCGGCTTTGGTGTTTATCTGTTTATCGGCATTAAAGGCCTGCTTGGTCTTTTCAGTATTGGCTCGCTTGTGCTTTACTGCGGTTCATTTATGCAAATTATAAATGGCATTATGATGATGGCAAACACTTTTGGCAAGCTTCAGGAAATCATCCCGCTTGCGAAATGCTATTTTGAGATTCTGGATACAAAAGATGATATGGAATACGGCGAAAAGGAGATTGACTTAACAGATAAGTTTGAAATAGAATTCAAAAATGTTTCCTTCAAATACCCAAATACAGATACATATGCTCTGCAAAATGTTAATCTTAAAATAAAAAACGGCGAACATCTTGCAGTTGTCGGCAGAAACGGCAGCGGTAAAACAACATTTATTAAGCTGATGTGCAGGCTCTATGATGTAACCGATGGTGAGATACTTATAAATGGTATCAATATTAAAGAATACTCAAAGGAAAGCATCATTAGCCTTTATTCCGTTGTTTTTCAGGATTTTAAAATCTTTTCAACAACGCTTGCGCAAAATATTTCGACAAATGAGGAATACGACAAAGAAAGGCTTTATGATGCGCTCGACAAAGCAAATATAAAAGACAGAGTGCTGAAAATGGAAAACAAGGAATGCACTTATCTCTATAAGGATTTAGACAAAGCAGGTGTTGAGATTTCAGGCGGCGAGGCACAGAAGCTTGCGCTTGCAAGAGCACTTTACAAGGATGCACCGATTGTTATTCTTGACGAGCCAACAGCGGCACTTGATCCAATTGCAGAACATGAAATATACAACCGATTTAATTCCTTTGTTGAAAACAAAACGGCAATTTATATTTCACACAGATTATCAAGCTGTGTATTCTGCGATAAGATTGCTGTGTTTGACAAGTCAAAGCTTGTTGAAAGCGGTACGCATCAGGAACTTTTGACAGCAGGCGAAAAGTATTTTGAACTTTGGAACGCTCAGGCGAAATATTATATCAATTGATATTTATATAAATAAAAAATTGCCAAGACCCACCAATATTGAACAATTCCGTAAAAAATGGACAATAGAAAAAACAGCCTCCTATGGTAGAATTAAAGAAACTACCATGGGAGGTTTTGTTCAGCCTAAGCGGATAAAGGGTATATTGTTAAACATGACAGTAGCATCGATATTGAAACTAAAAAGGTAAGGATTTTTTTAATCATAGCTATTATCTCCTTTATTTTATATTGGATATTCTTTGTTTATTACTAATAAAAATGCAGACACGAAAAAACCTATGGTAATAGGGTTAATTATTTGGAAAATATAGTCTATAATAATAACAAGTTTGTTGTATTTGTCTTTATGTAACATAACAAAATTAAATATTATAAAAAATATTGGAAATAAAAACAAATATACATCAAGAATTTCTGAAATGGAAAATGAAATTGTTAACATACTTGTAATAACTGAAATTACATTACTTTCTGTTAATATGGTTATATCTGTACGTTCTATCAAATATATAATTATCGATAATAAATGAAAAAGTAAAAGTGCAACAGAGAGATATATAGCAATTTTCTTTTGTGTATTAAACGAGTTAATATAGTCTTTAATGTTGTATTGATTTTTTTTATTCATTTTATTGCTTTGCCTCTTTCTCATAATTTTATATTCGCAATGTTTTCGCATACAGACGAATATTTGTTAGGAACGTTTTCCAAGTTTAATTTCATAACAGTTTCTTTTATATATTGTAAAATTATATACTACATAATTCAAATCGGTATCATCAACTGTAATTGCAGTTCCGTTTTTGTTATATAAAAGATAAAAGCAATCTTTATTGCGTACAAGTTCTAAAGTGCCGCTATACAAAATCGGCGTAAGAGTGCAGTTTGAAATTGTGGCATTATGATTAAGGGTCTGCACCAAATTGTCGTAACTGCTGTTAATATCTGTTGTACTATATTTAGAAATATTGTCGGTTTTATAAAAAACTCCCAAATGTTTATAATTATCAAATTGATAATTTAAAAACTCACTAATATCTTCTTGCTTCCACAATTTATTATCCGAATATGATAATGATTTTGATGAGCGAACAGTATAATATCTTGAGCGTTTAGAAAACATATCATAAGTGTTATCGTGAAAAATCATATCACTGTATAACTCTATGCGGAAATGTTAGAATCAACATTATCTTGTAAATATTCAGTACACCATATTTCCAAATCTTCTAATTGAAAATTATCTACATAGTGCTTTTGAAAATACACAACATTAAAATTTTTACCGTCAACATTGAACACCCACTTTGCCGGTACTACCCAAATATTAAATTTTTCTAATAAAACAAACTCTGTTTCAATATGTGCCTTGTATTCTTCAACTTCAGTTATTTCGGATTGAGTAACGCCGTATTTGTATGCAATATACTCCTTTGCATTACGAGTTAATGAATTTGAATATAAAATGATAGAAGCTGCTGAAAATATAGCAAAAATTAAAGCAATACAAGCATATTTTTTGATTTTCTTGAAAGTTGAGTTGCTGTTTTTATTCATCCTATCGCCTTTCCTTTTTCCTCTAATGTTATATTTCCAATTTTTGTATCATAATAATAACTTGCAAAATTGTCATATTTTTTTCTTGTGAATTCAATATCTGTATCTACTAATATTACATGCTTATTTTCTATGTTTTCACATATAAACGAATATTTGTTTAGAAGCTTTTCTCTTAATGATTTATATTTTTCCGTTGAAAGCACCCAATTGTTATTTATTGACATTCTGCGATATGGGCTTAAATCATTTACCTTATAATAAATCACAAAAGAATCGTTATCGTTAATCAAAAAATCTTCAATATTATCTTTTTTTACAATATCATGCAAATAGCCGTAATCGATTATTATACCGACAACATTAGGGTCAACTGTTTTTAAATAATCAACCGACCACTCGAAAACATCTTCTAATTGATAATTGTCACTAAAGCCATTTTGTGTTTTTACCACACCGAAAGTTCTTTTGTTGCACCTGATTTTCCAAGTTGGAGGCGTAGTATACCAATCAAAGAGAATACCTAAATCGCTATCGTCGTGAAATCTTTCGCCTTCGTAATCGAGCAGAACTATGTCCTTTTTGTCAAAATCATATTTATTAACCAGGTATTCAACAACCTCTGCTCTGTGGTATTGAACATAAATAATATGCGCAATACCAAATATCAAAAAAGCCGCAAATATTATTGTTAATATTCGTAAAATGAATTTTTTAATCTTTTTCATATAAATCTCTTTTTCTATTTCTTATTTACCATAAGATTGTTTTCTTAATTTTAAAGCTTTTATTTGCTAACTGTTCTTCTCTTATTTCATTATAATTTTGATCTTCTTCAAATCCAAAATAATCAAATCTTTCACCGTCGTCAATCCTTTTTGTCGGCAAATCATAATTCACAAAACAAACATTTACCGGATTTGACCCCGGATGAGAATAGTATTTTCCAAATTCGGATTCTATTTTTGCTTTGATTGTTTCCCTTTCTTTTAATAATGACGATAAATCTTCAAAATCTGAGCGTAAATATATCGAAATAATTCCGTTATAATCAGCAAATATTTCTTGGATAAGCTTATAAATGTTTTCTTGTGTCCATTTTGTATTGTCTTTTTTTAGAATATTTGTAAGTACATCATAGTCGTAATAACTTGAACTGTACGGAGTGTGTAAAACAAGTACATCCGTAATATCGGAATCACCTGTAACATTTGTTAAATACTCTTTCATATATCGGTTAATTTCTTCCAACTGGTAATCATCATAAAATTCGTCCTTGTTATATATGACAGAAAAATCTTTTTCTGTATCTTTAAAATTAACGGCAAACGGAACAAATTCACCGGGTCTGTATAATAGAGGACAATCGAAGGAATCAGACTCGTCTTTATAGTAGGGTAGCTTAATGCTGATAACTTTAAAATCTTTATTGTATTTCTTTTCGACATATGCGGTTGCATTGTGTATTAAGCAAATTAAAGCTATCAAAGAACATACAATTATACACAGCAAAGCCGTAAGTATAATTTTTTGTGTCTTTTTTCTACTGTGTTCTTTCATATTCTCTCACCATCTTTAAATTAAATGTTTTTCTTGTTTTAACAATTCAATTTGCTTGTATTCCAAGAAATATCCTTTATGTGAATAAATATTATTTTCAGTGATTTCATCATCAACAATATAAACAATCGGTTTTCTGTTAAAATTAAAATATTTACATATTTTATCCTGCAAATCACTTTTGATTTTAGTTGCTGCTTCTGTATCGTCAATATAAGGAGATATATCATTTACTGAATAATAAACAACAAAATCATTGTTGTAATCCTTTAATGCAAAATCTAAAAAATTATGTATTTGACTTTTTTGTATAAGTTCAGATGAACTGTTATTTTCTGCTTGAAAATAATAAATACATTCAGAATGAATTTCTACTTTGGAAATATGACTGTCGATATTTTTTTGCAAGTACTCAACCGACCAATTATATATTTGTGTTAATTGAAAATCATCGTAATATTTACCGTCAATATAATCGACATAAAAATTGTTATTCCTATACTTGATTTTCCATTTGGAATTAACCTTCTCAAAATCAAAAATGTTGGAAGAGTGATTACTTTCATTACGAAAATACGGTGGTACAAAATAAACTGTTTTAATTTCATTTCTTTCTAAATTGTATTTTTCAGATAAATATGATTTGGGTATTTGCAATATTGCTAAATACACAAAAGCTAATGTAATTACTATAATTAGTATCGCTAAAATGAATTTTTTACTCTTTTTCAAGTATAACACCCCCTATATTACTACTATATCACAAAACTAATTTGAATAAAAGCACAAAATTGAATATCATTAAAAAAGAGGCTTGCCCCAAATGTTAGGGCAAACCTCTTTATAAGTTGTGTCTCTATTTTTTGCTAACTTGCGGACCTTACACTGAGGTGTATAAAGAAACTCTAAATCCGCATTATTATTTACAGTAAATAACTGCTTCCGTCATCTGCACTTGCTCCGTCTGTTTTGCCCTTTGGCAAAAAGACATGGGGTCTAATGCTTTTAAAAAGAAGGAAAAAACGGAATTTGCCTCTATTCAGGCATACAAACTGTTGACAATAAAGCTCCTATATAGTATAATTTAATAAACTACTATATAGGAGCATTTGCATGAAAACAAATGGCGGATTTCTTGTCACCAAAATAAAACAACTTGGAGA
>ERZ773210.522-NODE-522-length-45201-cov-45.580827_pt1 | contig 45201 bp, 45 predicted proteins | sample MGYA00580528_ERZ773210 | MGnify/ENA primary metagenome ERZ773210 (study PRJEB29015, sample SAMEA2737769) | human gut metagenome | biome: human gut; feature: human-associated habitat; material: faeces | place: China | collected 2012 ...
TTATTGAGTTTTATATAGAATTAAGTAAATGAGGTAAAAATGAAAAAGAAAAAATAAAAGAATTTATTATAAAAAATTGGAAATGGATTTTAATTAGTTTATTAAGTGTTCTAATTTGCTTTATCGGAATTAGTAGAATCTATCTAGGTGTACATTATACTAGTGATGTCCTAGGCGGTTTTTTAATTTCTGTATCTTATTTGGTTATCTATATAAGTGCTGTTAATAATGTGTTTTACAGAAATGAAGCAAAATAATTGTAATTCGTAAAAAAATTAACAGTATACATAAAATACGAAAAAACTATGGGGTCAGATGGATTTATCAGATTTGTATACTACAAGTAAGTTTCCAATAAATGATGCTATCGATGAAAGCATCATTGACAGATTGCAGAATTAAAGCAAGCAACCACTCTGTAAAAGGAGTGGTTTTTATATTAGAATATTATTAATTTGCTAAATAAAATTATTGCATAGTACAAGTAGTTGACAAAGGATAATTATAATGATATTTTAACTAGGAAAAATATATAACACTTGAGGAGATGAAAAATTACATGAAAAAAATATTATTAGTAGAAGATAATGAAACAATAATTATGGGGTTAAAATATTCATTAGAACAAGAAGGATTTCAGGTTATATCTGCAAAAACAGCAAAGGAAAGTAAAGAAAAATTAGATAATAAAAGTATTGATATAGTGTTGTTAGATGTTTCATTACCTGATGGAAATGGATTTGAAATTTGTAAAGAAATAAAAGAAAAGAATGATATTCCTGTAATATTTTTAACAGCACAAGATGAAGAAACAAGTGTTGTATTAGGGTTGGACTTAGGAGCTGATGATTATATTGTAAAGCCCTTTAGAACTAGAGAATTAATTTCTAGAATAAAATCGGTTTTAAGAAGATATGGAAAAAAAGAGGAAAATAACATTATTCAATATAAAAATATAAAAATTGATACCATATCTGCAAAAGTATATAAAAATAATAAAGAAATTATCTTTACTAGCTTAGAGTATAGAATTTTACTTATGTTATTTACTAATCAAAACAAATTAATAACAAGAGAACAGTTATTAGAAAAAATTTGGGATATAGCAGGTAATTTTGTTAATGATAATACTTTGACAGTATATATAAAAAGAATAAGAGAAAAATTGGAAGATGATTCAATTATAAAAACTATTAGAGGCCTTGGATATAGGATAGGAGACTAATTTAAAATGAAAAATAAAAATATTAAACTAATAATTATTCCATTAACAATATTAATGATTTTTACATGTATTGTAATATCAATGCAAACATACAGCCAGTATAAAAAAATATCAGTAATAACAAATGAAAAAATATCAGAGATAATTGAATATATAATAAAAGAGAATCCCTCAATTGATACTAAAAAGATAATACAAATATTAAATTCTAATGAATATAAAGTTGGAGAAGAAGAGCTTAAAAAGTATGGGATAAATATAGAAAAAATTAATTCTATAATTGCTGTCCAAAAACAGATGAAAACTAATATAATATTAAATATTATTTTGATAGTTTTATTTAGTGTATTATATATGGCTATTATATTTATATATTTAAAACAAAGAGATAAGAAAATAAATCAAATAACACAATATATAAATGAAATAAAAAATAGAAAATACGATTTAAATATAAATGAAAATAGTGAAGATGAGCTTAGCAATTTAAAAAATGAATTATATAAAATTACTATAATGTTAAAGGAAGAAAGTGAAATATCTAGACAGGATAAGGAAAAAATAAAAATGTCAGTTGAGGATATTTCACATCAATTAAAGACACCATTAACTTCAATAATGATTATGTTAGATAACTTAAAAGACAATCCAAACATGGATAAAGATACAAAACAAAAATTTATATTTGAAATCAGTAAACAAGTTGATTGGATAAACTGGCTGGTTATATCAATTTTAAAATTGTCTAGGCTAGAAGCTGATGTTGTTAAGTTTTCTAATAATAAAATTAATGTAAAGAAATTTATAGACGAAATAATAGGTAATTTAGAAATACCAATAGAAATAAAAAATCAAAAGATTAGTATTGAAGGGGATGAAGATGCGTCATTTATTGGAGATTATAAATGGCAACAAGAAGCAATTACAAATATAATAAAAAATGCCATAGAACATAATAAAGAAAATGGAAAAATAACTATTAAATATGAAGAAAATGTACTATTTACAAAGATTACAATAATTGATGAAGGGCAAGGTATTGCTAAAGAAGATCTTAAACATATATTTGAAAGATTTTATAAAGCACAAAACTCTTCAGATAATAGTGTTGGTATTGGTTTATCATTAGCTAAAAACATCATTGAAAAAAATAATGGAATGATAAATTGTAAATCTGAAATTGGAAATGGTACAGAATTTATTGTTAAATATATGAAATAAATTAATACTTATAATATATGCAAATAGTTGTAACATAGTATAAAAAATATTGATACTTGCGTGAACTATACTTAAATTAGTGTGGTTCAAAGAAAGTATCAATTTTTTTGTATGGATTTACAGGATAATGCCAATGGAATTCAAATGTGACAAAATTTATAGTATATATGTCACTTAAAAGTCACTTTGAACAATTATACTAAATACAGTAAAAATATTATAGATAGATTAAATCTTTAAAAATAGTTAAATTTAGGAAGAGTTTAATCTAATTTGCGTTTTAAGGAAGGAATGAGATTAAATATGGAAATATTAAAAATTGAAAATTTGAACAAAATTTATGGAAAAGGAGATAACCAAGTAAAGGCTGTTGATAATGTATCTTTTTCAGTAGAAAAGGGCGAATTTGTTGCTATAATAGGTGCGAGTGGAAGCGGAAAATCAACTTTATTACATTTAATTGGTGGAGTAGATAGGCCAACATCAGGAAAAGTTTTTATAGAAGGAAAAGATATATATTCTTTAAATGACGATAATCTTGCTATTTTTAGAAGAAGACAAATTGGATTAATTTATCAATTTTATAATTTAATACCTGTTTTAAATGTGGCAGAAAATATAACTTTACCTACAAAATTAGATGGTAGAGATGTTGATGAAAAAAGGTTAGATGAATTATTAAAGACACTTGGCCTTGAAAAAAGAAAATACAATTTACCAAATCAATTATCAGGAGGACAACAACAAAGAGTTTCTATAGGAAGAGCAATAATAAATGAACCTGCTTTAATGTTAGCAGATGAGCCTACTGGAAACCTTGATTCAAAGGCAAGTGAAGAAATTATTTCATTATTAAAACTTTCAAACAAAAAATATAATCAAACTGTTATAGTTATCACACATGATGAAAAAATTGCATTAGAAGCAGATAGAATTATAACAATTGATGATGGAAAAATAATAAAAGATGAAAGGAATGGAAAATAATGAAAGTATTAAATGATTTAAGCATACAAGATTTAAAACTTAACAAAAAAAGGTCAATTGTAATTATAATAGGAATTATTTTATCAACTGCTTTGATTTGTGGAGTTGCAGGACTAGTAACAAGTTTTCAGAAAACTATGGTAGATACAGCTAAAGAAGGACAAGGAAATTATCATACTATCTTTTATAATGTACCAAAAGATGAACTTAAATATATTGAAGAAAATAGAGAAGTAAAAGATTATTTTTTATCAGAAGAATTAGGGTATAGCTATCTTTCGAACCCTAAAAATGTAGAAGAAACACCAATTGTTAATGTTATTTCTATGAATGATAAATTTATTGAAAATATGTCTGTAAAGTTAAAAGAAGGTAGACTGCCAGAAAATGATACTGAACTTGCCATTTCAACAAGGATAAATGAAAAGTTTAATACTAATTATAAAGTTGGAGATACAATTACTTTAAATATTAATGAAACAGAACAAAATATGGAAAATGGAATTCCTAAAACATATAAGATTGTAGGAATAATTGAAAGACCTATTCTTGCAATAGAATCTTATGATGTGGATTGGTTTACAGCCATTACAAAAATGCAAAATGTTAATAAAAAAGCTAATATAGCTGTTTTATATAATAAACCTAAAGATTATATAAAAAATATAGAAAATATAAATAATATGACAAAAGCAGAGAATAATGAAGATGGTGCCAGTTTTTCTGGATTATCAAACAAATATAAAAGTTATAAATATAATTTAATGGTCAATAAAGAATTATTAGCTTATGAAGGGGCTAGTTTGGATGATGAAACATTAAAAACAATATATGGATTAGGAGCATTTATAATTGGAATTGTTTTAGTTTCTAGTGTATTTGTTATTAGAAATGGTTTTGAAATATCAATAACAGAAAGACTAAAACAATATGGAATGCTTTCAAGCATTGGTGCAACTAAAAAACAAATTAAGAAAAGTGTTTATTTTGAAGGATTTATATTAGGGCTTATAGGAATACCTCTAGGTATTATAAGTGGAGTATTTGCAATTTATATATTGGTAAATGTAGTAAATTATATTTTAAAAGATTATATATCAAAAGGAACTTTATTGACATACAGTATGTCTTGGATAGCTATTGCAATAAGTGTTTTTGTATCTATAATAACAATATGGCTATCATGCAAAAAGTCAGCCAAAAAAGCATCAAAAGTTTCACCAATTGAAGCAATAAGAAACTCTGAAGATGTAAAATTAAAAGCAAAAAAGGTAAAATGTCCTAAAATTATAACTAAAATATTTAAAACAGGAGGAGAAATTGCATATAAAAACTTAAAAAGAAGCAAGAAAAAATATAGAACAACAGTAATTTCTATAATAGTTAGTATTGTGATTTTTATTTCAATATCAAGTTTTATACAATATGGATTTAAAATGTCAGAAGCTTATTATACAGAAATGAATTATAATTATATGGTATTTATGCAAGAAAATGAAGACAATAAAGAAGAATTAAAAAAATACAAGATTTTAGAAGATATATCAAAATTACCTGACGCAGGTGAATATTCAATAAATAAAAGTAATGTATTAACAATGAATATGGATGAAAAACATAAAGCAGAATTAACTGAATATGGAAAAGAAATAAAAGAAAGATTTTATAATGAAGAAAATGGAGTAAGAATAGATGAAATAAATGTAATCTCATTAAGCAAAGAAGCATATGAAAGATATGTAAGTAAATTAGGAGGAGACTACGAGAAATATAAAAATGGAGCTATTTTAATTGATAAAAATATAAATACCAACAATGATGGAAAAAAGATTCAAGGCAATATATATACATGGAAAAAAGGAGATATTATTACTGGAAAAATAAATGATACTCAGTGTAATATTGAGATTCTTGCTAAAACAGAAGAAATACCAGCCGGAGTAAATATTCTATATAATCCTGATGCTTTTATTATTGTAAGTGAAGACTTTATAAATAAGGTTGGATATAAATCAATTGCATTATATTCTAACTCAAATGATGCTTATAAGCTAGATGAAGAAATTAAACAATATAAACAAGAGAACAATATAACAGATAACACTATTCAAACGTTTAATATGGAAGAATCTGCAAGAGCAGAGAATGCAATTGTGCTAGTAATTTCAATATTTTTATATGGATTTATAGGTGTAATTACCTTAATAGGAATAACAAATATTTTTAATACTATAACAACAAATATGAACTTAAGGAAAAAAGAATTTGCTATGCTTAAATCAATAGGAATGACAAAAAAAGAATTTAACAGAATGATTAGATTAGAAAGCATTTTTTATGGTTTAAAATCATTGATTATCGGAATACCAATTGGAATAATATTATCATATGGTATGTATACAGTTTTTAGAAATAATATGGAAATGGAATATATATTGCCATATAAATCAATTGTAATATCTATAGTCTTTGTGGCTGTTATAATTGGAATTATTATGAAATATTCTATGAGTAAGATTAATAAACAAAATGTAATTGAAACTATAAGAAATGATAATATATAAATAATAGATTTATTAGAAAAAACAAAAGATGCACGTTGTATATTTTTATATATAGTATTGCAAGATTCATATTTTGCTTTAAGAAGTTATGATTTGATGAAACAAAAATATCCAGATACTTTGGCTAAAGAAGTTTACAAATTATTACAACTATTTCCAAAACCTACATCTACAAGTCCTAAAACAATAATACTTGGAAAAACAATACTTATGCTTTATTATATGCGTTAACAGGTTCAACAGTAAGCAAACCAGAAGATATACAATCAGCAAATACTCCAGTTACTTTATTTGCAGTAATAGGATTTTATTTATCATATTTTACAATGATGAATCCAACAAGTGATCTTAATTTATTTGCTTCATTATTTCCAATATCATCTCCATTTTGCATGCCATTTAGAATTATGATGGGATTAGCAAGTATAATGGATGTAGCATTGTCAATTGCAATTTTAATTGTTACAATCATTGTGATTTCTTATATTGCTATAAAAATATATTCAAATGCAATATTAAATTATGGAACGAAAATGACCTTTAAAGATATTATAAAAATTTATAAAGATAAACAAAATTAGTAATTTGGGAGTGAGTTTTATTATGGACAAATATACAAAAATAAAACAGCTTTTTGAACAAAATAGGGATGAAGAAAATGCTGTAAAGATGTCAAAATATATGAGAGATTTGTTTAAATTTTATGGATTAGCAACTCCACTAAGAAAGTCATTTTATAAAGATTTATTAAAAGAAGAAAAAGTAAATAAAGTTGCAGGTAATGGAATATTTTTAAGTATTTGTATATTTTTAGTATTCTTATTATTTGGAGCATTTGGAGCTAAATGGTTTATTTCATTGTTTGCAAACGGAAACAATGAAGTAATATCAAATTGACAAAAATATTTATTTTTATGTAGAATTATAATAAATAATATTTCTTATGGTAATACGATAGCAGAAGTACTATTTTGGAGGGAAAGTAGTAAAAAGAACGAATCTATTAAATGTGTATAAAGGAGATTAAAAGAATGTTAAAAAATGCTATAGCATATATCTTGAGAAAGAGGAGTAGAACAGTTATTATATTTATTATTTTAACAATAGTTCTTTCATGCTTATACTCATGTTTAAACATAATGAAATCAACAATCAACTTAGAAAATAATTTATATAAGTTATCAAATACATCTTTATCAATAACACAAAACAACAATGAGAACTTTAAAATAAATCAATTTAAAGAAATAGAAAATATAAAAGAGATAAAAGAAATAATTCCCAAATATAATGAACTAGCAAAATCTACAAATATTAAAGCAGTAGAAGGAATGCAAATGGTCGAAAGAAACGATATGCCAGAAGAATTTAGAAATATATTTTCAATAGAAGCTACAAATAATACTGGAAAGGACAATTTATTTAATAGTGGAGTTTTTACTCTTATAAAAGGTAGACATATTGAAAAAGATGACAGAGAAAAAATTATTATACATGAAGAACTGGCACAAAAAAACGATTTAGAATTAAATGATAAAATTCGTCTTGAACTATTTGATTTAAACAATAATGAAATAAAAACAGAATATGAATTTGAGATTATTGGAATTTTTTCTGGAAAAAAACAAGAAAAATACACAGGAATGACATCAGACTTTAGTGAAAATATGGTATTTATCGATTATGAATCAAGCCAAGCAGCATTAAACAAAGCAGAAAACAATAAAGTTGTAAATAAACTTGAAATAATTTCAGATAGTTCAAAAGATACAAATATAGTATTAAATAAAATTAAAGAAATAAAAATTGATTGGTCAAAATTCAATATTGAAAAAAATGATGATGTATATGAAGAAGCTTTAGAATCTGTAGAAGGGATAAAACATATAATAAAGGTTATGACATATTCAATTATGACAGGAGGAATAACAGTTTTATCATTAATATTAATTTTATGGCTAAGGGAAAGAATTTATGAAATAGGAATATTATTATCAATAGGAATAATTAAAGCAAAAATTATAGCTCAATTTATATTTGAGTTAATATTTATATCACTACCATCTATAGTAGCATCTTTATTTTTAGGAAATGTGATATTAAATCAAATAATAGGTGGATTTATCAATTCTGATAATTCGACAATAATTATTAATAATCTACTAAAAAACGATAATTTAATATCAAATATTACAATATTTTTACAAAGTTATGGAATATTAATAGTAATTATTGTTTTATCAGTTATTATTGCAAGTGCAATGATATTAGTAAAAAAACCAAAAGAAATATTATCAAAGATAAGTTAGGAGATTACAATGGATATATTAGAAATAAAAAATGTAACATATAATTATTCAAATTCAAAAGAGAAGGTTTTGTCATCAGTAAATCAAAAGTTTGAACTTGGACAATTTTATGCAATAATAGGAAAATCAGGAGCAGGAAAGTCAACATTACTTTCATTATTAGCAGGACTAGACAAACCACAAAAAGGTCAAATTCTATTCAAAAATGAGAATATAGAGAACAAAGGGTATAGTAATCATAGAAAAAACAATATAACATTAGTTTTTCAAAATTATAATTTAATTGATTATTTAACACCAATAGAAAATGTTAAATTAGTAAATAAAAAGGCATCAGAAGATATTTTGTTAAAATTGGGACTTGATGAAAGTCAGATAAATAGAAATGTAATGAAATTATCTGGTGGACAACAGCAAAGGGTAGCCATAGCAAGAGCATTAGCATCAGAAGCACCAATAATTCTAGCTGACGAACCTACAGGAAATCTTGATAGTGACACTGCAGGAGAAATAATAGAAATATTAAAAAAATTGGCTAAAGAGAGAAATAAATGTGTAATAGTTGTAACACATAGTAAGGAAGTTGCAAATTCCGCTGATATTATTTTAGAATTAAGTGACAAAAAATTAAGAGAGATAAGTAAAATTAATTAGGAGGTATATTGATGATAAAGAATGCTTTTGCATATGTAACAAGAAAAAGTTTAAAATCAATAATAATATTATTAGTTATTATGGCTATGTCAACACTTAGTCTGATTAGTTTGGCAATTAAAGATGCTACTAATAGAGCTTCAGAAGAAACTTTTAAAAATATAACAAATAGTTTTTCTATGGAAATAAATAGAAGAGTTAATCTTGGAACACCTAGAGGTGGAGGAAATATAAAAGGAGAAGATATAAAAAAAATAGCTGAATCTGAAGATATTGCCTCTTTTGTAAAGAGAATAAATAGTGTAGCTGATTTGGTAGATAATGATATTATAGAAACTAAAAAAACAATTGCAAATCAATCACCAGAAAGAGCAGAAAATTTTAAAAGAACAGTTATGCTAACAGGAGTTAATGATTCATCAAAAGAAAATAAATTTGTGTCAGGAGCTTACAAATTAATAGAAGGAGAACATTTAGAAGAAAATGACAAAAGTAAGATTTTAATACATAAAGACTTAGCTGAAAAAAACAATTTGAAAATTGGAGACAAAATAAAAATTAAGTCCAATTTATTTGATGCAGATAATGAAAAAGGAGCAAATGAAACACTAGAAGTAGAAATAAAAGGAATTTTCGATGGCCACAATGAAAGTAGTGTAACTTCTGCACAAGAACTTTACGAAAATACATTAATAACAGATTTAGATACAGCTGCAAAAGTTTATGGAAATACAGAAGATACTGCAGTATATCAAGATGCAACATTTTTTGTAAAAGGTGATAAAAATTTGGATCAAGTTATTAAAAATATTAAAAAACTTGATATAAATTGGAAACAATACAATTTAATTAAAAGTTCAACAAATTATCCAGCACTACAACAATCAATATCTGGTATATATTCAATAGCAAACAAATTATTTGCTGCTTCATTAATATTTGCAGGTATTACAGTTTCATTATTATTACTTTTATGGATGAACGCTAGAAAAAAAGAAATAGCAATTTTTCTATCATTAGGAATATCAAAATTGAAAATTTTTGGACAATTTGTTATTGAATTAGTATTTATATCTATCCCTGCATATATAGGCTCATATTTCTTAGCAGTTTATACAGGAAACATAATAGGAAATAACATATTAAATAAAGTTACTGGAAATATAACAAAACAAATAGCAAAACAATCTGTATCTAGCCAACTTGGTGGAGGAGCAGAAGTAGACGGTTTTAATAAAACTTTAACAAGCTTAGATATTAATATATTACCCAAATCAATGATATACGTAATTTTATTTATGTCTTTTGTACTTATAATATCTTTAGTGATATCATCTATAAGTAGTTTAAAAAAGAGTCCAAAGGAATTGTTAATTGATACAAAGTAGAATTCAAAAAATAAGTATGGAATAGGGGAATAGGCTCTTTTAAAGAAATTAGAAAATAAAAATTTAAAATAAATCTAAAAATAAAGTTTAAAACAAAAAAATAAATAATAAAAAAGGATATTGCCATTGTATGCTTTATTATAAAGCAATGGAGTAAAGGAGAAAGACATATGAACGAAATAAATTTAAGTTCAAGTAATTTTAATTGTGAAATAACTAATACTAACAAGCTAGTTTTAATTGATTTTTTTGCCACATGGTGTGGACCGTGTAAAATATTATCTCCAATTATATCAGAGATAGCAAATGAATTTTGTCCTAAAAAAGTATTAGTATTAGATTAAAAAAATGCAATGTATAAAGTAGGAACAAAATAATAACTTATTTTCTTGTTTACAATTTTTTATATAATAGTATAATATTAATAAAAGGAGGAGTTTTAAATGAAAGAAAATGCAAAATTTTTAAAATGTCCAATATGTGATAATATAATAGAATTAATTGATGGAGATGTACAAAATATAACTTGTTGTGGTAGAAAAATGGAAGAAATGAAAGCTAATACTACAGATGCAGCAACGGAAAAACATATACCAATATACAAAAAAGTAGAAGATGAAATAGTAGTAAGTGTTGGAGAAGTAGAACATCCAATGGAAAAGGAACATTATATAATGTGGATTGCACAAGTATCAGAAAATATAATAACTCGTGTAAAATTATATCCAGAGCAAGCAACGGAAACTAGATTTCCATATATATCTGGTGCAACATTATATGCTTATTGCAACAAACATGGATTATGGAAAACAACAATAAAATAGTAAATAGCTATAAGTAGAGATAAATTACAATTTCAAGAGATGATAAAAAATATCATCTCTTTTTAAATTTTTAAAAGCAACGCCAAACAATTGCTTATAAGTATAAAAATAAATGATATAATGCAAATTAAAAATCTAGTAGTAGCAGATAGTAGTAGAACAGAAAAAACAATATGTCTTGCTATAAGTCCATCTCTAAAACAATATGGAATACCAGGAAGAGCAAGGCTATTTGAAGTAGTTCAAAAAGTAAGAGAAATAAATACAAATAGAAATAAGAATAAATTATAAAATTTTTAAAATTAATAATAATTAAAGCAAATTATAAAATTATTGCAAAATGATAGTTAGTAGTAAAGGGAAGGGCTAAAATATAGCTCTTCTTATTGCTTTGTGGAAATACATAACATTGCACAAAATCAAAGTTTTGTGCAATAAGAGATAGGAGTAAAATAATAGAACCCCTTTTAGAGTCCTACCCACAAGTTCTTGTAACTACTAGCTTTAACGGCTTTACTAGCTATTTATTAGCTATCGTTTGACTAACATTATTACTTTATAATTTATTCCTTGTAATAATGTTAGTCTAGTCCCAGATATTTATTTCTAAAATCAATTTTAAATCAGTTTTATAATTTATCCTTATAATTTTACATCTAAATAATTTTTCTATTTAAAAACATCTAAATAATTTTTCTATTTAAAATTTAATTTTATTACTTAATAATTTTTATTTCATATTATATTTTATATAAATTTTCCAAAAATCTTCAAAATGCCTATTTTTCTATATTTGCCGTATTTTACCAACAACAAACTATAAGCCTTAAAAATAAAAACGGCTTAAAATCGATTCTCGTGCGTCGTTTTTTTTAGGTATTTTTTCAGTTTTTTATATATTTATATAAAATCTCTCAAACCCAGAATTATCAATATTTTGCCCAAATACTAAACAACAAGTTATATGGCTTAAGTATAAAAATGGATTAAAAGTGATTCTCATGTGTCTCTTTTTTAGCCTTTTTCGAGCATTTTTAATAAACGCCTGAAAATCAGCAATTTACTAAAATTTATATAATAAATACCAGATTTATAAATTAGCATATCTAATCATAAACATATAACTTGTTTGATTAAATATAAAAATGTCTTAAAATCGATTTTAGAATGTCACGAATATAGAATTATATTATGGATTTATAATCTAAAATTATATAATACTTATATAAAAAATTATTAAATTATTTTATTAAATTATAATGTAAAATTATTTACAAGCATTATTAACAAATGTTCGTTAATAAAAAATTATATGAAAAATTTAACTTTACACAAAATTTTAAATTTTAAAATTTCTGAATCTTAATTACTAATTTTTTTACTTTAAATTATTTTAAGTTTAGGTTTATACTTTTAGGAAATTTTTATTTTATATTTTATATAGAGTAAATTTTTTATGTATTTATTTTTCTGTTTTAAAATTTCTTTTAATATTTTAAATTTCTTTTTTATACTTTTATACATTTCTAAAAATAGCCTATTCCCCTATTCCCTACTTAATTGTAACCACATATTTTAAAAAATTTATATAACTTTAGATTATTTTTATCAAAATTTCACAAATTAGAGCTCTTCCCCTTTCATTTATTATTCCATGGAATAATAAAATTGATAAAACATTCTTTTTTATAATGGCTTTAACACCACATTCTATACCAGTTATCAAAAAAGGTATAATGTCAGTGAATGAAATATCAAATATACATGAATATGACCATTATTTAAAAATTTCTAAAGATGATCTTAATAAAATCAAATATGATAATGCATGGATATTGAACGATTCAAATTATGATGATTTATTTTTTAATTGATAAAACAGAGTTCTAATCATAAAACTCTGTTTCAATGTTTATTTTAAATTTTCAGCGTTTAATTCTTTGAGCTCTTCTAATATAAATTTTCCATCTTTCATTATTAGTATATTATCAAAATAAATCTCTCCACCACCAAATTCTTTTCTAAGAATTTTAACTATATCCCAATGAATTGCTGACCTATTTCCGTTATCACTTTCTTCTAGTGCCATTCCTGGAGTTAAATGAAAACTTCCATTTATTTTTTCATCAAACAATGTATCACACATTGTATTATTAACATATGGATTTAGTCCAAATGCAAATTCTCCAATATATCTAGCTCCATCATCTGTATCAAGAATTTCATTTAGTTCTTTAGAGTTTTCCTTAGCTGTTGCTTTTACTATTTTTCCATTTATAAAATCAAATTTTATATCTTCAAATATAATATCATTATATTTTGTTTTAGTATTATAAGTAATGTAACCATTAACACTATTTTTTACTGGACATGTTGCAACTTCACCATCTGGTATATTAAATGTTCCATAATATTTTTCTGCAGGAATTCCATTTATACTAAATGTTAAATCAGTTCCAGGTGCTACAATATGCACTTTGTCAGTTTTATTCATTAATTCTTTTAAAGGTTCCATTGCAATCTTCATTTTATTATAATCAACATTACAAACATTGTAATAAAAATCTTTAAATTCATTTAGTGTCATATTACTTTTTTTTGCAAAATATTCATTTGGATATCTTAAAATACACCATTTTGTATGTTTAACTCTTTGTTCTAAATGTACTAAAGCAGTATAATATTTGTTATATAATTCTAATTTTTCTTGAGATACACCATTTAAAGATTTATCTGATGTTGGTGCACTTATTCCTATATATGCTTGCATTTTTTTCATTATTTCATAATCTTTTTTTCCATATTCAATTATATCTTCCTTAGTTGCATTTATTAAAAATTTCCTTAAATCTTCGTAATTTATTATATTTAGATGTGGCTTTGCGTTTATTATTTTAGCTTGTTTTATAATTTCGTTTGCAAGCTCTAAGCCATCTTCTCCAATTACCTCTACTAATATATTTTCATTTTCATTTAAAGAAATAGAATTATATATAAGATTGTGTGTAAGTTTTTCATTTCTATTATCCATTGTTTATTCTCCAATCGTTTAATAAAATATTTAACTGAAAAAAGTATATCACTTTTATTTAAAATTATGCAATATATTATAAAGATTTTTTTCTACAAACGACATATACTAAATTATATATGTTGTTATAAAAACATAATTCTCTTTTTATATGTATTCAATTATGTATAAAAACGTATTACATTTGGTTAATATTATCAAAGTTTTGTGCAATAAGAGATAGGAGCAAAATAATAAAACCCCTTTTAGAGTCCTACCTACAAGTTCTTGTAGCTACTAGCCTTAACGGCTTTACTAGCTATTTATTAGCTATCGTTTGGTTGCATTTTTTTATAAAAAAATTAAAGATTAGACATTACATCTAATCTTTTTCTTCCCAATAAGACTCATCTGCTCCACCTACAACTTCTCCTGTAGTAACATCAACAAAAATTGATTTTGTATTATATTTCTTTTCATTATTAGGATCTGGCTCACCTTTTTTATAATGAATATTTACTGTCCATACTTTTCTTGCTTTGTTTTCATTATTTTTTTATTTCCTTTTCTATTTTTTAATATTTTATATTATTGATCATATTATTACATATATAATGTATAATACGAATAAAATCTAAGTTATCACACTAATCTGCAATGACTTCTATTGATTTTATTTTTAATTCATCCAAAGGTGCATTTGAATTTTCATATTGTACTTTTACATTTTTTTCTCTTTGCAAATTTCCTATTATTTCAGTATCATCTGTTATATATGCTTTTATTGCAAATGGAAAATTATAACCAGTATCAGAATGAGTATCATCTTCTAAACTATATTTTAAATACACATATCCTTGTTCTATATACTCATCGCCAATAGTTACGACAGAAGAATATGCTCTTTTTCCTGTTAACGCATCTCTTTTCATTTGCTCATAGTCGTTTGATTTTAAAACAATAATTGAATTATCCTTAGTATCAAAATCATTCTCTCCTGTATCATAACCTTTTTTACTTAAATCCCCACTACAAATCAATATATCTCCCTCTTGTATATAGTTTGTATCATATTCCTTTAATGTAAAATAATCTAAACATTTTTGATTTTTATTATTGATATTTGCTCTAGTATATTCCTTCATTTCCAAACCAAATTCTCCAAAATGTTGTCCATTAAATATATAAATATATCCATTATGATTTAGTTCAACTATTCCTTGAATAACTGTATCTTTAATTACTTCTGTAATTTCATCTTTTTTAGACATATCATATATAATGTTTCCTCCCTTATCTAAAATAACAGAATACTTATCAGAACTTTCTGTTTTATCTGATTTTTTATCTTTATAAAAAAATACTACACCACATAAAAATACTACTAATATAATACAAATTATAAAAATAATAATTTTTTTCTTCATTTTCTTTTTCTCCTTTAATTCAATTATTTAGTTTATTATTTGAGGAATAATCTATAATATTATACAATTTTCTATCTAAATCATTATCTATTTTTAACTTGCATTCATCTATATAGAACAATAACTCAGAAAAAAGTTTCAAATTTCAAATTTTTTTCACAAAATAAAAAATAATAATATTTTTTATGATTTTGTCCATTATCACTTCTATTGCTTTTTATTTGTTTTATTACAAAAATATTTTGTTACTATACTAATTGCAAATCCAATAATTATCCCTAAATCAAGACTATAAAACAAATTATGTGATATCCAAACATTATACCATCCATATATTGCAAATAATAATCCACTAATAGTCATAAAAATAAAATTGTATTTAAGAAAAATTTGTTTTTCTCATTATTTATTAGCCTCCAAATACTACTTTATTTTCATCTATCCTATCACAAAAAATAATGATTATCAACTAACTATCTATTCAAAATATTGCCTATTAAAAAATTGGTAATAAAAACGGAATTTGAACTGAAACAAATGCTATTGTAAGAATAAGTTTAATTAAAATCTGCAAATTTAAATTGCATACTATAAGTTTAAATCATCAAAATTAATTTCTAAAATCATAAACAAATAAAATTTGATTAGTTAATAATTTAAATTAATTATAATTGATTTTCAGAATTTATAAATATAATTTAAAATCTAAAATTATAATTAAAATTTATAAATCAATTTGTAATAATCAAATGTTCGTTTTAAGATTTTTTACCAATTTTTCTATTTTTTTGTTTTTAATATTTATTTAAAATGTATATATCCGAAAATAAGGTTCTTCCCCCTACTCCACCGTTTTTTATTAAATCTAGTAAATTTTATGCCTTACATAAAAAGTAAGCCTTACTTTAATATTTAAAATAAGACTTATATTTATTTTTATATATTTTTTTCATTTAAATATCTTTTTAATAAAAATGTAAGAAAATATGGAAATGTATAAAATTTTCCATTAAATCCAATATTTTTATTGCAAAGTTTTATTCCGTATTTTATATCTTTATATTTATCATTATCAATTAAATTATTTAAAGATATTGTGGAATTATCACTTGCCTTCACTTCCACTGGAATTAAATAATTTGTATCTCTTACAAAGAAATCCATTTCAAGTCTGCCTGTTTCGTCCCTATAAAAGTACAAATTATATCCTTCTTTAACTAACATATCTGCAACTATATTCTCATAAATCGCACCTTTATAAGTATTGAAATTTTTATTTCTTCTTAAATCAAGTTGAGCTTCTTCATCCAATGTTGCAATCAGTAGACCAGGATCTCCAAAATATAATCTAAAATTATCAGGATTATAGTTTCCTTTTAACGGTAAACTTACTTGTTCAAGACAATAGCAAATATTAACTATTCCAGCATTTTCTAGCCATTCTACGACTCCAACATATTCCCTATTTCGAGCTCCAGAAGAAATTTTTGTTATTTGAAATTTTTTATTTTCATTACCTAGAAATACAGGAATTTTTCTATATGCATTTAGTATTTTTGTTTTATCAAGTCCACCTGCATATTTAGTAATATCTTCTTCGTAGTCCAATATTATTTGCTTTTGCATTTCTAGAATTCCAGTATATGTTTTGTTTTCAACAAATGTTTTAACAATTAGTGGCATTCCTCCAACAATCATGTATTCTTGAAAATTTTCCATCATAACATCATATTGTATTTTTGATAATGGTTCATTTTTTTTCATACATTGATATAAATCTTCTATTTGCTCATTGTTATATCCTTTTGCCCATAAATATTCTTCAAAATCTAATGAATGCATTATATAATCAATTTTATTGCCTACACTATTCGATTCAATTTCTTCATAATTTATTCCCATTAAGGATCCTGAACATATAACATCAAATCTTCCGTCTTCTCTAAAGGCTTTTAAAGCCGTTGCACAACTTGGATAGTCTTGTATTTCATCAAAAAATATTAATGTTTCTCCAGGTATGAATTGAAAATCTCCATTCTTTAATGTGATATCTTTAATGACTCTATCTATTTCAAACCCTTTGTCGAAAATGTCTTTATATTCTGGTTGTAAAACAAAATTTATTTCAATTAAACTTTTATAATTATTTAACCCAAAGTTTTTTATTGATTCAGTCTTTCCAATTTGTCTCGCACCTTTTACTATTAATGGCATTTTATTTTTGCTTTTTTTCCATTCTATTAAATATTCATCAATTTTTCTTTTTAATCTCATATTATCACCTTCAGCATTAGTATATCACATTTTTTACATTCTTTCAATGCTTTATATCACATTTTTTACATTGTTTTTCGACAAATTATCACATTTTTTATATATTTTAAAAGAATGATGAATTTGATACTTTTACTCGGATTGTATCTTTTAAATAATGTTTTAAAATTTCTTCATTCGGCAATGGTTTAAGATATTCTTTTTCTTTGTTAAAAAGCATTATTGGTGCTACTCCTGTACTGGAATTAACCTGTTTATTTACTTTAAAATTTATTTCTTCTATTATTTTTATTAACTCTTGTTCATTTTTAAATTCATGATTATATGGTATAAGCCAACTCACGAATCTATTTGCTGATTCATCTTTGCCCTTCGTATATGGGTGTTTTGGTTTACAGTGTCTTGCATATGTTCCTATATTTCATCATAATATTTATCTAATTTTGATTTTCTATTTCTTTTAATTTCTGATTTACTATATCCGTTATTATATTTTTCAATTGTTCTTCTATCTACTTTATAAATTCTGAATAATTCTTAATAATTTGGTTTGATATTTAATGTTTTCATTATTAATAACTCCTGTTTTAATTTTTCTATTTTCTTTTTGTATTCTTCATTCATTTGTTATACCTCCCATAAAAGTATAACAAAAAAGAATGTATTTTTTTCAATTTAACTATATACATTTTTGTACATTTTTAAATTTGATTTTTTGTACATTCTTATATTATCATTAACATAATCATTTGATTTTTTATTTTTGAACATTTCTCTTAATTGCTTTGGTATTTCCATAATATATTTTGTATCCATTAAACCTAGAATGGAATCTACTTCAGCATACTTTATAATTAATGTATTTTAATACAATAAATCAAATTTATTATATTGAATTTTATTATTTTTTCAATATGCTAACATAAAAGAAATAATATTATATATAAAATTATATTCAAGTTTTTATTATCTTTCATCTGGTTGATTCCAAGTATTCTTTGTTATCGCTGATTGTTTGTTTTCCAAAATTTCAATTCTTCTATTTGTTGTTTCTACTAATTTTTGAATACTTTCTATACATGGATTTATTCCTAAAGTTTTTAAACTATTTTCAAAATTATTTGCTTTTATTTGTTTAAAGTATTCTTTTAAAGTTCTTATTGCCTTTTGTGGATTCTCTGTATATTGTTCCATATAATGTGGATAAATTAATAGAGCATTCATATATCTTGCTTTATAATCAACATTAGATCCTGAATTTGCTAATCTTTTTAAAACATAACTTAATTGTCTATTTGTTATTCCATATTTTTTCTGAATTTCAATAAAGTTTTTATGTGTTATATTCTCCTGTTGTTCCTTTATTTTTATTAATTCTAACTTTGCAAATGTTTCTACTGCATCATCATAATAATGAACAATTCTTCCTATTTCTCTATTTGTAGTGTCTTCTTTTGTAGCAATTCCTTTTTCTATTAAATATTGATTTAACATTGTTTCAAAGCAAGCTGGAGTTACTTCACCTAACATATTTCTAGTAGAATTGTTATTTTTTCCTATATCAAATGTATGAGATAATTCATGTACTAACAAATAAATATCTTCTATAGTTCCTTTGTATGGCATATATACAGCTGATTTTCCATTTCTTGAAAATACACAAGGAATTTTAGTATGTACAGGCATACCATCACTTTTTGTTTTTGAAAAGTCCTCATTTCCATCCAACATATACATATTAAAACCAATATCACTATTTCCATCAATAACTTTTTTGGCCTTTTCATATAGTTCTTGATCTAATTCTTTAAAAAATTGTAAAGTCACTTCTTTAGTTTGTTTTTCTGAAATAGGTTTTGTAATTTCATTAATATGTCTGTCTTTTATTTTTAATTCAGTAGACATGATTTTAGAAATTCTGTATAATAAATTATAATCTGTACTTCTTTCTCTATTTTGCATGTTTTCATATATAAATTTATTCAAATTAGGTAATTCAAATTTGCTATGAGTATATTGTGAATCTCTATTTTTTCTCGTATTCAATACCTTTGGTGTTTTTTTTTCATTTTCATTTCTCCCTTTTCTAAGGTAATATATGCATATAATTTTATATCATTTTAACATAAAATTATATAAAAAATAGTATTTTATCAATACTATTTTTCATGCTTTACAACAGTTGGAACATCTTTTTAACTAAATATTGAATTTGGATTATATAATTTCCTTTTCTCATATTCTTTTTTTTGCCAATTCAAGTTTAATATGCTATTTATAAGCTCTTTCTCTTTATCATTAGCAATATAATCTTTGTATAAATTTGTTAAAATACATTTTGTATTTTTGGAAATACTATTAAAATTATATTCATATTTATATGATCTATCCTTATACTTTTCATAAAATTCAATCTTTTGTTTTGGAATTTTATTGTATTCGTCAATCGGAATATACTTTAGAATTTCTAAAACTTCTGTATAGTTACGCGAATATTCATTGACCATATAAAAGTCCTCCTTATTTATTTTTTGTTTTATTTTTAGATAATTCCTCGACTGATTTTACTCTAGACGTGTCTTCAAATGTTAAACCAGATGTTAGTCCATCCTTTAAAAAGTGTTTTAAAGATATCTTATTCACATTATCACGCTGTTCTAAAGCTTTAATAATTCTGTCATATTCGATTTCAATTTCTTCTCTTGAGCCATGATATAAATCTTCTAAATTTTTACTACTACAATCCGTAGTTAATGGAGCATTAGTTTCTTTATTATATATTAAATAATCTATACCCTCAAATTTTTGTACTAAGTTTACCATGTAGTTATAAAAATTCGAGAATTTATCTAATACTTCTTTTTTTTCTACATTTCTTCCTGTTTCCTGTGCTCTTTCTCTAATATTATTTAAGGAAAGTTCTAAAGTTGGATTTAAAGCAATGATATATGGTGTTATTCCATTATCAATAGCCAATTGAACTTTTTCATCAAATGCAGGTGGAGTTATTGAGCCTTCATATACAATACTGTCATCTAATAATTCTTTATTTTCAAATAATGCTTGTGCAAAATATGATTTACCTGCTCCATAAGGGCCTAATATAAATATACTTCTTTTTATATTATTGTTATTTATTGTTCTAATATATAGTTCATTCGTAAGTACTGCAGCAGAGTTTGTTACTGACATATTATACTTTCTTCTATTTTCTAAACTTTCTGCATAAAACTTAAATGTCATCTTCATTAAATCAGAATTAATATATGCACCATTTCTACTTTCTGGCAATTTTAAATATCTATCTAATAATTCATCTGTTTGTGTTGTTGCTAAATTTATAGCATGTTGTTCCATTTTTCCAATGTCAATATCTTCTGGAAATCTTTGTCTTATTTGTTCTCTTTTTATATTTTGCAATTTTTACACCTCAAAAAAATATTTTATTAAAAATTAGAAAAATTTTTTATTCTATTTTCTAATTCTTTATCATTTGTTGCTTTTAATGTTGTTTCAATTCCTGATAAAAATATTTTTTTTAAATATTTTTCATCATTAGCGTCATGTATATTTTCTATAAATTTTAATTTATTTATTGTTTCTTCTCCTATCATTTCATTTGCTAAAATAACCAATTCATTCCATTTTTGGATTTGTCCTCTATAATGGGCATCTAATCCATATAATACTTTTAAGTTATAGTTACTTGCTAATTTCCAAAATTCTCGTCTGGGATAATTAACATTTACCAATTTTTTTCTTTGCTCGTCTAGTGGAAAATTATTTAAAATTCTATTTTCGTTATATGTTCGTTGAAAAATATTGTTTAAATTTATTTCTAACGGAATTTGGTATTTTTCAGCTAACTGACATATTCTAGTCGCTACTTCTTTTTCTATTTTACCAAAGTTCCTTTTTTTGCTTAAATATATATCGGGATGTGCAATTATATCTGGTATGCCCAATTCTACTGCTTTTTCTATATATTCAGCATATCTTAACAAGTCTGCTTCTGAAAAATCACATTTCCCTAATATTTTAAGTTCTTTGTCATTACCATATACAAAATGTTGTCCTAAAATTAAAATATCTGTTTCATCTTTTAATTCTTGTATATTTTTTTCTTCACCAGGTAGGAATTCTACTTCATATCCTGATTTAATTATAATTTTATCTTTATATTTCTCTTTTAAATTTTGTATGCTCTGAAGGTATTCAATTCTTTGGTCATACAACATTCTTATTCTAGGTCTTTTATCTATTATATTTTTTTCAGGACAATGGTCTGTAAAAGCAACTTCTTCAAAGCCCATTTTTATGTAGTCTTTAATATAGTCTTCATCTAGCATATCTGCATCTGAATGCATACATCTATATGTATGTGAATGATAATTAAATTTTTGCATATATTAATATTTTCACTCCTTATTACATTATATTTCATTTCCCAAACACCAGTATTAATTATATTATATAACTTTCTTTCAAATTTTTACCTTATTATTTAAATCTTCTTAAATAGTGATCCATTTTTTCTATAAATTCAGTATTATTTTTTGTTTGTGTCATTTGACTTATAACTTGTTCTGTTACATCTGCAACAGGCATACTATTCATCGCTTTTCTCAATGCAAATACTGTTTCTCTTTCTTTAGTAGTAAGTAATAAATCTTCTCTTCTTGTTCCTGATTTATTAATATCAATTGCTGGGAAAATTCTTTTTTCAGATAATTTTCTGTCTAAATGTACTTCCATGTTTCCTGTTCCTTTGAATTCTTCAAATATAACATCATCCATTCTACTGCCTGTATCAATTAATGCTGTTGCTAATATTGTTAAACTTCCTCCATATTCAATATTTCTTGCTGCTCCAAAAAATTTCTTAGGTTTATGTAATGCTGCAGGATCGATACCTCCTGATAATGTCCTTCCAGATGATGGAATCACTAAATTGTAAGCTCTAGTTAATCTTGTAATACTATCTAATAATATCACAACATCTTTTCCGTGTTCTATTAGTCTTTTAGCTCTTTCTAAAACCATCTCAGCTACTTTTACATGGTGTTCAGGTAACTCATCGAATGTAGAATGTATTACTTGTCCTTTTATAGATCTCTTCATATCTGTTACTTCTTCTGGTCTTTCATCTATTAATAATACTATTAATTCAACTTCTGGATTATTTTTGCTTATACTATTAGCAACTTTTTTTAATAATGTTGTTTTTCCAACTTTTGGAGGAGCTACAATCATACCTCTTTGTCCTTTTCCTATAGGACACATAAGATCTATTATTCTAGTTGCGTAATCGTTAGGTGTTGTTTCTAATTTTAGTTTTTCTGTTGGATATATTGGTGTTAGTTCATCAAATCTTTTTCTTTTCATCGCTTTTTCAGGATGTTCTCCATTTACTTCCCCTACAAAAATTAAAGATGGGAACTTTTCTCCTTCTCTATATCTAGAAATTCCTTTTATAATATCCCCTGTGTCTAGTCTAAATCTTCTTATTTGCACCATAGATATGTAGACATCTTTATCACTAGATAGATAGTTCTCCCCTCTTAAAAATCCATATCCATCAGGCAATATTTCTAAAATACCTTCTGCAATTTCGTCTCCTTGATTTGTCAATTTGTAATCTACAATTGGTTCACCGTTTTCATCATAGTGCTGTTTATTATTTTCTTTATCTTCTATTGTTTCAGAATTTCCTTCTGCAATCTCGCTTCTTGGTTCTTGTTGTAAAATTTGATGTAAAACTGTAATTAGCTCATCTTTTTTTAATTTTGATATATTTTTAATATTATTTTCTTTTGCTAGTGTTTTTAACTCTGCTAAATTTAATTCTTCTAAATCTTGCATAAATACCTCCTTTAATTGAGATTTATTAATTTTATATAAATTGGGGAAATTTTTAAGAATATAATAATGAATTCATTATAACACATTTTTTTCAAATTTTAAACAGATTTTACAAAAAAGGTAAAAAATAAGTGTGCAATAAAAGGAATGTATTATTTATATTACATTCCTTTATCTATATACACCTTTTCATTTGGATAAAACATATCTAATTTTTCTCTTGCTGTTTGTTCAATAAATTCTAATGAATTTACATCTTCTTTTTTCTTAGCAAGTTCTTCTTTTTCTTGCTTTTCTTCTTCTATTTTTTGTGACAATTCTTGACTATTTTTACTATATTGGTTTAATGTGTTTTGTTGGCTAATTAGTGTAAATATAGCATACAAACTTATTATAAATATTAATAATTTTATATATATTTTTTTGTTCTTTTTCATAAGTTAATCTCTCCAATTCTAATGTACAAATCCTTACGGATATCATATTTATATATTTCTACATAAACTTTTAAATTCCTTCCTATATTTTTAATTTTTTACATTATTTTTTATTGTTTTGTTCCTTTCTAATATTTTTGTTGTTTTTTTCCATAATTTTGTAGAACTTTTGGTTATATTTATAATAACAAAAGAAACAGGTTTAAAAAATAATTTCTTTATAATCTTATAAAAATATTTAATTGGAAGTAATAAAAATTCTATTATTTTTGATACTATTTTCTTTATAAAATTTATAATTTTAACATTTATTTTTATAATATACGAACTAAATAAAAGCATATATAAGAAAACGCCAAGTATAATTCCAAAAAATATAAAAAATCTGATTTCTCCATTATTAAAAACAAAGATAGAGTATAAAATAATAATTCCAGTTAAAATCCAAAACAAAGAATCTTCTATATATGTAATTAAATCACTAGTTTTAAAAGTTTTCCTTAGTATTCTAAAAAAGTCAAAAAGTATTCCTATTATAATGCCATTTATTATAAAAATACAAAATAAATAAGCTTGATTCGTAACCATTATTGTCTCTCCTTATGTAATTAATTACTTAAAAATTTTACTAATTAAACTTCCCTTTGACTTTTCTAATGTTTTACTGTCACTATATGTTAAAGATGAAATATCTCCTTCTACAATCACCTCAGATGTATCAATACTTAACTTATTAATTCTAAGATTTTCTCCTTTGACTGTTAAAAGTCCTAATTCTGTTTCAACTATAACAACTTGATCATCAAAACTTAAAACATCTAATACTCCCGAAATACTTAATTTTCCTCTATTCTCCAAAATAAGATTTTGTATTACGCCTGTATTAATTGTTTTTCTCTCATCCATTGTCATCTGCCATACCTCCTTGTTTAATTACCTTGCTAAATTATATATATTCAGAGTTTGTCTCTTTTAGAACAATAATATGATAATTTTTTATTAGTACAAAAATTTATTTTTAATATTAAAAGGATATAGATTTTCCCTATATCCTTTTGTTATTATTTAAAAATAATAGAATGAAATTTATCTACAATTTTATCTTCTATTATATCTTTAAATGTAATACTTATTTTAGACTCTGAAATTTCAAAATTAAGTATTTCCAACTTTTCTTCTTCAATTAACTTAAGTATGTCATGAATAGAATTGAAATTACGAATAATTCCGTTTCCGACAATTGATATTCTAGAAATATCTTTTTTTATAATACTTTTTATGGTATTTTCCTCAATAATATCTGAAATAACTGTTCCTGGTTTATGATTAAATGTTGATTTTGTTATAATTGGAATTTTAAATTTATCGCCTATTTCAACACATCTATTATGAAGCACTTTTGCACCTTCACTTGATATTTCCATCATTTCATTATAAGATAATGCAGATAATTTCTTTGCATCTTTTACTTTTTTAGGGTCTGTAGTATATACTCCATCTACATCTGAAAATATATAACAATTTTTCGCCTTTAATGCTGCTGCAAGAGCAAGTGCCGTGGTATCAGATCCGCCTCTTCCTAAAGTCGTAATATCCATTTTTTCATTCATTCCCTGGAATCCTGCTATTATTACAATTTTTTCTTGCTGTAACTCATTTTTAATTCTCGATATATCAATTTGTTCTATGATAGCATCTTGATTAGTATTATTAGTATAAATTCCTGCTTGCCAACCAGTTAATGAAATTGCTTTATATCCCATCGATTTCAATAATATCGCTAATTTTGCTATCGAAATTTGTTCTCCACTGCTTAGTAAAGAATCCATCTCTCTTTTATCTATTGTATGTGATAATTGCTTTGCTTCATAAATTAATTTATCTGTTGTTTTTCCTTGTGCTGATAAAACTACTACTATTTGATGTCCTTTATCATACAAATCTGTAATTTTGTTTGCTACTAATTTTAATTTTTCATTGTCAGAAAGAGAACTACCTCCAAATTTTAAAACTATAGTGTCCATTAGGATCACCTCTTTAAAAAATATATAGAGCTGATTTAAATAAAAACCTGCTCTATATATTATATTCATCTTAAATTTATTATGTTAAAATTTTATATTTTCATTTTCAAATAACTTTCCATAAAGCCATCAATATCTCCATCCATAACTGCCTGTACATTACCAACTTCATAATTAGTTCTATGATCTTTTACCATTGTATATGGGCAAAAAACATAAGAGCGAATTTGACTTCCCCATGCAATATCCATCTGTACACCTTTTAAATCCTCTATTTTGTCTTTTTGTTCTTTTTCTTTTAAATCTATTAGTTTTGACTTTAACATCTTCATTGCAGTCTCTCTATTTTGAATTTGAGACCTTTCAGATTGACAAGCTACAACTATATTTGTTGGAATATGAGTAATTCTAACTGCAGAAGATGTCTTGTTTATATGCTGTCCTCCTGCTCCGAGAAGCTCTATAAGTATCAATCCTTAAATCATCTGGGTTTATTTCAATTTCTATGTCATCTGTTATTTCTGGTAGCACTTCTATAGATGCAAAAGAAGTATGTCTTCTTCCTCCACTGTCAAAAGGCGAAATTCTAACTAAACGATGTACTCCCATTTCACATTTCATATATCCATATGCATTTTCACCAATAATTTCAAATGTCACACTTTTTATTCCAGCTTCTTCACCTTCCAAATAATCTAATTCTTTTACAGTATATCCAGTTTTATTAGCCCACCTTGTATACATTCTATATAGCATTTCTGCCCAATCTTGTGATTCAGTTCCTCCTGCACCTGGATGAATTGTTATTATTGCATTATTTTGATCATATTTTCCTGATAAAAAAGTACTAATCTCAAACTTTTCTACTTCTTTTTGTAATTTATTACTATTTTTTAATATATCAGTTGCTATTTCTTCGTCTGGCTCTAATTGTACTAATTCTGACAACTCTTGTAAATTAATAATTTCATTTTTTATTTTTTTATATTCAACTGTTTTGTTCTTTATGTTTTTAATTTGAGTTAATATCTTACTAGAATTTTTGCTATCATTCCAAAAATTTTCTTCCATAGTCTGCTTTTCTAATATTTGTAATTTTTCTTCTAACTTGGCTATGTCAAAGAGATTCACCCAATTCTTGTATTTTTTGTTTTAGGTTCTTAAGTAAATTATTATTTTCTTCTAACTCTAACATTTTATCACTCCTTATTTAATCTTGTTTTTAATGTTTTTTATATTTTTGTATTCTTATACTGCTTCTTTATATTTTCATATTATCATTTTACAAGCAATCTATGATCAAGTCAATAATTTTCATTAAAAAAGCAAAATTGCCTTATAGAATAGTTCCATAAGACAACTTTGTTGTTATCATGACAATGTATACTTTGTATTATTCTGAGCAATCTCTGTATCCAAAATACATTTTTTGTATTTGTTAGGATTTGAAAGAACATCGAACACTATGTTTTCAAACATATAATTTACAGTATTACTAAGCTCTCTAGCACCTGTATCAAGAACAAGTGATTTTTCTGCAATACTTTCAAACAAATCATCATTATAGATTAATGTTATTCCCATATTGCTAAGTTCATTTTGGTACCTTTTAAATATGGATAATTCTGATTTTTTTAATATCAGTGCCAAATCTTTTTTTGTAAGTTCATTCATTTCTACTATAGTATCAATTCTTCCTACAAATTCTTCTGGCAGACCATACTTAACCAAATCTTGCTTTAAAAATTTCGCTTTTGATTTATGAGTTTCCTCTTTAATCGAAAAACCTAATGGATTAGAATTTAACCTTTTGTCTCTAATTATATCTAATCCAGAAAAAGCACCTAAAAATATAATAATAATATTTTTAGTATCAAAATCAACAAGCTTTACATTGTAAGAATCCGTTTCTACAGGAACTTTTATCGTTGTTCCTTCAATAATTTTAAGCAAACTTTTTAAAACTTCTGTTCCGGCAACATCATAAGATACTTCATGACCTGCTTTTTTATCAATTTCATCAATTACTATAATTCCTTTGTGAGCTTTTTTTATATCCATATTGGCATTTTCAAGCAAATTCAAAATCATTTCATTTACATCTGCTCCATAATATCCTTCTTGGGTATATTTAGTAGCATCTTCAATAGTGTATGGAATATTAAGTCTCTTGGCTATTTGCTTAATTGTTTCAGTTTTACCTGTTCCACTATTTCCAATAACCAAAATATTTGATTTTACAGTTTTAAAATTTATTGCTCTATATATAGCAGTAACAATTTTTCTTACAGCCACATCTTGTCCTATAATGCTTTTTAATACTTCTTTTTCCATGTCCTTTATGTCTGGAAGTATTTCTTTTGGCTTTGATTTACTTCCTGTTGGTGTTTGTATTCCTGAATTTCCTGAGCCAAACTGATTACCTTCTTTTGGTTTTTGTTTTGACTTTTTTACAGTTTTCACAACAATTATTTTTTTGTTACTTCCTGTATTATAGATTTTCCGTACCTTTGCCATAATAAAACCTCCTTTTATGCATTTTACAAAACGCATAAATTATTATTGAAATTTTGTCGAGAAAGTTTTCACTAAACCATATGAATCAATTCTGAAAAAATATTCTCTTCCAAGTAATCCTACTCTTTTAGCATCAACCTCTTCCACAATTCTTTCTGCAAAAATGTTTTTTGTTTGACTTTCTCCATGATTAACTAAAACCAATTTTAAATTTTTAAATTGTTTTAAAAACTCAATCATCTCATCAGCCTTTGCATGTGCAGAATATTCTGTTGTATATTCTACATTTGCTCTTTTCTTTGCAATCAATCCTCCTACCTCTACCATTGAACCCGTTTCAGCATTCTTTAACTTACCTCCCATTGTTCCTTCAGCAGTATATCCAGTAAAATGTATCAAAGTATTACTTCTTGATATATATTCTGGTATATATACCTGTGCAGGTCCATATGAACCCATTCCTGAAGTTGTAACAATTATTTTTTTGCTTGTACTCTTTAATACATCACTTCTGCTTTCATTGTCCACAAATGTCAAATTTTGAGGTAAAAAATCCTTCATTTCTGGTTTTATACCCAATCCATCTTTAATATATAAATTGGTATATCTAATTGCCAATTTTCCATCAAAATAGATTGGAATGTTGCTATCAAGTTCACAATTTTCTTGCATGCATTTTAACTCATACAAAATTTCCTGTGCACGTCCCAATGAAAATACTAATGTTAATACAGTTCCATCAGACTCTATGCATTTTTTAATGTTTTCTTTGAAAATTTCTTTGATTTCAGTTGAATCCATGTCTCCATAGGTTGATTCTTGAATAACAGTTAATGGTAATTCTAAAATCCACTTTGGTATTGGGTTAACATCAAAAAACATGTTCTTATTGTTATAGTCACCTGTAAATAATAAATTAATATCTTCATATTCTGGATAACTAATTTGTACAAGAATAAGTGCAGCTCCAACAAGATGTCCATTATTAAGAAATGTAATTTTCACATTGTCGTTAACTCGAATTGTTTCATTATACCTACATGGTTTCAAAAGAGATAATGTTTTGTCTACATCTGCTTCAGAATATAAACATTTAACATTTTTTCTTTTTGATACTGAACTCAAAACTTTAAAGCTATCATTCAGTGCTAGCGGTAATAATTTGTTTGTGGTTTCTGTTACATAAATCGGCCTATAAAAGCCTTTTTTTACCATATATGGCAATCTACCAATATGATCCACATGAGTATGTGTAATTAAACAAAAATCGACTTTTTCTGGGTCGAATGGTAATGCATTGTTTAATTCATCATATTTCCTTTCTTGAAACAAACCACAGTCTGTAACAAACCGTAATGTTTCTCCGTTTGGAAATTTGACTATTGCAAGATTACATGATCCTGTAACTTCTTCATGCATGGCCATTATGTCTACATAGAACCGACATTTTTTTCCCATAAATAATCCTCCTACATTAAATTATTTTATTCAATGTATAAATACTTACATTGTAGTTTTATTTTATCACTTTAAAGTTTTTATGTCAATCAAAATCACTGACTATAATTCAAATTTTTCCTTTATCATTTTTGCAACTTTTTCTGCTGATATATTTGTATTATCAATTTTATAAAAGTTTTTAAATATTTTTTCTCCTTCTCCTGGTTTAGAATTTAATCTATATTTTTCAAGAGATCTATATATATCTTTCTCACTCCATTCTAAATCTCTTTTTGACTCTTTATGTTCTAATCTATTGGCAGTTTTATTTCTTTTCAATCTTTCTTCTAATGTCGTTTCCAGTTCAACTGTATAATTTTCTTCAAATAAACTCATCCATTTATCAGTTTCTGCTTTTTCTTTTTCAAAGTTATTTCCGAAATCGAAACATCCTGTAAAGATAATACCTTTTTCATTGCTTTTAGAAAATTCTTTAAAGATTTCATATCTAATTATACTATTCATCTTTCTAAAAGCTTCTTTATCATAGTCAAATATCAATCTAACCATTTCTATTGTCATGTGATTATATAACAGTTTATATCCTGTTATTTTTGCAAGTTCTTGACCTACAGTCATCTTTCCAACTGCTTGTGGTCCAATTATTTGTATGAATTTTGGCATATTCATTCCAGCTCCTTTCTATAAAAAAACTTGCAAAAGAATCTTCTTAAGACTCCTTTGCAAGATTTTAAAAATCTGTACATCGTGTAAATAACCATTGTATTATAAGGTTATCCTATATCGCTCGAAATACATTATTTCTTAGATATACTCTTAATTATATTTTATATCTTAACATGATAGTTTATATTTGTCAAATTTCCATATTCAATTCTTTCTAATCGCACATATTATTTAAAATAGAATCATTAATCCTAAATTTCACTTACATATTTTTCTATTATTTCGTCTTTAATTTTTACATTAACATTTAATACAACAGCATATATTAAATAATATTCCCACAATATTAATTCTTTCTCCGTTCGATTTTTTATCAGAGAATATTTGCTTAAATAGTTTTTTAAAGCATAGGCTTTATTTAATAAAATTTTTCCTTTTATTGTTCTAGTGTAATTTTTATTAAAATGAATTATTTGTTCAATTATAACATATAATCCTATTAAAACAAAAACAAGAATAAATCCTAGACTGAAAGATACAATTATACTTAAGAAAAATGCTTTTCTTACGACACCATATTCTAGCTTATCTGCTCTAATTTTAGAATAATCATATGATATATATCCATCATGTTTATAATCATTCTCATCTTTAACTTCTTTATAAAGTTGTTCTATATCCTTTTCTTTTTCTAAATATATATATGCATGTCCATCATTTTCTGGATAAACATGATAATTTTGAAAGTGATAATCATCTAGCCATAGTGAAAAACAAAACACAAGAATTGGTACAAATATTGCAATTATTATTTTTATAATTCTAGATATTTTTCCTCCATGATTTCTTGTTATATATTTATTTTCTAATGTTTCTTTTTCAATTACTTTTTTATACATACTTGTATCAAATTTATTATATCTAATTAAATTTAAAATCATTTTTTCACTTTCAAGTAAATTAGATTCATCTTTATTCGTGTATATGTATGTTCCATTATTTTCTTCTATATAACCTGTCTGTTTTAATTTTAAAATAGTAGCAGAAACGCTTTTTTTAATATCTACTTCAAATGTTGAAGTAAACATTATTATACTAGGAGAAACTTTATCAAGATCTCCTCTGTAATATATATATTCTTCATCTTTTTTTATCATTGCATTTTTTCTAACTCTAATTGAATAGAAAATCATTTTTAAAAAATGAAATAATACAATCCACATAAAAGGTGTGAACATAAATATTATTCCAGAATATACTATGTATTCTCCATTATAAAACATATATTCTGTTGAATAATGGTCTTCAAAATTAAAAGGCTCTACTCTTATTATTAAGCATAAAATAATATATAGTATTGAAATTAAAATAAGTAATATATTTAATATTATCTTATCCCTCTTTTTGGTTGTAATTGAATTTGATTTTATTATTATGAAAATTATTATTGGTATTAATACCAATCCAATTATTAATGGCATTTTTATTTCTCCTTTTTTATTCATATACTTCAAAAGTATATATTTGATTTAATTTTTCAAAATAATAAACCTTAAAATTATTATCTTGTTCTAATATTCTAGCAATATTTTCTCTATCTTTATCTCCTCTAATCAATATTGATTTATATTCATGAGCTAATGTATCACCAGTTAAGAAATATTTTATATGACTATATTTTCCTCCTGTTCTTTTGGATTCTATTCGTGCATCACATATTATTATTTCTTTTGGTCCATTAATTAGATCAAAAAATGCTGAATAACAGTATAATATTTGGGGAATTAAAAGGATTGACATCCCTATCGTATTCAAAATTATACTGCTTTTTTGTTTTTTATTTCTTTTTGTTTTTTTAGTTTTTATTATACTTTTTATATCCTTAATTAAACATATTTCACCAAATAAAGTTAAACAAGCAAATGGCATTAACATTAAAATCATTCCAAGTGGAACTGAAATTGTTGTCCTAGTAGCATTAGCAATAAAACTTCCTAAGCAAAATAGCAAAACAGTAACTATTATTAAAATTACATACTTATTTTTCAAAATGCACCTCCTATTAATTACGTATAACGTATTCAATTTTCTCTATAAATAAAGGTATTGGGCTTTCCCAATACCTTATAATATCATTTTAGAATCTACCAGTAGTGAATGTACATTTTCCTGTTCGAACGCTAAATGTTGCGAATAAATAACCACCTTCTGTATTGTCCCACTCATATTTTAAACTTGAACTATTTTTGCTTTTCAATGTTCCTTCAACACCACCAACCAACTCGACAAATTGATCATATGTCAATGATTCCTTAGTATTTAATGCTTTCTTTATTTCACTAAATCTAGAAAAATCAACTTTGTCATTAGCGATTAATTTACTTGGAAATGAAATCTCTATCTTTCCTTCATTACTTTTTGAATATTGAACTTCTACATTTGTATCTTCTGTTAACTCCCAAACATAAACTTTATTTTCTTCGTTAGTACATTTTCCTTCAAATCCAATAATTTCATTTATTTCTTCAACTGAATTTTTAGGATCTATTAATTTTATACACTCAAAAACATCATGATTTCCTTTTGTATTTTTGCTCACTTCTGAACTAGAACTTTCTGTTGTAGTATCTTCCTTACTTTTTCCCGTTACAAATATTGTTACAACTATAGCTACTATAATAGTAACTATAATAGCTGCTACAACAATTCCTATTATACTTTTCTTTTTCATTTTTATTTCTCCTTTTTAATTATTATTTTTAATTTGACTAAATTGTTTATTTCATTGTTTTAATTTTTTTACTTTTCATATTTACTTGCAAATTTAGCAAAATTTTCCTTATGGTATGGTATTGTACTTTCCTCTAGATTTGCAAATAATTGATGTGTCTTTTTATCATTAGTTTTTATTGTTATACTTTTTAATTTGCTAGTAAGTATACTGTATTTTTTTACTTTAATTTCTTTAATGTTTTCATTAGGAATAAAGAAATATGAATTTTCAGTTATTCTTAACTTAGAAACATCTATTTTGAAAAAAATATCAGAAGCCTTTTCTGGATTAAGATAAAATATTCCTAATCCTTTTTCTGTTGCATTTATCAATAGTCCACTATATGGATATTCCATTCCTCCTACAACACCGCTTTTAGCCTTTTTATAATCTTTTAAAGCTACAAAATAACAATTTTCGTTTCCTTCACAACCAACACTATTAAATAATTCTTTTACTTTTTCTAAAGTATTAAAACTTTCCATATTTATTTCCTCAACTTTCTAAAACTTAATTTAAATATTCTCTTATTTTATACTACTTTCCACAACAGTTCTTATATTTCTTACCACTTCCACATGGACATGGATCATTTCTACCAACTTTTGGTCCTTCATTTCTAACTGTTCTATCTACATCTGTTCCTATTTTTGAGCCACCATCCACACTATGAATTGCCTCTAATGCTTCACCTGTAATCTTAACAGTTTCTTGTCTTTTTACTTCTCCTTGTTGTCTAATATGCATTAAAATTTTAGTTACATCAAACTTAATATCATTTATCATTTCGTCAAACATGTCAAATCCTTCTAGACGATATTGAACAACTGGATCTTTTTGACCATATGCACGAAGTCCTATACCATTTTTCAATTCATCCATGCTGTCAATATGATTCATCCATTTTTCATCAACTACTTTTAGCATAACAACTCTTTCAAGTTCTCTCATTTGTTCTGATGTAATTTCTTCTTCTTTTTTACTGTATATTTCTAAAGCTAACTTTTTCAATTGTTCAGCTATTTTTTCAGCATCATTTTTATTTTGTTTTATATAGTCTAACATATCAATTCCAAATACATTTATTATTTCTGTATTTAGAGATTCTATATTCAATTCTCCTGTTTGGCCTTCAACAAACATAGTTGGAATATTATCTGCTACAAATTCTATCATATTTATGATACTGTCATGAATATTTTCTCCATCTAGCACTTCTCTTCTTTGTTTATATATTATTTCTCTTTGTGCATTCATAACATCATCATATTTTAATACATTTTTACGAATGCTGAAGTTTCTACCTTCTACTTTCTTTTGAGCATTTTCAACCGCATTTGAAATAATTCTTGATTCGATTGGCATGTTTTCATCTGCACCTAATGTATTATAAACTTTAGTAATTGTATCTCCACCAAATATTTTCATCAAGTCATCATCTAAACCAATATAAAATTTAGACTCTCCGACATCTCCTTGACGTCCAGAACGACCTCTTAATTGGTTGTCAATTCTTCTAGACTCGTGTCTTTCTGTTCCTATGATTTTTAGTCCTCCTGCATCAATTACTTTTTGTTTTTCTTCTTTAATTTGTTCATCATATTTTTTAACTAATTTTTTAAATTGCTCTCTGGCTTCTAAAATTTCTTTGTTATCTGTTTCATAATATGTATTAGCTTCTTCAATTAAATCTACTGAAACTTTATTTTTTCTCATTTCTTCTTTTGCTAAAAATTCACTGTTTCCACCAAGCATAATATCTGTACCACGTCCAGCCATATTTGTTGCAATTGTTACAGCTTTAAACTTTCCTGCTTGAGCAATGATTTCTGCTTCTTTTTCATGGTATTTTGCATTTAATACTTCATGAGTAATTCCTTCTTTTTTCAATAATTTAGAAAGTTTCTCAGATTTTTCAATAGATACTGTACCAACTAATACTGGTTGTCCTTTTTCGTGGCTTTCTTTTATGCTTTCTACAATTGCTTTATATTTAGCATTTTCGTTTTTATAAATTACATCATTTTCATCTTTACGAACCATTGGTTTATTTGTAGGAATAGCAACAACGTCTAAATTATAAATTTCCTCAAATTCTGCTTCTTCTGTCATTGCAGTACCTGTCATTCCTGATAATTTATCATACATTCTAAATAAGTTTTGGAATGTAATAGTAGCTAGTGTTTTTGATTCGTCTGCTATTTTTACATGCTCTTTTGCTTCAATTGCTTGATGTAGTCCATTGTTATATCTTCTTCCATACATAATACGACCTGTAAATTCATCTACAATTAAAACTTCTCCATCTTTTACAATGTAATCTATGTCTTTTTTCATTATTCCATGTGCACGTAAAGCCTGATTTACATGATGTACTAAAGTAGAGTTTTCTAAATCATTAAAATTCTCTAATCCAAAGGCATCTTCAGCTTTCTTTATACCTTTTTGTGTTAAAGATGCTGATTTTGCTTTTAAATCAACAATATAATCGTATTTTTCATTATCTTCTGCTTGATCAAAGTCTTTTACATCTTCTTCTACTATAACTTTGGGTGTTAATCTTGATACAAAATTTTCAGCCTTTTTATATAGGTCAGATGATTCATTAGCTCTTCCTGATATAATTAATGGTGTACGCGCTTCATCAATTAAAATACTATCAATTTCATCTATAATTGCATAATGTAATCCTCTTTGAACTAATTGGTCTTTATATATAACCATATTATCTCTTAGGTAATCAAATCCAAATTCATTGTTTGTTCCATAAGTTATATCTGCATTGTATGCTTCTTGCTTTTCTTTTGGTTCCATTCCTGCAATTACAAGTCCAACAGAAAGTCCTAAGAATTTATATAATTTTCCCATCCATTCACTATCTCTTTTTGCTAAATAATCATTAACAGTAATAACATGAACACCTTTTCCTTCTAAAGCATTTAAATAAACAGGTAATGTTGCTACTAATGTTTTTCCTTCACCAGTTTTCATTTCTGCAATTCTACCTTGGTGTAGGATGATACCACCTATTAATTGAACATCGAAATGTCTCATACCTAGTACTCTTTTCGATGCTTCTCTAACAACTGCAAATGCTTCAGGTAATATGTCATCTAATGTTTTTCCTTCTTTTAATTGTCCTTTAAAATATTCTGTTTTAGCTCTTAATTCATTATCTGTTAATTTTGTCATTTCTTCTTCTAAGCCATTAATTTTATTAACAATGGGTTTAACTCTTTTTACTTCTTTTTCACTGTAAGATTTAAATATTTTGTTTAAAACGCTCATTTTGAACTCAATCCTTCCTTAGTTAATTTTATACTTTGTAACTATATCACTAAAATCTTTTTTTCGCAAGGTATTTGTAAAAAAAAGTATCTCTATTTGTTGTAATGTAGTTTTTATAGCCAAAGAGCAAAGTTTTATTCATATTTTTAATTTTTTAACATAAAGTTTAGTAAAGTTTATATTTTTAGAAATGAGGAAATTGATTATGTTTGTGTATAATGTAAAAATTAATGGTAGTAAAACATTTAAATTTATTTTTGCCTTAATGATTATTTTTTTAATTTGTATTCTAGGTGTTGTAATTTTTAAAGTTTTTAATGGAGCTATGAATTCAGAAAATACTTCTTCGTGTATTCCTCAAAATAGAGTTAATAAAATAACTGCAAATAATTATTCCAATGTATTAAAGGCTGTTCATGAAAATATAGATGATTATGTTGGAACGAAAATAAATTTTACAGGTTATGTTTATAGAGTATTAGATTTGAAAGAAAATCAATTTATTCTAGCTAGAGATATGATTATCTCTTCAGATTTTCAAAGTGTTATTGTAGGATTTTTATGTGAGTATGATAAAGCACTAGAATATGAAGATAATTCTTGGGTTGAAATTACTGGTGAAATTATAAAAGGTGATTATCACGGCGATATGCCTATTGTAAAAATAACTAGTATAAATAAAACTAATAAACCAAACGATGAATATGTTTATCCTCCGGATGAAAGCTATATTCCAACAGCAGGGATTGTATAATATATGCAAAAAAGGCAAGATACATCTTGCCTTTTAAGATTGGAAAAATCATCTTCTGAGTCCAAGAATTCTTCTTATCTCTCTTTTTACAAATCCGGGCAAAGGATCTTGTAAAAAGCGTTCCAGTATTTCTGGATATTTCAAAGAATTGTTTTCAAAGAATTCTGTAATTAAAATTCTCTTAAACCTTCTCCGACTCTGCCAACCTTCCATCATATAATAGAGGCCATATAGACATTCCAGAGGGAGTAATGGTATGCTTATAGGATGTTCTTCATAAATTATACAATATTCAATCTCTGATGGATTAATTGCATAATATATTTTTGTATTATATGTTAATACGCGAAAACCCGAAATGATGTCTACATCTACTCTCCCTAACTGATAGTGCAAATAAACATCTGATTCGCAATAGCCGTTACCTCCGGTAGCAACTAACTTTGCGCCTAGGTTTTCCATGATTTGTTTAACTGTCGAAATACTTTCCTTTTCGACAATTAGATCAAAATCATGAAATTCATCAACTATTCCGCGTAGGAATAAATTGAAGGAACAGCCTACACCATATATTACTTCCTTCTCTTCAAAGTTTTTTAAGAGTTTTAATAAACAATTTTTCCGTTCTTCATATTCTCCGTCTTCTAAAAGACTAGAAATATTTGCTTGTGATTGGTAAATATAATCAATCATGTTGAAATTCCTCCTTAGCATAATTTACCAAAATAAAATGTTTATACTTAATATATTAACATAAAACTATGGTTTTGTCAATTAAACTACTGCTTATTAAGATTACTAAAGTTTGTTTTTATTAATTTTTCTATATATTCTCTATCATCTAAATGCATTGGGATGATATCAATTCCTTTTTCTTTTATTTTTTTCAAAACACCTAAAATGTCATCAATCTTTATATGAGCTCCCCCAAATCTTGAAGCATCAAAGTAAAATTCATTTATTTTATCTAAATATGGATAAAATGGTTCCAAAGTATTTGTGTCTCCTGTATATAAAATAGTTCTATTTTTAATTTTTAGAATAAAACCATATGCATCTAAATATAAAGTATGTGTTGTTTTAATAAACTTCAAATTATCTATTGATTCTCTTAATTCATATGCTTCTGGAGGAGTTCCCGTAATATCCAAATAATCCTTTATATGCTCACATTTACTAAAAATATTAACTTTTTTGTGATATATAAACCATAAGTAAAGAATAAGTTGGCTTAATGAACCTGCATGGTCATTGTGTAGATGCGTTATAATAATATGGATGGATTCGTAATTTTCAAAATTAAATTTATTTTTGACTTGTTGAAAAACAGTGAATCCACAATCAATTAAAATTAATTTATTTTCTATTTCTATATACGAAGAATTATTTTTTTCCCCAAATCCAGAATCTTTTCCTAAAAAAGTTAAAGTTTGTAAGGATTTTAAATTCTCATCTGTTCCATCTGAATATTTTGTATTAATATGTAAATCTTTCACTATTTTACCTCCCTTTACAATTTTTTTATGTATATTGACTATCAATTTCCTTTAAAATAACATCATGTGCACTACCTTCTGAAATACTAACATCAGACACAAGGGTCAATCTTGCTTTTTCATGCAATTCTGGAATAGTAATGCTTCCACAATTACACATAGTTGATTTTATTTTTGCTACTGTAATTGCCAAATTATCTTTTAATCTTCCAGCATATGGAATATAAGAATCAACTCCCTCTTCAAAAGAAAGTTTCTTATCTCCTCCCATATCATATCTTTGCCAATTTCTGGCTCTGTTTGAACCTTCTCCCCAATATTCTTTTACATATCCATTTCCTTTTTTAACAACTCTTGTTGGGCTTTCATCAAATCTTGCAAAATATCTTCCCATCATTACAAAATCTGCTCCTAATGCTAATGCAATTGTTATATGATGGTCATGTACTATTCCACCGTCTGAGCAAATTGGAATATATACTCCTGTTTTTTCAAAATATTCATCACGAGCTTTTACAACATCAATTAATGCTGAAGCTTGTCCTCTTCCTATTCCTTTTGTTTCACGAGTAATGCAGATAGAGCCTCCACCTACTCCTACTTTTATAAAGTCTGCACCAGCTTCTGCTAAATATAAAAATCCTTCTTTATCTACAACATTTCCAGCGCCTATTTTTACAGAATCTCCATATTTTTCTCTTACAAAATCAATTGTATTTTTTTGCCATACTGAATATCCATCTGAAGAATCCATACAAATCATATCAACTCCTGCTTCTACTAAAGCTGGTATTCTTTCTTCATAATCTCTAGTATTAATTCCAGCACCAACGATATATCTTTTATTTTCATCTAATAAAGAATTTGGATTATTTTTTCTTTCTTCATAATCTTTACGAAATACTAAATATTTTAGTTTTTCTTCTTCATCTAAAATTGGTAAACATGCAATCTTATTTTTCCAGATAATATCATTTGCCTCTGATAAATTAATTCCTTCTTTAGCCCATACTACTTTTTCTTTTGGTGTCATAAAATTATCAATTGGTGATTCAAAATCATCTCTTGATATTCTGTAATCTTTATCTGTAACTAAACCTACAAATTTTCCTCTTGCTGTTCCATCTTCTGTAATGATTACTGTTGAATGTCCTGTTTTTTTAACTAATTCTACTACATCTTTTAATGTTGTTCCTGATTTTACATTTGAATCACTAACAACAAATCCTGCTTTATGTTTCTTTACATGTCTAACCATTTTAGCTTGTGATTCAATTGATTGTGAACCATATATAAATGCAACTCCTCCTTCTCTTGCTAATGCAATTCCCATTTCTTCTCCTGATACTGATTGCATTATTGCAGATACCATAGGAACATTTGCATAATATTTTGCTTCTTCTCCTTTTTTAAATTTAACAAGTGGTGTTTTTAAAGATACCTTACTTGGGATACATCTTTCATCTGTTAAATTTGGTAATAATAGAAATTCATTAAATGTTCTTGATATATCTTCTAAAACTTTTGACATATTAATAATCCCCCTCTTATTTTTATATTAAACATAAAAATATTTTAACATATTTCTTTTTATTTGCATAGTTATTGTCTAATATATTTAAAAAAAGCTAAAAATCGTTTAATTAAAACAATTTTTAGCTTTTTTATGTTTTCTTACTTATTTACAACTTCTACATCTATATTAAGCGTTTCACCATTAATATTAGTTTCAGTATATTCTTTTCTGTCTTGGTTATAGATAATATTTATTGCTAATGTATCATGTTTTATTAATTCAGCATTTTGTTTAATTACTTCTTCAAGCATTGCATTTCCTGATATATATAAATTAATATTATCTAGTACTTCAAATCCTTTATCTTTTCTCATATTTTGAACTTTTGATAGAATTTCTCTTACATATCCTTCTTTTTTCAATTCATCTGTAATATGAGTATCTAAAACAACTCCTATTTCTCCTTCTCCACTAAATGCAAATCCTTCTTTTCCTTGCATTGTTATAAGTAAATTATCCGAATTTAATGGAATTTGTTTATCTTCTATTTCAATATATTCTGCTTCTCCATTTTTCACTTTGTTTGCTAAATCCATTTGATTTTTATTTGCAATTTCCTGTTTTATTTTTGGAATTAACTTACCATATTCTTTACCTAATACTGGTAAATTTGGCTTAATTTCAAAATTTACATATTCGGACATTTCTGCTCCAAATTCAATTTTCTTTACATTCAATTCATCTTTTACAATATCTTCATAATATTTAGGTAATGTATCTACCGAAATTAACATTTCTGATAATGGTTGTCTATTCTTAATATTAGCTGCATTTCTTGCACTTCTTCCTAGTTTTACTATTTTATATGCTAAGTCCATTTCTTTTTCAAGTTCTGGGTTGATATCTTCATTATTAACTTCTGGCCATAAGCATAAGTGAACACTTTCTGGTGCTTCTTTGTCTAATCCTACTACTAAATTTTGGTATATTTCATCTGTTATAAATGGTACAAATGGTGCTGATATTTTTATTAATGTAGTTAATACTTTATATAATGTGCAGTATGCACCTATTTTTTCTTCTGTTAATTCTTGTGACCAAAATCTTTCTCTATTTCTACGTACGTACCAGTTAGAAAGTTCATCTGTAAAGCTTTCTATTTGTAATGCTGCTGATGTAATGTCATAACTTGCTAATTTTTCATCCACTTCTTTTGTTAATGTGTTTAATTTAGAAATTATCCATTTATCCATTATATTTGTTGGTTTAAACTCTTTATATTCTAGTGGATTAAATTGATCAATTTCTGCATATAAAACATAGAATGAATATACATTCCAAAGTGTACTTAAAAATCCTCTTTGTGTTTCTTGTACATTGCTTAATCCCAATCTTGTTGGAAGCCATGGTGCTGATACAGTATAGAAATGCCATCTAGTTGCATCTGCTCCTACCTGTTCTAATAAAATCATAGGGTCTACTCCATTGCCTTTAGATTTTGACATTTTTTGTCCTTTTTCATCAAGTATATGTCCTAAAACAATACAATTTTCATATGGAGTTTTATCAAAAATACATGTTGATATTGCAAGTAAAGTATAGAACCATCCTCTTGTTTGATCAACTGCTTCTGAAATAAATTGTGCTGGGAAATGTTTTTCAAACTCTTCTTTGTTTTCAAATGGATAATGTAATTGAGCAAATGGCATTGAACCTGAATCAAACCATACATCTATTACTTCTTTGAATCTTGTCATTTTTTTACCACATTCTGGACATTTTAAATGTACTTCATCAATATAAGGTTTATGAAGTTCAATATCATCTGGACAATCAACTGCTTTTTGCTTTAATTCTTCTATGCTTCCTATACATTCTTGATGACCACATTCACAATGCCAAATTGGTAATGGTGTTCCCCAATATCTATCTCTTGAAATTCCCCAATCAATAACATTCTCTAGGAATTTTCCAAATCTTCCTGTTTTTATTGTTTCTGGATACCAATTTATTTTATCGTTATTTGCAAGTAAGTTGTCTCTTAACTTAGTCATTGCAACAAACCAACTTTCTTTTGGATAATATAAAAGTGGTGTATCACATCTCCAGCAATGAGGATAAGAGTGCATATGTTTTTCTTTACTAAATAATTTTCCTTTTTCTTTAAGCCATTTGCAAATATCTTCATTACAATCTCTTACAAATCTTCCTTGCCATGGTTCTACTTCTTTAACAAATTTTCCCTCTTTATCAACCAAATTTACAAATGCTATTCCATTTTGTTTAGATACTAAACTATCATCTTCACCATAAGCAGGTGCAATATGAACAATTCCTGTACCATCTTCTAAATTAACATAATCTCCATGAATTACTACAAAAGCTTTTCCTTCTACTTTTGCAAATGGCATTAGTTGTTCATATTTAATTCCTAATAATTCTTCTCCTTTAAATGTTTTTTGAATTTCATATGGTATATCTTTTAATACTTTCTCAGTCAAGTCTTTTGCTAAAATATAAGTTTCAAATTTAGGATTCTCACTTGTTCCAACATTTGCTTTTACTTCTACATAATCATATGATTTATTAACACATAAAGCTAAATTAGATGGAAGTGTCCATGGAGTTGTTGTCCATGCCAAAATATATTTATCTTCATCTACTATTTTAAATTTAGCAATACAAGTTAAGTCTTTAACATCTTTATATCCTTGAGCCACTTCATGAGAAGAAAGAGCTGTACCACATCTTGGACAATATGGCATAACTTTATGTCCTTCGTATAAAAGACCCTTTTTCCACATTTGAGAAATTCCCCACCATACTGATTCAATATATTTGTTTTCATATGTTATATATGGATGTTCCATGTCTACCCAATATCCAACTTTGTTAGTCATATCTTCCCACATATTTACATATGTAAAAACACTTTCTTTACATTCTTTTACAAATTTCTCTACTCCATATTCTTCAATTTGTTGTTTTCCAGATATTCCTAGTTTTTTTTCAATTTCCAATTCTACTGGTAAACCTTGTGTATCCCATCCGGCTTTTCTGTCTACATGATACCCTTTCATAACTTTATATCTTGGAATAATGTCTTTCATAACTCTTGTCTCGATGTGTCCAACATGTGGCTTTCCATTGGCTGTTGGTGGTCCATCATAAAAAGTGAAATATCTTTTTCCTTCATTCATTGCAAAATTCTTTTTTATAATGTCTTTTTCCTTCCATTTTTTAGCTACTTCATGTTCCATGCCAACAAATCCATTTTTCAATTCTACTTTTTTATACATAAAACTCCTCCTTCTCCCTGTTTGGGCTATTTGTTTTTTGACACTTATCTTTTAAAAGATTTCTAAAGAATATAAAAAATCTCTTCATCCTAATTTTTTATTAGGACGAAAAGATTTTTCTATTCCGCGGTACCACCTAAGTTAGTAAATATATATTTTTTACAATACAATCCACTCTCTCTTTTCCCTTTAACGCAGGTATACGACTAGCTTACTTTATCTTTTCAACTAGTAACAAACTAAGGTGATAATAAATAATTTTTACTTACCAAATCGCACCAACCTTTGGCTCTCTTTAAGATATTTAATTATTTACCGTGTCCTTGTTATAGTTTTTTCATTTATGTTAAATATTATATCACATTTTTTATGTTTTGCAATACTTTAATTATTTATTTTTTATTATTTTTTATACTTCTTATATTATTACTTATTATTTACTTTTATTAATATTTTTAGTGAGCTAATATTATATCATTATCCTCTAATCCATTTTTCCAATCTTCTAAATGTACTATTCTAGAGTTTTGTAAATTCATTCTAATTCCATATGCTTGAAGTAACTGCTTGAATTCAGTATGTTCTATGTTATTTACTGCGTTTATTGCATCAAACTTTTCAAATTGAGCATTCATATAATTGTGCATATTTTTAAATTGTTTATCAATGCTTTTTTGCATTGTATCTAAAACATCTAAAATTTCTTTTCTGTCTCTTTTTCTTTCTTCCTCTAAATTTGATACTACTTTTTCTATAGAATCTAGCCTGCTGTCTGCCAAATCTAATCTGCTGTCCATTAATTCTAATATTTTTTCATTCTGTATCCAACGTTTTTCATTATGAGCCCATCGCTTATCGTTTTCCTCCCAGCGTTTATTGTTTTCTTCCCAGCGTTTATCATTTTCTTCCCAGCACTTGTTGTTTTCCTCCCAGCGTCTATCATTTTCTTCCCAACGCTTGTTATTTTCGTTTCTAAATTCTCTAAGTTCCTGTAATACAGTCATAATTGTAACATTTTCTTCCATAAATCCACCTCCCTTCGTAGTAATTAATAAGTAAAACTTGTTCTTTTGCTTATAGTTGATATTTAATCATATATTCTAGTTGTTGTCAATATAAAAAAGATAAAAAATTAATTTTTTATCTTTTTTATTGTTACAGTTCAGTAAGAAATGATTATGGTGTCCAAGCTTTGGCTCCCACTATAACACTTGAATTTTATTTA
>ERZ773210.524-NODE-524-length-44829-cov-5.166302_pt1 | contig 44829 bp, 57 predicted proteins | sample MGYA00580528_ERZ773210 | MGnify/ENA primary metagenome ERZ773210 (study PRJEB29015, sample SAMEA2737769) | human gut metagenome | biome: human gut; feature: human-associated habitat; material: faeces | place: China | collected 2012 ...
AGGTCAGCGGCGGCCGCGCCAAAGGCCGCAGTCTCGAAGCGGATCGCATCAACCGTCATCTGGACAACATCCGCACCCAGATCGGCAAGCACTATCAGGATATCTGCGACCGGGAGTCATACGTTACGGCCGAAAAGGTCAAGAATGCCTATCTCGGCTTCGGAGAGAAATACCGGCTGCTTCTCGAAGCGTTCGAGAAGTTTACTGCCGACCTCAAGAAACGTGTCGGCATCGACCGCTGCCACGGTACATGGAACCGCTACTATAAATCCATCGACCATCTGCGGACTTTCATGCGTAAGGAGTATAACGTGAGCGATATGCCGTTGGCGGAGTTGGAACAGTCGTTCATCGAGCAATACCACGTCTACCTTAAATCCGATCTGGGGCTCAAGCCTACGACCGTCAGCGGTTATCTCAAATGCCTGAAATACGTTGTCAAAATCGCGTTCAACAACGGCTGGATGCCTCGCAACCCCTTTTCCCTCTATCAATATACGGCTCCGAATCCGGAACGTAGTTTTTTAACGGAAGATGAACTCCGGCGTATGATGACTACCGAGCTGCGGTATAAGCGTCAGGACTATAACCGCGATATGTTCCTGTTCTCCTGCTTTACGGGCATCTGCTATGCGGATATGGCCTCGCTGACCTATGACCGGATCGAGCAGGATGCGCAGGGCGAGTGGTGGATCAGCGGCAACCGCCAGAAGACCGAAACCAAATACGTTGTCAAGTTGCTGCCTTATGCGTTGTTCATCCTGAACAAGTATCGGGGTCTGACCGGCGACGGACGTGTTTTTGCCATGTCTACACTCGATTCGATCGACGACAGCCTGAAAAACATCGCCCGGGAGTGCGGCATTGACAAACAACTCTCATTCCACCTTGCCCGGCACACGTACGCCACGACGATCTGCCTGTCGAACGGTGTGAGTCTGGAGACGCTTTCGAAGATGCTGGGACATAAAAATATCACCACCACTCAAATCTATGCGAAAGTCACCCCGCCGATGATCGACCGTGAGGTTACCATGCTCCGGGAGAAACTGGCAACGAAATTCTCCGTGTAGACACTTTGCGATAAAGTATATAAATATATTATGTATTTACATACTTGTATAAACTCATCATTCGGTCATTGCATCTTTGCGGCGAAAACCTACTGCAACCCGATTATGGAACGACTCGATGAGATTTTGGAAATCGTCCGAGAGATCCGCGAGGATGTCTCCTTTATGAAACGCCACCGTAATATGCTTTGCGGGATGCCTATTCTGGAAGTCGACGAAGTATGCGACCTTTTGAAGATGAGCGATCGTCAACTGCGCCGTTATCGCACTTCGGGTCAGCTTGTCGGTTTCCATTTCGGTCGTCGTCTAATGTTTTCGACGGCTGAAATCAACCGCTTCATAGAGCGTGTTGAAATGGAACATAAGCAGAAAAAGTCTTTGAGAAAAGCTATCCATAATCTTTAACACATAATACTATGTCTGAAACAACAGAAAGATCTTATTATCTGGTGGAGTCCATGTATTTCGAGAAACTGCTCCGCACGCATTTCATGCTGACACAATCCACGCTGCTCTTCGAACACCTGTTGAGCCACAGTGACCGCCCGATGTTCCTCTCGGCCCGCAAGGTCTGCGAGGTGCTGGGTATGGATTGCCACCAACTCGAACAATGCCGTAAAAAGCGGATGATCCGCGCCCGTGCCGTCAACGGACAGATGTTCTACGATGCCTACGAGCTGATCGCGCTTACGGAACACTTCTACCGCCGGAAGTTGCGGAAGACCCTCTCCCGGATACCGCAGTTCGAGGTGCGCTGATCCGTTCGTGCTGAAAGGGACTGACTGCATCCGCAGCAGTCTCTTTTTGTTTTGAGACAGCGCGAATAATAATTAAAAATCCCTTTGTGAACGCCGGCCTCGGGGCAAGATAGCGCCGGACACGTTCCGGCGTCAAATTTTTGCGGCACGATCTCCACCCTTCGGGTCGTATCGCCCCTCAAAAATTTGCCTTGTCCGTGCCGTCGCTGAATATCCCGCCCCGAAGCCGGCTTCTCACTTTTCATAACGGGTATCTGCCGGCCTTATGTCAAACTAAAATCCATTTCGAATATGAAGAATCAGAAATTCGAGATTGCGGTAGCGGGTTACGACTACCGTTTCAAGACCTACGCCCGGGACGGCGTGGAGGCATCGGTAAAGGTGAAATGTTTCCTCGGACGACCCGATGCCGAGTGTACGATCCTTATTCCGACGTTGAACGACGACCTGCGGGAAACTGAATCCTGCCGCAGGCAGGCGGCCCGGCGATGAGAAAGTGGATCGATCAGTCGACCTTCGACGAGCTGCTGCTCGCCAATGCCGAGGATAACGTAGAGCGGGCTATTCAAAGCGCATCGGCCGTATTGGAAACAGTGCAGGAGTTCGTTCCGGAGGCAGCCTTGTTCTACCGTGTTACACATGCCGAGGACAGCCTGAAAAACTATTTCGAGGAGGCGTGCACCGGTTTCCGAAGAAACGGCATCCTGTTTCTCGTCCGCCAATATTTCTATCCAAAACCCTATTACGACCTCCGATTCGATTGGTCGTTCTTCCGATATGCGGACAACTACTCCTACGGCAAGGCTTTCGACAAACAAACCGCTCCGAACCGTATCGGGGTCTTCACCAAAAAGAAGATCGACGACTGGGTGGAATACCTCACGCAGGGTTTCCGGAATCTCGAACGGATCGATGCGGAGAACGAACGCAAAATAATCGGGTACCGCAACCGGTTGGAGGCTCTGTCCGATGTGGTTTGGGTTCATGACAAAAGTCACGGCCAGATCATTCGTAACGGCCTGACCTATACTTTCGATATCCGGCAGACGGATTACAGCGAAAAGATCTCTTTGGACTATCGGTGCCGCACGCTCGACGATTTCCTTGCACTCTCCGACAATAAATTCACACCTAAACCTTAAACGACTATGGAACGAAACATTATTATCGAAAATATCTGCACTGCGTGCCGCTGCGGCGAACGTCGCGCCGAGGAATATTTGGCCGCGGAACTTCGCAATCTGCGGGAACTGCGGGATGCCGGTGCGCTGTGCTACGGCGATCTTGAAACGGCCTGTTCGGGACTGGGACTGGACTTCGATTATACGGACTATTTCTGCCGGGCCTTGTCACTGAACTAACTCCGATTTACGATGAACAATCTTTGTTTCAACCGTTTCGCACTGCGGACGGACGATGCGAAAACCCGCCGTAAAATCCTTCGCTGGCTGGCGCTCAATTACCGCTTGTACGAATACCTCCCCTCGGACGCAGAGGTTCGCGGACGGTTCATCTCGTGCAAACCCTTTCCCGCCGAGGCGTTCCGGCGTCAGATCGGGAAATTGCGCAACGACAGAACGCTGTTCCTGCGGATTGTCTCTGCGGACTTATATACGCTCTATGTGGAAGGTAACGTCTATCTGCGCGGAGCGTGGCACCGAATCTTTCTTTAATCACCTGCCGCCTGCTCCGAAACGAGCGGGCGGCATTATTTCAATAGCATGGCATACGAATCATCCATCCCTTTCGCGGATATCCGGGATTTCCGCGCCGCCGAGATCAACGGTATCCCGGCTCTTTTCACCACGTCTCGCCTCGATTCCGAAACCCTTCCCGCCGATTTTCACTCGTGCGAGGTCATGGGCGGTGGGGGCAGCGATTTTCAGTGGCTCGTTCCGCTGGCTTTGGCAAACTTCACCGGAACGTTCGTCTCCCGGCAGCCCCTGCTCCGGGAAGGACAGGCGTCCGCTGAAATACGCCGGTACGGCATCTATGACGCGACGACAGTCGACGAATGGTCTGAAAACAACAACGATAACTCTTAAACACTATGCGACGAAAATTCAAACTGAAGGTCAGCTATACCTTCAACGGCTGTTTTACCCTGCGTGCGGCTTCCGGCAAGGAGGCCGCACGTCTTGTTTCCGAACAATGCGGAACAGTTCTGAGTGCGATTCAAACGACTCTCGGCGAAGAATCCGAGGTAGACTGGCATTTCGACAAACATCCCCGGCTTGCAGTTCGGGAAGTAATCGCTCTTCCGGAGACCCTCGACGGGGAGAAGCTGCCGCGCGTGCAGGTCTTTCACCCCGGGCAACGGGTCTTCTGGCGTGATCCTGCCGATGAAACGTCGGGATATTATACCGTATGTTCGGGTAATGACGACGTGGAGGAACCCTCTGACGATGACATCATCCGGATTTGTTCTTCGGCTTCGGAAGCCGAAGTTTTTCCGTGCGAACTACGTCCCGTATTCAAAAAACGTTAAAGACACATTCAAATGAAGATGCAGGAATCCGATTTCCGGCGTGCGCTGGAAATCATCACCCGGAACAACCGGATCACGGTGTCGTTCAACACACCGATCGCCGACAACTACTCCCAAGTCTATCCGCTTCTTATCCATGAGAGCAACGCTTCGGTACTGAAACAGCTCCATGAGGCGGGCTTCTCGATGAGCATGACGAAAAAAGGACTGGAAGTATCGAAGTATTAACCTCAAATAATCGCGCAATGAAACGCTATGAATTTTATCGGAATCAAAAAATTACTGTCATAGATTGCCGGTATTTCAGTTTTGAAGCCGAGAATCTCGAAACGGCAGTCCAGAAGATCAAGGAGCTGTGTGCAGACGGTCAACTCGACGAACTGTCAAACGATCCGACCTATCAGGAAGATGTTGCTTATCAAATTCCCGGAACGGAATATCCACTGGATATAGAAAACAATAATGGAGATCCTACGGTTATGATTTACTCGGCCGCAGACGGAAACTGCATCATGGACAACCTTCCGAAGAGAAGTATCAAATGCTTGTCGATGCCTGCGAGGCGTGGTGGAACAGACAATTCGCAGAGGAGCAAATCCGAATCCGGAAAGAGTCTGCCCAATGAATACCCGGAACAAACCCGATCTGCATTGCGGACCCCGACCTGATGTCCGCAGAAATACAATAACTCAAACCAAGAACATTTTAATGAACGAAACCATGAATTTACACGAATATTACCGTAACCATAAGGACGCGATCAACGCGTCGATTATGGATATTGCCTGCGATCTGGCCGTCGGACGGCTGCTGAACGCACACGGTGCACCTTTCGAAACATTCGTCGAAGCCGATGACCCCGACGATCCCGACGGCGGAACCCATTACAAGGAGGAATATCAAAAGGAATACGATACGTATTACGATAAGGAGTACGCCCGTGTCGCAAAGCTGATGAAATTCGACTATTGCCAAGAGGACGGAGTCGCGGCTTCGCCTGAAGATACGAACACCTAAACCATATACTTATATGATCGATATTCCTTTGTCCCTGCGCGTTCCACCGCAGGGACGCTATAACCGCGGTATTTATACCTGTTATGAATGTGATTTCGAACCGCCGCACTATACGTAGTACCTTGCATGCTGGGCCTTGCCGAGACCTCTGCCGGTACGATGGTCGTCTGGGAATGTCCCCGGTGCGGTCAGAAATGGATGTTTCACTATCGGGCCCAAAATTCCCGTGAAGCTCACGATTACGCCGCCCAGCTCCTCGCTTACCGCACTGGCGATCCCGATTGGCGTATGACGCTGAATCCCGACTGGATTGCGGTGCCGCGGCAGAAAAAAGAGTAACCCTAAAACCTGATCCAATGAAAATCTTTGAAAGAATCACAAAACGCTATGCGCTTCAGAATTACTATCTGCGGCGCAATTTCTATTGGCCGGATACGCTGCCGGAGATTCTCGATTATTGGCAGCAGCACAATGACCTGCCATTCCTCTACGGCGGCGATAACTGGCCGTATGATGCAATGTGCGAGCGGCAGCGCCGCAAGGGCGTCTATGCTTCGCAATACCTGACACCCGACCGCACGGCCTGCCAGATGGCGGCACTGGCCGTGCGATATTTCGACAATGACAGCCGTATCGTGGACGCCTGCTGCGGCACGGGGCAACTTACGCGCGCCCTGCTCCTCGAGGGCGTGCATCCGTCGGCGCTCCTCGGCTTCGATGCCGATGCGGAGCTGGTTGATCTATACGAACGCCTCTATCCCGAAACTGCTGCGCTGCGGATGCAATTTCATGAGATCGACTTCCGCTGCGAGAACGTCATTGCCAATCCGCCGTTCGAGATTGTGGAGTGTGTCTACTTCCTGCAATGGCTCTCCCGCACGCAACGCTCGGGCGATCGTGCCGTGCTGCTTCTGCCGTACGGCTTTATCGACAAGCAGCGTCCCAAAGCCGTACAGGAGACGATGCGGCACTTTATCATCCACCACCGGACACCCATGCAGGAGCCGTTCGCACGCACTGCCTGCCGTGCGGAGATCGTCGTAGTGGAACGGGCGTAGTGCATTCCGACACGGGGAGAACCCCGCGTCAATGTTAAAATTTTATGTCATGAAACGAACTGAAGTGGTAAACATTCGTTATGCAGCATGCGATGTTTACATCGGCCGTGCCGGCCGTGGTGAAGACGGTTATTTCAGGAATCCTTTTCGGCTGCTGCCAGGCATGAGCCGCGGTGCTGCTTTGGACCGCTACCGCAGTTATTTTTACGGACGCCTGCGTACCGATCCTGAGTTTCGTCAGCGTATCCATGCTTTGAAAGGCAAACGCTTGGGATGCTTCTGTAAGCCTTATCCATGTCATAGGGATATTATCAAAGAATATCTCAATACCTTGGACGATGAATAAAGGTCGTATGCCCGGCGGCATTGCTATTCCGGGATTTTTTCCGTAATTTTACTGGGTATTCAGTATCGTCCGTTTTATGAACGAACACCCGGCAACTCTTCTGCGCTGTGTCGTGGAACGTATCACCTATCAGAATCCCGAGAACGGATACTCGGTGCTGAAGGTCAAGGTGAAGGGCTATAGCGACCTTGTCACGCTCGTGGGTAACCTGCTGGAGGTTCCCGTGGGCAGCGTCCTTCTGTGCCGCGGCGAATGGAAGGTGGACAAATGCTACGGCAGCCAGTTCGTCGCCGCGACATGGGAGGAGACGATGCCCGCCACGGTGTACGGGATCGAAAAATACCTCGGCAGCGGATTGGTCAAGGGCATCGGCCCCCGGTTCGCCCGGGCTATCGTCCAGCGATTCGGAACGGAGACCATCGACATCATCGAGACGGAGATCGAACGGCTTTACGAAGTTCCGAACATCGGACGTAAGCGTGTAGCGAAGATCCGCGAGAGTTGGGAGAAGCAGAAAGACATCAAGAACGTCATGCTCTTTCTGCAGGGCTACGGCGTGAGCACGGCCTATGCGGCCAAAATCTACCGGGAATACGGCAAGGAGAGTATTGACAAGGTGCGGGAGAATCCCTACCGCCTTGCCGACGATATCTGGGGCATCGGCTTCAAGACCGCCGACGGCATCGCCGCAAAGATGGGCTATGAGAAAGAGGACCCGCGACGGTGCCGGAGCGGCATCCTCTATACGCTGGGACAACTTTCGGACGAAGGACATGTCTACGCCGGGGAGGAACAGCTGGTAAAGACTGCGGGGCAGCTTCTTGAAGCGGGCGAAACAGCTATCCGTGACACCCTCGCCGGGATGCTTCAGGCCGAAGACCTTATTCTCGACAAGGAGGCCATTTACCTTCCTCCGTTCTACCATGCCGAGTGCGGTACGTCGCGTCGCCTGAGAGATTTGGCAGAGAGTACGGGCCGTTCGTTGTTCGACGGGCTTTTCGATCCGTCGTCCCTCACCGCGGAAACCGGCATCGAATACGACGAAGTTCAGCTTGCGGCTATCCGGCAGGCCGTCACGTCCAAAGTCATGGTGTTGACCGGCGGCCCCGGTACGGGTAAGACGACTACGACGCAGGGAATTATCGCGGCCTTGAAAAAAGCCGGCCTGCGCGTGCTGCTGGCGGCTCCGACGGGACGTGCCGCCAAGCGTATGAGCGAGGCGACGGGCATGGAGGCCAAGACCATCCACCGTCTGCTGGAATACAACCCGCAGGACGGGTATAAGCGCAACGACGAGAATCCGTTGGAAGGCGACGCGCTGATCGTGGACGAGTGTTCGATGATCGACATCCTTTTGATGAACAACCTGCTGAAAGCCGTTCCCGTGGGGATGCGGCTGGTTCTCGTCGGCGATATCGACCAGCTGCCGAGCGTCGGGGCGGGAAACGTCCTGCGCGATGTCATCGACTCGCAGCGTATCCCCGTCGTGCGGCTCGTGCGCATCTTCCGGCAGGCGCAGAAGAGCCGTATCGTGATGAGCGCCCACGCCATCAATCGGGGGAAATTCCCCGATACGAGCAATGGCCGCGACACGGATTTTTTCTTTATGAAGGAAGAAGACCCGGAGCGAGCCGCAGAAAGTATCGTCCGCCTTGTCAAAGAGCGTCTGCCCCGTGCCTACCGGGAAAGCCCGGACCGTATTCAAGTACTTACGCCGATGCAGCGGGGCGTCGTGGGCGCCGCGAACCTGAACCTGCTGTTGCAGCAGGCATTGAATCCTTCGGGGCCGAGCCTCGGCCGCGGAGGCTACACCTACCGACAGGGCGACCGCGTGATGCAGTTGTGCAACAACTATGCTAAGGAGGTGTTCAACGGCGATCTGGGTTATATCCGTGAGGTGGATACGGAGGAGAGGACGTTGAAAGTCGATTTCGACGGCAAATGGATCGAGTACGACATAACGGAACTCGACGAACTGACGCTGGCCTATGCCACGACGATTCATAAGGCGCAGGGGTCGGAATACCCGATTGTAGTCATGCCGGTGCTGATGACCCACTTCGTGATGCTCCAGCGCAACCTGATCTATACGGGTATTACGCGCGCCAAAAAGATCTGCGTGCTGATCGGTGCGACGAAAGCCTTGGCCTATGCCGTCCACAATATGTCCGTGCTGAAACGCAATACGAGCCTTCGGGAGCGGTTGAATCCCTCCCTGACGACCGACGGGAAACTCCGGGGCTGAATCTTCGACAGGGCTGCCGTCATTTCCTCCGCCGGTAAGGCCGAAACCGCCGGGACAAAAAAGGGTGTCCTTCGAAAGAACACCCTGCGTCATGCGATGAAAACGAGCTATTTGGCAGCTGCCGCAAGCGACGTTTTCCGGAATTCCTTGAGTTTCTTCTCAAGCTCCAGCGACACCTTACGGGCGCGCAGTCCCGCAGCTTTGTTGTTTTTTCCCGCCTGAAGCTCTGCGTCGGTCTTGAATGCCGCATACAGCTCGTCGATAGTCTTTACCAGTTCATTCATGGTCGTATGGAATTTAGTAGTTTAACACGATCCAAAAATAGATATTTTTTCACAAAAACAGCTTTGTGATGCTATTTTTTTCGGCCGGTTCCCTCGGTGCACGGCATTCCATTCCCGAAAGAATTTTTCTGCGAGGCTCCTTCGGGTTCTGCATGCCGGGTTCATATGCGGTATATGTCCGTGCTGCCGGCTTACAACTCCAGATTCCACTGCCGTCTGTGCTCCAAGAACGCTTCCCGGGTTCTGTCGTCGAATTCCGAGAGATCCTTCTCCGTAAGGATTCCGTTATAGAAAAGGCTGAATACCGTCAAAGCATAGCGGGAGCCGTTCAGACCGTCATACTGACGACTTATATCTTTGTCGAATGTCTGTATGCTCTTATATATTTCCAAATATTTCTCATGGCAGGACTGCGCTTTTTCATCCTGCAGGAGTCGTTTGAGTTTCGCCAGAAAGGTACAGCATTCACGCTCCAAGGCCCGGCTTATGAGTGTTCGGGCAATTTTCTTTTGGCTTTTATCCAATTCTACCATACAGCTTACGGAGATTATGTTTTTCAGGACTCCAAAATAATTATTTTCGGTCTATTAAAATATACAAACCGAATATCGGCCCGCGGGAAAAATTGCTAAAACGGGCGGCGATATAAGAAACGCAAATTCTCGAGGATGAACCGCCGGAAGCTGAAAAACCGGGGCACGGCTTGCTGCTTTCGAAAAGAATCCGTATTTTTATCCTGTGCAAAATACCGCAAGCACAATTTTGTCAGCTCCGGATACTGTTGGGAAACGGTGTCCGGAGTGTTTATACCGTCATATGGGAATACCGAAAACTCCCTCCAAAGACACTTTTCATCTACCCGTACAGGCCGTTGTGTGAGATCACGACAGCTCTCTTCAAAACATAAAAAATTCCGTCGTGAACAACGGAACGCGTCAGCATATCGGTACATCGTAAATCTCCATCTTTAGGATTCTCCGAAAGAACAGAGCCGTCCGGAGCGATATTTATCGTATATGCATCGGGGCGACACGTATAAAAAACGAATTTCGAGCGTGAGACAGCCGGGCATTTTATTCCCCCGAAAACAGGACATACAACTTTCCCGTTTTCCGGACATTCCATGTTTTTACCCGGCCTTTGCGAGTCTTCTTGCCATATGGCTAAATAATGAGCCGGTGCAGGCGATAGACGTAATAGTCTACGGCATGTAGGCCGGCCACGAAACCTTTTCCGTGTACCCTTGCTGCGAGTCCTGCGACGCCCGAAATCCCGTATGTGACGCAACACATTGATAAAACCGTGGCACGCAAGCGCCCATGGGCTCCGTGCCGGAACATGGATACGGTCGAGCGTGTCTTTTTGGCCTCCGGCAAGACACTGGTGAAACTTAAATCGGAATAGATATATTCACATTGCCATTGCCTGGCAAGTAAATTCTCCTCCCCACGGTTTAGGAATGTTTCATCCATGAATTTCCGAGAGGTGCCCGGCATATTCTCCGACTCCTTGCAGAGCAGGCAGGCCATGAAAACCGTTAGCAGTATGAATACCGATTTACGCATTCCGATAAACTGAATCTATTACAAAATTAACAGTTCGTATGGAACCGGCAAATTTTCCGGAGATATATACCGGAAACGAAGATGAATCCGACCGAATGCAGGATATTGCCGGATGCTTCGATCCGATTATACCCAGAAATGACGGGTTTCAATATGACATCGAAGCTGCTGCTTCCGATGTTTGTCACGGCAAAGATAAATGGAAATTACCTATCCTGCCGGTTGCCCCGGGAAAGATAAGCCCGGGGCGGTCGGCCGGGCCTCCCTCTCCGGCTCCGGGACGGAAAAATCATCCTCGCCGGGGCTGCGGTATTTTTCCGCCCCTGCACCTGCGCCGCGGGCTTATGAATCTTCCCGAGGCAACCGACCCGTTCGGAATATAAAGCCTCATAACATATTATTCATTGCCTGTGCGATCAATGACAAATAAAGGTTGTACAGACACAAACACGTGAGACACACGGTAAAAACTGTTACATGTTATGCAGACTGCGAAAGCAAATTCGAAATCGAAGCAGAGCGGTAAGACCGCAGTTCGGACGCCGGCCGTTTCCGAGGCCGTTGCGGCGCAAGCGCAAGACCCGGTTGCAGCCGGGAGTCCCGACATGAAACCCGCCGAACCGCAGGCAACGGATATCGGAGCTGTGAATCCTGTCGCAGAAACCAGTCCTGCCGAACAACCGGCAGCCCATCCCGAGACGGATGTCCGGCTGCTGGATCTGAACAAGATCGTCAATTCGACCTACAATCCCCGGAAGAACTTCCGCGAAGAAACGCTGTTGGAACTTGCCGAAAGCATCAAACAGTCGGGCGTTCTCCAACCTATCTGCGTGCGTCCGAGGGACGAGGGCTTCGAGATCGTCTACGGCGAGCGCCGCTATTGGGGGGCTGCAATGGCGGGCCTGAAATTCATCCCTGCCCTCGTGCGTAATTTGTCGGACGCCGAGGCCGAGGATGCCGCCATCACGGAGAACCTGCAGCGCGAGGACGTACGGCCGCGCGAGGAGGCCGCTGCCTACAAGCGGGCCTTGCAGTCGGGGCGGCATACGATCGAGAGTCTCGTGGGCAAGTTCGGCAAGTCGGAAGCCTACATCCGCTCGCGACTGAAACTCTGCGAGCTGATCGATGCCCTGGCCGGGATGCTCGACAAGGAGGATATTTCGGTGGGCGTCGCTACGGAGATCGCCAAATATCCCGCCGACATCCAGCAGGAGGTCTACGACGATCATTTCGCCGAGGGGTGTTACAGCTCGTGGAAGACGGCGCGGATCAAGGAGATCGCCCGGCGGCTCTACGAGCGTTACATGACCAAGCTGGAAAGCTACAACTTCGATAAGGCAGAGTGCCTCGCGTGCCAGCACAACACGGCCAATCAGGTGCTGTTCCGGGACGAGTGTTCGGGCGGCTGCGCCGGTTGCCAGAACCGGGAGTGCATGATCCGCAAGAACGAGGAGTTCCTCGTACAGAAGGCGCTGAAGCTGTTGAAGGACGATCCCCGTACGACGCTTGCCACAGCCGGGGATACACCCGTGGCAGTCCTTGAAGCCCTTGAAAAGGAGGGCTACCACGTCGAGGAGCTGGAATATTACCTGAGCTATTACGATACGGCTCCTCAAATGCCCGACGCTCCGCAGGCTGAAAATTATGTGTCGGAAACGGATTTTGCCGAGGCTCAGGAGAGGTATGAAGCCCGGATGGCTCGCTTTGCGGAACAGACGCAGCAGCTGGAGTTCAACGTTTCGGAAGGCCGAGTCCGCAAATATGCCGTTATCCGCAGCCTCGACATCGAGTTCCGCTACGAGGAGATCGACGACGAAGAGCAGGAAGTGACGGTGGACGACGGGCAGGGCGGACATACGGTGCATGTGACGGTCGTGCCGCCCTCGCCGCTGGAGGCACTCATGCAGCAGGACCGGCGCAACCGCCAGCTCTGTTACGAGCATATTACGGCCGATCTGAAATATGCTTTCCGCGATGTGAAGGTCTCGAACAAGCCGCTGCAGAAAGAGGAGCAGCAGATGTTCTACTATGCCGTGATGCAGCGCGTGGGCAGTGATACGCGGCTTCGGCAGTGCGGCATCAGACCTAAAGAGGGCACTTGGCTGACCGATCAGGAGCAGTTGGCTGCCGCAGGACGCATCACGGCCAAGCAGCAGGCGGCGCTGATACGGCAGTTCCTGATGAACTTTTTCCAAAGCAGCGCTCCGGACTACAACTGCACGGACGATACGGTTACCACGAAACTCCTGTGCCGCTTTGCGGACCTGAACTTCACGGAGCAGAGCCAGAGCGTGCAGCAGGAGTACCTGAAGACTTACGAGAAGCGCAAGGCTCGCCTGCAGGAGCAGATCGACGATCTGACGGCGCAGGCAGAGGCTGCCGACATGGAAGCGAGCATTGCGGAAGCTCCGGACTTCGAGCCGGAGCCGCAGCCCGAAGAGCCGGAAGTACAGCCGGATGAGACGCCCGATGCAGCGCCGCAGCCGCTGATTATTCCGATGGATCCGGATATCGAACCCGATACCCGGATGCCCGAAGAGATGAAAGCGGCGGCATAGCGACTGATGTAGATATTAACCGACGGGATGGTAACCCATCCCGTCTTTTCATTTCCCTACTATGAAAATACGAATTGACCGCCTTATCTGGCATGGCTGCGAATACGGCAAGCGACAGTTCACTAAGCTGCAACGACGATTCTCGGATGGATGCAAGAACCCTTACCGCTGCGCGGAGTGCGGGTCGAGAGATATATTATGCCGGGCATGGCTGGACGGCAACACCTATGAGGCAGACTCGTTGCCCGACGACAGTGAGGATTTGTGGTGCGCAGCGTGTGCGGAACATACCGATCAGGTTCGGGAAAGCGAACTGATGAGAGGCACGATCGATCCGTGGTGGGAACATGGCACGACGGAGGAGGATCGGGCGATTATCACCGGCCTGAATCCGGAGAATTTCAGTTCAAAAGATGATTGCAAGGCTTTCCACGACGCCTGCGACATGTGGTGGCGCAGCAAGACGAACGACGAGAAGATCCGCATCTGGCATCAAGCGACCCGTTCAGAAGAGTGATTTATTCATTAAAGTCCTACGACTATGAATCAAACGATTATCGACACGATCGCTCCGCGGCTGACGGAGCTCGTGATAAAGAAAATAGAGACGCTCACGAGCGACTGGCAGAAGCCGTGGATCGCCGACATGACGCACGGCCTTCCGCGCAACCTGCGCGGCACGCCTTACCGCGCGGGCAACGTGCTTATGCTGTTGTTCCTCTCGGAGATCATGGGCTACCGTACACCCGTCTTTATGACCTTCCGGCAGGCCAAGGAAGAAGGACTGAATATCCGTAAGGGTTCCGATGCCTTTCCGGTCTATTTCTGGAAGATGTACGTCCGCCATAAGGAGACCCGGAAGAAAATCGAGTTGGCGGATTACTACCGCCTGCCGAAGGAGCAGCAGAAACACTACGACCTGATTCCCGTCATGCGCTACTACCCGGTCTTTAACCTCGACCAGACGGACATGCAGGAGCAGCAGCCGGAGCGCTATGCGCAGCTTACGACATCGACCGAACCGAAAGACTATTCGGACGGTCTGGCATGCGGCCCTATGGACCGGATGCTGGAGCGGCAGTCGTGGCTTTGCCCGATTTACCTCAAATATGGCAACCGTGCATCCTATTCACCCTCGCTCGATAGGATCATCTGCCCGCTGAAGGAGCAGTTCCCGGAAGGTGCGGCGTTCTATACGACACTATTGCACGAAATGAGCCACAGTACGGGACATCCGAACCGGCTCGGCAGACTCAAAGAAAGCAGTTACGGCGATGCGGATTATGCCCGCGAGGAGCTGGTCGCCGAACTTACGGCGGCTTTGTGCGGTGCGATGCTGGACTTCGCCACGACGCCCCGCGAGGAGAATGCCGCCTACCTGAACGGCTGGCTGGAGGAGCTGCAGAAAGAGCCGACCTACCTGTTCGACATCCTCACGGACGTGAACCGGGCCGTGCGGATGATCTCCGAGAGGCTGGAAGATGCAGCGCCTATGATCGAGGACGCAGCGTCTGCCGAAGCCGCCTGAGATACAACCATTGTCCAACCGTGCCCTGCGACCGAGAGGTTGCAGGGCGCTTTTGTTTTATCCGATTATGATACAGATTAAAAGTAAGCCTTATACCGTGGCGACGTTGCAGCCGCTGAACGCTGCATACGACGCCGAACACCACCTGACACAAGCGGATGTAGACCGTGTAAACGCCCTTGTGATGCACATCGGGAACACCCGTTCTGCGCAAGTTCCGAAAGCTGGGGATAAGATCCTCTATACATCCCGTGCCGGAGATTATTCGGAAGACGCCCGCATCGATCGTGTGAATGACGACGGCACACTGGCGGTGCATGTCGTGTCGTTCATTCCGTTCGTCGCCCCGACGGATGACGGCGTGTGGTGCGTGGCCGGCGGAGGGCCGCTCGTCGATATAGCACCTTCAGAGACCCGCTATGTCGGAACGGCGCGTGTGGAGTTCCAAATCTGGGGCCATGACGGGCCCTGCGGGAACGGAGCCGTCCGCTTCGAAGCAGGTGTGAGCGTATGGGAATACAAGGAGGCGAATCCGCTCTACGGAGATTTCACGACGAAGCATTGGCGCAAGCTCGACCTGTACCGATTCCCGGAGCGAACGGATAGCGACCTCTACCGCGGAGCGTGTATCTCGTTCGGCTCGGACGAGGAACTGGAGCAATTCGTGGCGGACTATGAGGGTAAGCTCTTCCGGGCGCCGGTGCCGAACCGGATCATTCTCTGGTGCTACCGGGACGAGCAGAAAGCCGTGACGCAGGCGGAGTGGGATGCACTCGATGCTCCCGTCTCGCAGCGGCGCATCTACAACGCTCCGCAGCCGGTAAAACTCGTCAAAGACCACGAGCGGCACACGACCATCTGCTACTATGTCCGTCCGGACTTTTCGCATAAATGACCAACATCTTAATTATCTATTTCTATGAGTCACATGATCATAAAACGTATTACGATAACACCCGATCAGCGGGTGATGGTATGCATGGCGGCGAACAACATCCGCCCGCTCAATTTCCGCTATGACGAGATCGAAGAGCTGACCCGGATGCTCCGCACAAAGGGCCGTCTGACGCTCGATCTGGAGCTCTTGTCGCTCTTCTTTTACAGAACATGGCAGGGCCATAATCGCTACTCGCGGGCTGTCGCCTATATGCTGCTCACCGACCATCTGGACAGCTACGAGGCATGGGCGCGCTGCCGTGAAGACAAAGCCTACGAGCATACGTTGCTGCTGCGCATGCGCGGCTTCCTGCATTACCGGCCTGTCCCATGCCGCTGCCACCTCGAATATCAAAGATGCCCCGTGCGGCGTATTTCCGCCGGACTCATCTGTTTATCGTGGCAGAAGCGCTGCATCTTCCAGAGCGTTCTCGAAGCGCAGGCCACGCTGGTCATCAAGGGATGGAATCCCGACAATTTCCGCATCGTCGAAGAAGACTCGAATAACCCGAAATCCGATGAAAACCTATCGTATTAACAAAAACGCAGAACGGTTTGCCCGAGAGGTGGCCGTTACACCCGAACTCGTCTATCGTATCTCGCTGGTGCAGTTCCAAGCCAAGAACTGTCGCTGCATTGCGGCATGGACGCCGGGAATGACTCGCCCCCGGTATGCCTATAAGGTGCATACTCCAGAGGAATACGACAAAGCTATGGAGCGTATCCGGCAGGAGGCCGAGCGCTTCCGCCGCCATGACGAGGCGCAGGAAAAGGCTGCCGCGGCGTTCCGCGAGTCGCTCCGTGCCGGCGAGATTCTCTACTCGTCGTGGGGCTGGGAGCAGACCAATATCGACTTCTATCAGGTCGTGGCGATCCGCGGCAGCGCGGTAGACCTGCGGCAGCTCGACCAGCGAACTACCGAAGACAGCTATATGTGCGGAACGACCGTCCCGCTGCCCGATGTTTTCAAGGGCAAGACCCATACGCACCGTCTGTCGAAAAATTACATCCGCATCGACTCCTGCCGCACCGCATGGAAATGGGACGGGCAGCCCCTACGATGCAGTTGGTACGGATAGCATTAAAATCGACATAAAATGAATAGGATCGAAAGAATCATTTCACGTTACCGCCTGCAGCGGGCCGAGTGCGACAGGCGTTGTGGAAGAATGCGAGTATAAGGCCGATCCATTGGACGGAAGGTTACGCCCCGTCTTGCAAGAAATCGCGCGGAAAACTCCATTTATCGGCTTTATGTGCTGAAACAACTATATTTATTATGGATACAAAACGAACCAACCAATCGATCGGGCCGATATCGGATCGACTCTGGGACTTCGTCGAGGCGAATGTCCCGAACTATCACGAGCGTGACGATGTGATGCGCCAGGCCCAACTCCAGCTTTTCATCGACGGCCACGAATCTCCGGTACAAGGTATCACCTGCGAGCAGGCACTTGCCGAGCGGGACGGGATTCTTCTCCGGTTATACCATGAGGCCATCGACCATTTCACCAGCAAGCTGCCGGTTTCAATCACTGGGGAAGATAACCTGCACAATTACGCCGAAGCTCTTGTAGACATCGCCTACGAAGCCGGGATGCGGGGGTTTCGTCCGACCGGCAACTCCCGCGATATGATCAGTACGATCATCGCCTGGGCGGGTGAGTTTACCCGCCAAAATCAGGGCACGGACTGGATCGACAAAGAGTATCTGGACGAGATCTACAACTTCATGGACAAGAAACTCAAATCCACACCCAGCGAAGACGACCCCGATCGGGAGTGCGATATCGCTTTTCTGGATCGCGCCACGCTCCGTCGCTACGGCTATTCGACGGACGGTCTGTCGGACGAAGGGCTGCTCCGGTTGGCCGGCCTTATGGGCAACAGCTACTGTAATAGCCAGCAATTCAGCCACGATCTGCACAGTGCCTGTCAGGAGTTCGGGCTGGAACAAACCTCTTAAAAACGACACGATATGTTACAGCAACTATTAGACGACTTACGGGGATATTTCGAAGCCAAATCCTCACTGACAGAGCAGGAACAAGAGCTACGAGATCGGCTCAAAGAAGACGTTTACCCGATCCTTTTCCTGCAAAGAGAGGACCTGGCGCGAAAGGGATTCGATTTTCGCCGTATTACGGACGAACAGATGCGGCAGCTCGCCCGGCAGATGGAAACGGATTACTGCAAAGAGGAATATTGGGACCATCTGGAAGATACGGCGGATGAACTTCAACTACCGCGCTATCCGAGATGTCCTGCTTGCGGGCATAACAGCGTCATATTGGACGAGACGAAAGATATGATGATTTGTGAAGTATGTGATCAGACCTGGCATGAAAACCTGTATGTGCTGGTCGAATTTCCCGACGACGCGACGTATTTCGAAGAGAACGACATTGGTTACCCCAGCTTCGAGAGCGAGGACAACGGCGCCCGCTATGTGCCGGAGTACGACTACATCCAGCACTTTGAGAAAGACCCGCCGGCCAACGCCTACTTCAAGCCCATACAGTGGCCCGAATCGCAGCCGCACCTGTTCCCCGACGAACCGAACGAATCGACCGACGCGCTCTGTGAGCCGATCAACGACGAGAAGGGCCGGGCGGACTTCGGAGAGCAGGCTGTATGGGTTCCGCTTTGCAACCTTAAAAACTGACGACTTATATTCTGGACATTCTCAAAATGAAAATATTGAACCCCATAGGTTCGGAAGAACAACTGCAGGACTGCTTCTTCGGCATACCTGCCCAGCGCAGGGCGGCGACAGATAAAAAGATCGCCTGTGTTTCCCGACATATCAATAAAGTGCGGCGTATCAATGGAAAAAAGATTTTCAAGCCTTATGTCGAGGGTGGTAACATCTACTACTATCTCAACAAATCTTCTGAAACAAAATATTACTATCCGATCCAATATGCCACGATAGAGATCGAAGAGTAACGACCACAAAACTTGACGATATGAAAATACAACGACTGATGACGCATTTTTTCGGCCATAAAGTCGAGGTGACACTGAACTTGCCGGACGAATGCGGCAAACGCTATAAGTCCGTTCCATTCTCCATCTCGGATGATTTCTCGGAACGGATCGAATGCGGCTCCCGAAGCGGCGAGTTCGAGAATCTGCCGGACGATGAGCAGAACACTGCTGATGAAGGTTTTGCACTCTCCGGCAGCTGGCGCATCGTGGAGATCGACTACGAGAAGATCCACCGGGTGCTGACATGGGACTACAATTTTGCACCTGACGAGGCTCTTGCCGAAGAGCTGTTTATCCGTCACTTCGGCGGCGACATGGGACCCCACTACTACGGGAAGTGGGCGCACGTCTACGACCACGACCTGCGGCAGATGCTGGCCTACTTCGGAAACGACCTCCGCGAGGGTCAGCGTTTCTGCGACATGATCGCCGAACAGGTTTGCAAATATGAAACACGGAAAAATGAATAAAAACACAATCATTCAGGAATTAAGCGCATGGCACGACGCTATGCTGCAAGCGCAGGCCCGACCGTTCCTCGATCCGCTCGGCCTCGACATGCGTTTCAACGCCGAAGCCTTCGACGAAGACGAACGGCAGAACAGCGACTGTATCGCGCTTTACAAAGGCGGCAGCGTCTTCGAAAAGGTGATCCGCTGCTGGATCAATTACGACGCGATGGCGGACTTTTTTATCCGCGAGGACGACTGCTCCCAGACCGCTTACAAAGAGCAGATGCACATCAACCTCTTCTATGTGATCGGAGCCGCTCTGCTGGAGATGTTCTCGGACTTGTACCATACGGACAGCGATCAATTCGACGAACTGGTCGACAGCCTGCCGGATAAACAACTGCGAACGCTGCTGCAAGGCCGTGTGAACCCGAAACAGGTGACGGCGCTCTGCGAAGCGTTCGCAGCCTCCCATCAGAGCGGCGATGAACGGGAAAACCCTCTATACCGATTCTGTTTGCAGTACCAGAAACATTGTATCATGTAAAACGTCTCATTTGGGGATCGTAACATTTTAAGTATTAACCCAAGGCGGGGAGCTTACGCTCTCCGTCTTTTTAATTCCATCACACGCATGAAGTCCAAAAAAGAGACCCTCGAAAAGCGGCTCGAACGGCTCGAAGAGAGCCGTATCCCGACATGCCGCAAGAGTTCTATCAAAAAGAGTTCGTATGCGGCAATAGCTCGATCACGCGTGGCGAACAGGAAGGACCGCCTTGCCCGTTTTGCACTGCAGCAGTGACCGATGCCCAGATGCAGGCCATCGTCAAAGAAACGGATGCAGAAACCAAACTCCGCTGGCGTCTGCCGACAGACGGTCCGATCGATTTCGATAACGACTGGTATAATGAAACATGGTGGGACGAATTGGAGAAGGCGGTGCTGAAACTCCGCGTTCCATACTATGACGTCATCATCGAAGCCTACCGCGGATAACGTTGCCGGATGGATTCGGGATGTCATAGGCGCATCGGAAGACACCACGGTCTACTTGGTGTCCGAAGAAAATCTCTCGTTAAAGAACTGAAATCAGATCTGGCAATAACAGAAATTTTGATCGCCTCCATTATGGCGATCCTTCGCAACAACAACTTCGATTTAGTACCTTGTCGGCTTCCGTTAAGGACGGAACGCCGTTACTGGAATATATTCGTAAACAACAGTTAAAACATCAGCAACCATGAAAATCATGTGTCAGGAGCACTACGATATGATGGTGCAATATGCCGAAAGCATCGGCGACAAGACGTTTCAGGAGTGTCTTGAAAAGCTCCGGCAATGGGAGAGGCATCCCTCGCACCCGTGTGAAATCGAATTGTACCGCGATTTTGCTCCCTATTCGTTCCTCTTCAAACAGCGTTATCCCGACGGGCGTCTGGGCGTTGTCGGCGGATTGGTCTATCACGGACAGCCCGACCGATCGCACTGTTTTATCCACGAGCCGTTTCACGGCTGGATGACTCATACCTGACAGGATGCCATATCCTGCTGTAAGAATCAAGATGGCATACGCCTGAATTTTCGTTTTTTCCACAAAACCGGAAATATGAAAATTCAGGCATATGATCGTGTTGTCATTTTCGTCAGCATCCTATTCCTGCTGTTTTTGCAGATATGCATCATACATATCGAGTATCCAGGCATCGTTCTCCTTAGCCTCCTTTTTATGCTCTTTCCCTTCAGGCCCCTTGAACCATTTTTTGCAGAAATCTTTCAACCCCGGATACTTTTTGTCCATCAGCACGGAGCTGACCAGCATATACGGATAGACGATCTTGTCGGGATCATTATGAAACCGGATACCGTACATGGTTTTCAGCACCCGGCGGTCTTGATTGCCTACTCGCTCCGTCGTCCATATTTTCCACCAGTAAGCCGTGGCGTTTTGGCCGGCCTTATTCAGGCACACCATGCGGCGAAATGTGCGGTTGCGATCCGAAAGGCCGGGTGAGGCGATGTCGAGTGCTTCCCAGCGGATACCGTCGGGATTGGCCTCGGTCTTTTCGACGTATTCGACGCTTTCCACATCATCGGCGGTGTATTTGACCTTCTCTTTGTCTTCGGGGGTCTTGGCAAGTTTGAACGAATAGTTCTCCTTTTTCATAAATGATGATTCGGCGTGCCAGCCGCGATGCAGGTAGCCGTCGATCTTCTCTCCCGATTTAAGGGTTACCACTACGCGGCGGAATTCCTGATCCTGGGGTTTCTTGGCTTCCGCCCGATCCGTCGTGCCTAACATGATGAACATGGTGGCAGCGAAAAGTAAAAACTGTTTCATGTGCTTTGATATTAGGGTTAATGTCTGGTCGGATTGTAGTCATGCAGCATAAGGATCGTTTTATCCCGATAGGCGTTGGATTGGCGTATGCGCTCGGCCAGCGTGGGATCGTCGTCTATGTAGCAGGCTATGCGTTTGCGGAATGTGTCCTTGGACCGTCGGTATGCACTGCCGACATTCCGGAATCCTCTGTCGCCTTGTTTTTGCAGGAAATAGGCTGCCCGCGAACGGCTGAACCATCTGCGTCGTTGCCAGACCTGTATACCGCCGTTGGTGTTGATGCCGTACCCTTTTTTCGAATATATGCAGGCTTTTATATATGGAGTCTCAACGTAAACCCACATCCATCCGGGTTTTGCCGCGAAGAGGAATTTGCGTGTGTGTTCCGGACTTTTGGCATGCCAGCAGATCACCGAATCTATATCTCCGGGCGACAATATCTCTTTGGCTTTAGTTTTCCGGAAAGCATCTCGAAATACTTTCAATTTGCCGTTTTTTTTGGGCATTTTCAACCTGTCGTTCCCCGTACATTCTACGACCGAGCCGTTTTTCATATAGATGCGTCCTTCAACGAGGGATGCTGCAAGTAAGGGCGCTGTTGCGACAAATAGAAACAGTGTCAGTAGAAAACGTTTCATGGTTGCTATGACATGGATTGATATCGGGATGCAATATAAGAATTTTTTCGTAGATCATTCATTTTATCATCTTGACAACAAAAACCACAACGCAATATGCAGTTGTTGGAACGGAATGTATATTGGATTGCAGCTTATCCTGAATTTGAATACATGATGTATGAATTGTTTATGGACAAGGTGTTGTAAGCATTGCGGATGTTTCTGGATGTCAGAAATGGAAGACGAGAACAAGCCTCCATAAAATGGTGCCGGAAGAGATAAATCTGTTTTTCAATACATATCGGCCGGACACAATAAATTCGGCGGGGATTTTGTTTTATTATTAAATATTGGTAATTTTGCGTAAAGACTGAACAACTATGAAAACGACATCGGTAGCCCTCGGGGTTTATTTCGAGGATTTCATCAAGGCAAAAATCGCACAGGGGCGTTATAACAACGCCAGCGAGGTTATCCGGGCCGGCTTGCGGCTTTTGGAAGAGAACGAAAGCCGTCTTGTGGAACTCAAGGCTGCAATTCAGGAAGGTATTGACAGCAGTGAAGCCGTTGGTTTTGACCCTGAACATCATCTGCAAACCCTGAAAGCGAAGCGGACGAATGGCTGAAATACGGTTTACCCGCAAAGCGGTCGAAGACCTCTCCGACATTTGGAACTATACGGCGGATATGTGGTCGGAGCGGCAGGCGGATACTTATTACAGGTTATTGATCGCCTCCTGCCGCAAGCTGGCAGGCAATCCCGTGTTGTTCGGTCGGGAATACAAGGAACTCGGATCAGATATTTTCGGATTCAAGGTCAACAAACACATCGTCTTTTATCGCATTGCGGGCGATAAAGGGATAGAGGTCGTGCGTATACTTCACGAACGGATGGACCTTAGCAACCGATTCGCAGATTAGAAAACATTAAAAAATAAGCATCTATGACAAAACAAGAGCTGATTAAACAAATCGCCCGGGAAACAGGCGTCGAGGCCACGACCGTATCAGCTGTCGTGGAGGGTTTCATGGAAGAGGTGCGCGCCGCGCAGATTCGTAAGGAAAATGTTTTCTTGCGCGGCTTCGGAACATTTCTTATCAAACACCGTAGGGAAAAGACGGCGCGTAATATCACAAAGAATACGACGCTCAAAATCCCGGCGCACGATATTCCGGCGTTCAAAGCATCGCCCGAATTTTTACGTCTGCTGAAATAAATATAGAGATATTTTTCGATAAGTTTCTTTAGCTGCCTGATAATCACGCATTCAGAAAAGTTTTCAAATAGCAGTACGAATAAAATGGGCTGTCTATGACTTATTAGACAGCCCTAAGTTTTATGTATTCTTGCCTAAAAATATTCCAGTCACCGAAGAGACATCCCCGTATCGGACCAACGCGTCGGCCAGTTGATTGAATCCGGTGCCTGTATTGCATATGTCGTCGAACAGAAATACACTACGTCCCCGAAACCGGTTGTAATGTATGCGCAGGTTTTCTATTTTACTTTTATAAAGTATTCCCCGCATGGAAGCTCTGGAATGGGTTATTTCGATTGCATCGAACCCGTTTTCCAAGCCAGTCGTTTCACACAGCAATCTGCAAAATGTCTGGAAACGACGTTGATTCTCCCAGAACGTGGAAGCGGGTATAACGGTCAAAATAGCATCGGTTAGCTTGTCGGCAAGATTTTGCTCCCGCCGCAGTGCCTGCTCCCCCAGCCGTACCGTTTCCCACGGTCTTGCAAAGTGTTTACTGTCCTTGAAGCGATAGATAAATATATCGTAGTCGGTCATAGGATGGATTCCATGAGTGGCGGTGTAGTCATCCAGTGCGTAACAATCATAACAATCTATCTGAAACCGGTGTTTGAAGCGTACCGGTAACGGGACGACTGCCCGGTAGCAGCCGCTTTGCAGTTCGTTCTCTATGGCTTGCTTAAACCACTCCGCGCGGTCCGTGTTGCATATCCAGCAGTCCAGCTCCGTCCATGACGTCAGGCCGCAGAACATACGGATTCCCTCGGTTGCCGAGAGCAAAGGATTGTAAGATTCCGTTCGAACCCAATTCATTTCTTTGAGTACGGGACGGAGCCGGGTATAATTGTCGTGGGTCGCTGCAATGATAAATGCAGCATCCGAGATTCGGCATACGAACTCCGTTTCAGCGGATTGGAGTGAATCGCAGATCTGACGCAGTATATTCAGTCCTTCATCGTCGCTCCGATTATTCGGCAGATATTCTATATTCAGTTTCATGACGCTGAAATATGCAGATTTATAAATATAAGAAATATCCGGGATTTTATACGCGGTTAATGCCAATTTTCTGAGGTGACTTGTCATAACAGCAGTCCCTCCTTGCCCCATTTCAGTTCGAGGCCGTGCGTACGATGTCGAATTCATACGCTTCGGGCGACGGCCTTACCAAATCGGGATGACGGCAAGGTTTTCCCTCAGCGCGCGTGCAGGTTCCCTTTGGGCGATAAAAACAGTTTCCGACATAGGTGAACGCTCGTCCGTCGCACGCACGGTCCATTGTCCGTCGGCCGGTTTTCCGTGAAGCCCGGCCTCCATGCGCGTGGCGTTGATGTCGCAGTTCTGTCGGTAGGCCGTCGTGTCGTAGGCGATCTCGCCCAGTGTGTTGCGGCGGCGGCAGCGGATTTGTACCGGCCGGTGGCGTTGGTCCACTCGCCGTATACCGTTGCAGTTTTTCGGGCAATCGTGTCGCCTGCCCCCCCCCTGCGATAATGTTGTTGTCCGTATCTAGTCTTGTCCGGTTCACGCTGCTGCCCCCGTCACACGTCGTCTTATTCGACTCCGGGTACAGGAAAGGTCGCTTAATTTGCTGATAATAGCGAATTAAGCGATTTTTATTTTGTCTGTTTTTCCCGCATTTTCCCCACTCTGGCCACTCTCTCCCAAAAATAGCAACAACTCGAGAGTCAGAGATAAATCGTTGTATGGCAGACAACTTTTTACCAATCTCTAAAGACTCCGCTCTCGAATTGCTGCTATGAAAGAACGGCGGCGGGATTTAAATGCAGGAATGTTTGCAATGGTTCACCGCGATCAAAGGACCCGCCGCCGATTGACTATTTGTAAATCGAAATGAGTTTTCGAAATTCAGAACGCTTGAATTGCCTGTTATTTCGGTCTTTATCGCCTTGTGTGTATTTCCTCTTTGAGCAAATGCAGGTCTTCAACCCCCATTATTTCGGTCGAACATTCCCCAAGCCAACCGTTCTCCTGGTTGACTCCGGTGTATATTTTTATATAATCGACTCCCGGCAGGTTGACTCTGTTTCCGCTCGCATCGACAGCCCAACTTATATCTATCGACGAATCGTCATAGCTGTTGATTTCATTGTCCGCATAGCCGTAGCGGAATTTGTAAAGAACGAAATAGGTTCCCGAACCGCTCTCGTCAACGGCATTCTGAGGCAGGCATGTGCCTGTAAATGACAGCGTATTTCCGGCCCAAAGCGGATAATACGGTTGTGAGTGGTACTGGTTTTTCACTTTGTAGCCGGAATTTCCCTGATTATCCTCCCATTTTATATAAGTATCCCATTCGTCTCTCGATGCCGGTTCACTGTCGGGGCGGTAATAGGTTATCCGGTAATCGAAGTAAATGTTTACATCGTTGCCATTGACCTTCGCCATTTCATACCACGGTTCCTTGGTAGGATCTGTGTGGGCGCTGCCCTGTATTTCATACCATTGTACGTTGTCCGGCCCGAGATTGTCGGGATCATAGGCCACCATGATTACCCCGGGCTCACAGCTTCCGCCCTCTGGAGCATCCGGATTGGGATTGGCATTTGCATAAAAGGCATTGCCTAAAACCCGGAAGTCTCGCAATCCTTCGACATTCTGGATTGTATGGTCGAAACCGACCGTCACATAGCCGCCGAATCCGCCGAGGGTGATCATTCCGCGTTTGTTATTGCCGATGGCGTCCAATACTTTCTGATTCATTGTCTCCTGCGTATCCCCCTCCTCGTACAGCGGTAGCGTATTGGTAAATTGTCCGACTGCCGGCATGTAGTCGAAGACCTTGGTGATGTAGGGATTCGACCCTTCCGCAGGCGGGTTGATAGGAGCGTATTCGACAAAAACAGTGAAATAATAATTAAAGGTGATATCCCCTTGCGATACTGTTAATGTCAAACCGATAGCGCCGCCATGTGAAAACATGTGCTCGAGATTCTTGGTTTGTGCGACAGGCTCCTCATCCTCGAACCATAAGTAAGAAACACCGTCGTCGGACACGCTGCTTACTTCTATCCGAAACAGTTGGTCGACCTTGGCCCTGAATCCGCCTTCCGGCTCTTCGACGGTTATATCTTCCTGTTTGAGTAGATAATCGGTGGTTACTATGACCTCGAAATCATAGTCGAAGACGGTCGTTCCCTGGCTGGCATGCAGCGTCAGGGTGAATGTTCCCAACGAAGTGAAGGTGTATTCCAGATTCTTCGAATCGGCTATTTTCGAATCGCCGAGAGACCATTCGTAGGAAACGCCCTCGTCCGAGACGCTTTTCACTTCGATCCGGAAAGGCTGGTTGACCAAAGCCTCAAATCCCCCGTCGGGCCGGTTTACGGAGATATCTTCCTTTTTAAGGAGATAACCGCCGTCTCCGTTATCGGCGTCGCTGCACCCGGCAAGAAATCCGACCGGAAGTAACGCCGACAGAAGCAGTAAAACGATTCGCGCGTAATTTTTTTTCATATTCAAGTGTGTTAAGTTACTCTTCCAGCGGTTGTAATTTTTTACGGGTGAATACGATATGTGCCGGGATGTTCCCGGTGCTTATCGACCATTTTCGTATGCCGTCCGGCCCGAAGCAGTGCAGGGTTCCGGCTCGGACGTAGTCTTTGGCGTCGGTAACCAGAAACTCTCCGGTATTCGGGTTGACGGCAATTCCATAAGGTGTCTGGATCCGCTTTTCTGTGCCGTCTTTGATAAAGTTGCGCGTAACGATCTCCCGTGTGCGCGTGTTTACGATGGCGTAGGATACCGTCCAATCGTTCGTTATATAACTCCATTCGGTACTGTATAGGAACAGCGAATCCCGACATAGGGTCATATGTGTGTTGGGCAGGTCTTCGAACTCGTATGCAACCTCGTCCGTCGAGGTGTCGATTATGAATGTTTTGGAAGGGATTTCATAATAGTCTCCGCGGGAAGAAACATACAGGTTGCCGTAATTGTCCGGCTGTATCCGGTGAAGGTTGATAGCGACGTCTATTTTTTTCTTTTCCGTAAAAGTTTTCAGGTCGATAACCGACACGGTACGGTCGTAATTCGGGACACGGTAACCGCCGGAATTGGCGACATAGAGTTTATCGCCCACAATGGCCATCTCTTCGGGCTGATAACCTACGATGCACTCATCGACGACCTGAAGACTTACCGTATCGATTTTTGCTACATACCCGATCCGGGCGTCCGGGGCTATCTGCACGGGACCTGCGTAGGCGCTCACATAGGCGTATTTGCCTTTGAATGCGAGGTAACGGCAATTAGGGATCGCTATTTTGGTGATATGTTTGACCGTATTGACATCCATCACCTCGACATAGTTGGAACAATTTATAACCGCCCAGAGTTTGTCGCCGTAGATTTGAATGTCGTTTCCCACGTCGCCGAGGTCTTTTACTTCATACGGGTTGCGTTCGCCGTAAATATTTCGCGTGTAGACGCCTGTTTCGTAGTCATAATAGTCGAGCGACGCCTGATTCGTTCCCATATTGCCTTCGTTGAGCAGAAAAAATCCGTATATATCGCCAGTAACCTGTTCCCACGGATTTACCAAGGTCGGTTCGGAGGGCAACACCGGATCATCTTTGCGGCAGGAAGCCGCAAGTGTGAGAACGCCGATGGAGACTGCAAGCCATTTTAAATAAAACCCCTTCATCATAATGTAAGACTTAGAATAATCTTGAAATTGGTTCCCGGCATGGGATACCATTTGACCACTTCGTATTGCTGGTTGAAAATGTTATTCACCTCCGCGGTGATACGAAGTTGAGCGTGTTTGAATGGAAAATTCCGCGACAGCGACATGTCGTGCGTGTACCACGGCTGGATGTAATTGGCCGGAGTATTGTTCCCGAGCATATACCGCTCGCCCGTGTAGATAAAACTGTAATTGAAATCCCACTTCCGGTAGGAGGCGTTGAGAATCGCGGAGCCGCTGTGCCACGGAATGTAGGGTATCTGGTCGCCGTATCCGTCCATAACGGTTTCCTCCCAACCTTCATCTTTCTCCTTGGTGAAGTCCTGCGCCTTCTGATAGGTATAACTCAACCGGGCGTCCAATGCAATGCCTCCTATCTTGAAATTGGGGTTGAGCGTCACATCCACGCCGCGTATCTCCACATACCCGAGGTTGACCATCGTCCAGACGAGCTGGTTGGAGGTCGGGGTGGCGATTATCTTGTCTTTTACCTCGTTGTAATAGGCATCCACCGTAAGATTGAGCGACGACAGCACTCCTTTGCCGAATTGTTTGGAGTAGGCAACCCCCACATTGTATTGGGTGGCGTATTCCGGTTTCAGAAGCCGGTTGCCCAATTGCACATAATAGAGGTCGTTGAAAGTTGGCATCCGGAATATCTCTTTATAAAAGGCTCTTATATCGAGACCGATCTTTTCAAACGGACGGTACGATGCGACTACCGTGGGAGAGAATATGTTTTTATCAGGCGCGGTTTCCATCCTCCGTGCACTCCGGTCATGCACATATGTGTAAAGCAGGCTGGCTTGCACGCTGAAGCGTTTGAGGTTGACCGATGTGGCTATGGCTCCCAGCAACGTATAGCGCCTCGGTTCGATGAAATGCGCATTGAACATATCGGTGCCGTCCGCATCGAGTTTGTTCCATTGGAAATCCGTAGACAAATTCGCTGTCCACCACGGGGTGAAAGCGAACAGATTGGCTGCCGTAACATAGACCTCCTGCTGCCAATAGTGATTATCCATCGGTTGTACGGTACTTTCAGGCGGCATGACGTAATTCATATAGTCGTTGGCGTATTTGGCTTGGATTTTATAGCTGTATAAATCCGTCACCTCTTGCCTCAAGGAGCCCTGAAAGAAAAAATTACGGTCTTTCTGCCGGTCTTCGTTCAGCAATGAAATACCGTAATCCTTTTTTACGGCTGCACCGGGATAGCCCCGCTCGGAGTTGTAGAAATATCCTTTCGCCTGCCATTCTCCGCGCTTTACCTTGCCGAAAAGAGCAGCCTCGGCGCGAAAAAACCAGACATCCCCGTTGCGCCTGACTTCGGTGGTGTCATAGCCGCCGTCCTTATGGTAGCGAAATTTGTATTTGCCCGATGTGTTCAGGTATTCGATATTGGCCGACGACGAAAGGTTTTCGCTGATCCAATGCTCCCAAAGGGCGGAAGCGTTGATAAGGTCGAAGGAACCGCCTTTGAGTTTCACATTGAAACGGTTTTTGCGTCCGCTCTCGAAAACGGGTCTGCGCGTCACCATATATACCGCACTTGCCGAGGCGAAGTCGCGTGCGGACTGGAATATGTCGCTTTTCTGGCCGTTATAAACGGATACCAATTCCATGTTGTCGAGCGAAAATTTACCGAGGTCCACCGTCCCGTTCTGGGCATTGCCGATCTGTATGCCGTCGTAGAATACCCCCACATGCTGGCTGCCCATACTACGGATGTTGACGGTTTTCAACCCCCCGATACCTCCATAGTCCTTTATCTGCACACCGGAAAAATAGCGCAACGCATCCGATACGGAGTGTGAGTTGAGCCTTTGCAGCTTCTCGCCGGAGAGGATCTGTGCCGGGACAATAGCCTTGTTCTGCTTTCCGAGCACCGTCACCTCGTCAATGGCCAAAACCCGGACCGAATCCGGGATTTGACCTTTTTTGGCCTCTTGGGCATTGGTAGTGCCGAAGGCGAGAAAGATGTACAGTACTGAAATTACCGATATTCTTTTCACTTCTTGATAGCGCTTGTTTATTAACGGAGTGCCGGGATAAGAAAATCCCGGCACTCCGGGTGTTGTCGCAAATAAGGGCCGGTTATTCGAACCTCACCGCCAGGTCGTCCCACGCAAAATAGGCAGGTTGGCTGAACCCATAGCCGTTATCGCTGTCGCCTGAGACGTTGAATTCGATGCGGCTGACTTTTCCGAGTTCGGAAAGATTCCATTTCTGCCAGTCGATGACGCAGCAGCGACGCTACCACTCGACGGTAATGTCATCCACTGCATAATACGCAGGCAGCGAGTAACCGTAACCGTTATCGGCGCCGCCAGCCTGGTTCAGCCGAAGCGAAACGATCGGCCCCAGTTCGGAAAGATCCCATTTCGTCCATGTTTTCGTGATGGCCTCGGGCGTAGCGAAAATCATCGTAATGGTTTTGATTTCTTTGCCGTCGGCATCGAACCCCGTAGCGTAGAAGGTTACGTCTTTGGTCAGTTCGGGCGACAGTCCGTTGCCGGAGGTGGCAACCGAGTAGAAATAGCAGGTCGAATTGACGTACAGGCTTCGGATCGTCCGTGCTTTGTTGTCGGCAAATTCGAGAATGGGACGTCCATCACCGTAAGGAAAGTCAAAATCCAAATAGCCGAATGTCGTCAGGAAATTATCGGAACCATTGCGGCCTCCGCCTGTCATACTATCCTCTACTCCGTCGGGATTGTACACATACAGATCGTATAAATAATTGCCATATTTACTCTGATCCAGCGAATTGGAATTATAGGAGCATACGAACCAAGGATAGCCCCATCCGTTCATGAAGCCGGTAGGACGGCCAGTAGTGAGCTGCGTGGTTTCATCGACCCAGGCATAATCGTCTGGACTCCCTAATTGTGTCGTTGAATATTTTCCGGGGTTATAGTTGCAGGCGACCCATTTGGCCCAGTCGCTACCCTCGAAGGTAATTGTATAGCTATGCGTATCCGCCGCACTTACTGTCAGTTCTGCCATGCACGAGAAATTCCCGGCCATTCCGATCAAGGCGATCACACCCTCCGTTTCTGCATAGCTGTTCGCTTTGGCCGGCGCTACAACCGTCAGTACATTGCCTTCGACCGAAACTTTCCATCCGTCGGGTTTAGTCCATGTCATCCGTTCGACACCCTTGCTCTCGATCGTAAAGGTCTGCGTCTCATCGTAAACGAATATGCCTCTCTTTGCGGAAATCGCGAGATTCAACGCACCTTGCATGGGAATTTCGAGTTTTCCGCCGTCGGCAAGCGTAAAGACAGCCATACCGGGGTTCGAGACCGTATCCACCGACTCGAACATCGAATCGCCATCCGTTCCTTCAGCCCTGACACCCATCGAAGTCCATGTAGTACCATTGTCGATCGACATTTCCCACTCCTTGGTTTCGGTATTGATACGCAATTTCGGGGACACGGCATTCTGTCCGGGGGCGCCGTCCTCACCCTGCGCCTTGATCTTTTCGCCGTCGACCAGTATGAAATCGCCATCGAGCGTCCAGTAATAAAGGCCGTCGCCATCTTTTTTCACCGAGACAGCGGGAGCATCAATTCCATTTTTTCCGTTGGTGATCGTGGCGGTTTCACCATTGGAGAATGTAATTGTGTATCCGTCATTATTTTTGATGACGGAGGTTACAGTTACATTCTTTTGTAAAGCATCGACCAGTTTTTGGAGTGCATCGATATCGGTGTTAGCACTCTTCATGGCCTGCTCCATAGCTTCCATGCGCGAATCGAGGTCATCGACCGCCTTCCACAAATCGTCGTCGTCATACGAGCAGCTCCACATCGCAACGCCGAACAGGGCGATTGCCAAAAGGGTAAATAGTTTTTTCATTCCTGTTGTATTTTAAGTTTGACAAATAAAAAATCAACCGTATCCTTTCGGGATACGGCACAACAGAAATTCAAAACGGATTTACACCTTGGCAAGGCTGTCGGAAGCCTCGTATTAGACCGGAATGCCGGATGCAGGGGAAATCGCAGTTTTGATTTTCACCCGTACACCCGCAGGTTGCAAATCTTATAAAGGCATCGGCAGGTCTTCTGACTTGTTCCGGTTTTACGCCTTCCCAGCCTTGCGGCCAGTGGCAAAGATTGTAAAACCTTTTGCGCCCCATGTCCGGGGCAGGAACTCACAGCAACGGGTATTGTCGCAGATTCTCACTGCATTCCCTTTTCATTCCTCATCGCGCAATCGGCGATTCGGAAACCTTTGCGACGGCAAATATACGAATATTTTTTAATTCGGTATCCTCGATACAAAAAAATGCAGTCCTGTATTTTGGGCATTTTACAGTTATGAATCATACTTATCCGATTTGAGATTTTTAAGAATAATTACTTTTTTCTCAATTGCCCTGCATTTTGGAGTAGCTCATACGCTTTGCGCTCCTTGATAGTCGCCTGCTCCAACTGATCGGCTCGAAGTTTCACGCCTGTTTCATACCGTTCGACCCGATTACGAATCGTATCGCGGATGGCCTTGCGCTTGTCTTCGCGGAATATTGCTTCCAATTCCGTCAGTTTCTTTTCTCCGATTTCCCCCCCCCGCACATCTTTACATAACGGTATTTCAGGTCGTTCACGGCCAACAGCCGATTGTTTTCTGAAATTCGGTAGATGAATGCGCCTTGCAGGAAAATACATTACCCGTGCAGGAGCATCGACACACCTACACGCTCGACATTAAATCCTCGAAAACCTTACTGACAATGTTTGTCAGATCTTCGAACCGGAGAACTCGAAGCCGTTTTTCGAGAACAGAACACCTTGTTTCAGGTCAGTATTTCCGCAATATTTATAGCGGATGCCGATACCCTGTTCCCATAATTTGCCGTCCAGTTTGATCGCATCGTAGATTGCGTATCTGGCTTTGTCCGGTTCGCATAGCCGCTCCCTCCGCACGTCGTCCTTTCCCGGTGCGAGATACAATCCGTATTTCCCGGTCAGCTCCCGGCAGACCTCGGCGTTGCGGAGCTTGATATTCTTGTCCGAAATGGTCTGTCCGTCATTTCCGACCTTGTTGTAGACCAGGTGGCAGTGCGGATGAGGCCGGTCGAGGTGGCGCACCAATAAATACTGTGTATCGGTGATACCCATCTTCTGCATATACTCCTTCGCGATCTGCGTCATCAGGGCGTCGGTCATGCGCGGAGCACCCTTGGGTGAAAAAGAGAGGAGGATATGACCGACGGTGTTTTTCAGCCGCGGGTTGAGAAAGATATGGTATTTGAAGTCCTGCACCATGTTCTTCACTTCCGGGGACATGACGCCCTCGGCGTCCAGTATCCGGGATTTCGGACTACGTTTGCCGATGCAACAAAGGCACGATATTTTCGTTTGTATTGCGAACGAACTCCGCAGGGAGTACCGAGGAAACGACACGCAATTTCACACTACACAGCTGGCAGAGCCGGCAAAAGCCCCGCTTAACTATTTGTCGAAACGACGACACGATGCCCGACTGCATTGCGTGCCGACACCCTCGTATGCCCCTGCGCCTTAATCATGTCCGATGAATACGCATTTCGATATATACGGTCTTATAACGACGACCGTCAAATCACTGCCCTACGTCAGCGAGGGCATTCCGGCGGGATTCCCGTCGCCGGCCGCGGACTATATCGGCGACCGCATCGACCTGAACGAAGTCCTCATACTGAGTCCGGGTGCGACATACTATGCCCGCGTTCGGGATTACTATCTGGTCGAGGAGGAGCTGGAGCAGGGCGACGGCATCCTTTTCGACACGCGGCTTGCACCGCGCACCGGGGACCTCGCGTTCTGCGAGGTCTGCGGCGAGCGGGTGCTGAAATATATCCGTAAACAGGGGCGCGAGCTATGGCTTCTCGGCGGCGGAACAGACGACACGCTTTCGGTCGACGGCGACACCGAAGCGCGGGTGCTGGGCGTCGTTACGGTCGTCATCAAAGTCCGGAGGTTCAAGCGACGGCGCACACGGTTTATCGACCGCCTGCCGCAGAAAGAACAGCCCGCGTTGTTCGAGCGGCGGGCCATCAGAGCCTCGTATTTTCCGGAGAGCAACGTTCCGGTCGAAGGGCTCGTCGACCTGAACGAGGAACTGATTCCCAACCCGGTCAGCACCTTCTTTGGGAAGGTGCGGGGCATCTCTCTGATTGACGACGACATCGACGACAGCGACTCGGTGATCGTGGACCGGATGCTCGAACCCCTGTGGGGCGATCTGGCCGTATGCGTCACGTCCGAAGGCTTCACCATGAAATACGTCGAGGTGCACGACGACGGGGCGGTCTGGCTGATGCCCGGCAACAAGGACTATGCCCCGATCCGGATTACCGGCGAGAACGAACGGTTGATATGGGGTATCGTCACCCACTCCATCCGGCAGCTGAGGACGAAGAAGGGAGGTGTGGGATGAGCCGGAAACTGTTGCCCCTGAATCCCCGTCAGATGGTGGGCCTTGCCGACGGGAATTCATTCTATTGTTCCTGCGAGGAATCCATGCAACCGTGGCTGCACGGAAAGCCCATTATTGTGGCTTCGAACAACGACGGCTGCGCCATCGCCATGAACCGGCCGGCGAAGCGATATGTCAAAATGGGCGACGCGCTGTTCCAGTTGACGGACACCATCCGGGAACACGGCATCGTCACGTTCTCCTCGAACTACGAGCTCTACGGCGACATGAGCAATCGCATGCACAGCATTTGGGCCTCCTTCGTCCCCAACCTCGAAATATACAGCATCGACGAAGCCTTCCTCGACTTCACGGGAATGGAGGGCTTCGATTTCGAGAAGCTGGGGCGCGAGATCATCCGCACCACCCGGCGTGGAATCGGCATCCCGATCTGTCTGGGCATCGCCCCGACGAAAGTGCTGGCCAAGGCTGCCAACAAGCTTGCCAAGACGGACGACGCCCGGCGAGGGCTCTATATCATCGACACGGAGGAGAAGCGCACGGAGGCATTGAAAAAACTGCCGATAGGCGATGTGTGGGGCATCGGGCGGCGTTATGAGAAGCGCCTGACGGCGATGGGCGTCCGCACGGCCTACGATTTCTCCGTTCTGCCGCGCGAGTGGGTGCGCAGGAACATGACCGTCGTCGGCGACCGCCTCTGGCGCGAGATGAACGGGACGCCCTGCATCAGTCTGGAACTGGCGCCGCCCGACAAACAGGAGATATGCACGTCGCGGGCATTCGGGAAAACGACCTCCGACTTCAACGAGGTGAAGGCCGCCGTGGTCCGTTACCTCAGCTCCTCGGCCCGTAAACTCCGCGACCAACACTCTTATGCCCGGCGCCTCTACGTCGGCATCGAGACCAACCCCTTCAACGAGTACCAGCGCCAGACCTTCCGGGGGCTGCAAATCGAATTCTCCGTGCCGACGGACAATACCTTCGAGATGGTGCCTTATGCCATGACGCTGCTCCGGGCGATTTGGCCGGCCTACGTCCCCGGCGAACGTCCGTTTCTGTTCAAACGGGCGACCGTCACGCTTTCCGACCTTATTCCTGCCGAAGCCTTTCAGCTCGACATGTTTCATCATCGGCCCGACATCGGGCAGCTGCGGCGCCTGCAAGCCGCAGTGGATCAGGTCAACGGCCCGCTGAACCTCGACAGCCGCCTCGTGGTGCTGGGTGCGGAATTGACCGGGCGGAATAATACCCGGCTGCGGCGCGAGATGCTTTCGAAATGTCCTACGACCAAGTGGAGCGACCGCATCGATATCGTTTTATAGCCGGGGCGGCACCTGAAATCCAGTTCCAGCCCCGATTCGTACTGAATCTCCCGGCCGCATTTTTCGGAGTGGAAAACACCGCTTCGGTATTGCGGTTTGTGGGACACCTGCCTGCAGGGATGCAGTATCCCGAAGTAGTCGATGCCGAACCGGTTCCGGTCGGGAAGAGGGCATGGAGTTTGCCGCCGGTATTGGAAAACAAGGACATGTGCTTTTTCACTTCGCTTGCGGCCAATGCGGCCGCCGTCGCCGAGAAATACGGCAAACAGTTGGATATCGTCGAAGCCGCGCGGCAGATTCTCGCTGAGCAGGAACGGGATGCAAGAGCCCGCCAGGATATCAGACCAGGACGACGGATGAGTGTTTATGACGTTCGGCTGGCCGAGGATATCTATGTCATCCCCGCCTATGCCGAGCCGCACTGCGTCATCGTTTCGGGTTCGGAGGAACTTCAGGTCATGCAGTGGGGGCTGATTCCGCGGACGGCGAAGCCCGAAAATGCGATGACGGCATGGCCCGTGCGGCTGAAGTTCAATTACGGAGCCCTTTGCGACGAAGACATCATGGAGCTGGTCGCGGAAATGCAGACGCCCGGACTCTGAAGGCAAAGCTGCATGACATCATACAAAAAGAGAGGAGCCCGCTATCGGGCTCCCCTCCGGCAATGAGTCGCGTCACTCTGTTAATATATGGATTCTGTCAGTGCATCGACGAGCAGTTTGAGGAGCTGCTCGGCGGTCAGAGGGTAGGAGGATTTTCTGAAAATGGGATCCATCTTCGTCCGGATCAGTTCGAAGAAACGGTTGGCTTCGTGAGGCGGCATTTTCTTGACGGTCATCACCATCAACCAGAGCGGAACTTCGATATAGGGCGGCTGGATGAAGAGCTCGAGCAGTTCGTCGGAGTGGTGCCTGTAATCCAGATAACTGTTTTCACAGACACCGTACAGCGGCAGAATGATTAACTCGTAGACGTTATGATGCGTTCTGCGCATATCGCCTTCTTCATAAAACCATACGTCTATCTTCTTGGCCCCGACTATCCGGTACGGATTATAATTGTCCCTGCTCATTTCATGAAAATCTCTTTATTTCCGAGCCAATGCTGTTGACCATGTAATCGCGTAATTCGCCGCGGGTCGAGAGCCGGCAGAACCGGTATTGCGCGGGCAAACGGCGGCCCATCGAGAAGTTCTTCAGGTCCGTCGAGCACGATTCCAGTCGGATCGACCTCCCGTCGTGTCTGTCGTAAAGGCCCCATAAGGATTCCGCATCCGGACATCGGGGATCTCCGGTATGGAAACGATATACCTCCCCGACTTTGAAATTGCAATGTTTCACCGTCATTCGTTTGGGCTGTTTTATAGTTTGTGCGGCAAAGATGGATGAAACGTCAAGCCTGCACAAGCACAAGTGGAACCGTTCCAGTTGTTTTATTTTAGCGGATGCTCCGAGTTGCTAATAAAAACGCGACTCGTGGATGTCTGTACGACTTTATCGGGCTCTGATCTTTAGGGGCGGGCGCCGGCCTTAGGTTCCAAACTTCGGGACAATACGGAAAATCTCGAATATTGGGAATTATGTGAATTTAAGACAAGGATAATGTCATCCGGCTTAAAACTTTACAGTTATGAAAAAGGATAACGAGCATCCCTATCGCCTCTATCGTGTGGTAAGCGTCAAAAAGATCGACCGCTGGTTTTTCGAGAAGCACGACCATCGCAGAACCCATGCGAAAATCTATCATTCAATCATTCGGCCCAAGTTCGGGATTTGCGAAAACACGTTTCTCGACTACCGCCACGAGTCCGACGAAGTGCTGGAACTGTTCCGGCTGTCGGTCAACATCGAATTCTCGATGTGGCTTCCGACCATGGAGGTCAAATACATGGGACCGGTCGAAGCCGACCGGTTCAGTCTGATACTTTGGGATGCGTTCGACACGGCTTTTAAGCGTATACTCAAAGAGGACCCGGCTTGCCGGATAGGTGCTGAAAAGCTATTGAAGTATCTGTTAATCTGTTTAGGCGAGAAATCATCCGTTCTGGTGGGGTGATGCAGCGCGCTTATGAAAGGAGGGGGCTGCCCGAATTATTCGGGCAGCCCCTCCTTTCATAGATCGATCTAATCTATAGCATCTTGGCATTTTTGATAATGCCCATTTCTATTTTATTAAATACATTTATTCCACTTTTCAACTTTTGTAATCGTTTGATCTACATTTGCTAATAAAGCCATAGTAAATTCCTTCGTTCGTTCCGGCCCGTTAGAAAGTCTACTTTTAGACTTTTGTTCTTCCAAAGTTTTGTCTATATGATGTATGGAGGCTTGCAATACAATATCCAAATTTTTCTCATCATTCACAATCTTCAAAATAGAGGTACAAAATCTATTCATATCTTTGGAAGTAGGTGCAGGAACAAACTTTATCCCATTTATTTTGCGAAGAAAGGTTTGAATTAGAAGCAGAATATGATAACGATAATAACGCCATTTCATATCAATACTTCCATTATTGAGAGCCTTTTCAACACACTGAAGAGTTTTTGCAGATGTATAATATGCAATCAATTGATGACCATTTTGAAAAAGCCTATTCTTATTCGCTCTTAACAATTCACCATAGTAACGGTGCATACTGTGAGGTTCCTCCAAAAACATACTCATGAATGCCTGTAATTGCACTGGTAATGTAATTACGTTATATCTTCTAAGTCGTTTTTCTTCATCGAACTCATGCGAACGTCTCTCATAGTATAAACGGTCTTCCCCGCTATATGTTTCGTAATATTCTTGAAGTTGTTTATGGAATTCTTTCAATGATTCAAAAGCCTCATCGAGTACTTGAGTTTGACGATTTGTAGAGCGAATTACATTATTTACCAGCTCTGGCGATATAGTATTGACAATTTTTATAGGAATCATCATATCAGTATTAATCCTATCTCGGCATTTGTATAGGACATGTGAGGTCTGACAACCATTAACAATTTGATAATCTGTTAGCTTAAATTTGTCTCCAGAACTATTCATGGTTTTTGTTACAATGGTTATACCATTGTTTAGTATAGGAAACTGTACATATTTTTCTGTATTCTCAACAGTGGCAATAATTTCTTTATTTACGGGATTTTCTCCTAAATATCCTCTTACATTATCATAAAATATACCCTGCAAGAGACCTTCTGAATCATCAGTAATAAGTTTTATGTATTCACCAAACGGAATTAACCCAAGGTAAGCTTGAACAACTCCATCGATTTCCGGAAAAGCTACAATCTTTGGAATGACAACCTGACGTGTAATTGAGTTATTTATTTCCTTATATATTGTCTGCAAATGCAAAGCATCTATAGGAGTATATTTAACATCGGAAAAATAATTAAGCAATTCAATATTCTTTCGTTCCTCTTCTATCAGTTTTATTAAAAACTCATCTTTTGTCCACTTACCTGTAGTAACATAATATATAGAGCAGGTAGGGTTTTCTACAAAGTTCACACTGTTTTCAAACACATAATCAGCAATCAGTTTGAATTCTTTTACTTCTTGATTTGCGCAAATATCCTTATCTGTAAAAAATTTTTTAATCCCATAACCGACTTTTAACATTTCGCCGCTATCAAAGGTCGCACTTGTTTTAGCTTGTACAAAAAGGAAGTTTGCAGTAAATCTCTTTTGAGCAGAAATTAGCTCTTTAGCCTGGGTCAATGTAGTTACAGGCGTATCGTTGATAATAATAAGAATACCATCCACTGCAAAATCACCACCTTTACCAGTGTGTACTGCTTGATAAAACATGCCATCTGTAATGTAGGCCTCTGGATATTTATGGGAGAATATACAATAATTACAGAAATGCTCAAAGGCTACAGACAGATTTTTTTCTTTAATGCCATAACTATCCAAAAAGTCTAATAACTGATTCTGAAGAATTCTGTTTTCAAGTTCTTGTTTCTGATTATTCATAATGATGGAATTAGAATTTTTAAATTTTATTCATCAATTCAATTTATGTAAAATTAACATTCTGTACTTGGCTGTGCAATATTTAATTATGATAGTCATATAAAACAATGTAAAAATAGTACTTTTTTGTTAATAGATATTTTATTCAATAAATTTGGTTGGTTCTTTTGGAGTATTAAAATGATATAAGCTACAATGATAGAGAGATGATAGGTTTGTCTGATTTATTTGTCCATGCCAAATAGTGTGTATCTACTCAAGGATGTGTTAAAATTTGTCTAATGATTAAACCTTAAATAATTTTTTAATGAAGATGAGCACTGACTCGATTTTGGATAGTGTTAGATGCAAGTCAACAGATTAAGTCTGCAGAACAAAGACACGAACAGCCTGTTTGTTTTTATCCGTTCGGGCGGGATTTTCATTTCGGATATTCCGGGAACAGTATCAGCCATGATAATCCGACGGCTGCCAGCAGCGATAAAATTCCCGTCGTCAGGAGCCACGCTTTCAGAAATGTTTCCATACGGGTGACGCTTAAAAGACGACGACCATGCTGGGAAACGGCGCCGGCGCCGTTCCGTCGCCGAAGCGCAGGCGTCCGCGTATAAACCGGATTTCACGGGCCCTGTGGTAGATGAACTCGTGAAAATAGCGGGTGTCGGTCCGGGCGGGAATAAGCAGTACGACCGTCGTTCCGGGTTTTCGGGACTCACGCCAGCATTTGAATACCCAATCATAAATCGCCCTTCCGTAAGGCGGATTGCAGAAAACCGTCTCTTCGGCCCAGTCCTGCTCCAACCCGTTGTCCGCTATGGTCGTACATTTGCCATAAGTTAAACAATTGAATTATTTTTACACCCTTAAGCATGGAATAAGACAGACGCTATGTTGGTTTTAGAAACCGTTTTACACGTTCCGTCCCCATGCTTTACATCTTAAAACCGGACAGTTCGTTAGGCCAAGCAGAGCCCGTGTTCGCGACGATGGTTTACAAGATGTAGTTATCACTTAAATTCTTTCAGTTATGGTTTACATCGGTATCGACATCAGCAAAAGCAGTTTCGTTGCAGCTTATCCGTCAGTGAACGGTTATCGTACCCAGACTTATCCGAACACTGTTGCAGGAGCTCGCAAGTTCATTGCTACGCTCTCTGTCGCAGAGCATCACTGCGTCATGGAAGCCACAGGTAATTACGGGTTTCTGCTGCTGTACCTGCTTCATCAGAGCGGTATTGCCGTCAGTCTTGTAAATCCCAAGCAGATCAAGCATTTTTCCCGGATGATAATGGCTGTTACCAAGACTGACAAGAAAGACGCCTGCATGATCGCCATGTACGGAGAGAAGATGAATCCTCCCATCTACAAAATGCCGTCGCAGGCAATCCTGCTGCTCAAACAGAAGAGGACCGTAATCCGTCAGTTGCGTAAACAACTCGTTGCTTCAAAGAATCTGCGTGAATCGCTTGTCGTACTGCCTTATCGGGACAAAGCCTGTCTACGGGCATTGGACAAGACCATTGACTTTCTGACCAAGCAAATCGAACAACTCGAAGCAGAACTGGCAGAGATCGCATCATCCGAGTTCGACAAGCAACTCAAAGCCCTGACATCCATCAAAGGAATCGGCATTACGCTCGCTACGGCGCTGATTCTTACCACCGGAGGCTTTACCTACTTCGACAATGCCAAGCAACTGTCCCGCTTCATCGGTATATGTCCCACCTATCAACAATCGGGAACATCCGTAAATATCAAAGGGCATATAAACCGAAATGGCGATGAACACTTGCGATCCTTGCTTTATGTCGCATCATGGACCGCATTACGTTACAATGCTGCTTGTAGAGAATGCTATCTCCGATTAAAGGCAAATGGAAAACCATCGAAAGTCGCTCTAATCGCGGTGGTCAACAAGCTCGTCAGACAAGCTTTTGCCATTGCTACAACCGACTCGACCTACATCGACGGGTTTGTCTCGGCTAAAAAATAATCTCCAGTTCATTTTTTTTATCTTTTTACTTGTTTTTTAATACAGTTCGTGTAGAACTTTCCGCACTTGGCATTCCCGGCCGAGGCGCACGGGTCGAGGGTGAAATGAAATTCTGCGTCGAGGTCGTCGAAGAACGCCTGCGGAGTCACCCAATCCGTCTTGACGGATGAGAATAGGGCCGGATTCAGTCGCTTCATCTTCTTACAGCAGTTTTGCATCCAACAACTCTTTGGCTGGTATCTCCACCGTCTGATGCCGGGCTCCGTTGCGTTCGATGATTTCCAGCAGGAGTACCTTGTCGTCGGGGATTGTGAACTTCTGCAGGGCGAATACCGTCCGCTGGCGTTGGTGCCCCCGCACGACTGTCGGGTCGTTGCATACGCGCAGGATTTCGAGCGGGGTCTGTTGCTGCGCCGTGCGCTTTGCGAGCTTGCGGTCGGCCACGATAAACTGCCGGGCATCGACCTCGAAGGAGATGTTCGTTTCGTTCGAGATCATCGTGTGGATGTAGATCACGTCGTTGTGGACATAAATACCCAATACCTCGACTCCGATGCCGTACTTCTTCGTGCGGACGCCTTTTACGTCTATCCTACTCTGGCGGTAGATATCGCTGAGTACCCGCTTTACGGTCGCGGGCTTCTCGCGGCCCACTTCCTGTAATAATACCCGCCCTTCGGCCGAAGCGGGCTCCGGCTGCGTCGAACCGTTCTCGACAGCAGGCTGTTTCGGTGCCGATATGTTGACGGTCGAGACGGCCGGGTTCTCGGCATAGTGGACATCGAAGGTGAAAAATCCACCGTCTTCGGTGATGACCGTCAGGTTGGTCTCGGTGGTAAAGTTCCGCACGGCGGCTTTCACACGTACGACGTTCCCGGCCCCGTCGGCCTTTCCGGCGATGATGTCCATCGAGCCGATGTCGATGTAGGTCACGGGCGACGGGAAAAGGATATGCACGGTCTTCGAAAACCCCGCTTCGATGCGCAGGGGCCGAATCTCCGCAGGCGCTTCCGGCGCCGTCTGCGCCGTAACCTGCGCCGCCGTCATCAGGGCGGCGATCAGGGTCAGATAAATCAGGTCTCGTTTCATAGTCTATTGTTCTTTTGAAATCAGTAGCAGTTGGTGGTTGGCTTTGAGGGTTATCTTCACCTCGCGGAGTTTCTCGGCGACATATTGCGACGACGCCTGCAACCCTCCGCGCGCCAGTTCGGACAACACCTGCTGCCCGGCCGAACGGGTGATGTTGACGCTCGTGCCGGCGGTCTGCCCGACGGACGCCAGCGCATCCTTGAGGGCCGTGCGTTCGCGGGAGTTCGGGACATTAAGCCCCGGCTGTCCGTCGAGATCGTATGCCGAGGCTTCGACGGCGAAGATGCGCCCGCCGTATTCGACGGACGATACGACGACTTGCAGCCGCATCCCGGAGATTGTCGCAAGACCGTATAACGGGGTGTTGCGGGGGATGGTCACTCCGTCGATGCGAACGGGCTCCAGAAGCCGCAGACGCACGGTGCTCCCGGCACGGATCACCTGCGTTGCGGCGACGCAGGCCCTGACGGTCGGAATATCGACATGCGTGACGCCACCTGCCGCCGTGAGAAATCCGAGGTTGCGTTCGATGGTGAAATCCGCCCGCGGGTCGAGCGTCGAGGCTTCGACCTCGCCCTCCCGTACGGGCCGCATAACGGACAGGCGCGAATCCCGCCGCTGCTTCGTCGGCCCTGCCTCTTCGTCCACGACCGTTCCTCCGCCGAGATACTTCCGTGCGAGTTTGTACTGTTCTTCGGCCAGCGCCAACGGGTCGGGCTGTCGGCGTTCGGCATCGAGTTGCGATTGCAGAGCCGCGACCTGCTCTTTCAGCGCTTCGACCTCGGCATTGCGCTGCGGAGCGGCGTAGAAACCCTGCACCTGCCGCTGCATGGCCCGATTGGCTTCGGCGGCCCGCAGTGCGGGGTTATCTGCTGAAGTTGGCTCCTCGGCGGGTTTAAGCCCGTCGTCCAAGAGCGAGAACGAGTTGTCGCCGAGCGTCATCATGCGTTTCTGCTGCTGCTCCTCGCTGCGGAGCTGCTCGGCGGCTTTGCGTTTGTCGCCGACGGTGGCCTGCGCCTTGCCGTCCGGAACCGTCGTGTTAATCCCTGCGGCCCCTTCCTGGGGCTTGACGGGCGCAGGCCGGAAGATAAGCCACAGCACGACGAGGAAGATGCACCCGAGGATCGCCGCGAAGAGCAGCACCTTGCGTTTGCGCTGCCGCTCGAACTCCGCCGAGGGGTCGTTGCCCGGATTCTTGTTGTCTGTCATAACGAGTTACGGTATCAGAGGTGAATATTCAAAATGCCCGATCTCCAGTTCCGGCCCTGTGTCCGCTGCGAACAGGAGCCAAAGGTAAAGGAGCAGCAATAGGACGAGTGCCGCGAGTACGATCCGCTCCCGGATGCGGGGTGCGAGCGTGTCATGCCGGTGCTGCAGCGACCGCCGCACCCACCGGATGCGGCAGCGCAGGGAGTGCGGTTTAGCGGTCATAGGTCGCGATGTCTTTGTTTTCGACGATGTTCAGCGCCTCGACCATGAATCCCTGCGGGTTGTTGTCCGAGCGGGAGGTGTTGACCAGCCGGCACGTCGTGACGAGCGACCGCTCCGTGACGGTGCTTTCGCGCAGGATGCGCTGCCGGGCGTAGGTCGTAACCTCGTAGGGATAGCGGTCGAAGTCGCAGCGGATGCTGTCCACTTTTACCATCTGCGAGACGTTGCCCGCGATCAGGCGGTTGAAGAACCCCTTCTCCTGCAGAACCTTGTAGTAGGACAAGGCGCTCTTGTCGGCCATCTGCAAGGCGCGTCCGACGTTGGACTCAATGGCCGCCTTGTCGGGCGAGAGGGTGAAGAAGAGCTCGTG